>ERZ1370068.7584-contig-6494_pt1 | contig 47859 bp, 73 predicted proteins | sample MGYA00561227_ERZ1370068 | MGnify/ENA primary metagenome ERZ1370068 (study PRJEB38410, sample SAMEA6850437) | metagenome | study: Metagenomic assessment of the ecological functions of the soil: analysis of the soil microbiota associated with the... | reverse complement strand
TGTGCTTCCCGTTCAGTTACGTATTGCTGGGGGTTGGCGTGGTGTTGTTACGCCGCATCTCAATTAATTCACCAATCGTTCTTGCTTCAAAGCTTTCTTGCTGGTGAATAATTCATAGAGCACGAGACCCAGCGAATAGATGTCGGTCTTGACTGTCTGTTCTCTTCCTTCCAACTGTTCAGGCGCCATGTATGCAGTGCGTGCCCGCGGCCAATTCGTGTTCTGAAAACTCCTCCGACAAACCGGCTAAGCCGAAGTCGAGAATACGGGCGTTACCGTCGCCGTCGATCATCACATTCGCGGGTTTTAGATCGCGGTGCAGTACACCTACGTCGTGAGCAGCGTTGAGACCTGCACAAATCTGACGTGCGAGTTGAATGGATTTATCGATCGGAAGACTGCCGATGCGCCGCAGAAGCGACGAGAGCTCTTCACCTTTGATGTATTCCATCGACAGAAAGTGACGCCCATCGGTTTCACCGATGTCGTAAACGCGGCAAACGTTCTTGTGGCTCACTTGTCTCGCGACGCGTACTTCACGATGAAACCTGGCGAGGGCAGCGCCGTCGCTTAGAGATGATCGGGAAGGAACTTGAGCGCGACCGCTTGGCCCAACTTGAGATCGTCGGCTCGATAGACCTCGCCCATGCCGCCTTTGCCCAGCAGGCCGACAATTCGATATCGCTGGAGCAGGATTGCGCCGGGAACAAACCGAGCGTTGTCGATGGAATCGTAAGATTGAAGCGTCTCGATGAGTGAATCCTGGTCTTGCGCGCGGCGTCAGCGCTGCACGTAGCTCCATCGTCAGGTTGGGCCTTTCTGGCGCCGGCGAATCTGGATGGAGTCGACGCCAGGAGTCTTCATAATCGATCGCTAAGAGGGCAGCTGAAGTGGACGGGGCGATCATCGGGCGCGCATTCAGCAGAGTGGCACGCGATCCGGAGATTAAAAGCGATTACACTTGGATTCAGCACCGAGAGTAAGGATGAGCACGGACGGGGCGCGAGTCACCGGCGTGAAAACGTTGGTGTCTTCGCCGATATCCGCCTCAAGTCGTTGCGTAAGCAAGCGATCGCCTCGTATTCACCCCGCCAACCCAGAGCCGTAGAATGAGACGCGGCCTTTAGAGTCGCGAGCTGGGGACTACCGTCGCGGAAACTAACCTTCCGGGTGCCCTCTCATTCGCGTGTTCCGGGGCCAGCTTCCGGAGCCACCCCGTCCCGGTGGATCAGCAGCCGACGCCATTCCTCGCGATCAGCTAGACGCGTCGCGCTGAGTCGTCAGCATTGATGACGATAGGGAGCCGATCCGCTGACTGGGAAACACTAGTCAGAAGCTCACTTTCGGTAAACATACTAAACCTGGACGCGCCTTTTCCTTGGGCCGAGAGTGGGTTTGTTGAGTCTCGTTGCTCGCGTTATTCGGGATGATCATCTCCGGCCTCAGCCAGGGACGAAGCCGTAGCCACCAAACAAGCGACATTCATCCCAAAACCTGGGACGACCAGGCGATGATGTCTCTTCAGCTTCCGCCCGCAGACCGACGCGTGTCTCCAAAACTCATCTCTTCGGACTACTACTACCGCATGCCGGTGCGTCCTGTGTACAAGAGTTGCCCGGTCTACCGTCCTGATCGTGAACCACGCGGCTACTTTGACGAACTGAAGCGCAAAGAACCTCCAGATCATCTTTGATCCGTCCAAATTAAAGTCCGAATCTGGTTGGACCCAGAGCGAGAGAGATGGTTTCGACGCACCGATAGATTTTGAGGCCGAAGGCACACTGTATTCAGGAGATTGCTGGAGATGGACTGGTTCACTAAGAACAATGTGCCCGTAACCAGCGAGAGTGTGATGCCTAACATGCGGTATGTGGTGAGAGAAAAAGGCAAAGTCGAGCTCCGGGTTTGGTGCTTGCGCCGGCTGTCACACCCGTGTGATGCCGGACGGTTCGGTCATCAAGGGAGCTCAGGGAAATTTCCTGACGATCGCAGGCTTTTGGCTATGAGCAGCGAATCCGGGAAGCAAAAGCTGAAAGCGAAAGATGTGATCCCTGCAGACCTACGCAGCTTTATCCGTCGCAGCTACGGCGCCCCTTGGATTAAAGATGATGCGAGTGCGCGGGCAGATCGAATGTCGAGTTTCCAGATAGCTTCCGTCGTTGGAGGCGATCACGCCCGGTACATGCGCGCCGCCAGCACCAGTCCACGTCCCATCGTCCGCAATACGGATCTGGATTGGTCTGAAGGATCGGCTCTACCTCGACAGCACGGGGCTGAACCGTCAGCGCACGATCGGTGATCTGATGCGCTACGCTGCATTAAACCAGGGCGCAGATCAGCTCACTCTCTACGATCAGTTTCATCCCAGCGGGCGACACTGCCCGAACCGTCTACCAAGAGCCGATACAGCGACGAACAACTCTACGCGCTGGCGCTCTACATCTACTCCTCAAACCGCCCGAGCAATCCAAACAAGTTTGACGCTTAGCTAAGCAAGGCTATGAAGTTTTTATGACTGAAGCTTGCGACGTCTGTCATACGCCGCCGCTTTTACACAAACAACGTGCTGGCACCCGTGGCCGCGGCTTCAAAGTGTCCCGAGCAAGATCGAGCGGCCAAGCGACGTCCTGGAGCGCGCGTCGATCAGATGCCGAACTCCAAACCTGGCGCTCAGCACCCGCAGGGGTATCGGGTACTACAAGGTCCCTTCTAAGAAAGGTCGTCTGGTGCCGTGGACCATTCGAGACGTAATGGGTCGGTGGCAACGCTGTGGAAGACGGGTTTACGATCCACGCCGACTGCGGGAACGATTGCATGCCTGCCCCACAGGTTTCCACGGTTGCGGTGTAAGAACGCGAGCGGTAAAAGGACTTTATGGGCATGGATTGAGTCTTCCAGCGCGAAGAGCGGTGTGCGGGCGCTGATCGCCGTTTCTTGAAGACACTGCGACTGGATCGCGAATCATCCGCAAGGTGTTCGCCAGACCCACCCAGGGTTGAGCTTGGACCTCGGGAAACCCGCTCCGTAAGGTTTGAGGGCGCTCGCAACCCTGACGAAGGCCGCTGCGTCCCTAGCTGTACCACGCGTTTTAATACGCGCACGATGTCGCAGCACCATCATAGGGCTGAGCGACAAATCGTGCTCGATGGACCGTTTCGCCGCCTTGCCAGACGGCTGTACGATGCTGAGACTGGCTGAACGTATTCGATGCATCACCGCGTTAAAAAGTGCGTACGATCGAGAGCTCGACCGAGTGCGAGAGGGATCCGCCTGCGAAATTCAAAAACAGCTGGCTCGTGCACTGAGGCATAGTTGTCCACTGGTCTCCCGCCATCGAGACGGCGTATCTGGTATGTCCAAAGAGCCAGCTGGGTTCTCTAAGAAGCTGACGCAGAACTTAAATGGTGGGCGCAACAAAATTTTAGCTGAATCCTGGCTGATTTCGGGAGCTGCCGTTCGACGTCACTATTAGAGGCTACCTGTTTATAAGACGATCTCAGCTTAGGAGGAGCAAAAGATGAGCAATGTCCGAGTACTCGTAGGCACCCGGAAGGGCGCCTTCATTCTTACCTCAGATGGAAAGCGTGAAAAGTGGGACGTGAGCGGTCCTCATTTTGCCGGTTGGGAGATCTATCACCTCAAAGGATCGCCTGCGCGATCCGAACCGACTTTACGCCTCGCAAACCAGCGGCTGGTTCGGCCAGATTATTCAACGCTCAGATGATGGCGGCAAGACGTGGTTCCAACCCGGTACTCCGGCTGGCGAACCGACAACGTACACCTGATGGAATGCCCAAAGGCGAAAGTAATAAGTTTGTCTACGATGATTCGGCTGAAACCGGCAAACCGCTAACGACGCATCAGTGGTACGACGGCACGGCGAAACCATGGGTGTTCAAACGGGTCTGGCATATTGAACCTTCCTCGACGATCCGAGACATCGTCTATGCCGGCGTTGAAGATGCCGCATTGTTCCAGTTCAACCAACGGTGGTCAAACGTGGGCTGAACTTCCGGGACTGCGCGGTCATGGCACCGGAGCTCAGTGGCAACCGGGCGCTGGCGGCATGTGCCTGCACACGATCATTTTGGATCCTAAGAATCGTGAACGGATCTTTGTGGCCATCTCGGCAGCGGGTGCATTTCGCAGTGACGACGGCGGTGCAACTTGGAAACCAATCAATACGCGGCCTCCATTCACAATACATTCCCGATCCAAACGCCGAGGTGGGCCACTGCGTTCATCACGTCGCACAGCATCCTGCAAACTCGAACGTGCTGTTTATGCAGAAGCACTGGGACGTTATGCGCAGCGACGATGCGGGCGACTCGTGGCACAGAGGTCAGCGGTAACTTGCCGACCGATTTCGGATTTGTGATTGACGTTCACCCGCATGAGCCCGAAACGATTTACGTCGTGCCGATTAAGAGCGATGGCGAACACTATCCGCCCGATGGAAAACTCCGCGTCTATCGCAGCCGTTCAGGTGGCAATGAATGGGAGGCGCTGACCAACGGTCTGCCGCAAGAAAACTGTTACGTCAACGTGCTGCGCGATGCGATGGCTGTCGACACGCTTGATTCGTGTGGCGTGTACTTTGGCACAACTGGAGGGCAGGTCTATGCATCGGCCGACTCCGGCGACACATGGGCTCCGATTGTTCGAGATCTTCCGGCCGTGCTTTCAGTGGAGGTCCAGACATTGTCGCGTCGGCCATGATTCGAGTCGTAATGCCGGCGCATTTGCGGACGCTTGCGGGCGTTAGCGGCGACGTGACCGTTGAGGTTGATGGCGAAGTGACACGACGATCGATCCTCGATGCGCTGGAGACAAAGTATCCGATGTTGCGTGGGACGATTCGCGAGCACGTCTCGGGAGAGCGTAGGCCGTTCCTGAGATTCTTTGCGTGCGGCGAGGATATAACGCACCAGTCGCCGGACGATCCGCTGCCGCAGGAGATCGCGTCGGGCGCAGAAGCGTTTTATGTCCTCCGCGCATATCGCGCGGCGGTTTGCAGAAGTCAAAGGAGTCGGACGTTTCACGCGTGTCGCAGGGTCGCCGGAAGCTCAGACTCTTCGCCCTGAAAGAGCGACACGCACACTTATGAGCCAACTAATTCCCTAACTCCCCGGCGCAACTTCGGCGTGAGAAACTCATGATGACATAGCTCTGGCGAATGGCGGAAGGCTGACCCCGACGCAGCGACACGAAGACACTAAATGAAGGAGAAGATTGTGCATGCTCTTTTTAAATAGCCTCTCTAGCGTGTCTTCTGTGAAGTTAGCAAGTTCTATCTGGTTCAGCGGTAATTCACGGGTTTTGACGCGTCTTTACCGCGGGTGGTGTTCACCGTCAGATTGCCGCGGCACTCGTTGTCTCGCTGGTGGGCGACCCCAACGACGACTCAGGAAACCCGTTCTAATCGCCGCAGGCGTCGCCTGTCTTCTGAGCATTCTTAGTCTTCAATTGTGGTTGTCGATACGACAAGAATCGCAGACCTGGGATGAAGCCAACCACATCTATGCAGGACTACAGATCCTGGACTGATGCGGACTTTGGGCTCAACCGGAACACCCGCCAATGGTGAAACTGTTGGCCACCATCCCACTATTGTCGTCTCCACTGACGAAGCCAAAGTTGGAGGATCGTTTCTTTGAGGAAGACGCTTTTCTTGGTGGCAAGGCAGTTCCTTTATCAGAACGACGCGGACAAAATCCTGCTTCGCACCCGCCTGGCAGCTGCCACGTTTACGCTTCTTCTCGCCCTGATCGTTTTCCTCGGCACGAAGGAAATGTTTGGAACAGGCGCTGCTTTTATTGCTCTGACGTTACTGGTGTTTGATCCGAACCTGCTGGCCCATGGTGCCCTGGTCACGACCGATGCGGCGCTCTCCTGCTTCATGTTTGCCAGCGTTTACGCATTCTATCGGCTACGTGAAAGCAGCCATCAGTCTGGCGGCTGAGCGTTGTTGGAATTGCGACAGGGCTTGCGCTCGCCGCAAAACACACGGGCTTGCTTGTCTTGCCGATGCTGTTACTACTGTCGGTCTGCGAAGTCGTGCGTTGCTGGATCACTGCAGATCCTCAAACGATGAAAGGCCTTCGGCAGACAAGCACTCAAGCTTGCCGGTTCAATGGTTGCCATAAGCGTAATAGCCGTGGCGATCTTGTGGGCCTTCTATGGCTTTCGTTATGCAGCGCGGCCTGACCGGATTGCAACTGAATCCACCGTTGACGGCTTACGTCCAGGAACTAAAGCCTCACGAGATTTGGCTCGTTACCACGATGGCGCGATTCCATGTTTTGCCGGAATCATATCTTTACGGTCTTGCAGATGTGCGGTTAACCGCAAACTTCTACACCAGCTACGTGTTAGGAAAGATCTATGCGCACGGCGTCTGGTTCTATTTTCCAATCGCCTTTCTGATCAAATCAACGATCGGCTTTATGGCGCTCCTGTTGTTGAGTGTCGTAGCAATTGCAACTCGTCGTCTGAAGTGCTGGAGAGAAATTCTTTTCTTAGTCATCCCGCCGACCTTTTATCTGATAGTAGCGTTCACGGTGGGGATGAACATCGGCGTGCGCCACATTCTGCCTGTTTATGTATTCCTCTCGGTGCTCATTGGTGGTGCTGCGTGGGCCCTCGTGCGACAGAATCGTCGATGGATCCTACCTCGTGGTGGCGTTACTGCTGATACATGCGATTTCTTCGTTGCGGACATTTCCGGTCTACATTGCCTATGCAAATGAACTTTGGGGAGGACCATCGAATACATACAAGTACCTCACTGACTCGAATGTCGACTGGGCGCAACAGCTCAAAGCGACGAAGCACTATCTGGATCAGCGCGGAGTGAAAGATTGTTGGTTCGCTTATTTTGCGGAGAGGAGTAGCCGATTTCAAATACAACGGAATACCGTGTAAACCATTGCCGACCGTGGTTACGCTGTGGCTGAACGAACAGAGTTGACGTTCCTGCCTCAATAGATGGGCCGGTGCTGATCAGCGCAGGCACGCTATCAGGTTTTGAGTTTGGTCCTGGCTCTCTTAATCCGTATGAACAGTTCGAGCGGCTCGCGCCAACAGAGGTGATCCAGCACGGAGTGTTTGTGTTCGATGGTCATTTCGACGTTCCACTCGCCTCAGCGATAAGCCACATGCAGAAGGCTCAGAACTTACTCGCAGCAAAACAGGTTGAATTGGCTCTGGTAGAAGCACAGTCGGCAGTGAGTCTGGCTCCCAATGCGGTGGACGTGCAACTGACCTTGGGTGATGTTCTTGCTGAAATGGGGCAAGCTGAGCTGAGGCGCGTTCGGCGTACGAAAAGGCGCTGCTACTGGCGAAGACAATAGAACCAGAGTTCCAGATTCGTTCGATTCCCAACATCGAGCGTAAGCTTGGATCTCAAAAGTGAAATGGGTAGTCCTTGCATTCCCAACACCGATGGAAGAGTTACTAAAACTAGCTCTCTATGATCTAGTCCGTTAGAATGCCGCGTGTTTCCTCCTCGAGTTAAGTCCCGTCTTTTTGCACGCTTCAGGAGGTTGCAGCATTTAGTTATGAGTTCATCGCTCACTCCGAATACTCACCTGGGGCGCTACGGAATTCGTTCGCAACTGGGCCGAAGGCGGAATGGGCGAGGTTTACCTGGCCTGGGACACGAAGCTTGATCGCAAAAGTCGCCCTCAAAATTCTTCCTACCTGATCTGGCCGCTAATAAAGAGCGCCTGCGACGCTTCGAGCAGGAAGCCAAAGCTGCTTCAGCACTTAATCATCCCAACATCATTACCATTTACGAGATCGAACAGATCGACGATGTGAACTTCATTGCGACTGAGCTCGATTGACGGCGAAGTCTTGCGAGAACTAAATCCGACGCGGCCCGATGAATCTCGACGACGTTATCGATGTTGCAATCCAAACAGCGAGTGCACTTTCGTCAGCTCATGCCTTTGGCATCGTTCATCGCGACATCAAGCCCGAAAATATTATGGTGCGACATGATCGCATCGTGAAGGTTTTGGACTTTGGTCTGGCGAAACTTACCGATGGACCTACGCCAGAGTTGGTTGGCACGCCAAGCCCCGACGCGTCCTCTTATTAATACGGAGCCGAAGCGTAGTTATGGGTACGGCCGTCTACATGTCGCCGGAGCAGGCGCGTGGTCTGCAGATAGACGCGCGCACAGACATCTTCAGTCTCGGCGTTGTGCTGTCTGAGATGGTGACTGGCCGTTTGCCATTTGAAGGATCGACGTCAACCGAAGTACTGGCATCGAGTGCTTGAGCAACAAAGGAACCACAACCGTCGGCTCGTTATTCAGAGAGACGCCACCGATTGAGCTTGAGCGGATCGTTTCGAAAGGCGCTGCGCAAGGAGCGTGAACAGAGATATCAAACGACGAAAGATCTGCTAGCTTGATTTGCAAAGCTTGAAGCAGCAGTTGGATTTTGACGCAAGGCTCGAACGCTCTATACCTCCGAAACGGCTGACGGACTCGGACCGACTTTTGAAACTGCACCTACCGTCAGCGTTCAGCCTCCCGTAACAGCATCGATTAATCACTCAACTGCAAACCTGATCAAACAAAACGGTCGCACTACTGGCAATTCGTTCTGGCCATCGCAATCATTGCGATTTCCATCTCACTTACTTCTTCTACTCTCGCGCGATCGACTGGCGCCATTGATTCGATAGCCGTTCTTCCGATCATCAACGCGAGCAATGATCCAAACTCTGAATATCTCTCTGACGGTATCACCGAAAGCATCATCAGTAATCTCTCACAGTTACCGCAACTCAAAGTCATGGCGCGCTCAACGGTCTTTCACTTCAAAGGCAAGGAAATTGATCCGCGAGAAGTAGGACGACAACTTGGCGTGCGAGCAGTGATGTCTGGAAGGTTACTGCGACAGGGCGATCATCTGATCGTTCGCACCGAACTGGTGAATGTAGCTGACGGAACGCAGTTGTGGGAGGTGAGTCCGACCGCGAACTTTAGTAACGTGTTGGGTTTACAACAAGACATTTCGCGCGAGATTTCCGAGAAGCTACAGGCTGAAACTGACCGGCGAAGAGAAAAAGCGTTTGACCGAACGACGACACGACTAACGCAGAAGCTGTACGAGTTCTACCTGAGAGGTCGTTATTTTTGGAATAAGAGGACTGCCGACGGATTGACAAAGGCGATAGAGCAATTTCAGCAAGCGATCAATCGCGACCCAAACTATGCTCTGGGCCATGTTGGGCTTGCGGATTCCTACGCGTTGCAGGAAGAGGTATGCCGGCATACCGTCAAGCGAAACGCTTCCGAAAGCCAGAGCCGCAGCTGATCGTGCGCTTGAGATCGATGACTCACTCGCCGAAGCGCATGCGTCGTCGGAGATCATCTTTCAGCAGATGTGGCGATGGCCAGAGATTGCTGAGGAATATAAGCGTAGCCGGTCAGTCTCGAACCCGAATTACCCATCGGCGCACCATTTTCTTTCTATTTATTACAGAGCCCAGGGAACCTTGATGATTCGTTAAGAGAGATTCAGCGGGCGCAGGAACTTGATCCGCTGTCGTCAGTGATTGGTCAAAACGTGGCCGAAGTGTATTTGCTTAAGAACGATCTGAACTCCGCGATTGCCCAGTGTCAGCGGATCGATCGAACTCGATCCAAACTTTCCAGGCGCTCACGACGAGCCGGGCTTGCTTACCTCAAAAGCGCAACGAAATCAAGAGGCGCTGACGGAGTTTCAAAAGACAGTCGAATTGTCTGGCAGGGCCAGCAGGTATTTAGGCGATTTGGGGATATTGCTGCGCGGTGACGGGCAAACGTGCTGAGGCGCTGGCAATACTGAAAGAACTCGAGGAAAAGTATGGCCGCCGCGAAGCTGATCGGACAGTAGCTAGCTGCGGTTTACACTGGTCTTGGTGACAAGAATCGCTTTTCGCATGGCTGGAAAAAGATTACGAACAACGCAGCGGGATAAGGTTACCGTTCATTAAATGGTGGTTCGCTTTTAATGACCTTCATAGCGACCCGCGTTACGCCGATCTCCTGCACCGCATAGGCCTCAAGGCGTAAATCACGTGTGCACAGGTCGAGATCATTTTGCTCTAGTCACGACACCTATCTGCGGATAAACTGTTAACGCTATACCGACGCCCAGCATAACTTCTAAACAATCTGCCAGTGGAACTAACGTCCGATGGTCTCGCCGGACTCTCGATCACCAATCCAACGACAAGTAATCGCTGTCGTAATGGACGGATGCAGAGCATTTGCCATCTGTTGATAGCATCAGGTCTCGTGTTCTTCTTGATTCCCTGATCGAAGTTAAGCATTGTCCAAGGAACAGAAAACTACTCTATCGCCTGCACGTTCTCAGTTCATGCCGATATGAAATCCGATCTCGCTCGGTGTTGGCGGCATGGGTGAAGTCTACCTGGCTTACGACTCGAAGCTTCGCCGCCAGGTAGCACTCAAACTCTTACCAGCTGAACTCACGCAGAACAACGCACGTCTCGCGCGTTTTGAGCGCGAGGCGTATGCCGCCTCCAGTCTCAACCATCCCAACATAATGACGATCTACGAGATCGGCGAAGAGGGGCGGTATTCACTTCATTGCCAGCGAATATATTGAAGGGGAGTCGTTGCGCCAGCATTTGAAGCGCTCAGGTTCCTGAGTTACGAGAAACGCTAGGTCTTACCAGTCAGATCGCCGATGCGCTATCGGTGGCGCACGAGGCGGGCATCGTGCATCGGGACACTAAAGCCGGAAAATGCAGTAGCTTCGGGCGCGATGGCTACGTGAAGGTTCTGGATTTCGGATTAGCTATGCTGGCCCATGAGACTGCGACGGCGGCCAAAGATGTAAACGCCGAAGCTCCGACGAAAGTGGCCCCGGTTAACACCGAGCCTGGTATGGTTATGGGCACGGCGAACTATATGTCTCCCGAACAGGCAAGAGGGTGTCTCGAAGTGGATTCACGCTCAGACATCTGGAGCCTGGGAGTTGTGCTTTATGAGATGGTGGCGGGCAAGCTGCCGTTTGAGGGCGGGACAACGACTGATGTACTCGCGATGATTCTCCATCGCGAGCCACCGTCACTCCTGCTATACCAAGCGTCACTGCCTGCGGAGTTGGAACGGATTGTTGAAAAGGCGCTGGCGAAGGAGCGTGACGCGACGTATCAAACGGCGAAAGTATCTCAGTGTCGACCTGAAGCGTTTGAAGCAGCGTTTGGAACTCGATGCCGAAATGGAACGGAGCATCACTCCGGAAGAGGAGGCACGAAGACGAACAAGTCAACGCGCTGTGTCGCCGCTCGGCGGGAACGACGTCGAACGCGATTGCCACACCGACAAAAGACGTCAGCGCAGCACACACAATCTCGAGTGCCGAGGATGTGGTAGGAGAAATAAGACGACACAAGCGTGCCGTGGCGCTCGTGTTGAGTGACACTCATAGCGGCGATTGCCGTCGGCCAGTTTTCCTACTACGCTTACGCGGGCCGCAGGTCCGCAGCGTTCACGTCCGTTGCAGTGCTTCCATTTGCCAACCCTCAGTGGTGATCCAAACATGGAGTATCTCTCGGACGGTGTCACCGAGAGTCTCATCAACAGCCTCTCCCAACTGCCTTCATTGAAAGTTATTTCGAGAGGTTCGGTCTTCAAGTACAAGGGCAAGGAAGTTGATCCTCAGGAGGTGGCCGCGCGCTTTGGGTGTGCAGGCAATCGTAACCGGTCGAGTAGTTGCAGCGCGGCGATCAGTTGCAGGTGAGTGTTGAATTGGTTAACGCGTCCGACAAGACACAGATGTGGGGCGAGAAGTTTAACCGCAGTGGCTACGGATGCGTTGGCAGTGCAGATGGAGATTTCGCAGCAGATTGCCGACAAACTGCGGTTACGTTTGACGAATTCGGAGCAGCATCAATTGGTCAAAGACGCCAAGGTGAATCCAGAGGCGTATGAGCTGCTGCTGAAAGGACGCTTCTACCGAGCAAAGAGTGGGCCAGAGAATCTTAAGAAAGCAATGAGAGTATTACAACCAGGCAATTTCCATAGATGATAGATATGCTCTTGTCTACGCAGAACTCGCCCACAACGCTATCGGCTGATGGTCGCTAATAGTTATCTTGATCCGAAAGAAGCGGGGCCAAAAGCGGAGGCGGCAGCCAGAAAGGCACTGGAATTGATGAGGGTCTAGCCGAAGCGCACTGGGCAATCGCATTGATCAGAAACGACGACTGGGACTGGACGGGCGCCGAACAGGAATACAAGCGGGCAATTGACTTTAAATCCGAATCTCTCCAGGTTGCATTCCAGCTACGCCAGCTTTCTCAGCAACATGGGGCGGCATGATCAAGCAATCGTCGAAATCAAACGGGCTCGGGAGCTCGATCCCTTAGCAATTGGCGCCAACGCGAACGTAGGTTACACACTCTTCTGGGCGCGCCAGAATGGCCAGGCTGTCGAGCAATTGAAGAAGACGCTGGAAATGGATAAGAACGATGGATTTACACACTTCGTGCTTGGCCTTACATACGATGCGATGGGAGCAGCACAACGAAGCCATCCTTGAATATGAAGAGACACTCCGGTTGCAAGGAGATAATACGAGTGCCCAATGCTATCTTTGGCTACGCCCTGGCAAAAGCAGGACGACGCAACGAGGCGGAAGCGCTTCGAAAACGGTTGGAGACGGCGAAAGAGTATGTTTCGCCGGCAGAGTTGTCAGCGCTTTATGTAGGACTCGGAGAGAGGGAACAGGCGTTATCAGAGCTTGAACGTGCTTATACTGAACACGATTTACAGCTGCAGTACCTCGCCATTGACCCAAACTTCGACACCCTTCGCTCAGAGTCCACGCTTTCAAGAACTCATCCGCAAAGTCGGTCTGCCGCTGTGGGATTATTTAGCATCGAGTGGCAATCCCGCGCTTACCCAAGCATCAAATCCGTCGTAGAGCGGATGCACATTCTTCCAACCACGTTCAGCAAGCTCTTGCGCCACACGGGCGCTTGACCCTTCGTGTGGTCAAGTGCAGTAGGTTATCACTGTGTGCGGTCTTTGGGTATCTCATCGAGGTGTTGCTCAAGCTCGTTAGCCGGAACTCTGATTGCGCCAGGCAGTTTCCGATCCGATTCGGCCCATGCTTGCGGGTTCCGAGAATCAACAAAGGCGAACTGCTCACCCACGATCCAACCGCTGCTTTACTTCATCGACTGTGATTCTGGTTGCTTCCATAAATCCTCCCCACTGGTAACCAAAGCGAAAAGCGTGCCCAGTGATTTTGGGAGTGTTTCGAATACTCAGGTTGATTTTGTGTCCTGAATCGTAACAGCAGCACTGCGATTCCATCGTTAGTCGGTACCACCCGCGGGTAGCGGGTGGGTGACAGTGGGCAGCATGCGCTAGATGTAACGGTGACCACCTGCTACCGCGGAGTGGTACTGACCCATACCTGTGTTACAACCAGCCGCCTTTAAATCCGCCTCGTTGTAAGCCACTGACTACATATGGACATTTCTTCATCAGGTTCCATAAGAAACCGGAGAGGTAGTTTTCAATCATGATCACAACTGGACCCTGGTCCAGCCGTAATAACCTTTAGGATATCCACCCCTTCCCGCGTGGATCTTCAGGCAGCGAATGTCGGATTGAAGCTGCACTTGAATCCATACACACTCGTCTCATCTCTGGATAAGCTTCATTGAAGTACCGAAGTGTCGGCAAAACGATCTCTGGCGCGAAAGGCAGTGACGCCACAGCCGCCCAGGGGGCAATCGTACCGTCGTCTGGTCCGTCAGGAATTCCACGAGCTTCGTAGTCAAAAACGTTCGGCTGATCCCGCCGACGCTGAGCACGGCCGGCCCTGGCCCATCTGGAAGCTGTGATTCCCCAAATGTTTTTACTATAGCCTCTGAACTCGCGAGGATTGGTGATCGCATATTGCTGCTGCGTGTGGCGTAGCCCGGCGACTATTCTCGAAATAGTCGATTCCCTTAACGCGCATGAAGTCGTCTCTGAATGCCTCGAAAGTCTATCCATAAGTGCGAGAGTCTGATGATTGAATAAGGGACCAGCATAAAGCTGCTCCCGACCATAGATCTCCCTTCCAAACATAAGTCGAGGTAAAGGCCCGGTAGGTTTCCGCCGGCAAGGGGAGTACGTTGGTGATGCGAGACCGAGGACGTGAAGGATAATCGACTCGTTATATCCCTCCCAACACCACGGCAGAAACCACATTCTGGTTTCCAGCCCATTGACACTTTGCCGTCGCGATTGAGTGCCCATTGCCAATCCATTCGAAGATAAAGATCAATTCGCAAGAGTAGCGAATCTTCTGTTCTTGTTCTGTTTCGTAATCAAAGTAAGTGGCAGCAGTAAGTGCGCCGGCAATTAGAATCGTCGAATCGATAGTCGAGAGTTCGCAGTTCCACGCCACGGCGTCCCGAGTCCATATGCAGGAAGTGATAGTAGAACCCTTTTGTGGCCAGTAGCATCAGGTAGCTGTTCCTTGCGGACTTTGCCAAAAGAATTGCAAAGTCGCGAGTACACGATCGACTGCTTCTTTCACGCGAAATGAAGTTGCGTTCAACTGCTACCGGGTATGCGGCGAGTCCCAATCCAACTGCTGCGATGCTGCAATGAGATCCATGACGCGTACCGTCGGGAACGAGGCCGTTAAGGAGATTCGTTTCTTTCTTAAAGTGAGCAAACGTGTCGCGTTGTAGTGTGTCGAGTGCTTCGCGGCTTAGAGGTTCTGGGGTTCATCTTAGTTCATCACTTGCTCTTCATCATCTCGAACCTGGGTGGAAAGTTTCGTCATCCAGGATTGCCTCGCGGACCGCTAGTCGCTCCGAAGTAGTAAGCTGTCGATACTCTTCGACGACTGGGTGACTAATGATTGAGGTCTCGCTCGCTCTCCATTGACGGCAAAGGCCAACAGAATCAATCCCGCCACGTAGAGAGCTAGTGTGTGAAGAAAGCGATGTAACCGGTAACCGGTGCGAAGCTTGGCGCTAGCTCAAGCATGCCGGCCGTGACCCTTGTAACAGAGTTCCTGTTACGCGCTTGAGCCAGCCATCCTGCGGGACTGTACAGACTCGCCAGCACCATATGCTTGAGAACGAAAGCTGTGCCGAACAGTATCGCGAGGCTGCGCAAGAGCCGGCGCGCGTCGAACGACGAAAACTGATTGTTCCAGAGCGTCCAAAGAAAAAGAACGAGAACAACCAGTGAAGCAGACCTCTGCTCAGGCAGCACCGAGTTGAAAGCCTGCGCTGAGGCAAAGAACAGCTGTGACTGAAGAGCCAAACGTGAGAAACATTCGTGAGTGGCAGGAACGTCGCTGCCAACCCATTGATGAAATCTCAACCAGACCGCCGCGGACGAGCAAGCAGCATCAATAGGACCGCGAGCAAGAGCGTCACCAGCGGCGGCGCGACGAAAATGAATGTCCGACTCTCGGCACCGACTCGCAGCCCGCCCAGCAGCGCCACCGTCAGAAAAAGAACTGGCAGCAGACAGCAAAGTCTACCAGGGCGCGGTTTCTGGAACGGTTCGACATCTTGCTAGTTGGTCAGTAGTCAGTTTGGTCAGTAGTTCAAGAAGGATCTGTTGGTCATTTTGTGATGCTGCGTTTGCCGACTTGTATCCTGAAGCTACGGACAGAATGGCAAATGACACCAAGAACAATGAGCATCGACAAATGACCTCTGTCTCCTCACTTCCTCGTCCGGAGCACTTTGAGCGGATTGACGTCGCTCCAGCTGCGTTCTGTTCCCTGCTCAAGTTCGGCCTTTAATTCCGCCGCCGTATGCATGCGCAAGTCTCGGATCATCCACGGTCAGAGGAGTGGCTGACGCACAGGGCGATGGCTCGATTCACCGCCTCGACACCTTGCCTGAACAAGTCCTGGTCCGAGTAGACGCGTCCCCAACCCTCGCGGTAGAACGAATACGCTATGTAGAACTGTGTGCGGGCATCTGCCCTGCGCCGGGTCTGCGCTGCTGCCAATCATCGCGGGCCGCGCGAAACTGCTCACGCCGGAAGAGCGTCGAGAGCGGAATTGAACTTTTCCTGGTTGATTTGATAAGTGCCGGCGGCGACCTCGGCACTGGTCGTCACTTCTGCGAAGGTGCGTGGCTCAGTGGCATAGATCCAGATGATGAACGCAGCGTATGCGAGCGTGATTCCGAGGCCCGCGATTTGAATGATTCTGGACTTGCATTCTCGTATTCCGAAACCAACTGAGAGAAAAAACTTAATGCATCTCTGAACGGCCCACCAGTGCGGCTCCGGCAGTCAAATCAGGCCGGCTGGAATCCTGGACCACTTCATGCATCTCCAGCACATTCGACTGAGTAAAGGCTTCCTTTGGCAGCGTTCCGGACTGTGCGTGTCCTTTCACAAACGCATCAGAGCGCACCCAGTTGAGAAAGTCCTGACGGCTATTCCAAATAGTGAAGACGACATACGGGTCGCCTTCATTGACCGGGCGCAGTACCTGGTTGGAAATGAAGCCAGGCATTTGATCCACCAGCCCCGCGCGTTCACGAAACCTCTGTTCGAAGGCGTCGCATGTATTCCGTGGCCACGTATATCCGATTAGCGACAGTTATCATTTCGCTCTCTCCCTTAGATTCAGGATCTCATGATATCACCTCGCCTGATTCCGATAAGGAAGACTCGAAACCTATTTTCAGTTTGGGAAGGGGATAAAGGTTTCTTCTTGACCTAAACAGTAGGTGTCTCTAGCGATACCGTTCCAGGATCATTTTTGGCGACGCGAGTAGTCAAATATCTCCTAAACTCTTCCAATGTGAGATTGTTCAATAGGGCCTAAAATTCAATGCGAAGTCTCCTCTTGTTTTCCCATACGAGACAGATTATGATTCCTATGGCTAGAGCACAGTAGGAGACGCCGCCCGAAGTCTTGATCGCCTTCGAAGCGGCTCAACAGAAGGGAAATCAACATCACGAACATACGCACACATGGCAAATAAGACTGACATCTGGCAGGGGACGCTTGCATTAATGATCTTGAAGACCATTGAAGCGCTCGGACCGCTTCATGGATACGGGATTGCCCGGCGTATCGAACAGACGAGTGGAGATCAACTCTCGCTTGAATTATGGAACGCTCTATCCTTCGTTGCTCAAGCTGGAACAGGAGGGATGGATCGTTTCCGAATGGGGCGTCTCTGAAAACAATCGCAAAGCTAAGTTCTACAGTCTCACGCGTGCAGGCCGAAGACAGTTGGCGAAGGAAACCGAAGGAGTGGGATCACACCACCGCAATACTCGCCAGGTTCCTCACACCGTCGGAGGACCAGACATGAGACAACTTCGCGCCTGGCTATTGAGATTGAGAGGTGTCGTTTCTCAAAGCATACACGAGAGACTGATCTTGCTGAGGAAATCGAGAGTCATCTCCAAATGCATATCGACGACAACATCCGCGCCGGCATGTCGCCGGGGAGGCGAAGCGAGTTGCCGTCATTAAGCTGGGTGGCGTTGATTCAACAAAAGAAGCTTACCGCGATCGCAGTACGATCCCGTTTCTCGAAAGCCTGGCCCAGGATCTTCGCTTCACACTCAGACAGTTGCGTAGGAACCCGGCATTTACCGTTACTGCCACTGTGATGGTGGCGCTTGGCATTGGCGCCAGCGTGGCGATCTTCGCTTTCGTGGATGCGGCACTCATCAAACCACTACCGTATCACAATCCGTCGCGGCTACTCTTTGTCACCGAAACTACCCCGGTGATTCCTCGGCCAACTTTTCCTATTTTGATTATCTTGACTGGAAGAAGCTCAACAAAGTTTTCGAGTCGCTGGATGTCTACAGTCAACGCGGGTATGTGACAGCCTCGTCCACAGGAATGGAAATGGTTGATGGCGCGCGGGTCAGTGCTGGCTTTTTCCGTACCCTTGGTGTTGCTCCTTTGCTCGGGCGCGATTTCTTATGCCGGCGAGGACTTGCCCGAAGCACCTGGCACTATGATTCTCAGCTATGCTTCATGGCAAAAGCGTTTTGGTGGCAAACAAGAAATCGTTGGCCAGCCAATAACCCTAAATGAGACTCCTTACACCATTGTCGGTGTGCTTCCTCAGGATTTTCATTTCGCCCCAGTCGAGAATGCGGAATTTTGGACCACTCTTCACCCTGGCCAGGGCGCCGGTACTTGCGATCAGAGACGGAGTTGTCACTATCTCCACGGAGTGGCACGTCTCAAAGATGGCATCACGATAGAAGCTGCACGCGCCGATGTGACGCAAATCGCTAAAGACCTCGAAGCTCAATACCCAGACTCAAATCGCAACCAGGGTGCAATGGTCACGCCGCTGTCTGAGGTAATTGTTGGCGACGTCAGGCCGATTTTGCTGCTCCTACTTGGTGGTGTCGGTTTGTTGCTCTTAATCGCCTGCATCAACGTTGCAAGTCTTTTGCTGGTGCGCTCGGAAACACGTCGACGCGAGTTGTCGGTTCGACGTGCCCTTGGCGCGACCAGAGCGCGCTTGATTCGTCAGTTTGTCATCGAAGGCCTTGTGATCGTTGTAGTGGGAACTGTTGCTGGTCTGGTTAGTTCTCACTGGGCCATGCAGATCTTGAAGGGACTCATCCCCGGAGACATGATGGCAGGTATGCCATACCTCAATGACCTTGGACTGAATTCTCGTGTGCTCATTTTTGCCATCGCCATCGGTGGATTCGCCGCCGCACTCTTCTCAGCTCACTCCGGCACTTCGCATATCGACGTTCGACGTGAGAGACGGCCTGGCGGAAGGCGGACGCGGTAGTGCAGGTAAAGTGTGGACACGCATCGGTTCTAAGCTTGTAATCCTGGAGTTAACAACGGCAATGGTGTTGCTGGTTGGAGCGGGTCTTCTCGGCAAAAGTTTTTACCGGCTATTGCAAGTGCGTGCGGGCTTTGAAACAAAACATCTGATCACAATGACCGTTGCAGCACCTCGGCGTGTACATGCAAGACAAGGAGGCTGTGGCACTCGCGCGTAAAGTCGTGGAGCAGGTCAAGAGTTTGCCCGGCGTAACATCAGTTGCGTTGGCCAGTACTCTGCCGTTGAGCTTCAATGGCAACACTGATTGGATCAGGTTTGTGGGTCGCGCTTACAACGGGGAGCACAACGAAGTAAATGAACGAGAAGTGAGTTCAGACTATTTCGCGACGCTCCAAGCGAAACTTTTGCGCAGGTAGAACGTTCACCGACTCGGAAGATTTGAGCAAACCGAGCGTAGTCGTCATCAACAAAACATTAGCGAACAAGTATTTTCCGGGCGAGGATCCGATTGGCCAGCGTTTTGGGGACACAAATCTCAAATCGATAAAAGAGATCATCGGCGTTGTCGATGACATCAGAGAAGGGCCGTTGGATTCCGAGATTTGGCCCGCATACTATGCTCCTTTGAATCAATCTCCCAGCACCTATTTCTCAGTTGTTGTTCGAACTGCGACTACTGAGGAATCTCTTCTTCCACTGGTTAGCGATGCAATACACGAGATCGATTCGAGGATCAATATTTCAAATCAGACAACAATGACGCAGAGAGTCAACAATGCTCCGACCGTTTACCTGCGCCGTTCCTCAACTTGGCTTGTCGCAGGTTTTGCTGCAGTCGCATTACTCCTCGGGATCGTTGGTCTCTACGGAGTCATAGCGTACTCGGTGAGTCAACGAACCCGTGAGATCGGGGTTCGAATCGCGCTTGGTGCACAACGCAGTACTGTTTACAGACTCATCTTGAAGGAGGCAGGCGCGTTGGCACTTGCCGGAATTCTAATCGGACTCGGATGCTCGGTTGTTGCGGCGTCGCTGATGCGCAAACTGCTTTTGGTACCCCGCCCTGGGATGTCACAACCTTATTTAGCGTGGCGGGTGTGCTGGGTATATCCGCGCTGTTGGCCAGTTATTTTCCTGCGCGACGCGCCGCGTCAGTCGATCCGATAAAAGCATTGCGTGCGGAGTGAGTGCTCCGCGCCCGCGCCAACAAAGCCTAATCTGCAGGCGGGGACGCCTGCGGTCCCAGCACTCGCCCTGCTGATTAACTCAAGCTCCCTTCCTAACCTGAAAACTTGTCGGACCTTTTCCCTTTCGAAATACGCGTTGATCTATGATGGCGCACAACATTTTCCCATAAGGAGTAACTTAGTGCCTATTACAGAGATTGCCCCCGACTTCTATCCGGATATCAACTTACATTCCGGAAATCGACCTCCAGTTCAATCAGTTCCTTGTCAAAGATGAAGAACCGCTTTTGTTTCATACTGGAATGAAAGCGCTGTTTCCCGTAGTGCGCGAAGCGGTTGAGACAATCATTGATCCTTCGAAGATACGTTGGATTAGTTTTAGCCATTTCGAGGCGGATGAGTGTGGCTCGCTTAACGAATGGCTTCGAGCTCGCTCCCAACGCACAGCCCGTATGCAGCATGGTTGGCGCATTGGTGAGCGTTAACGATTTTGCTATTCGTCCCGCGAAGGGCATGAATGATGGTGAAGTGTTGAATACAGGTCAGCATCGATTCCGCTTCGTTAAGACACCGCATGTGCCGCATTGTTGGGAGGCTGGAATGCTCTTTGAGGAGACCAGGGGGACGCTTCTTTGTTCCGACCTTTTCCACCAGGGCGGCAACGTCGAGCCCTTCACTGAATCCGATGTCATCGACCGTGCAAGAAAGACTCTGACTGATTACCAGGCCGGTCCGTTCGCGAACTACATGCCGTATACAAAGCACACTGATTCGATAATGCAGCGTCTTGCAGACCTGAATCCACGAACGATCGCGCCAATGCATGGCTCAGCTTTCGTCGGTGACGGTTCGCGTTCGCTACGCGATCTCGCAGTAGTGATGCGTGAAGTGCTAGGTTGAGCGAAGGATCATCCACAGATTACTCAGACGACACTGCTTTCCTGACGAAGCTGTGAAGACAATAGAACCAGAGTTTCAAATTCGTTCGTTTCCCAGCATCGAGCGAAAGCTTGAGTCTCAAGAGTCAGGAGGCTAAGTCTAATAGAGAGGCTTGGAACTGACTGACAGGTCCGCTCGTCCCTCATAGACTTCGCGGGCTCGCGACAGTGCCGCTTCAACGTGTGGCAGCATGTTTTCCTCACCGAGATACTGGAGAAAAGTCGACTGTCTTCAACAACTGTTCAGGTTGACTACGCGCACCGCATAACAAGAGCGTTCGCTCCGTAGCGCGTAAGCGCTCAGCTAGCTTCTCCAACTCATGCAGACCAGTGGCGTCAATGGCCGTCATATTTCTGAGACGCAAGATCACAACGGGTGGGAGCGACTCGACATCTACAGTGGCATCGGACAGCTTCTCCGTGGCTCCGAACAGAAAGGGCCCATGTATCCGTAGCACCATTACGTAGGGAGGCAGTAACTTGTCTTGCAGGACGTGTGGTCGACCGTCTTCAATATACTCCTCCGTCACCGGAGCCACCGTTGTCGTTTGCGTGACCCGATAGATGTAAAGCAGCGCGGCGAAGAGCATTCCGATCTCGACTGCGATAGTCAGATCGGCTAGCACTGTAAGAGCAAAGGTCATCACCCAAACGACTATGTCAGCTTTCGACAACTTGAGTATTGTCCTTACCTCGCGCCACTCACTCATGTTGTAGGCCACTACGAAAAGGATCGCTGCCAGCGTGGCAAGCGGGATGAAAACGCGCGAGTGGAGCGGCGACCACTAAAATCACGAGCAATGTCAAAGCGTGGACCATTCCAGAGACTGGAGTGCGAGCGCCTGATCTGATGTTGGTGGCGGTGCGCGCGATCGCGCCGGTGGCTGGTATACCTCCCACAAAAGGGACCGCGAGGTTCGCCATGCCCTGCGCAAGCAGTTCCATGTTGGAGTTGTGTCTGATCGCCGCTCATGTTATCCGCAACTACCGCGGACAGGAGACTCTCAATCGCTGCCAGCATCGCCACTGTGACGGCGGCGGGCAGCAGAGGAACAATCAGATCGGGTCGAAACTGTGGGATGGAAATGTGTGGCAAACCGGTCGGGATACCGCCGAATCGACTGCCGATGGTTTCCACAGGAATTCCAAAAGCGGCCACGACGAGCGTAACTATCACGAGGGCCACGATCGAGCCAGGAATGCGGCTCGTCAATCTAGGGCAGAATAAAAATGATGAGAAGCGAACCGATGCTAACTACCAAGTGCAGACCAATGAAAACTGCTGAGACTTTTCGTCAGAACACTCATTCGCAATATGAACTCGCTTGGTATCGCTCCGGTTTCAAGACCCAGAAAGTCCTTGATCTGTGTCGAAGCGATCAGTACGGCAATGCCATTCGTGAAGCCAATAGTGACTGGTCGAGGAATATATTTCACCGCCGTACCCAAACCTGTCACGCGCCATGAGCATCAAGATCACTCCTGCCATTAACGTGACGATTAGCAGGCCAGAGACTCCATGTGTCGCGATGATTCCTGCAACGATCACTACGAACGCTCCGGTGGGGCCACCGATCTGAAGGCGCGAACCGCCTAAAGCAGATATGAGAAAGCCAGCGACGACGGCCGTGTAGAGGCCCGCTTGTGGCGTGACGCCCGAGGCGATCCCAAACGCCATAGCCAGAGGGAGCGCGACTAACCCCACAGTCAGACCCGCAATCAGGTCCGAGATGAGGTCACGTCGAGTGTACCCGGCTTGCAAGCACAAGACTGATTTTGGAATCCACTTTTTGTTCAGCGATGTCACTGTTTTTTAGAGGCGAGGAGCGTGGCGATTCTGTGCCAGGTCCAGATGTTTATGCGGCCTTCTGAATAATCCTTTGACGACATGAAGCCGTGCGACATTGACAGACCGATTGATCCTGTTCGAAGGAGTTCAAATAGTCGACTGTAATCTCTTCTCCAGGCGCTATCTCACGTAATGCGAAGATGAATAAAGATCCGCCGATAACGAATGCGTCGGCATTAGGATCGCATGAGTGGTTTATATATTGCGTCTGGTTCCCATCTACACTTCCATCGATGTACCAATCCGCATCCAGTTCACTGATGCGTTTCCCGTGGGATCCTCTCATCCTTCGCATGGCCTCACTGGCGAGTAATCCTTTCGCCGGCGTATTCGTCTATGCGGTCACCTTTCAGAAAGCGAACTGTCGCGAAACAACCGTTGCCCTGAAGCGGGATTTCCTGACTGACAAAGCACTTGTGTGACTGAACATTACGAGTTCGGACGGGATGTTCATTCATGGACGGGTCTCTGAACAGCTTGAGGCTTGGTCTTAACGAGCTCGTTGCGAAGTCTGACGGCGTACTGCTTTGCTTGGCTGGCGACGCGTGAATCTCCTCAAGCATGCTACGAACGCCAACCAGGTGGTTATTGAAGATCTCTTTGGCCGCATCGAGTAACTTGAATATGCTTTTGTCGCTCACGGAGTAATAGACGTTTGCGCCCTCTTTGCGAGTGACAACGATATTTCGGTTGCGCAAGGACGGCGAGTTGTTGTGAAGCGTTGGCGGGTTCAACCTCAAAACGTTGGCTAATCTCATTGACGGTCAGTTCGCTGTCCCGCAGAGCATCCAAGGATAGAAATCCTCAACGGGTGTGCCAGGGCTTTGAAGAACTCTGCTTTGAAGTCACTCAGCTGTTGTCTCATTCTGGATTAACCCGTATTGTTGCAGTTTTGCCCATCCATGCTGAATCGCAGATATGCATATCTGCAAATTCTTGCATATTCTAGAAACCTGCTTAGCCGTTGTCAAAGTAAGCAACCAGATCCAATTCGGACCCATGAACTAAAACGAGCGTGCTAATGGTTGATTTAGGAATCAGGCGAGAGAAAAAGTCAGGGGATGAAGCGGAAGCAGTACTGGAGAAGTGGCGCGCCTCGTGAAGACAAATGTCCGATTAGCTTAGCGGATATGTGTACTCTAGCGACGCTAAAGCATATCGGACAGGCTAGACACTCGGCGGTGGATAGAGGCGTTCGAACTCCGGGTGGCCGTGAAGTATCTGGAGGTCGGGATCCTGTCGGGTCCACGTCGCATCTCGGAAACCAGCCTCCCAGGCCTTCTTGATTGCGGTTAGAGCTTCGTCCGCATTCTTCATGGCCGCGAAGACGCACGCCGTGTTGTAAAGAATCATCGTATCGTCAGGACGAAGCGCCATAGCCATGTCCGCCTCACGTTTGGCTTCTTCACGCCGTCCCATGCTTGCGTAATCACCGGCCAACAACACGCGCGCGCGAGCGTCTTCGGGTACCTTTTTCAGGTGTGCCTCATAGATGGCGGCTTCGCGGTGTGTGTAGTTCTTTAGCGCTTCAGTCTTACCGAGTGCTCCCAGGGCGTTGTGAATAGGAATCGTAGTGTTGTAGTTCTCACTGGAATGGGCCAGCGCTTCTTCCATCATGTCCACGACTTCCTGATACCGACCAGCAGCAAACATTGAACGGCCGAGTAGATAATATCCACCGTCGAGATCCTGATTGCGGCTCAACGCCATCTGGATCTTGTTTACTGCTTCGTCATAACGTCCTTCGGCAAATGCCACCCAAGCTTCGGCACATTGGATAGCAGGCTCTTCGTGTCCACTCGCACTCGCTTTCTGAGTTGCTGCTATTGCACGATCGATCCAATGCTGTTGGCGTTCGAAATGGTAGTAGTACTCGGCGCAGACGCTCGCCAATGCAGCGTGAGCGAGCGCAAAGTTTGGATCAAGTGCAACTGCATTCTCGTACATCTGAAGAGCTACCTGGAGATCCTGGCGTCCGACGCGACGTGCATAGTTTCGTCCTCGCAAATAAAGGTCATAAGCCTGCAAATTCTCTGTCGGTTTCGCGGATAGTGCCTGCTGCTCCTGCGGAGAAAGCGTGATGCGCAGCGCAGCCGCGATCTTCTGGGCTATCTCATCCTGCACTTCAAACACATCTTTCATTTCTCGATCGTATCGTTCTGACCAGAGCGGAAAATCTGTTGCTGCATCGACGAGTTGAGCGTTGATACGCAATCTCGTGCCTGCCCGACGCAGACTGCCAACCAGCACGTACGACGCACCGAGTTCTTTTCCTACCTGGCCGGCCGTAACCGATTTATCGCGATAGGCCAACACCATAGCGCGTGAAAACGTCTTCAAGTTTTTGATCTTTGAAAGCTCTGTAGTGATGTCTTCAGTAATGCCATCGCGCAAGTACTCGTCCTCTTTCATTCCACTCAGGTTTTCGAAGTAGAGAACCGCAATCGAGTGCTCGTGAACAGTTGAAGGCGGCCGACTTCGAAACCCGCTTGAGTCAGTCAGGTGTCGTACCGGAATCGAGATCGCGTTTCAATCTCTTGAGCGCAGTCTTTAGATCAGTGGCGCTCTGATAACGCAGGTCTCGATCCTTCTCCAGCGCCTGTCCGATGATTCGGCTCAGTTCGGGAGGCAGCGACGGATTGACTTCGTTCAGTGGCGTCGGGTCTCGATTCAAAATCGAGTCGAACATAACTGCTGAAGTTTCTCCCCTGAACGGGAGTGTGCCGGCCGCCATCTGATAGAGAACGGTGCCAATGGAAAAAGGTCCGTGCGTACATCGGTGATTTCTCCACGCGCCTGTTCAGGCGACATGTACGCGACTGTTCCCATTGTCGCGCCGGCCATAGGTTAGATCGTCCAAACGAGCGGTTGGCATCATCGAAGAATTGTTTGGTCGGTTGCGATGATCCATCTTCGCCAGGCCGAAATCGAGGATCTTTGCCTGCGAGCGCGAGGTCGACGAATATGTTTGCAGGTTTCAGATCGCGATGAACGATCCCTCTGGAGTGAGCTGACTCGAGAGCGTCAACGATCTGGACGCCCAGCGTAAGAACTGAATCGAGGTCAAGTGGGCCGCGACGAATTCGATCGGCGAGCGACTCACCATCCAACAATTCCATGACGATGAAATGGTCCGACTCGAATTGCTCGATACCGTGAATAGTGCAGATGTTCGGGTGATTCAGAGAGACGACGCTGCGCGCGCTTCTCTTTGGAAACGCTGTAGCAGGTTCTCGTCGCCGGCCATGGCCGGTGTCAGAAACTTCAGCGCGACGTGCCGACCGAGGTTGATGTCTTCAGCTTCGTATACAACTCCCATCCCTCCTTCGCCGATTTGTGATTTGATTGTGTAGTGGGAGATGGTCTTGCCTAGCATGTTGGGGGTTGCCTCCGGGCCGATATGGGTTGAATGTTGGTGCTGCGGTCATAGTATAGATGGACACACATCGAAGCAAACGACGCGCGTGAGATCATGATTCATCACCGCAGCTCGAGCACAACTACGGACTTCGCCGGGAATGTTGAGCGTCAATTGCGAACCCTGGAGTTTATAGCTACTAAACGCAGCGGGTTTGATCGTGTTTGGATTATCGAAGGTGTTCATCGCGTTCATCATCGACGCGGTTAGGATCTCGCCACTAATGTTCTTAACATTAGAACCAGAAACAGTGGTGCTTACTTCAGCTGGTCGATTTGGATCCAGGTTGACTATAGACAAATGGAGCTTTCCTTCTTTATCTCGCGACGCCGAGGCGCTAAGCGAGGGAAGGGAAGTTTGATCCATCTTGTATTCCGGCGCGCTAAGGTCGACGGGAATCAAAGTCGCGTCCTGGTGCACCTTGTACATCTTGAACACGTAGTACGTCGGCGTCAGAACCATCTTTTCTTTATCAGTCAGAATCATTGCCTGCAACACGTTTACCATCTGCGCGATGTTGGCCATCTTCACGCGATCTGCGTGCTTGTTAAAGATGTTCAGATTGATTCCTGCTACGACTGCATCGCGAAGTGTGTTCTGCTGGTAGAGCGCACCCATGTCTCTCCCGGGCTCGCGGTCGTACCACGTTCCCCACTCGTCAACCATTAGCCCGACGCGCTTCTGCGGATCATACTTGTCCATGATCGCGCTATGCTTCTGTATGAACTCGTCGATGCGTAACGTCCGAACCAGGGTCGCATACCATTCTTTCTCGCCAAACTCTGTTGCCGAACCCTTCTTCTGCCAGTTGCTGGTCGGGCAAGGTGTAGTAGTGCAGGGACAAGCCATTCATGTACCGCGCAGCTTGGGCCATGAGCACTTCCGGTCCATTCGTAGTAGTCGTCGTGCGATCAACTGCCAACTTCTGAATGCGGTTGCCTGAGTAATTCTTAATAAACGTCGCGTAACGACGATACTCATCAGCGTAATACTCAGGTCGCATCTCACCGCCACAACCCCACGTTTCATTACCGACGGCAAAGAACGGCACTTTCCACGGTTTCTCTCGACCGTTTTGCCGGCGCATTTGAGCGAGCGTGGAATCAGAATCCGACGTCATGTATTCGATCCACTCCATCATCTCCTGAGGTGTACCACTACCGACATTTCCGTTGATGTAAGCATCAGCGCCTAACAGTTCACACAGGTCCATGAATTCATGTGTGCCGAACGCATTTAGTATCGACGCCACCCCAACTGGCGTTTGGTCGACGCGGACGTTTGTCACGTGGACCAATCCCATCTTTCCAGTGATACTCGTCGGAGAAGCAGCCGCCTGGCCAACGCAACACAGGCACATGTAACTCTTTCAGAGCCGCAACGACATCGTTACGTAGCCCCCGAGTATTCGGAATTTTTCGAGTCTTCACCGACCCAGAGACCTTCGTAGATAAGTCGGCCGAGGTGTTCGGCAAAGTGTCCGTAGATGTTCGCGATTGATAGTTGGGCCTGTCTGATCGCCGTGAATTACCAACGACGCTTTGTTTGTTTCGGGAGTTTGCGCTGCGGTGTTGAGGATTGGAGTGCCGAACGCGAACACCAGCAAGAGCGATAGGGATCTAGCGGTCAGAGTCTTTGTCATTAGTTATGTTGGCCTTCCGTGGTGTTGGAGTTTCGTCATCGAGTAGAAACGTCGTCAGAAAAACAAGAGCTTTAAGCAAGCCAGAAATCCCACCCACGGAAGTGGGTGGATGGATCAAAGGTCCGTTCTATCAAAATCCGGGTGTTTCGAATCCCAAATCCCCCACACGGCAGTGTGGGGATCGTTCAAGTCCACACTAATAATTTAGTCTTTCCCGTAAACGTAGAGGCCTTGACCAGTAGTCCGGACTTGAAGATCCACTCACTTGCAGCGGATAGAAGCTGTCAATCGGTTGCATATAGAAAGGACTTGAAATATCCCCACACTGCCGTGTGGGGATTTGGGATTCGAACCACCGCCCATTTTGATAGAACGGATTGAAATATCCACCCACTTCCGTGGGTGGAATTTGTGTACAACGCAATGTCGAGTCTTAACACAAAAGCACTGTTATCAGTTCTGCTGCTGGGCGTGGTGATAGGCCGCTATTCTATTCATCACCGCAGGCACAGTGGACTACTGGCAGGCGTGGGTGTTCCTGGTCAACTTCACATCCTCTCGCTCCTAATCACGATCTATCTCATCAGGAACGATCCCGGAACTCTTGAAGCGACGTATGCAGGGAGGGCCGACGGCTGAAAAGCGCGTCAGCCAACGAGTGATCATGATCTTCACGTCCTCGGTTTCATTGGCCTGCTGGTTGTGCCCGGGCTTGATCAGTCGATTTGGCTGGACCACCGCTCCTCTCTCTGTCGTTATCGCCGGAGATGCGTTGGTCTTGCTCGGATACTACCTTATTTTTCTTGTGTTCAGACAAAACACGTACAGTCCGGCGACCAGTTGAGTGTGGCGGCCAAATCAAAGTGATCGATAGCGGTCCGTATTCACTGGTGCGTCACCCAATGTACGCGGGCGCTTTCGGCTCTACCTGCTGCTGGGCACGCCTCTCGCGCTCGGCTCTTATTGGGGAGTAGTTCCGTTCATCGCCGTGAGTTCCATTTCTTATCTGGCGAATCTTTGACGAGGAGAAGATGCTCACCGAGAGAACTGGAAGGCTATGCTGAATATAAACAGCGAGTTCGTTATCGACTCGTGCCGGGAGTCTGGTGAAGAAGCGGTTGACGATTTGGGATTTCGGGAATTTCGGATTTCGACGTTGCGCACTTCTTAAATCCGAAACTCGAATTCCAATCCGGAAGTTCCTACTGATTGTTAGGTTTTGCTCCGCCACGTGTTAGATCTCTGAAAACCTTATAAATCTGAAAAAGGGAGATGAATCATGGTTAACGTAGCATTGCTCGTTCGGTTGGAAGCCAAACCCGGAAAAGAAAGTGAGGTTGAGAGCTTTCTTAAAAGCGGACTCGCGATTGTCGAGGAAGAACCGGACACAACTGCGTGGTTTGCCGATCCGCATGAGTCAATCAACCTTTGGGATCTTCGACGCATTCCGGATGAGTCCGGACGACAGGCCCATCTATCCGGGAGAGTTGCTGCGGCTCTAATGGCGAAGCCTCAGAACTTCTTGCGCAGCCGCCCGCTATTGAGAAGGTCGACGTATTGGCCGCAAACTTCCGTGAGTGAAGACTCGCACTCTCTTGGAGTGCGGTGCCCCCGCACCGCTTTGGTATATAGGCGATCGCACTATGTCACTTTTTAATCGATCCGGATTTTCAAAGGCTGCGTGACAAAGCGGTGCAGGGGCACCGCACTCCAAGGAGACGCCTAACACTATGACGCTTGAAATTGTACAGACTGGCGACCCGGTGTTGCGAAGGTCGCGAGGCAGATGTCGGTTGATGAGATCCGAAGTGACGCCGCGCGCCTTTTGATCGAACAGATGCGCGACACAATGCGCGAAGCACCGGGTGTCGGTCTTGCCGCTCCTGCAGATTGGCGAGTCGATTCAACTCGCTGTGATAGAAGATCGCATCGGACTACTTAAAAGACGTTTCTTCAGAAGAAGCTCGCCGCTCGCCAACGCTCGCCAGTAGACTTCCACGTGATTATCAATCCGAAGCTCCACCTGGTCGGCGCATCTACGGTCGATTTCTTTGAAGGGTGTCTCAGCGTCACCGGTTTTGGTGCAGTGGTAAGTCGTGCAGCAAGTGTCCGTGTGGATTGTTTGAACGAGCGGGCTGAGCCAATCACAATTACTGCGCAGGGTTGGTACGCACGAATCTTACAGCACGAGATCGACCATCTGAACGGAACGCTTTACATCGACCGAATGCTGACGCGTACATTTACCACGGTGGAAAAACGTTGATCGGTTTTGGAAGAACAGAGCTGACGTGGAGTAGAAGCGAGGAGAGCAGTATCCGCAGATTACGCCGATTACGCAGAGTAAGACATAACACAAGCGTTCGCGCCATTTCTTTAAATCTGCGCAATCGGCGTAATCTGCGGATGAACTGACATAAGACACGAATCCCGACGCTAATAGCACCGTCACTTCATGGTACTGTTCGCGTCGGGATTCGCTGTTTGACTGTGCAAGTATTGCGGGCACCGCAGCCTTAACGATGAACTGCTTGCATCAACCGGTTGCTCTAGTGGCAGCTTTCAGCTTCTACTTGCCTTCCTGATTATCCGACGATTTCTCTCGACAAATGCGAGATAATCTCCGAGGCAGCTCTCCAACAGTACGCCTACACCATAAGTGTCCGGTGCGTATCTGCGGCTGCGACGAGTGCCATATATTCTCCGATGCGCCAGTGAGTCAAATGCATCAGCTTCGACAAGGATGAAGATTCGTCTAACAATTGGCGTCTTGATTTCAGCAACTTCACGGCGGAAGTCCTCGACAAAGACCTCTTCGGTCTTACCACTTAGCGTCAACGGGTTTCTGATTGATCAGCTTGAACGCCTGATCAATCTTGTCGAGAGACTTTTCTGCTACGAACGCTCTTGATTCGATCGCTTCTTTGATATCGGGATCTTCAGCGAGTTTGCCCACTTCCTTATAGAATTCAACGGAGCGTTCCGTCTTCCGTCGTACATCGCTTAGTAGTAGGACGAACAGTTCCTGTGGATTATTAACCGACATTACTTTCTCCTTTCAATACTTCCCAACTGACACACTCCTCGCACGTGTCGCACAATCTGACTTTCGAGTCACGTTGATTCACAATGCGTATTGATTCACAACGGCACACCGCGGGGAAAACTAGGGGAAATTCTTCGGGCAGGATTCGGTCGAGATACTATTGAAATGCAGGAGCATAAAGATACTGTTAGTTTTGACAGGTGTAATTGTGAAATTTGTAATGAATTGACGAAGAATTTAATCGTGATGTCACTTCACCTTTTCGTACTCCTTCTTCGCTTCAATCAGGATCGGAATATCAGGATCAGCATCCTTCCAGAATGTAAAGAAGTCCTGATACGCCTTGCGCGCTTTCGCTGAGTCGCCCTGCAACATAGCGGCGCGTGCAAGTCCGACGTGAGCAAGCGGAGTACAGCGCTGATAGCGGCGCCTGGCCTCTCGCACCGATAATCTTTTGGAACTCAACCGCCGCTTCCGCACCTTTGCTCGAGCTTTAAATAAGCTTGACCACGCAGATATTGCGGCCAGTATTCTCCCGCGGCCTCGTAGCGCGTCGCGGGCTCGAGATCTGTAAGCGCCTGTGCAGCATTGTTACGATCAAGTTCCAACGCCGCGCGGATCGGGGGTAGCCAAATCCCATTGACGATTGTGAACTGCTGGATACTGCTTTGCCAGTTCATCGACGAGTGCCTGTGCCTGACCGACGTCGCCACACAACGCCAGCGCGAGACTGCTGCGCGTTAGAGATACTTGATTGCGTTCGAACGAAAGAGCCTCGTGTTGCTGCCGACTTAGACTCCGCGCATTTACCTAACACCGCAGCATGCAGTGCTGCTTCAGCGGCATACTGCGCTGCCACTGCCTTTGCATTGCTGTGCGCAGCGAGGTCAATCGCACGGCGCGAAAAATCCTGCATCTGATGCCACTGGCCGGCAAAGTACGCTGAGTTCGTTTGCCAGTCGACCGCTGTGTACTCGTTCGGCTTTCCGCTCAACCCATCGACTTCGTGCTTCATTGTTGCCGCATCACCGCGAATCGCAGCATTGTAATAAGTGAAGGCGTGCAAAGGTTCGCTGTCGAGCTTCAACTGATGCAACGCCCGATCCAGAACCGCCAGGGATTCATCATAACGATTGAGGCGCATGTAGGCGCGGGCCAGGTTGCTGTGCGGAGCGGCAGTGTTGGGGTTCATGCGAATAGCCTCAGCTGCTTCTTGAGCCGATTTCTCCCACTGCCCGATCCGGTCGTAAGCGACTGAAAGGTTAATGTAAGGTCTGTCATCTCGTGGATAAGTCTGCTTATAGAGTTCCAGCGTCTCAATGTACTTGTCTAACTCTCCAGTAGCATCGAAGTAGTAGAATGCTGTGATCCGGAACTTCTCAACTTCGCTCACCCGATCGCGCAATGCATACGCTTTGCTCATATTCTCAGCCGCCAATTTGGGTTGATAAGTATTGGCGTAACACACTGCCAATCCGCTGTAGCCGGAAGCGAAGTTGGGATCCAATTCCAGAGCGTGTTTGTAAAGATCAACGGCCTCGAGCCATTTGCCACGGCTCGCCTGGTCAGATGCCAGTGTGTAGGCTTTGAGCGCTTCCAACGATGCGGTTGTGGCTTCGAGTGGTGCGTCGAATCTCTGAATTGAGTTTAGCGATTCGCCCAGCTTCTCGCGCAATTTGTTAGCAGCTTGGGTGAGCGCTTTCAGTACCTCCTCCTTGTTTTCTGCTTCGCTCTGTTCGCTGGCCACTACTTCTCCGCTCTGGCTGTTGACTGCTGTTAAGGTCAACACGTAGTGGCTTCCGAGAGCAGCAATCGAACCGGTGATTAACGCCTTCAGACCCTGCCGTTGACAAATCTCTCTCGCGATATCCTGTGTAACCCGGTCATCCGGCGGAGTGGCCCATCATGCGCAATGTTTGCCGCACACGCGTCGGGAAAGAGGCTTAAGTAGGGCGACTGCCCGAGCTGTACGACAAGCCCCCTGCTTGAGAGTGCCATCAAATACGCCATCTCCAGTTGTGTTGACGAAATCGGAAATCAGGATCGTGTCTTTGTCGGTTAAGGCAACAGTGCGTCTGGCGAATACGAAATAGCCCACGGTTGCCAGCACCACCGCAAACACTACTGCCGCCGAAACCGCAAAGCCTTTTTTGTGCTTCTTAATCTCGGTAGCGATGTACTGCGCGCTTGAAATCTGATGAGTCAGTTCAGCAGTCGCACTCATTGTGCCGGGGTTTGACCGGTAGCTGTCGAGTGAGCGGGAACGTGGGCAGCGGAGATGCCTGATGTCCTGAGCACCGGTGGAACGGTACGCTCGATCTCCGACTCCAAATCGAGATTCCGTTTAAGTCTTTTCAGATCGACCAGAATGTCTTTCGCTGTTTGATATCGTTCTTCAAGATTTTTAGTGAGTGCCTTAGAGACGATGCGTTCGAGTTCAGGTGGTGCCTCGCGCTCGAAGCGTGCCAGCAATGCAGGTTCTTTGTTGAGTATGAGGCCGAGGACTTCGCTGGGTGTCTCAGCCTCGAAGGGAGCATGCCCTGTCACCATCTCGTACAACGACGCGCCCAGACTCCATAGATCAGTTCGTACATCAAGACGTTGTCCTTTTGCCTGCTCTGGTGACATGTAAACAAGAGTTCCCAAAACTACGCCTGCGCCTGTGTCGACCCGAGTTTTCGTTGGAGCTTCAGTGTCAGTGGTAAAGCCTTGCGGCTCGGTGAGCTTGGCCAGTCCGAAATCCAACACTTTGATGTAGCCGTCGTGGCCTGGCCATGATGTTCTCAGGCTTGATGTCGCGATGGATGATGCCGGCCGCATGCGCCGCTGCCGAGTGCGCCTGTCGTTTGAATGGCGATTTCGAGAATGTCAGCCAGCTTCATGTGCCCGTGCTTCATTCGCTTTCTCAGCGTCTCGCCATCGATGAATTCAGTTGCGATGAAGTGACGAGAGTCGATCTCACCGCAATCTCATAGATCGTGATGATGTTCGGATGATTGAGCGCGGAAGCGGACTTAGCTTCCTGTACGAAGCGACGCATGCGTTCCTGATCCGATGCGACTTCATCGGGCAAAGAGTTTCAGCGCAACTTTGCGATCAAGCTTTGTGTCCTCGGCAAGATACACCTCGCCCATGCCACCCTGGCCGAGCTTGGAGATGATGTGGTAATGGGAGATTGTCGTTCCTATCATTGCGTTGTGCTCCAAACAAACCTGCTGCGTATTCTTTCGCAGCGTGCTTGTCTTTCTTTCATGATGTGAAATGAATGCGGTGTGCTTGTCTGATCTGGTTCAAACAAGCATTACGATCGAACTTATTGGTAAAACTGGAAATCCTGTGGCGGCAGCGTTTCTCAGCCTTAATCCATCACAGCGTACTAGAAGGGCATGGGTTCGCTTATGCTGACGTCACGTCAGGAAAACTGATTTATTTGAGAGCTTAAAAACGGGTTGGAAAGCGACCCTTGGATGCGGCGTATTCTAAAACAATATGATCAATCAGCTAGCTTGAAATCAGCAGAGGACTGAAGTTTCATCCGCAGATTACGCAGATTACCGTTCGGAATCGGCGTAATCTGCGCAATCTACGGATTATCGGTTTGGTTCGACGCGCCTCAGACTGAAATGAAGGTCGAGCTTCATCAATTCTCTTTTCGTGTCTCGTCGAGAATCTGCTCTAGTTCCGCAATGACCTCAAGATCCTTTGGGCGACCTGCAGCACGTTTTACTTTGATTAAATTTTGGAGAGAGATGCATTCACACTGCACACCGGCAATCTCGATCTTGATGGTTTCAGTGGTGGAGCTTTTTCGTAGTCACCTCCACCAACGATCTCACCGAGTAGATCCAGAGATCCGAGTGTCGTGATCAGGTGTGAAGTTCAGGCCTTTGTTGAGGGTTTCGACGCTCCATTCGAAAGGCAACCCAATGGAGTGCACCGCGCAGGTAAGGTTTAAGCGGCGTGAGTGCCTTTACGATGCGTGCAATATTTTTCTTGTTTGCGACTGTAGACTATGTCGAGGTCAATAGTAAGCCGTGAGGAACCGTGGGCGGTCGCAGCTGCCCCACCGACAATTATGAACTCGATCTCATTCTCGACCAATAAGGGAGTTAAGGTGTCGTAGTCGGTCACTTCGGTTGAGTAGCCTTCCGTCCAGCTTGTCGAAGCTCTTCGGCGAAGCGTTGCAATTTCATCAATTGCTGGAAGCGCTCGGTCACTGTGAGACGCAATTCTCGCGGATCAGGGTGCGATCAATGTCTTTCTTATAAGCTTCGATGACTGGATCAAGATCGCTGATGGACTTTAATTGTTCCGAAGGCTGTTTCACGATCACCAAACATTATAACGCAGGACAGTGTTGACAAAGATATACGCTGGCGCAGGATTGTCCGCCTACGCGACCTTTTAAGATCACAATTTGTAGATCTCAAATGGTCAAACTCGGATTTGTTTTTAAACCGACAAATTCTTGTGTTTTCTTGACAAAGTTCTGCAGAAAGGCGACCACAGGCCGTGCCCGTTCGATTTCTCTGCGTCCTCTGCGCCTCGGTTTCCTCTACGTTTCAAGGTAGCGCCGAACAAAAAGTTAACGCAGAGCACAGTGAGACGCAGAGAGAACGCGGAGAAGGAACGAATAGGCGGAGCTATGCGCCTTGTTTCTTAGCCGGCTGATAAGTGCCAGAACTGTTCGTGCTGCAATGCTCAGACGGTTCCACGAATTGATCGCCGTCACTGCCAGAGTCAAATCAGCAAGTTCCTTGTCGTTGAAGAACTCTTTGACGCGCTCAAACACTCCATCAGGTACATGGCCTTCTTGAATGTTGGTTACCGACTCCGCCCAGGTGAGAGCTGCTCGCTCGCGCTCTGTGTAGTAGGGAGATTCTTCCCACGCATCCAGCCCATAAAGTCTTTGCTCTGCCTCACCAGCTGCTCTAAGGTCTTTCCAGTGCATGTCGATGCAGTATGCGCATCCATTGATCTGCGACACACGCAACTTGATCAAGTTTTGCAGCGACTCTTCCAGACCGGCATTGTTGCAAGTAGTGCTCAATGCCCAACAGGGCATGGTACGCACCACGCGCCGACTTCAAGTAATCAATTCTTGGCTCCATCTGAATGCTCCTTGTTAATGGTGCTACCGCTCAAAATCAGCTCGACGTCGTTCAAGTTCAGAAATGATCTCAGGTTGATCCTTGAGCTCCGCAAGCGGTCGCAATTGCTCGTAGATATAGTTCCAATCAAGCTGTCCAGTTTGCCGTACGATAATGCGTTCGACATCGACCCAATCCTGGCCACGTCCAGCAAAAGACTTTAGTACCACCAAGTCTTCCGCCGAACGAGGTGCGCAGGACGATTTGACGGGGGTATTCAAAATCCGAAGCGCGTTTAATTACTAATGCTTCATAGGGAAGTCCTGCCAGCGCAACATCGAGTCCAACTCCTTTGCTAGAGCGAAGAAGTAATACGCGATTTTCTTTGGCAAAACGTGCTGCGTCGGGAATGCGCGCCTCAAACTGACTAAGTAAGGTTTGAATGTATGGCTCTTCGTGTCCAAATTCCACAAAGAGCGAGAGATCAGCATCGACGGTTTCACGCGGCTCGCCCCACCGCTGAAGAGCTACCCCGCCGATGAAACAGAACATCCATCCTTGCGATTGGCAAGTCGCCTGTAACTTTGCGGCCGCTTGAAAGACCTCGTTCACCGCTGCATCGCTTTCTTAAACCAACGTTGCTGTTCGATCAGGCCTGACCAGGGCTTAGGCGCATAAGGAGGACGCGTGTAGTCTCTTGGCCCACACAGCAGTTTGATGGACTGATAGGTATCGAGCTCTCTGATCTCTCGCCGCCTGATACGCTCAAGTTCTACAGCGGCTCGTTGCCATGTCGCTACCCATCGTTTACCGAGAGCAATTTGTTGAGGTGTCCACTCAGTAAGGGCCGAAGGATTTTTCATGCAAGGATCTTAACATTCGACCGACATCCAGACACAGAGTTGCAGTGCGGAAAGACTGTTGCTGGTCGGGTGGCATCCACAGCGCAGATACTTGTTGAACCAATCAAGCTGTTCTGGTCCACGCGAGTTTCGCAGCCTCTTCGTCGTAACGTGGCGTGGTGTCGTTGTGGAAGCCGTGCTGTTTGCCGTCGTACATGTATGACTGGAACACTTTCTTGTTTTCAGTGAGCGCTGCCTCGTAAGCCTGGATACCACTGTTGACGCCCTGGTCGTTGCCGGCGTAGTTGAACAACAGCGGCGCTGAAATCTTCGGCACATCAGCGACGGCTGGGTTGGCGTCCATAGAATGCGACTCCGGCATTTAGGTCTGGGCCCAACCGCACAGCCAATTGATTCACCATACCGCCGCCAAAACAAAAACCGACGGCGCCGAGCTTGTGGTTGGAATCTTTATTTGCTTTGAGCCACTTTGCCGCCGCGACAAAGTCCTCGGTCATCTTCTTTCCATCCACCTTGCGAAACGCGACTGCACCTGCTTCATCATTTCCCGGATAGCCGCCAACCGATGTCAATCCATCGGGCGCATACGCGATGAAGTTCGGCGAGTGCCAGCCTTCGTGCCACGTCCTCTATATAAGGATTGAGTCCGCGGTTCTCGTGAATGACAATCACGACCGGCAGCTTCTTTCCTTTCGCGGGGTGCGCCAGGTAACCCTTGATCGAACCGTTACCCTCAGGAGATTGCACGGTCTCGTATCCGACTGTAATCCGCGTATCGTCAGGCTTCACCTGCTGCGCCCACGCGTAATTAGGGCGAAGACTTTCAAAGATGGCGGCAACCGTCATACCCCCGACCGCAAACTTCCCGGCGCGATCGAGAAAATTCCGGCGCGTGATGTCACCATGTTGGTATTCGTGAAAGAGGTCTAATAGCTCTTGTGGATACTCGGATGCTAGGTTTCGTTGCATGATCGGTCGTCCTTTAACTTTGGCTTGGCTCCTTTGCTCCGGAGGAACAAGATGATTATAGCTGTGATTTCGTTGAACGATCTTCGCTGCGCTAGGAGCGAAATGTTTTCTCTATTTGCACATTGCGCTCCTACGGAGAGTGGCCTTTAGTGATGCCGAAACCTGACGGAGAGCGCAGCGTTACAATCCAAACTCAGGTCTACCCGCCATCTCACCTGCCCTTCGATAAATAGACGCGTTACTTGGCGTGCTTCAGCCAGAAGACCACAACCTTGGTTAGTAGTGGTTCCGACTAACTCCCCAGCCTCCCCACCCAACCGATTGAGTTCCTGTACGTCGCAATCAATGACCATGTACTCGCCATCCTTGCTGGGCCGAGTTGCTTCTTTGAGCTCGCGCATGTTCTGTCCATCCGACCAGGCATAGTAAGACGATAACAACCAGCGAAAGGTTAAGTCTCTTCATGAGCTACTCTCCTTCATTTCTGTATTGAGGTTAGGTTGACTGAAGTACGAATAAAGTACTTGCGAGAGTGGATATAAACTAAGAACTGTCGTGCGGATACTACAGCCTGCGCACTGCAGAAGCCCAGGTTCACTGATCAAGCAGTAGAAATTCTTTCAGGTGGATCATGGTGCGTTGATTTCGCGATGTCGAGGCACAGGTGCTACTCGAGCCAGTCTTTGAATTTCTGTAGACGGAATGTTTTGCACCTTCTCGAACAAGGATGCAGCCGTGTAGTGTGAGGTGCCGTATGAGGTCGGCGCTTTCACTGCTTTGAAATGTTTACCCGAACAGTTCAGGCTGCACGCAGCACGAACTTCTCGCGCGTCACGTTCGCACTACTGGAAAAGTTTCTTTCAAACTCTTCGCGATTCGAATTCAAGATTAGTTGGATTGCTTCATTTAGGTTTTCACGTGTCTCTTCGAGCGTATCACCCTGCGTATTAGCACCTGGCAACTCAGCCACGTAGCCGATGTAACCGCCTTCTTCTGCTTCTTCGAAAATCGCTGTTAGTGTGAGTTCGGTCATACAGGTCGGATGATAGCTCCGTTCGAATGATCCATCAATGGAGTTGCCTTTTCGCATGTCCGATATTCTTCAGCTTGTCGTGTTCAAACGTTTGTGCTCGGTGATCGTTTCTTCCTCAGCTTCTCCCTTAAATTAGTAAATGCTTTGCCGTTGGAATTTCAGTTGCGGCTTTCAGATTTCATCTGCGAGAATGGCGCAGCTTGCAACGAGCGATTGCGGTACGCACTCTCACAGCTTCGGAGCACCTCACATGAAACAGACAAAATCAATAGTACCGATCGAACAGATCCAGAGTCGCATTTTCGTGATCAGAGGATTTAACGTCATGCTGAGCTCGGATTTGGCTCAATTGTATGGCGCTGAGGCCAAAGTCTTGAACCAGGCCGTCAAAAGGAATGGTGATCGCTTTCCGCCCGATTTCATGTTTCCAGCTAACCCAGGAAGAATTCGAGTCCTTGAAGTCACAAATTGTGACTTCAAGTTGGGGTGAGCCCAGACGAGCATTGCCTTATGCCTTTACGGAACACGGCATTTTGATGCTCTCGAGTGTCCTTCGCAGCCGTCGCGCAATTCAGGTGAACATCGAGATAATGCGAGCGTTCGTCAGTATGCGCGAAATGGTGCGCTCTAATGAGGAGTTGGCTCGCAAATTGTTGAGTCTGGAAAAACGATATGACGGTCAGTTCCTTATTGTGTTCAGGGCGCTTCGGCAGCTCCTAAATCCAAAACCCGTTTCCACAAATCGCATCGGATTTCGGTCAACGAAATCGAAGACTTGATCCATTTGTGCTGAAGTACCGCGTGATCTCTGAGCCAATCCATTTTCCGACCGGAACAGAGACACCATTTCCAATCATTCGATAAGCATCGTTAGCGCAGCCAGCGAAAGTGAACGTGTCCGGTACTCCCTGCAATCGCGCATACTCTCGAACTGTGTAAGGCCGCACGCCGCGTGGAAATCGCGAGTCAGCAACTAGTCTTGTGCTCAAGTCCTTCGCGTAGTGCGCGACGCAGGTGGGTGCGATGTCGCCACGTTTCGGATCGCTGATGATGGGCCTATCGCGATACCTTGCCGGCGAGACGTCTGTTTACATAATCGGGAATATGCGGAGTTGGTTCCGGTTCGAGTATTTCAGTAAGTGTGACTGCTTTCTTAGCTGTAGGCTCACGCCAAGCGAAGTCTCGCCGGCTGCCAATGATGATCAGCCTGTCTCTCTTTTGCGGTAACCAAGTCGAAGTCTTCACCGGACATGCAACGTGCACATAGTAATCCGGCAGCTTCGTCATTGCTTCCATCACGACTGGAAACTTCTTCATCCCCGGCACATTCTCAACTACGTAAAGCTCAGGCCTTCGAATCGCGACGTGCCGAAAGAAATGGAGAAACAAATCGTCTCCCGTTCGCACACCGTGAATGTCTGCTATTGGTGAATACTTCGTGCAAGGATACGTCGCCACCAGCACGTGGCATTCTTTGTCCGCGAGAACGATCTTCTTCGTGATGTCGCATTGAACTACTTCGTGATCGAAGTTCTTGCGCATCGTGTCGCAACAGACGGCATCTATCTCAAAGCTTTGCTGCAGAGTGAGACCGCCTAACTCAAGACCGATATCCATCAGCCCCGCGCCAGAGAAGTAAGTGTTCGTGAGTATTGGGTTCATCCCACGAGTTTACAGCTCGGATTTTCGGTGCGGATGATTTTGTTGGCAGCGAGTTGGCTAACTGGCTACCGCACCGACCGATCGAAAGTGCCCACCAGTGCTGTGCGGTATTACCTACGATTCATCGGTCCAAATATGTGGGTCTACGTTGACTATTTTTATGTGCCCCTGATTCTTCCCTTCGTGCCTTTCTGCTCGCATCCAGCATGACGACTCCGCTACACTTGCTGGGCATGCGAAAAGCCTCCGGCGTTATACGGGCGCAACTAGTATTCTCATCGCCTTGAATCTCTCTTAAGCTACCGACCGCGAAAAGTATTTCAAAACCTGGTGAAGTGCGGTCAAAACTATTGGAAGGACACTTCTTTCGAATGTCTGAGCGAAAAATGGATGCACAAAACCACGCTATGAAGAGTGTCGATGTCCCATCCTATTGGTGGGTGAATCAGGAAATACCTACGATGAAGCACGAAAGAAGGGCTTCATTTGGGCACCCAAAGAAAGCAAATCCGGAGGACGGCTCTTTCATTGGGAGAACGTAGCGAAGGTAAGAACTGGAGACATCATATTTCACTACGCTGACGGCGAATTGAGGGCCATCTCAAAGGCAAAGGGTAACGGGTATAACGCAAAGAAGGAGCTGGGGGAAATCAGTGGTCGGATGACGGTTGGCGAGTGGACTCAGATTACTACGTTCTCGCGAAGGCGATTCCTATCGCAGAAATTGGTCCTCAGCTGGCGAGGCTTCAGATGGATAAAGGTCCAGTTAATAGATCTGGAGGCGTTAACCAAGGATATCTCTTTGCGCTACCTCCGTTAGCAGCGAGGCTAGTGCTTTCGAAAATGGGAACCGAACCGGCTTTTCAAACTCTTGGACTTAGTCAAATGAGCTCACCCAATGACGTAGATGCCAGCAATTCTAATCTTGATGCGATTTGTAAATCATTTCTTGGCGATCTTGAAATCGCGGCGGTGCGTGCCGATGAGATATTTGTCATACGCTTCGTATCTGCAATGCTTGCTAAGCGCTTCTTGGTTTTGACGGGTCTCGCCGGTTCAGGGAAAGACTAAGCTCGCCCAGGCTTTTGCGCGTTGGGCTACTCCTGATCCTGGGGTGATTGATCCCGCGGACCTGTCGAGTGGCAAGAATCGGAATCCCAGGTATGCATTGCTGCCGGTCGGCGCGGATTGGACAAGCAATGAGAATATTGTCGGCTATCCTAACGGATTAGATGAGTCTAATTACGTTACGAAGCCGGCGCTGGAACTAATTCGCCACGCGCTTGAGCCGGCAAATCGTGACCTGCCGCACTTCCTAATCCTTGATGAGATGAACCTTTCACACGTCGAAAGGTATTTCGCCGACCTCCTCTCAGCAATTGAATCAGGCGAGGAAATCCCCCTTTACGAGGGGGGCGGAACGCAAGGCTGGAGGGCAGAGCATTCCACGCAGACTTCGGTTGCCTCGAGAACCTATTCGTCATCGGAACGGTGAACGTTGACGAGACGACATACATGTTCTCACCGAAAGTATTGGACCGCGCCAATGTAATCGAGTTCCGTATGGAGCCAGAGGAGCTTGCGGCGTTCCTGGCATCTCCTGAATCGCCACGGCTGGAAGATTTGGACGGCAAGGGCGTGTCCTTCGGCCATGCGTTCGTTGAGGCGGCGAAGGACAGCACCCTAGCCGTGCCCGAATCCGTCAAGTCTGAGTATGAGAAGGAGATGTTATTAATATTCAATCTACTTCGACGGCACAACGCAGAATTTGGCTATCGCACGAGCTATGAGGCGGCACGATTCATCCACTTCTGCAAGCTTCTCGGAGGACACTCCGACATCGGCGAAGACTGGTTCAATCACGCCATGGATGCCGTAATCGTCAGAAGGTGCTCCCCAAGCTTCACGGTTCGAGGTCAAGGCTCGAAGGTCTACTATGGGCACTGGCTTGGGCTTGCGGCGCAGAACGCATGAATCGCGATGAGAAGAACTTCATTACTCAACTAAGCGAAGCGAGCGAAGCTCAGGATGAAGCGAAGTACAGCCCGGACGTTGTTTGGGCCAAGTTGCGAGCTGAGAACGTGGACGATCCCGCCAAGGCCGCACGTTATCCCCTCAGCTTTGACAAAGTTATGCGCATGGCGCAAGCTCGCTCGCGACCAATTCGTGAGCTTTGCGGAGGCTTAATATGGCAGCCGAACGCAGACAGCGAGCGTGGATAGAATGCAAAACCCCTGAGGGTCGCCTACTTGCGACGATTGAGATTTTCGCGCTTGGCGACGGTGAAAGCATCTTCGAATGAATCGCATCCTCTAGTGCTATTACCCGCTGATGAAGCACGGCGTTATGGGGAGGAACGGTTGCAACTGCGGGAGCGAGGACGCTACGAATACCGGCTCAGACCATTACCCAATGCGCCAAATGACCTTGTCCTTTTGTCTCACCGTGGAGTGCAACCGAGTCGAGTTGAGTCGAGCGGCGAAGACCGAGGATTGATTGAGCCGCAAGATCATTGTGGTCTGTTTCCCTTGACGGCTATCCGGCGCGGCGATCCCACTCAACGGCCGCTGGCCCGCGGCGTCGTCGAAGTACGATCACTTAAGCTTGAGCTCACGTGAGCACTACCGTGGCATGCTGTCGTTCATCGCAGAGAAGTGCGCGGGATTGCTATTGGATAGCCGTTCACCGACGCGCTTGCGGCTAGACAGCTTTTGGCAGCATGACTCACGCATCTTAGAGCAACAACTTGAGTTTCTCCGGTATATGGTGGAGTCGATAGCTTTCCGCGCAGCCGTTGACGAGGTGTTGCGGAATCCGCATCGACGGCTGGAGGAGGAGCGCGAAGAGGTGGACCTTTCGCGGCCCTTCAAACCCGGTAAGGATTTCGCGAGGCAGATCGGAGTGGCGTCGCGGCGGGTAGCCATACCGAATACTCATCCCTTGCGAGTGACGATTGCGTCACTACCGGCCCGCGTTTCTGTGCCATCGAGTAGCGACTTCCTCGACACTGCGGAAAACCGTTTCGCCAAAATGGTACTAGTAAATTCCGTGATTTTCTCGCACAAGTGGCCTCGCATCTCTCACGAACGGCAGTTAAAACCGATAAACCTGAAACCCAGCGGCTGATTCGAGAAACTGGAAGGTTACGTGGACTGCTGGAGACGCAGTTATCGCGCGGGTTCTTTCCTGACGTGTCGCCCCCACGATGTTGCAGTTTGGCAGCCCCGTTCTGCAACGCAAAGGCAGGCTATCGCGAGTTATTCCAGTTCTGGTTGCAGTTTCATGCCGGAGCACAGCTCGCATGGGACAGCGGGGAAGATATCTTTCATGCGGGAGCCCGCAATGTGGCTACGCTTTACGAATACTGGCTGTTTTTCAGCTTGAGGCTCTTTTCCGCCGCAGGTTCATGTGCGAACAACCACTGCATCAGATAATCGTCGATAAGAACAGGGTACCGCCGCACCTCATCTTGAAGCGCGGCGTCCAATTGAGAACACCAGTCGCCGGCGCGTGGTCAAGAGCACGGGTCGACATCTCCAAGCTGAGTTCTCCTTCAACCAGAAATTCGCACCGCGCAGCACCAGAGAGTGTGCTGGTAGTTGGACTCGTGGCGTGCAACCTGACTACACGATCAGCATCTGGCCGGCCGGATACTCGAAAGAGTCCGCGGAACAAAATGAGCTTATGGTGCACGTGCATTTTCGATGCGAAATATCGCGTGGAGCATGTGAGCGAACTACTTGGTGACAATAACGACGATGAGGGCTTTAGGAGAGATGAGAACAGCAAGAGCAGCGATCGAACAGCGGCTAAGTATGCGGATCTTCTAAAGATGCACGCCTACCGCGACGCGGCACATCGCACAGCCGGAGCGTACGTGCTGTACCCCGGCGAACCGGGTGAAGGGCAGAAGTTCGAGGGCTTTCACGAGGTATTGCCAGGCCTCGGCGCATTTGCGATCCGGCCCGATAGCGAAGGGAAGGCGCAAGGTATGGCAGCGCTCGAGGAATTTCTGACCAACGTAATCGAACACATCGCCAACAGGACCACGGCGCGCGAGCGAGTGACGTACCACATATCGGAATCGTATCTCGTGAAGGACCCTGTCGTGACTTATGGCAAAGTCCATCTTCGCGAGTCGGACCTATACGGAAAAGAGTACCGCGCGCCTTGCCCCCAGCTGAGGATATGGTCTTAGTTGCCTGGTATGAGAACAAGGAGCAATTGGGAGCTGGCACGGGACGCAAGTGGCTTTTGTATGTTCGCCTTGGCAAACGGCGAGGAGGGCTTCGCCTCCACCTAATCTTGCCCGCGCACAGCAAATATCGATGCGAACCTACAACGGTGTTGTCGCTCCTGGTCTGATCATTCTTCGTGAGCCGGGATGTGAGTGATCTTTACGCGATCACAGTTACGCACCGAACTCAACCAGCATGGAAAAGGCAAAGGAGTAGCAGCGTGGGCGGCGGCGGCAAGCAAGGACGATGGAAGAATATATCTACGCATTGTTCCGTACCAGTTGTGATCCCCGGGTCCGTAGGTCAGAGAGTGGCGAGGCGATGAAGCTGCGAACCTGTGTTGAGAGGTTTGAGGTCCGACCGAGCAGAAACAAACTTGTGGGGAATCTTGGTCGCTTATCTCCGAATCCCCGTGTCCTTCCTTTGCGTGAAGTGTGTGAAAGCCCGGGGTTGATCCCGATCGCCATAGTGTGGGCAGACAGACAAACGGCACAAAGAGGACAAAGATTACGGGGATGGTGAGGACGTCGATCCTTACACCAGTACATAGGTTTCGGTTTAGGGTTTGGAGGTTAATTTTCGTTCGGACTATCCCTTAGCTCGTTATGAAGAAGCAATCCGAACCGGAGCCATTGGCAAGGCAAGCAACTCAGGTAAGGGTGTAATGCGAACTAAACGCTCGGTAGTTAAATCAACAATGCGAACTGGCAGCGCCAAGAATGGCGTTAAGCCAGAGACCAAAGAAGACGAGAACGACGATTGGCTAAGTTGAGGCCCTCACAATACGTGCTTTCCAAATGACCTACGACAATCACCATCGGAACTGATCTTTTTACCTTCACGCTTGCGATGCCGTACTTCACCTACGACACTTCTGTGATCATTTCCAGAAGACTCATATTGCTACCCGAGTTTCCGGTAGCTTCCGCCTCTCGAGCGGGGCAGTAGCCCGACTGTCAAGGAGGGCTCCGGACTCGATTGATCAGCTGATCTACCTGGGCGAGCCCTCCTTGACAGTCGGGCTACTGCCCCGCTACAAGCGCCCTGCCACAGTTGACCTCACTACAAGTTGCATGGGCATCGCAATGATGCCAATGCGCGGTACAACCTCACAAAGAAAGGACACCTCACGTCCATGGTTAGAGATTTTGACGATAACGAATTTCCTCTCGCCTACTTCATCTCCTTTCGCACATACGGAACATGGCTGCATGGCGACGAACGCTGGTCCGTCAATCGCAAGCAGAACAAGTATGGCAGTCCACGCATCGTCTCCTAACGCGCGTTTGCAGCGTGCGGAACGCAAAGCTGCTGGAAGCATCCAGCCAGTGACGCTCGACGCATATCAACGACCGGTAGTGGAAAAGGCTATTCGTGAAGTGTGTGAGACATCGAGGCTATCAACTGCTGGCGATCAACGTAAGGACACAACACGTTCACACGGTCGTGTCAGCGCAAGTGAAGCCAGAGCCGATACTGCAAGCATTCCAAGCCTACGCGACACGGAAACTCCGTGAAAGGGATTGCTCCCTCGCGACGTCAAGCCGTGGTCAAGGCATGGGAGCACACCGTATCTGTGGAAGGAGAAACATGTGGAAAGAGCGATTGACTATGTATTGAATGGTCAAGGTGATGACCTGCCCAGCTTTGATGACTGAAGTAGTAAGATCCTTGGTGAGCCTCGGCGCAGTAGCCCGACTGTCAAGGAGGGCTGCGGTGTCGATTTGAGCCCTCCCTGACGGTCGGGCTACTGCCCCGACCTTGACGCTAGTGTTTACTGCTTGGGAGCTGCAGGTGGAGGCGAAGGTTTTTAACCGCTTTCTTAACGAGGCTTACTCTTTAGTTCGACGAGAATCACTTCAAATGGCTGGTCGCCGGTATTCTCGGGTAGATGAAGCCCTCCTGGTGTCCAAAGTGTCTCCCCGGCTTTACTGTTGATAACTGCTGAGGATCGCCTTTGGGAAACGTAAAGCGTAGTATTGGAGTCGGTCATAAACACAGCGACTGCGTTTGGGTGACGATGCATTACGGACTTTTCGTGTGGGCCATACTTAATGCGCAGCACGCGCACCTGCGCATTTTCGAACTCCACCGTGTAATGCTTGGCATCAACTTTCACGGGATCCTGGGCCATGACGGCTGATGCCAGGGAGATGGTGAAGAGAACTGCGACGAATATTTTATTCATTTGTGTGCGAGCTCCTTTGGGAGGTGATGATGCGAGCGGCGTGGTTCTATCCCAGAAGAGTTAAAGAGTCAAGAATTCTCCAGGAGCTGAAAGTGAGACGTGGATCCGAGAGTTATCGTTTTCAAGTCTGAGGTCCAATTAACTACAACGGTCACGGGAATTGAAACTGCGTCGGACTTAAGTGAGTTGATCAGAAAGGTACGGGTGGTGAGTCTAGGCTTGAGCCCTCCTTGACAGTCGGGCCACTGCACCGGGTTACTGCATTCAACTTTGTGAATACAGGCAAGGGCAGGGCTGTGGCCTGCGCGACTGTCTTTACCCACAGATCTTCTCGGATAACACGGATTTCACTCCAATTGGAGTGAGTCCGTAGCACCTGACAGTGCTTGATTGATTGGCGTGATTCACGTGCTGACTTAAGTTGGGTTATAGCTCACTTAGCGGTTTGGATTTGCGGGTCCGCGCGAAACCGGTCGTGCCTCCTCATTTTCTCTCCCCGACAAAATCGTACCTCGCTGTCATCTATGAAAATTCTTGTTTCGCTCGTACTGTCGTTATTCATAACTTTGCCGACCCTGTTTGCCAGCTCCCCGACAGCAAGCGCGGCACAAGCAAGGGATAACTGGCGCAGCGTTCGCACAAACAATCTCTTTGTGATCGGCAATGCCGACGCCGAAAGCCTTCGACAAGTCGCCGTCTGGTTGGAGTTTTTTCATAGCGCCTTCGCACGTCTGGCACGCGCTCGACAATCAATTCCTCAGTGCCCACCACTGTTATTGTTTTTCGTGACGAAGCCTCGTTTCTACCATTCAAACCACTCTACCAGGGCAAGCCAGCAAATGTTTCCGGTTACTTTCAACCCGGTGAGGAGGTGAATTACATCGCCATCTCTCTCGAATCGGGTCAAAGAGCAATACGGTAACTGAACCAAAGTACAT
>ERZ1370068.6053-contig-5051_pt1 | contig 47860 bp, 73 predicted proteins | sample MGYA00561227_ERZ1370068 | MGnify/ENA primary metagenome ERZ1370068 (study PRJEB38410, sample SAMEA6850437) | metagenome | study: Metagenomic assessment of the ecological functions of the soil: analysis of the soil microbiota associated with the... | reverse complement strand
TTGTTATGCTTCCGTTCAGTTACGTATTGCTATATTCGCGGCAGATTCAAATCTGACGGTCAGTTTGTGATGCTGCGACCGCTTCGCACATCTCAGGACCCGAAGGCGATAGATGAGGGAACCGACACCTACGACACGATCGACTGGATGGTCAAGAATGTTGCCCAACAACAATGGCCGCGTCGGCATGTTCGGAACTTCGTATCCGGGCTGGCTCGTAGTCATGGCGGTGCTTGAGCCGCATCCGGCCCTGAAGGCGGTAACCGAACAAGCGACCCCGGCTGACATGTATCTGGGCGACGATTTTCACCACAACGGCGCTTTCCGGCTCGAGCTATGGCTTCGAGTACTCGTTTGCTGCTGGAGTCCTCAAAGCTGACGTCGCGTTTTGAGTTTGATCGATATGATACGTATCAGTGGTATCTACGGCTCGGGGCGCTCTCAAACGTCGATGCAAAATACTTCCACGGCAAGCTGCCGACATGGAATAACTTTGTGGCGCATCCGGACTACGACAAGTTCTGGCAAGACCAGGCATTGGTGAATCAGCTTAAGAAGGTGACCGTGCCCATCATGCACGTTGCGGGCTGGTGGGACCAGGAGGATTTCTATGGCCCGGTGAAGGCGTATGAGATTTTGGAGAAGACAGATTCAAATCATTTTAACTATCTGGTTGTGGGACCGTGGAACCATGGCGGCTGGAATCGCCTGACGGGCGACAAATTAGGAAACATCGATTTTGGCAGTCCTGCCAGCCAGTACTTTCGCGCAAATATCTTTCAGCCATGGTTCGCCTATTACTTAAAGGATAAAGGACAGCTTCGCCAGCCAGAAGCAACCACCTTCGAGACCGGCTCGAATCGCTGGACCTCATTTGATTCCTGGCCGCGCGCGCACGAACGTGGTTTCCCGCAACCTTTATTTTCAGGCGCAAGGCCAGTTGTCTTTCGAGCCGCCGCACGGCAAACGCGACTGCTCAGGTTGATGAGTACGTTTCAGACCCGGCGCATCCGGTTCCCTACCGGCCGCGCCCGATTGAACCAACCTACAATCCGGCGGACCTGGGTGGTTCGCGCTGGTCCACGTGGCTGCTTGAAGACCAGCGATTTGTCGAAGGCCGTCCCGACGTGCTCACCTGGGAAACTGAGCCCTCTGCAGAACGACACAGTAATCGCCGGTGACATCGTGGCGCATCTCTTCGCCTCAACTTCGGGAACCGACAGCGACTGGGTCGTGAAGTTAATTGATGTCTACCCGGAAACCTATCCCAAAGACCCGAAGATGTCGGGCTATCAGTTAATGATTGCAAACGAAATACTGCGAGGCAGGTATCGCAATTCATTCACGAAACCTGAGGCGATTCCTTCGAATCAAGTGATCGAATACGCCATCGATCTGCATACCAGCAATCACGCCTTTCTGAAGGGTCATCGCATCATGGTGCAGGTGCAGAGCACCTGGTTTCCGATTTATGATCGCAACCCGCAAAAATTCGTTGACAACATCTTTCTCGCGCGCGATTCCGATTACGTAGCTGCAACTCAGAAAGTGTTTCGCAGCAGTCGCTATCCATCGCACGTGACAATTCCAACGATCCGCTAATTAGTCGTTCATGGCAGATCCCAAACGTGGCGCGGGCCTACAGGCTCAGGCGCAAGCGAACTTGCGTTTTTGCTTCCAAAGGGGTTACAAATGATTTGAAATGCAAATAGAATGGGAATCCGAGCAGGAGTCTCCATACCTATTCAGACAGGCAGCTGAGTGGACCGGCATCGGCGTAGGTCGCGCCCGGGTCGTGCCCGGCCGGATGCCCGAACAAACGCTCAACGTTCACTACCTGAACGTTTCGATTGCGGGTGAAGTCATCACCCAAAAGATGTCCGGCACCGGACGTCTGATCTCGACCGCGCGGCAGCGTCGGCAATATTTGCCTAACACCCGCCGGACAGTCTCTGAGCGCGTTCTGGCAAGAGCCCATCGACATAATGCATATCAGGCTGCTTCCGGCATTCCTCAGAGAGACAGCGGTTGAAAATCATCTCAGCGCCAGCTTCGACTTGATCGAGATCTATAAGAAAAAGATCCACTGCTGACTCAACTGGCCTTTGCTCTGCTCGACGAAGCATCCTCCGACACGCCTTCGGGACGACTCTACGCTGATTCACTGATCCAGACGTTGACGCTCCACGTGCTGAAATCCTATAGCACGGCAAAATCACTCAATGGTCGTCTGAACGGCGGGCTAACCGGCTATAAACTGCGCCGGGTCAAAGAGTTTATTCACGAGAATCTCGAACACGATCTGGGCCTCGGCTGAACTGGCCGCGGTCGCGGGCCTGAGCCAGTTCCACTTCGCCCGCGCTTTTAGAAAATCGACCGGCCTCACGCCGCAGCATTATCTGATGGAACGGCGGATCGAACGCGCGCAAGCAGCTCTTGAGCGACGATGGCCTACCGATCGTCGAAGTCAGCCTGCGAACGGGCTTTAAAAACCAGAGTCACTTCACCACGCTTTTCCGCAAGTTTACGAACGTTACGCCGAAGGTCTGGCGCGATCTAAACCTCGCTTAGGTCGCACAGGGTTGGCGGACGTTTTACCGGTCAACTCCATCGCAGCACGCTTGCCCAGTTCGTCTTCCTGGAGCAGTCTCAGAAAACTAACAGCAGCCAGCCGAAAGATTTCGCGCGATCGCATTCCTTAAACTCGTTTCCAGAATTGGGAAAAGTTTAAAGGAGGCTAAGCAATGCGAACGTTGTCGTTCATTTTTGTGCTGGCATTTGTGGTCAGCGTTTCGGCGCAGCCGCGACGGGTTATGCTTCAGTTCAACGAGGCGACGAAGCTTGCGAAAAGCGGAGAATTCGAAAAGGCGCTATTGCGGTATCGGGAGGCGCTTGATAGATCCGAAAGCATTCGTTTAGATAGCGATCATCTGGCGCAGTTGCATTACAACCTCGGCGTTTGTGAATACCACCTGAATCATCCGGAAAGAGCTGTCGAAGAATTCAATGTTGCGATCAAGCTGAAAGGCGGTAACTACTCGACAGCATTCTATGCTCTGGGGATGGCGGAATCGGCGCGGGCAAATTGGCAAGGCGCTCGCCTGGCATTTTTGGAATCGCTGCGACTAAATAGATCAAACGGCGAGGCGTGGTTCGATCTGGCGTTCGTCTATCTGGCAGCAGGCGATTTCGCCGGGGCCGAAGCGGCCTTCAGAAATTCGATCGTCTACAAGAGCATCGACTCTGCCTGGAGCCATAACAACGTCGGTGTTCTCCTGGCGCTCAGAGGCGATTTATCGGAAGCTCAAAAGGAATTTGAAACGGCATTAGCAGCGTCAGCCGGCAAATTGATCGAGGCACGAAACAACCTCGAATACTGCCGCACGCGTGAACCCAAGCGGGTAGGGCTTTGGGAAAAGAGAATTCAAGCTCGCGGGCCGAGACACCGGACGTTAGGGCATTCCGTGGAGATTGGATCGGTAGTCGGTTTGCCCAAACAATCAGCGCGGAGCCGACGGAATGATCCGAGGGCAATGATATAGTCGAATCACCAGGCCCGCGGAGCGCGATTAGCCGTTTGCGAATCATTCTGATGTGTCAATCAAGCAAGACAAAAATGAAATAATTTCGGCTAAGTGAGAGATCATGAGATCTGTCGCTCGCTCCGCGGCGCTGTTCTCGACCCGTCCTCCTCAAGCTGAGTAAGTCAACTATATGTGGCCGATGTTTTGAATCTGCGTAATCTGCGGAGAATAGAAAGAATGAACTTAATGGGGTCTAGTACGGTCACCCTCTTCGTGATAAAGTGTCGCGCGGTTAAGCCGCAATTTGTGCTTCAACACGCAACGCAGGCAGCAGATTTTTCCGAAGCAGTCTTCTAAGGCGGAAGAATTGACCCGGTACGAGCCTGCGGTTCGCGCGCGATTGTTTTTGCCAATAAGGTTTGGCGGACAAATCATGAAAAAGGTCCTGCTGGTACTCGCAGTTGTCGTGCTCTACATCCTGCACCAGGATTTCTGGTTCTGGCGCACAGCCTACCCACTCGTCTTTGGCTTTATGCCGATTGGCCTTTTCTATCATGGAGCCTTCTCTGTCGCCGCGGCTTTGCTCATGTGGCTGCTCGTGAAGTTCGCCTGGCCCGCACACCTCGAGGAAGAGGTTGCAGCACATCAGAAGCAGGAGGACGCTGCCTCTTGATTCCCGCCATCGTTGTCTTCATTTATCTCGCCATAGTTTTATACATCGGCATCTTTGCCTTTCGTCGTTCGAAAGGAAAAGAGAAGGCTGAAGATTATTTTCTCGCCAGCCGCTCGCTCGGACCGTTCGTTTTTCTCTTCTCGCTCTTTGGCACGAACATGACGGCCTTCGCAATTCTGGGTTCGTCAGGACACGCCTTCACGAATGGGATCGTCACTTTCGGCTTGATGGCTTCGTCCTCCGCGCTGGTAATTCCGCTGACGATCTTTCTGATCGGCACGCGCGTCTGGGCCCTGGGCAAAGAATACGGCTTCATGACGCCGGTGCAGATGTTTCGCGATCGCTGGGAGTGCAGCCACATCGGTACGTTCATTTCCGTGGTTCAGGCAGCCCTGCTGGTTCCGTACATCATCATCGGCATCATGGGCGGCGGCACGGTGCTGAACACCGTGAGCGGCGGACTCGTGCCGTTCTGGTTCGGCGGCGCAGTCGTGGCGCTGGTCGTGATGGGTTACGTCTTCTTCGGCGGCATGCGAGGCACGGCCTGGGTCAATACCTTTCAGACGGTTCTGTTTTTGGTCTTCGGCGCCATCGCTCTGATAGTTATCGGTGTCGGCATGGGCGGATACAAGAATGCCGCGCAGCAAATGCTCTCAATTCCGGCGTTGGCCCCGTTGATGACGCGCGAGCGCATCTCGCCGCTCTACTTTTTCAGTTACACGTTCATTCCGCTTTCGGCGATCGCCTTTCCACACATTCTGATTTTCACGCTGACGGCCGAGAAGATGAACCACTTCAAGCGGACCGTGATTCTGTATCCGCTTTGTATTCTGGCCATCTGGCTGCCTTGCGTTTTCCTCGGCGTGATGGCTAATCGCGTCACCGACGTGCCGCAGATTCGCGCCAAGCAGGAGGCGCGTCGCGTGCTGGCTACGCAAGGCAAGGCCATGGCGCCTGAGCAGCGTGATGAGTTGCGGGAACAAGCCGCGGGCGATGACGTGATACTTCGCTTGCTCGAACGATATGCGCCGCTGTGGCTCGCGGGATTGTTGGGAGCGGGCATCATGGCCGCGGTGATGGCCAGCGATTCACAGATTCTGGCGCTCTCGACCATGTTCACGGAGGATGTCTTTGCCTTTTATGGAGGGAAGGCGCGCTTTGGCGAAGCTGTGCAAGTTCAAACCGGACGTATCTTCATCGTCATCATCACAGTAATTGCCTACGCGGTGGCCTTGCGCGCGCCGGAAACGATCTTTGAGCTGGCGATCCAATATGCATTTTCCGGATTTGCGGCGCTCTCGCCTTTGCTGGTCGCCGCGTTGTTCTGGAAGGGAAGCACAAAGTGGGGCGCCCTCGCGGTTACCGTCTGGGTAGCAATCGCGGTCGTTGCGGTAGCGGCCTTTCAAGCGGCCGTGCCGGCGCCGGCGCCCGGACCTGCCACACGTGATTTGGTCACTCGGTGGAACTGAAGTTATTTCGCGCACGCCCGGCGGCACGGCAGTCTTTGGATTCATGCCGGTCGTGCCGATGGTTTTGGTTTCCGCGCTTTTGATGTTCGTCGTCTCGCTGGTCACGGCCAAGCCGAAACAATCAACTCTGGCTAAATACTTCCGAGGTTAAGAACCATGAAGAAAATTATTCTGCTTTCACTGGCTCTCGTGTGTTGCGCCGTCACTGTTGTTGCTCAACCTGCGGCGTCAAAGACTCAAAAGCCCGAATCCGCGCGCCGTCGCGCCGTGAATCTGCCGGGCTCGACGCCCAACGGCCTTTTCTCGCCGGCGGTCGTCGCCGGAGATTTGGTTTTCACCTCCGGGCAAATCGGAGTAGATCCGAAAACGGGCCAACTGGCCGAAGGTGGAACTGCCGGTCAGCTCGAACAGGTGTTCAAGAATCTCAGCGCTGCGCTCGAGGCTGCGGGCAGCAGTACCGAACACATTCTCAAGGCCACGGTGTTTCTGGCGGACATGGCGGACTACAACACCATGAACGAACTTTATAAGAAACAATTCAAAGGCGATCCGCCGGCGCGTACGACGGTTCAGGTGGCAGCACTGCCACGCGGCGCGCGGATCGAGATTGAAGCGGTGGCGGTTTTGAAGTGATGATTGAGTGGTAGAGACGGTCCCGTGAAATCAGCCGCGGCGTTGCCTCAAGAGTCTGAGGCTTACTCATCGTTCACACCGGGCTTCAGCCCGGTGGTGCACGACCGGAGCAGTCACCGGAACCGTTTCAACGGTTTTCTCCGCGCAGTGGCAAAACGCAATCCTCTTACTCAACGATAAGAAGAGTAAACTGTTAAAACAGTTCGATAATTTTCCCTGCGGCACATCACCAGGCTAAAGCCCGGTGTGAATTGAAAGGCTTTTCTTTTGGACTTGAGGTAAAGCCATTGCTTACAAGCTCGTTGCCACGATTACCCAAGCAATACAGCCGCCCGTCCTAGCTACCGATGACAATCCGGCTGTGGGCGATCGCCGGTGAGGCAGGAATCACTAAAAATCGCAAGCCTGACTCCAGCCTTTAGTCCCCTTCGGAGAAAAAAGGGGCACCGGTCTCGGCAGCGCCGACCGGGCCCGTTTTACTTGTCCTCCCTCGCCCAGCCGTTCAAGGCCCGGGCGCGCTCAGTTCGCGGCGGCCTTATAAGCCTTGCGGTAAGAGGCGTAGGCAGCCTTGTAATTGCCGGCAGCCTTATAAGCGTCGCCCTGCGCCAGGGCTGAGTTGGCCTGTGCACCAGCGGACGCGGCCAGATTCGCAATCGTCTGCGCCACAATACTGCGAACCAATTCCAGGTAACCGCCTTTTGTGTCTGGCGTCTCGAAGATCGCGAGCGGTGTTGAGTTATCGGCCTGCGCGAGATCTGTCTCGACCAGCAAACGCAGCGACAGAGTCGTAAGGGCCAGCGTGTTGCTGTTGTCATTACTGATAATCAGCGCCCCTACTGTCGTTGATGTTTTTGTCGACGTTGGCAAGGGTGTTGGTGATTGTGGTCGTCGAAGTGGTGACGGCGTCGGTCGTTTTGTTGACGGCGTCAGTCGTTTTCGTGGCGCCATCAGCGATTTTTGTCTTGAGGGCGTCGATGATCGCGTCCCTAACCACATCGGTATGAGGGTTGATGTCACCTACCGAAGTCTTTACTTCACCTACCGAAGTCTTTACTTCACCTACCGAAGTCTTTACCTCACTTACCTCAGTCTTTACTTCACTTACCGAAGTCTTTATTTCACTTGCCTCAGTCTTTATTTCCTCAAGACCCTTTTCGGTCCTGCACTCAATATAGACTGTATGAAGCATGTCCACGGCTAACTCAATGCCTTTGGCTATTCCCCAGACAATGGCAACAACCAAATGTGCTGGGGCGGAGAGCGTATCATGCGGAATGGATTCTTTGACGATTTCCGTGGCAAGCGCAACCGCGCTAAGAATAGCCACACCACCCGCGCCCTGTGGAAATCCTCCACCGGGGTTGCATTGGCCGTCTATGTCCGTGAGCGCACCTTGCTGGCCGGGCACGATCGTCACGCTTAGACCGGCGAGACCTCTAACGAGCGCGACGGGCGCAGTTCCAGCCTTCGTCGAAGGCAACCATGGACTCAGACCTTTCGTCGTGCTAACGCTAACCCTCTTAATGCCGGGTACCGCGGTGCCTGAATTGCGCGCGACGATCCGGAAGTTTTGCGGCAATGGACGATGTAACAGATCCATCAGCACCGGGTTGCTCAGAAGAAGGGCCATCTTCTTTTTGCGCTTGTTGAATTTCGTGTGCATTTTGTCGAACTGGCCCTGACTCTTGGTGAAGTCATCATCGGTCATCTCGTCTACCTGGTGCTTAGCGTCATCTACGTCTTCGGCGGGATCTAGGCCGGACTCTCTGAAAAGGGTAGCCGCGGCTCCATTCGGGTCGGCGCCAACGAAGCTCTGGAAATCGGCATTCGTATCATCAAGATCTTTCTTGATGTCGTCTTTAGTTGCATGAGGCGCCGGCGATGGTTCGGGAACGGGTTCACTATCTGTCTCAACGGCGAACGTTGAAACAGGATTAGCTTTCAAAGACCTGGGAGACGTGGTGGAACTGGCAAGAGCCAGATGGAGGAAACTGATGTTAAGCAGTGCCAGAATCAGCACCGTTGACAGAATCCCCGGGCAAGCTCGGAGTAAAGCTGCTGCACTTGACCGAGCCAGGCGTCTGTTTCGTTTGTCTTGAGTTCTTTGCGTTCATCTCGATTTCTCCTTTTCGGGTAACAATGTCGTTTCAATTTCGCGTCGACTCACCCGCTAAGGGTGAGTTCGCCCACTAACGGTTGCCGGTCGAAAAACTACCGTCTCGTTCACGAAGCAAAGCCGATTCGGTTGCCCGCTTCACAATGGCCCGCAGACCGGACAGGTCATCCTTCACCACGTAATCCGTGGCCCCAGCCTGGCGGGCTGCTTCCCGCAAGTCGGGCGCGTCGTAGCTGGTCACGATGATGATTCGGGCTTCGGGCGAGGCTGCGCGAATGGTCCGGGTGGCGCTCAGTCCGTCGACACCCTCCATCCGCAGGTCCATCAGCACCAGATCGGGTCGAATGCGGCCGTAAAGCGCGACGGCTTCCTCAGCGTTGGCGCATTCGTAAACCGAGACGATGTCGTCGATGATTCGGCGAATCATGCTCCGAACTCGCGCGTCGTCTTCCACGATCATCACGCTCGATGTCTTCATGGCCCGGGATTATGGGAGCGATGGATCGCAAATTGAATAGAGGTGACCACACGAATCGCCCATGTGGAGCTACTCATTTTTCTGTGTGTTTCCACACGGGTGGCGGTTAGGAGGGAACGGACAACCGAAATCAAAGGTCGGATTTATGTTGGAGGGCGAATTTCAATAGCGCGTGGCTGCCATGAATCTCGAGCCTGGTACAGATGTTGGTACGGTGATTCTCTACCGTGCGGTAGTTAACAAACATTAGGTCGGCTATCTCTTTGCTTGATTTTCCTTCAGCGATCAGTTTCAAGATTTTTTTCTCGGTGGGCGTGAGGTCGGTAAGGCTCGGCTTCTCAGTCTCAAGACGCGCAGCGCGGGCGTTTCGATTGATCAAGAACGCCGAAAGCTGCGGGCTTATGAAGTGGCGGCCGGCGGCGACAGACTCAATTCCGGCGATAATGTCGGTGACGGCCGTATCCTTCAAGACATAGCCTTTCACGCCCAGGTCCATCGCCTCGGCGAACAAGTCTGCTTCGCCGTGCATCGTCACGATAATGACTTCAGTTGCAAATCTGCTCTTGCGCATCTCGCGGACTATGTCGAAGCCGCCCTTTCCCGGCATATCCAGGTCAAGCACGGCCACATCGGGCTGTAACTGCTCGATCCGATCGAGGGCCGTCTGCCCATCGCCGGTTTCCTCGACGATCTTCAACTGCGGATCAGATTCGATCAGCTGTCGCAGTCCTTTTCGGACGATCGGATGATCGTCGGCTATCAGCACCGTTATCTCAGCAGCCATCACCTGTCTCCCTGCCTGTCAGCCTGATCTTCATCGCTGTCCCTTTGCCGGGCGCGGACACAATCTGTGCTTTGCGCCGAGCAGCCGGGCGCGCTCTGAAATTCCGACCAGCCCCAGGCCTCGTCTCGGCGAGTCGCCATCGGTGGGCCGCGCAATGCCCTTGCCGTTATCCTCGATCGCGATCGTAATCGTGCGCTGATCGCGCCGGACCTCGATGCTGGCGCGCGTAGCCTCAGAGTGCCTGATGATGTTGTTGACCGACTCCTGCACTATGCGATAGAGGTGGATCTCGTGCTCCTTTGAAAACATTCCATCGATGCGCTCGATTACTGAGGAAAACTCTATGTTCGAAGAGGATGCCACCTTTGCCCAGAATTGCTTCAATCGCCTTTGTCAGACCGAGGCGGTCGAGCTGGTAGGGCCGCAGATTGTAGGCGATCTCTCTGACTTCGCCGATTGCCTGCGAAGCCGTTTCGGAAATCTCAGTCATCCGGGTAATTGCCGTGCCTTGATCGTTGGGATTGTTGAGACCGAGAAGCGCGCAGTTCTTGATTAATACCAGGCTCTGGCCGAGGCTGTCGTGAAGTTCGCCTGCTATTCGTTTGCGCTCGGCTTCCTGAGACTCGATCAACTGCGTCGTGAAAGACTCTTGCTCGGCATGACGCTGCTTCAATTCGGCAACGCGCCAATGGTGAACCATGAACGTGACGCCGGCCAGCGCAGCAGCAACACAGAATGACGAACCACCAGGCCTTCCAGAAGGCGGAAAGACGCTTATGCGCATCACCGCCCCCTCGAGGTTCCACACGCCGTCGCTGTTTGCAGCGATGACCCGGAACGATGTAATTGCCCGCCGGAACGTGCGAGTAATAAGCAATCCGGCGGTTGCCAGCATCAATCCAATCTGCGTCCAAGCCTTCGAGCCTGTACTTGAACTGCATCTGCTCAGACTTGATGAAGCTGAGGCCGGCATAATGGATCTTCCAGGTAGTCCTGCCCGGGTCTGACTTCGACGGGCGAATGCACATCCAGCTCTTCGCGGTCCCGGAGGATGGTTTCGATCACGACTGGCGGCGGGTGCGTCGTTGAAGGTCACGGCTTCCGGGTCAACCACCGCGATCCCGTCGAACGTCGGGAACCAGAGCCGCCCGTCGCGAGTTTTGATTGCCGAAGGTTGCCTCGCCGCCGTTGCATTCGGTGTTCAGCATGCCGTCGGCCCGGCCGTAGGAGACCGAATCGATCTTCGTGATCTTGCCGTCGGCAAAGTCATTCAATTGTTGTTTGCTGACTCGGTAGATCCCCTGATTGCTGCTCATCCAGAGATTGCCGCGCTGGTCTTCGAGAATGGCGAAGACTCCGCTGCTGAACATCCCTTCCTTTGTGGTGTATGAGGTGAACTTGCCGTCTTTGTAGCGATTGAGTCCGCCGTCATAAGTCCCCACCACAACACGCCGTCCGCGCCTTCATAAATCGCGCGGACGCGGTTGCTCGAAAGGCCGTCTTTTCGGTGAGGAAGACCAGACGGTCGTCGACAACCTGAGCCAGGCCACCGTAACCGCCGATCCAGATTCGGCCATGCGGGTCTTCATAGATCGGCTGCACCAAGCCCTGCAGTCCGCCCTCTCCGGAGAAGTTCTTTACCTCGCCGTTGTGGTAACGGGTTAGCCCTCCACCGAAGCCAAACCAGAAGGCGCCTTTGCTGTCCTGGAAGATCGCTACGGGGAGCCCCGGGTAGTCATCTGCTTATCGTCGGTGAATTCTCATCCTGAAATCGGTAGAGGCCAGAATCGTGACCGATCCACAATCTGCCTTCGCGATCTTCGTAAAGCGACGAGATCGTCGCGAAGTTCAGCGGGTAGTAACTGAATTTACCGTCCTTGATCCGGTTGACGCCCCGCGAGCCCACCCAAATGCTTCCCGAACGGTCCTCGATGATGGGATAGACGATTTTCCCCCTCAAGCCATCTTTTTCTGAAATCGTCGTTATCACTTTTTTGGTAATCCGCATCACGCCGCTGTCTTCCGTGCTTATCCAAAGCGTCCCCTCGCGGTCTTGCATTACAAACACGATCCAGTTGCTGGAAAGACCATCTTTGGTCGTGTAGGTCGTGAAGCTCCCGTCTTTGAAGCGGATCAGACCAGCGGTAGTACCGAACCACATCGTTCCTTCGCGATCCTCACACATCGACCTGAGGAAGCCGTCGGGCAGGCCGTCGCGGGCGCTGAACTGGGTCATGACCTCATCTTTAAGCATCCAAAGTTGGCCGCGTGTACTGAGACTCCAATCCAAACCCGCCCCTGCCGATCCTCGTAGGCCGGGAAAAGCTACTGCCGCCGCGCGGAATCGCATAGGAGGTTATCGTGCCGCCCCTAATGCGTTGCAGCGTCTCGCCGGTGCGATACCAAGCGTCGCCGGACGGTCCCCGAATCGCCAGACGTGGAGCAATGTGGCTGTCATCGGCTGAAATGGACTCGAACCGTTCACCCTGACGCAGCGCCAGGCCACCGCGTTGTGGCGACTAGCAGCTCTCCGTCTAAAGTGCGCCGTGCGGCAAAGACACCGTTTGCCGGCAATCCATCGTCGACGGTGTAAGTCCTGAAACGGCCATCCGCGTAGTGCGGTCAACCCGCCGTCTTCGGTGCTGATCCAGAGTGTTCCGTCAAGGTCTTCGTACAATGAGTCGAAGCGGTTGCTGTTGATGCCTTTCGAGTTGGCTTTGTTGAAGACCTCGAAGCGCGCCGTTGTAACGCACCAGCCCATCGAAAGTGGTAAACCACAGATAGCCATCGCGGGTTTGCTGAATCGCGCGGACCGTATTCTGCGGCAACCCGTTACTGGTGTTCAGCACGTCAAAGCGATACTGAGCCACGGCCGTTGCGGGCGCGATGCAGAGTAAAACGCAAATCGAGGAAGACGCTCGACACGAACTTAGTGAGTGAGGGATAGCGGGGCGTGCACAGAATCGAGTAGACGCGGACTGGCGCAAACACGTTATTCGCCATCCACGATCCGGAAGGCGCAAGCTCGGCCGGACTGCCGAAGCGGACCACACATCATCAAGGCAGTCGCAGCTCGCCGTGGACCATTGGAGCGAGCCTATCGAACACAGCCTTGCCGCCCTCTCTTTCACGCTACGGCGAAAGGTTCGACGGAAAACGAAGGGCCGGATTATACCACCCTGCCGCCAAAAAGCCGTTGGGTTGGCCGGCAATTCCCAGACATTAGCCGGTGGTCGCGGGGCAGCGGAGAAGTAGCGGCAGAATTAAGCCCAGAGCGAGGCTTTGCGAAGGCAATCACTTTCACCTGACTCACCAGCCCGCGAAGCGGGCGTCCAAGCATTAAGCCTGGGGCGTAAGCCCCAGGATCAAAGAACAAAATGGAATGGAGCCCGCGAAGCGCGATAGCGGTTGCGCTTTGACGTCAAGCCAGATCATTCGGCTGCCGCCCGCTCCGCGGGCTTGGTTCATCTCCGACGCGACCTGGGGCTCGCGCCCCAGGCTTTATGCTGACGTCCGCTCCGCGGACTCAGAGGAGACTTCGTGAGCTCGCAGCTACAACTCACCCGAAGCAATACGAGCCGTCCGTCCTGACTGCCGATGACAATCCGGCCGTTGGCGATCGCCGGTGAGGCAGACAGCGGCGCGCCCGCGTTGAACTCCCAAAGCTTTGCGCCGTTGCTCAGGTTCAAGACATAAAACATTCCGTCGTTTGAGCCGACGAAGACCCGTCCGTCCGGCGATTGCCGGGCGACGACTCCACGCGTGCGCGCGTCGTAAAAGTCCAGACAGCTTTGCCCGCAGTCGTCAATTCCGTGCACCATCTTGTCGCGGCCTCCTGAGCACGACTCGATCATTAGTCACCGCCGCGGACGAATAAAGGGAAATTTTCGTTGCGGATGTTCGTAGTGCCAGACGATGCGACGTTCCGCCAGGCTGAGCATCAGGACTTCATTGCCAAAAGTGCCGTAGAACGCAGAGCCGCCTCGCAGCGCGGGCGAGGCGCCGGTGTACGAGCCGGATGATACCTGAAACATTTCTTTCCCGTCCGAGATGCGGATCGCGCGAAACACTTCATCACAGCCGGCGATGAAGGCCATGCCGTCAGCGATGCCAGGGGTCGCATGCACCGGGCCGTCGGTCCTGACCTTCCATAAAACCGATCCGTTGCGCGTTGAGAGACAGTAAAGATTTTGGTCGTACGAACCGATTAGAACTCGATCGCCGATTACGACCGGCGACGATTTGATTTCACTCGTCCGTCTTAAACGCCCAGAGTTTTTTCCCGTCTGAAGCATTGAGCGCGTTAAGCCAACCGTCGAGGTTGCCGATATAGACTACGCCCGAACTGTAAGCTGGAGACGATTCACCAATTGGCCCGCCGGTTGAGAATTTCCAGTAGACTGCGCCGTTATCCAGATTGAGCGAGACCAGTTCGCCCTTCTGCGATCCGACAAACACAGTTCGCCCCACAATCGCCGCGGAAGATTCAATTGATTCTCCAGCCTCGTAGGTCCAGAGCAGTTTCAGACTGTTCGGAACAGTCGATTGCGAGACGCCCGTCAGAGAGTGGTTCCCCGGAACTGTGGCCAGTTGTCAGTCGGGGCGTCCTGGGCTTTGACAGTGAGCAGCGAGCAGTAGGCGGTGAGCAGAAGTGTCAGAAGCCCGACCGTCAGGGAGGGCAACTTCAACTCGTGGCGCATTGTGAAGCGAACATACGTCGCATGCTTCTGAAGTTGCCCTCCCTGACGGTCGGGCTTCTGACACGTCAAAACGCACTCTGATAAACCTCCAGGGCTCCGGCCTGGTCAAACGGTCGCGGATTAAAGCCTCCGGTCCATTGCTTCGCAGCTTCACCTGCGAGCATTGATAACTGATCGCGCGTCACACCTGCCGCGCTCAAAGTACTTTGAAGTCCGCCGGCTGCCGCGAGTTGTTCGAGGCGATCGGCAAGTGCCTCGGTCGCGTCTTCTTCGTTGGAACCCGAATACAAACCGGCCAGTCGCGCCAGTTCAGCGTAACGCTCCGCAGCCAGCGATTTATTCCAACGCACGACGGCCGGCAAGAGCATCGCCAATGCGGCCCCGTGGGTGGTGCCATAGTGAGTGGTCAAAGGATTAGCGCAAGCGTGCGTGGCTCCCAGCATCGAGCCTTCGATGGCAACGCCGGCGAAGTAAGCCCTGAGTTGCATCGCACTGCGGGCGCTCAGATCGTTTGGTTCGGTGAGCACACGTTCGAAGTTTGGTTCCAGCATCCTCCAGGCCTCGCGCGAGAAGATTTCGGATACCGGATTTCGTCTGGTCGTGACGTAGGTTTCAACGGCATGAGCGATTGCGTCAAAGCCCGCGGTTGCAGTGATCGTGTTTGGTTGCGGACAGCGTGAGTGCCGGATCAAGCAGGGCCACGCGAAACGCAGCCTTGGGATCGCCGCAAGCCATTTTTGCGTGCGACTCGGCATCTGAAATTACGGCGTAGCTTTGCGCCTCGCTGCCGGTGCCCGCAGTTGTGGGGATCGCAATCATTGGCAACATGGTTTTCGTCGCCTTACCGTAACCGAGGTAGTCCTGCATGCGTCCGCCATTCGTCAGCAGGAAATTGATGCCCTTGGCGCAATCGAGCGAGCTGCCGCCGCCGAGACCGATGATTGAATCCAGTTTGAGTGGACGAGCAAAGTCACAGCCAGCTTCGACAATCGCGGTGTCCGGGTTCACGTCAAAATCGTGGAATCGAATGACCTCGATTCCTTTCTGACTCAGCGGCGCCAAAGCTTCATCGACGTGACCAGAGGCCACCAAACCTCGATCGGCAACCAGCAACGTCCGGCGGAATCCGAGCTCTGACGCCAGTTCACCCAGGCGCTTAATCGAGCCGGCGCCGAAAACGAGCCGGGTCCGAGTTTGAAAATCGAAGCTTTGCATTATTTGCGAGGAATCAGTACCGGGAGCGATAGCGACGGGTAGCACGCCTCTGGCGTGCTATTCAGAAACGCTCAACATCAACGCAGGCACGCCGGAGGCGTGCGTACCACGGTCGCTATCGCTCCCGGTACTGACCTCATACCGTCGATCACTTAGCGGTAACCGCTTGCGGCTTCGCCTCTGCCAGCGCGTAAAGCTGGTTGCGATTAGTGATGTAGAGCACTCCGTTCGCCGGCACCGGTGTGCTGTAAACCGAGCTGCCCATGTTCATTTCCGCCAGCACCTTCTTCGTCTTTCCGGCCTGGAGGATAGTGACGTCGCCGTCTTCATCACCGAGATAGACTTTGCCATCGATGAGGACCGGCGAACCCCAGACTGCGGCGAACATGTCGTGAACCCAGTAGACGGCTCCGGTTTTTGCGTCGAGGCAGTGGAGAAAGCCGCTGAAGTCAGCTTCATAGACGATGCCGTCCTTGATTGCCGGGGTCGAAATTGATCTACGGATTTTGTCGTACTGCCAGACGAGACCGGTCTTGGTAATGTCGCCACGCTTGGTGGCGTCGATGCAGTACATGTGACCGACGCCTTCGCCGTGCTCGGGATCCTGCCCGTTGGCGATGTAAACGCGATCTTCGTAAACCACGGGAGTGCTGATCAATTCATTGCGCGTCTTGGGCCAGACCGAATCTTTCGGATTGGTGTCGAATTCCCAAAGCTTCTTTCCGGTCAAAGCTTCGTAGCCGCGAATCCAGCCATCACCCTGGCCGTGAATCACCTGGACCACGCCGCCAATGGTGCCGACCGTCGGCGAGGACCATTGGCCGTGCAGAATGCGATCGCAAACTGAGTTATCTTCCCAGACGAGTTTACCGGTCTTCTTGTTGACGGCGATGATGGCCGGCGCTTTCGGGGAGGGAATGTTGACGTGACTCTCGTCCTGACCATTCGACGTGCTGACGTAAATCAAATCGCCGTACGATTACCGGCGACGAGTTCGCCAGATTATGCGGCAGCGATCCAACCTCTTCGATCATGTCGAAGCGCCAAACCACATCGGCGTTGGTCTCACCGGTTAGTTTTTCATCAGTCACCGGGCCATCGTTTTCCTTGTCACGAAAACCCTGCGTATCAAGGCATACCAGCTCGGCGCGGTTCGAAACGTAATAAATACGGTCGCCCTCGACCAGCGGCGAAGAGGCCACACCCTGATAAGGCCAGTCGTTAACTCGCCCGGCAATCAGCTTGTCGTGGACCATCTGCCACATGAACTGGCCGTCCGATTCGCGAAACGCCATCAACACACCCTTGTCGCCGGTTACTTTCGGATCGCGCAAGCCCTCGTTGTTGGTGCCGACGAAGACCATCCCGCCGGACACGACCACGTTACCGTAGCTCTGCGAACCCAGACTGGCCACCCACTTCACATTGATCTTCTTGCCGACGTCCCAACTGGTCGGCAGGCCCTTCATGTTCGAGACCATGTTGCGATCGGGCGTGCCACCCCACATGGGCCAATCGCCGGAGCCAGGATCGGAAGCCGATGCAGTTGGCAGCGGGCTGTGAGCAGTGAGCAGTAGAGCGCTTACTGCCAGGCCAAGCAGAGCCAACGGAAATAACCTGAGTGGAGTTCTTGTAGTTCTTTTGTTCATGATGACATCAAGACTTTCAGCTAAGTGTCAGAAGCCCGACCGTGAGGGAGGGCAACTTCAGGATTGTGGCGCGTTGTATGCCCATTATCCTCGCAGTTGAGGTTGCCCTCCTTACGGTCGGGCTTCTGACACGTTATTTGTTCGCGTATACCTTCACGTTATCGAAAAAGATTTCGGCGAGGGCGCTGCCAAAAATTCCCGGTGCGCCGTGGTTTGTCGCAATCGGATCGATGCGTTCGATCGTCCAGGCTGCGGGTTCAGGTTCGCCGACGGCCCAGACCTTACCGCGGGCCCGGACTGTACCGTCGGGAAGATTCTCGACCTGCAACTTCATCCGATACCAGGTATCCGGCTTCCAGGCGAACGGCACCGCGACGGTACGCTTGATTTCCGGCTGCCACGGTTCGAGGTGCAGCATCTGGCTGTTGCCATAAAGAACCAGGACAAAACGCTGAGCAATCACGCCGGCATCGCCCTGTTGCCGGCGCTTCTGCGTCGCACGGATATCCGCTTCGACCGTGTAGTTTGAAAAATCGATTGGTCCGAAATAGGCCCGGGCGCGGCTTAACAAAGACGAACCTTCGGTCGTCTTAACGAGGACCTTGCCGCCTTCAAATTCCCGCACGGCGAATTTCAAAGTCGCGTTGACCCAAAGCGGCGGGACGCTGTTGGGCGCCATTGCTTCAAAGTCCTCGCTCCACGGCAGCGGTCGAAACACGCGCACGCTGGCTGAGCCAGTCACGTTGCCCACAGTAGCTTTGACCAGGCCGCCCTGTGAGCCGCCGTCCGCCGCGGCCACGAATTGACCGTTCGCGATCGTACCTTTTAGTCCATCGAGGGCCCAGGTCGCCGACTGTTCTTCACGAATGAAGGTTCCGTTTTCGTCAAAGAGGCGCACGCGAAAACGAGCCGTGTCGCCTGGTTTCAAGATCAACTCAGTCGGACTGACCTGCACGTGGGCAACCGGTCCGGTTCGGATTAGGTAAACCTTCGACCGGCGCCGGCTGGTTCGTTGCGCCGCTGGTTTTCTTTCCGATGCAGTAGAGATTTGAATCACTGATGAAGTAGATGCGCCCGTTGGCTACAGCCGCGGAAGCGATGATTGCTTCCGGCTGGGCTTCGGTCCCCAGTTGATCCTGATCGAGGATTTCACAGCCCGTGGCGGTCGGCCGCAGGATAAAGAACTTACCATTCTCGGTCCCGACGTAAAGCTTGCCGTCAGCCAGCACCGGAGAAGCTTTTTGGATTGTGCCGAGGTTTTGCAGCCACAGTTGCTTGCCTGTATTCACATCAAAAGCGCCGAGGTTGGCCCCGTTATCGACCTGATAAAGACGCTCGCCATCGAGCACCGGAGAAGAGAAGCCACCCTGCCACCCGTACACGCTCCATTTGACCTGCTCTTTCTTGACGTCACCTTTTGCCGTTGCGTCAACCGCGACCATCATCCCCATTTCGTTTGACGCGAGGTTTTCTTCGCTGTGCGTCAGGATGGCGGTGGTGCCGCGCACGACCACGCCGGTATTGATACCGCGCTTGCTGATCTCATACTTCCAAACCGGTTCACCGGTCTGAGCTTTCAGCGCGTAGACCACACCGTCGCTCGCGCCCTCAATGAGCAAACGGGTGCCGTTGATGTTCGCGATGATTGGTGGCGCGTAAGTGGTGTCGTAAGGCCGTCCGCCGGGCGCGCTGATCCAGACGGTTTCGCCGGTCCGCTTATCGAAGGCCATAAAGCGGTGGGCGCCGCGCGCGTTTGGGCCCCAGCCAAAAGTGATCCCGCTTATGATCACCAGATCGCCGTCGACAATCGGAGACACGGTGCGGCCGCCATGGGTGGTCAATATTCCGAAGTCTTCACTCAGCGAGCGTTCCCAGATGAGCTTTGCCGTCCCGGCCCAGCGCCAGCAGCGAACCGCCTACGCCGAGCGCATAGACATTTCCGGTCGCCGGGTCGCCAACAGGTGAAGCCCAGCCGACCCGGTGCGGCGGAACGTCACTCAGAAAGATGCTGAACTCAGTATTCCCAGAGCAGTTTGCCGGTATCGGCGTCGAAGCACATCACGCGCTCCTGCTCAGTTTCTCCTTTACCGGCGGTATTCTGGATGAAGACGCGATTATTCATCACGATCGGCGCAGAGCGGCCGCCGTACGGCGCCTTCCATGCCAGGTTTTCGCCTGTGAGTGACCACTTTGACGGCAAGCCCTTCTCAGCACTGATGCCGTCGCGCGCGGGTCCGCGCCAGTCGGCCCAGTCACTGCCAGCGGCAGAGATAGCTACAAAGAGGATGACGATGATGAAGAGGTATTTGGACGGACGCTTCGTCATTTCGGATCTCGCTCCAGATTCTTGGCTCGGGATAATTTATGAAGCCAAAACCAATCGTGCACTGCAACTCTACAGATGTACAATACGTACACTCTCGTTGCAGTGTTATGTTAATTCTTTCGGCCCGTTCTTTCGGTCCCTTTCGATTAAAGACCAATACGTGGTTGAATGTATCATCAAGCCTTCGAAGTCCAAAAGCGCGGAGGAGTTTCATGAAGTTGAAACGTTCTTTCACAGTTTTGCTGACTCTCGCGTTCATCTCGAGCGTGGCCTTCGCCCAAACCTCAAAGCAGGAACTCAATGACCAGTTTTGGGAAGCCGTGCGCCAGGGTGACCTCGCGGCGGTTACCGCGCTGCTGGATAAAGGCGCGGACGTAAACGCCAAATTTCGATACGGCGCGACTGCTTTGTTCAAGGCCGCCGAGCGAGGCCATACCGAAATTGTCAAACTGTTGCTGGCGCGCGGGGCCGACGTCACGGTTAAGGACACGTTCTATGGCGCGACGGCGATGACCTGGGCGCTGGACAACGACCACACTCGAAATAGTACGCGCGCTGCTGGAAAAAGACTCTGACAGCGTTGGCGACGTTCTGATGAACGGCGTGCGCGAAGGCAAAGGATGCTGGTTGAAATTGCGCTGGCTAAGGGTGGCCTCAAACCTGAGACTCTAACCGGGGCTCTGGCCGCCGCGCTGAGCGACAAAGATAAGACCTGCAATTGCCGAGATGCTCAAGAAAGCGGGCGCGCAGCCGCCACTCGAGATCGATGCCGCAACGTTGCAGACTTACGTCAGGGCGATATAAATCCGAGCAGGGAACTGAGATTGCGATTACGGTCAAGGATGGAAAATTGTTCGCGACTCCTGGCAAATCAGGGGCCTCTGGCCATGATGGCGATCGACAAAACGACGTTTCGGCCAGTGGCCTTTGATGGCCTGACCATTAGCTTCACGGTTACTGGAGAACAAGGTCACGGGCTTAAGTCTGAAACAGGGCAACACCAACACGGCCTTCAAGAGGAAGTGAAGAACCGAAACAGTAGGCAGCAGTGAGAAGAAGGTTTTCAGGAGACGTTGAGTCGAGAACGACTAAATTACCTTCTAATAGTCTTGCTTCTTGTCGTCAGTAACTGCCGGCGCCCAGAACTGGCCACAGTTTCGTGGGCCGGGCGCGACCGGAGTGGTCGAGGGCGCACCGGCCGCAACCAACTGGAACGTCGAGAAAGCTGTCAACGTGCGTTGGAAGATAGAGCTGCCCGGGTTAGCGCACTCGAGCCCCGTCGTTTGGGGCAATAAGATCTTCGTCACCACCGCCATTACCAGCGCGGCCAAAAACGAAACTCGCTATGGTCTTTTTGGCGATGTCGCGCCGGTCAAAGACGATCCCAAACACACCTGGAAGGTCTATGCCCTCGACAAGCGCACCGGCAAGATCCTCTGGGAGCGAGTCGCCTACGAAGGGATACCAAAAGTCAAAAGACATCCGAAGTCCACGCACGCGGATTCAACCCCGTGACTGATGGAAAATACCTGATTGCACATGTTTGGCTCGCATGGTCTTTACGCTTATGACCTGAACGGGAAACTTTTGTGGCAGCAGGACCTGGGCATCCTTGATGCAGGATGGTTCTATGACCCGGACTATCAGTGGGAGTATGGAAGTTCGCCGATCATCTACAAGGATATGGTCATTATCCAGGCTGACGTGCAGAAGAATTCTTTCATCGCGGCTTACAACATCAAGACGGGCAAGCTGATGTGGAAGACACCGCGCGAAGAGATTCCCGGCTGGTCGACACCCACTGTCTTTGAGGGCAAGACCCGCGTCGAGTTAATCACCAACGGCACGAAAGCCATCCGCGGTTACGATCCGCAAACAGGCAAAGAGTTGTGGCGCCTGACGCCGAACTCAGAGATCACGACGCCCACACCGTTTGTCGCGCATGATTTGATTTACGTGACCAGCGGTTACCGGCCGATTCAACCCATCTACGCTATTCGGCTCGGAAGCGCGTCCGGCGACATCACGCTCAAGGATGGAAAAGACTCGTCCGAAGCCATCGCCTGGAGCAAGCCGCGCGGCGGGCCCTATATGCCCACGCCGTTGGTGTACGGGGACGCTTTCTACACCTGTTCGAACCAGGGTGTGCTGACGGCTTACAACGCGAAGACCGGTGAACGTCTTTATCAGGAGCGGCTCGGGGGCAAAGGAGGCGCGTTTACGTCTTCGCCGGTGGCCTCGGACGGCAAGATCTATTTGTCGAGTGAAGACGGGGACGTTTTTGTCGTCAAGGCCGGACCAAAATACGAACTGCTGGCCACCAACCCTGTCGGCGAAGTGATGATGGCCACGCCGGCGATTTCAGACGGGCTGGTAATTGTTAGAGGAATCAACCACCTGTTTGCTTTTGGGGAAGCGCCGGGGAAAGCGACCTCGACGGCGAAGAATCGGTAGGGTCTGGCGGAGCGAAACTCAGCTGCGGAGCAGCGATCAGAGTTAAGCCCGAAGGTGAGGCTTTGCGAGCCTTGGCGTTATGGTCAGTTTGATTCGGAGAGCCGCGAAGCGGCGACAGAGAATAAAAGTCGTGCTGATGCCCTTAATTAGCAGTCGCCCCTTCGGGGCTCGATCACTTTGGATGGTTTGAACCCAAGGCTCGCAAAGCCTCACCTTGGGCTTAACTCTGATCGCTGCTCCGCAGCTTTGTTGAATGTTCACGTCTCATGTGATCTGCCATAAAGGTCGGTACGACAGGTGAATCAAGTATCTAAGTCAAAGAACCAGGGAATCCAAACATGAAGGCTTCACTAATCAAACTCATTCTCGTCATCGTCCTCCTTTCATCAGTCGTGGTGTTGGCCAGCACCGCCGGCGCTGCCAACTGGCCGCAATGGCGCGGGCCGGGAGGCACCGGTGTCTCGGCCGAAAGAACCTGCCGGCGGAGTGGAGTCCCGCCAAAAACATCAGATGGAAAACTCCGGTTGCGGGGCGAGGACACTCCTCGCCGGTTGTCTGGGGAAACAAGATCTTTTGACGACCGCAATCGAAGGAGATGTGGTGCCTGGCGCAAAGGCGGTTACGCACATGGATGAGGGCAAAGAATTTCTGCACCCCGACAGTGTCGGCGCGGATCGTAAGCACACCTTCAAAGTGATTTGCCTCAATGCGGACACAGGAAAGATTCTGTGGGAACAAACCGCGTTCGAAGGCACACCCTACGACGATCGGCACCGCAAGAGTTCTTATGCATCTTCCACCCCGGCCACGGACGGCAAACTGGTTTATGCGTTCTTTGGAACGGAGGGGCTTTTGCCTACGACCTGAATGGCAAGCTGGCGTGGAAGGCAGACCTCGGTAAGCTGGGAACCCTCGGCATGGGCACGGGAACGTCACCGATTCTTCATGAGAATCTGATTATCGTTCAGTGCGATGAAGAAAGCGGCGCCGCTTCGTTCATTGTGGCTCTGGACAAAAAGACCGGCAAGGAAGTGTGGCGCACTCCGCGCAAGGTGCAGGCCAGTTGGGCGACGCCGATTCTGGTGGCCGGCACCAGGCGCACCGAATTGATCACCAGCGGGAATGAGACAGTCATCGCCTACGATCCGGCGACGGGAAAGAGCTCTGGCGTCACAAAGGCGTCGCAAGCAATGCCATTCCTTCTCCGGTCGCGAACCAGGAAATGGTTTTCGTCAGCGCCGGCTTTCCCGACAAGATCGTGATGGCCATTAAGCTGGGCGCGTCGGGAGATTTGGGTGATTCGGTGATTTGGAAATACGCGAAGGGCACGGCCTATGTGCCGTCCCCAATTCTCTACGGAGATTATCTCTATCTGACAACTGATCGCGGAATTCTAACGTGTCTCGACGCCCGGACTGGCGAAGTTCAAATACGAGGGCGGCCGGATTCCGATTCCGGCAACGTTCACCGCCTCGCCGATCGCTTTTGAAGGCAAGATTCTGCTCACCAGCGAGGACGGAGACACTTTTGTCGTCAAGGCCGGACCCAAACACGAAATCCTGGGGACTAACTCTGTCGGCGAGCCGGTGTATGCTTCGCCGGCGGTGGCTGACGGAAAGATTTTTATTCGCGGCGAAAAGAATATTTACTGCGTCCAGCAATCGAAAGGGTAAAGGACTGGAGCGCAGCGTCCCGGTTTGCCGCTTAGCTTCCTTACCCGCTGCAGGCAAGCGAGGACGCTTGCGCTCCAGTCACTTCAGTTGCTGGCTAAAACCAGGTGTGAATGAGAACCTCGACCTTGGGGAAAAGGCGCGATGAAGGAACAATCAACGTATAATCTTTGTCCAAGAGCTAATGACGCTCAGTCGTTATCGTCTCCTTAGAAGAAGCCCCGCATCGTCTACGTTTGAAATCATGCGGAGAATAAAGATGTTCGAGACCAGTGAATCGGCTCCCAGCGACGGCTCGTTGGTTGGATTAATCATCGCCTCGATCCTGCTTCCGCCGCTGGGAATCGTACTTTTATGGATGCGCCGGGGCACCGCCGCTGCCACGAAAATCGGCGCCACTGCTCTGATCGCGGCGTTGGCGGCTGGCTACGTTTTCGTCTTTCTTCAATTGCGGAGAGGTTCGAACGACTCGCATTACACTGAGTTGGAGCAGCATCGCGCTCAACAGCAGCAGGGAACTACTCAGAGCCCCAGCGACGGCCAGCCAACCGAACGCACCCACAACCTCGGCTTCACCCACAGGAACATCGAATGAGGTCGCGTCGGCCCACGCCACGCGAAACTATTGGACTAATTTCCGTGGCCCGAACCGCGATGGCAGCTACGAAGAAATGGAAGTCTCAACGGCCTGGCCGGCGCAGGGGCCACCGCTGCTCTGGAAGCAACCAATCGGTTTGGGCTTCGCCTCGTTCGTCGTGGCCGACAAGCGCGCCTATACGATCGAGCAGCGCCGGGGTAAAGAAACGGTCGCGGCTTACGATGTCGACAGCGGACGCGAGCTTTGGACGCAAAGCTGGAACGCTGAATACAACGACTCGACCGGCGACGGTCCTCGCGCGACTCCGACCTGGGATGAGGGACGGATTTATGCGTTGGGCGCGACTGGAGAGCTTCGTTGTCTCGATGCAAAGACTGGCGCCGTAATCTGGGGCAAGAATATCCTCAGCGACAATCAGGCTGCAGAACCTGGACTGGGCGATGGCTGCTTCACCGCTGGTCGTTGACGATAAGGTGATCGTTTTACCCGGCGGGTCAGCAAATAATTCCGTCGTCGCCTACAACAAGATGACCGGCGCGCCGGTGTGGAAATCGCAGAGTGACCGCCAGGCCTATGTCTCGCCCATGCTGGTGACCCTCGCCGGGCGGCGTCAGGTCGTAGTTGTCAGCTCCTCGAGGGCTTTTGGACTCGAGCCGGGCAATGGCTCGCTTTTGTGGAGCTACGACTGGAACACGGACATGGGGATCAATGTCTCGCAGCCGATCATGGTTGACGCTAATCGCTTCTTTATCTCATCCGGCTACGGCAAGGGCGCGGCGCTGGTCGAAGTGACGGGCAGCGGTAACGCCTTCAACGCGCGCACGGTCTGGGAAAACGTGAACATGAAGAATAAGTTCAACAGCTCCGTGCTGCACCAGGGCTACGTCTACGGCCTGGACGAAGGCATTCTCAGTTGCGTCGATGTCAAAACCGGCGAACGCAAATGGAAGGGCGGGCGTTACGGCTACGGCCAGGTTTTGTTAGCTAGTGGGCACCTGATTGTCATTACCGACGCGGGAGATTTGGTGCTGGTCCGGGCGACGCCTGATCAGCATACCGAGGTCGCCCGCTTCTCGGCGATTCAGGGTAAGACCTGGAACTATCCAGCTATCGCCGGCGGCCGTTTACTGGTGCGAAATGGGAACGAGATGGCGGCTTACAATATCGCGAGATGAGTTATCCGCAGATTACGCAGATTACGCAGAAAAATACGGAAAACTGAAATCGGAAGAGAGGTGAGAGTTTAGCCGCAAGGGCGTTCTCACCTCTTTCTTCTTGTCTGGCTGTTTTGCGTTTCGTAAAATCTGCGTAATCTGCGGATTTGCCTCAGAGGTTCTTCTTGAAAATGCGCTTCGCTTCATAAGAAACGTTGGGATTATCGACGTATTGGGCGATGACCAGTTCGCCGTTGATAATCGTCCACTTCCTGACGTCCTGAGTCGTTACGGGTCCCTTCGGCGATTCAGTCGTCGTCACGTTGGTTATCAGGAGTCCGTTCCCGCCCGGCATCCAGGCCGCTGTCCGCTTTCCTTTGGGTACTGGCTGGCCCGGTGGAACCTGCGGCGTGAAGTCGTGCTCTTTACCGTCGAGCACGTAGCTATCCTTAACCGTTCGTTCGTTGCCAGGTTGGATCAGTCTTGTTTCGACGGTCATCTCCGCGGCTGTCTGAGTGATCACCATGGTTTGGTTCATGTTTCCCGGAAGGCCGAAGCTTCTGGCTCGATCCATGGTCCACGAGCCACTGAAATCAGGTTTCTGCGCGAAGACACTGGCGGAACCAACCAGCATTAATCCAAGGATTGAAAGTCTCACATAACGGTTTCATTGTTCCCTCCTTCGACGGTATGGGATCAGGCCGCTAATTGTAGCTGAGTCTAAAACGTCTTAATGCGTCCGCCTCTCATTCACACCGGGCTTCAGCCCGGTGATCCGCCCACAACAGAGTCAGAAACCGTTTCAACGGTTTCTCCGTCGCTACCTGCTCGTCGTCCAAGCTGTCATGCCTTGAGAAAAACAAACCGTTGAAACGGTTCCGCGAAGCTGTTTCTCGCTTGTCACCGGGCTAAAGCCCGGTGTGAATGAGAGTCGGCTCCTCGCAGGCACTTGATGCCAAGCCCTTACCGCTACGCTCGCCTTTCTGACTCGCCGAATTTTACCAGCGAAAGCAACGGCCCGGTCATAAAAGTTGTGATCAGGGCCATCAGCACCAGCATGGCGAAGGTGCGGGCCGAAAGGATTCCCAGATCATAACCGATACTCAGCACTATCAGTTCAACCAGGCCGCGAGTATTCATCAGCACGCCTAACGAAAACGAATCGCGCCAGCCCATTCCCGTCCAACGCGCCATAAACATACTCCCGCCCAGCTTTCCAGCGATCGCGACGACCACGATTAGTCCACACAGCAGCCAACTCTGCCAATCGTTCAGTAGAGTAATTTGCATGCGCAGACCGTTGAACGCAAAAAGAGCGGCAATAGAACTACCAGACTCAAAGTCTCGAGCCTGGCCTTGAGCATGTCGCGGACTCCGGCGGTGGCGGGCATGACCACGCCTGCCAGAAAGGCCCCGAACAAAGCGTGGATGCCGATGATTTCCGTGATTAAAGCGGAGGCAAAAACAAAAACCAGAATCAGTGCCACGAGACCGCGGCGATGTCGTTCATCATCGGTGGTCAGCTTGGCTAACCGGGCAAGCATCGGCTTAACCAGGAAGATCATGATGGTGATGAAGGCGATCACGAATGCGATGGTGATAATCGCCGGCAGCATTGCGTCTGCGCGCGCGATGGCGATCACCAAAGCGAGCAGGCACCACGCAGTTACATCATCAAACGCTGCACAGGTGAGGGCGATACCGCCGAGCGTCGTCTTTGACAAACCACGGTCTTCGAGGATACGAGCCAGAACCGGAAAAGCCGTGACGCTCATGGCGACGCCCATGAACAGGGCGAACGGAGTGAATGAAGTTCTCGCGGGCGACTCTGATCTGTAAACCAGCAGCGACAACGTCACGCCCAGAAAAATGGAACGACGATACTTGCATGGCTGACCATGATCGCGGCGTGAGCCTTCTTGCGCAGATCGCCAAGCTCCAATTCCATCCCGACTACGAACATGAAGAGCACGACGCCGATTTGGCTGAGCAGGCGCAGCGGCTCCAGCGAGACGGCCGGAAACAGAAAGGCCATCGTGTTGGGAGAAAGTTGGCCCAACAGGGATGGGCCGAGAATGATTCCGGCCACGATCTCTCCCATCACTCGCGGCTGGCCGATCATCAGAAATAGTTTGCCAACGAGCCGCGACGCGATAACGATCACCACCAGTTGCAGCAGCAGAATGCTCAGAGCATTTCTGAGGTTTGCGGAAAGTAATCGAGCGAGATTGATTTCGCCAGGCTGCGATCCTTCTGGCGACGATAGCCCGCGGAACCGTGTTCGCCGGTGCGGCCGCGGCCGGCGCCTCACGCTTCTGATCAAGAACCGAACCCGTCTTCAACACAAACCAGACGCCAGCACCGCAAATGACCAGCAGAATTATGTAGACCAGGGAATGCTTGATCGTGATTGGTTGGGGATTCGACAATGAGCGCCTCGGGTGTTTAGCCGGAGAGTTTAGGCGACGGCAAAGATGCCCGCAAGCTTACCACTTGTGGTGCAGACGGTACGCACGCCTCCGGCCTGCTGCGGATGGCCTCGTGAAAAGCACGCCAGAGGCGTGCGTACCGCTGTCGCCGCTCCGCGGGCTCGGCATTGCGCTCCGCGCACTCCGCTCTGATTGCTCATCGCCATCTATGATGTTAATTTTTTGTTGGTGTGAAACTTAACCGTTAGCCGCGTCGTCTTATCAATTTGAGTCAACCTCCCCAGGGGTCATTTCCCGTAAACTTCGAGGCCGGATATCAGGATTTGGATACAGGTTCGCGAATTCATTCATGACGATAGATACAGCTAAGCCAGGGACCGAGGTCGGAAATTATTTTGTCTCGAACTATCCGCCGTTTTCGCAGTGGAAGCCGGAGTTCGTCGGCGAAGCGCTGGCAGCGCTCGACGAGCCGCCGCGCGTTGACGATCCCCTGGGGCTTTACATCCACATCCCGTTTTGCCGCAAGCGCTGCAAGTTCTGTTACTTCAAAGTCTACACCGACAAGAACGCGTCTGAGATTGAGGTTTATCTCGACGCGCTCATCAAAGAGAACGAACTGTACAGCCGCACCAGAGCGTTCCAGGGCAGGCAGCTGAGGTTCGCTTACTTCGGCGGCGGCACGCCGTCGTACGTCAGCGAGAAGCAGCTTCATTATCTGGTCGATGGCCTTAATCGTCACGTGAGCTGGGCGAACGCCGAAGAAGTGACGTTCGAATGCGAGCCGGGCACGCTGCAAAAATCAAAGCTGGAAACTTTGAAGGAGATTGGCGTCACGCGTCTTAGTCTGGGGATCGAACACTTTGACGATCAAATTCTCGAGGCTAATGGGCGGGCCCATCTCTCGCCGGAAATTTATCGCGCTTACGATTGGGCGCGCGCGGTGGGCTTCCCGCAAATCAACATCGATCTCATCGCCGGGATGATGGGCGAGTCGGAAGAGAAATGGCGCGACACAGTCCGGCGGGCTATCGAGCTCGAGCCTGATTCGGTAACCATCTACCAGATGGAGTTGCCCTACAACACAGTCATCTCGCAGGAGATGATTCAACAAGGCGTGACTTCGCCGATCGCTGACTGGGCCACGAAACGTCGCTGGCTGAATTACGCGTTCGAGCAGTTTCAGGAACGCGGTTACGAGATCGCCAGCGCCACGACGATCGCGACGACGCGTAAACCCTGCCGCTTCATTTACACCGACGCGCTTTGGCATGGTGGCGACATGATTGGGCTGGGCGTCTCGTCGTTTTCACACTTTGGCGGCGTGAATTTTCAGAACGCCCACAACTTCGAAGAATACCTTCGCCTCCTGACGACCGATAATTTGCCGCTGCTGCGCGCAGTTTCATTAACCCCAAAGCAACGCTTGATTCGCGAAATGATCCTGCAACTAAAGACGGGGTGGTTGGACGCCGGATACTTCCTCAGGAAGTTCGGCGTTGACGTTTGGGACGAGTTTCGTCCCGTTTATGAGCGATTCAAGGGGACGAGCTGCTCGATCGTCACAACGGCACGATCAAATTAACGCGGCGCGGTTTGCTGGAAGTCGATGAGATCCTCTGGGAGTTTTTTGAGCCTGAACTAAAAACTGTTCGATATGCATAAGGGGACTCAGGGGACCGATGGGACGTATAGGACATATGAGTCCTATGGGTCCTATGTGTCCCATTCGTCCCATTGTGGCGTCTAAATGACATGACAAATAACTTATGACGTAATCGTAATTGGCGGTGGGCCGGCCGGCAGCTCCATCGCCAGCATTCTCGCGCGCGAAGGTTGCAAGGTGGTGCTGTTTGAGAAGGAAAAGTTTCCCCGGCATCACATCGGCGAATCGCTGATGACTGATACTTACTGGACCTTTCAGCGCATGGGCTTTCTGGAGAAACTGAAAGCGAGTCCGTTCACCCAAAAATACAGTGTGCAGTTTGCGAACCAGGCCGGCAGAGAATCTCATCCGTTTTATTTCTTCGAAGCCGTCCACAATGAAAGCGCCGTCACCTGGCAGGTCAACCGCGCTGTGTTTGACAAGATGCTGATTGAGCATGCTGCCGAGCAGGGAGCCACCGTTCACCAGGGAGTTACCGTTAAGCAGGTCCTGTTCGAAGGCGACAAGGCGACGGGCGTTGAGGTGAAAATGGAAGACGGCTTGCCGCACAGCTTCTATGCCAAAGTCGTGGTCGATGCGACCGGGCAGAGCGCGATGCTGTCAAATAAATTTCGCTGGCGGGTACGCGATCCTAAACTCAAGAAGGCGGTGCTCTACTCGTATTTCAAGGGAGCGCACCGGGAAAAGATCTAAACGGCGGCGCCACTTTGGTGTCTGCGCACGCCGCCGGGCAGCGGCGGCTGGTTCTGGTATATCCCGCTCGAGGACGACATCACCAGCGTCGGCATCGTGGCCAACCCTGATTATTTGCTGAAAGGCCGCGGTCAGGACCTGGCGAAAATCTTTGAAGAGGAAATTCAGAAGACCGAAGCCTGCCGCCGTCGCGTGGCCGAAGGGACGCGCGTCGACAAGATCTATTCAATCCTGGATTATTCGTATCGTTCGAAGCAGAACGCCGGTAACGGTTTTATCATCATCGGCGACGCGTACGGTTTTCTCGATCCGATCTACTCTTCAGGCGTTCTGTTGGCTTTGAAGATGGCGGAATTGGCGGCTGATGCGATTCATGACGCGTTCCGGCACGATGATTTCTCGGCCGCGCGTCTGGGACAGTTTCAGTCGAAACTGGATCGCGGCATTGAATCAATGCGCAAGCTGGTTTACGCGTTCTATAACGACGGATTCAGCTTCGCGCAGTTTTTGCGCAAGTATCCCGAACACCGGGTGAGCATCATCAATCTTTTGATCGGCGATGTCTTCAAAGAGCGGCGTCGATGAAGTCTATGGCCCGATGTCGGAATTCGCCGAGATTCCACCGCCGCTGTATGAACAGATTGATGGCTCGCCGGTAAAAGCCGATCCGGAAGAAGTGCTGTCAGCGAAGTACACGTACTTCGACGATCGCCAAACTTCTTAAGCTTCCGCCGGAGCGAAGTCAGTACCACCCGCGTAAGCGGGCTGGGATCAAGGAATCGACCTTGGAAAGACTGTAGGTTGCGCACTTGACTCCCATCTCGCTTACGCGAGATGGTACTGACCATCAGCGAAGCTCAGACTGCACGCACAAACTCAAAGACTTATGAATTCCCGGCGCATACTCGCGTGGCTTCTGCGACTGATGGGTTCGGTTGAGATCCTCGCCTTCTTTGCCGTCTTCATGCCGCGCTCGTGGATGGAAGTGTCGCACACGTGGCTGGGGATGGGCGAGATGGTTAGCGGCCCGCTGATCATGTTCATGATCCGGCAGGCTTCCTTCACTTATGGCATGCACGGAATATCGCTGTGGGTGCTGGCTTCAGATGTCGCTCGCTTCCGCACTCTGGTAATCCTCAACGGCATCGCTTACCTGCTGGCCGGTCCGGTGTTCTTTTGGATCGATTACATCGACTGGAATGCCCTGGTGGTGGACGGCGATTGATTCGCTGGGCTGTGGTTCGGCCGGAGCAGTGCTTCTTTTCCTGACCGGGCGACGGTCTCAGGACTTAGACGAGGACAGAGGTCAGTACCATCTGCGTAAGCGGATGGGGTAAGTGCGCAACCTGCGTCTTTCGACGGTTGCGTCCTTATCCCATCCGCTTACGCAGATGGTACTGACCTCTGTGTCCTCTGTGGTAAATCTCTTCTGAGTTATGGCGCGATAGCCCAGGATGTCAGCGAGTTCTCATCCTTAATCAAAATGCGCCGGCCCAGAACAAGTGGATGCGCCCAGGTCGGACTCGAGGCGACGGTGTACTCAGCAACCGGTGAATAAGTCTTTCCGTCAACCGCTTGCACAATCAGCTTCGCTTCGTTGGTGAGGAAGAGAATCACTTTGTCCCCCAGATTCAGGATCGCTGCGTTCTCTCCCATCCGTCCCGGACTTTGCCAGACTGTCTTTCCCGTCTCAGCGTCGACGGCGAAGAACTGGCCCTTCTGGCGCGCGGTCATGCCGTACACGGTGTTGCCCTGCAACACCGGCGTGCTCATATAGAGTTCGGCATCCTTGTTGACCCAGACCTGCTGCGGAACGATCTCCGCGCCTGGCCGGGTCAAACGAATCGCTGCCAGTCCCTGCTCCTCCCGCGAAAAGATGAGCAGATCTTTGTAGGCCACGACCGTGTTGATGTTCTCGTCGTATCGAGTTTTGGAAGGCAGCTTCCAAAGCAGCTTGCCGCTGGCAAAATCAACCCCCACCAGATCCTTCTGCACGAAAGTGACAATCTGCGCGCGCCCGCCAGCGTGACGATTATCGGCGAAGCATAAGCCGGACCATCCATAGGGTTCGACCATTTCGTCGTTCCCGTCTGCGCATCGAACGCGGTCAGCGCGCCTTTGTCAGGTCCGCCCACGTGCGCAATCACCAAACCGCTATCGACCAGCGGCGACATCGCGGTTCCAAACAGTGGTGAAGTCTTTGGATAGTCCTTCGAGAATTCGCGCCGCCATTTCAGCTTGCCGGTGTTCGCGTCATGAGCCGAAAGCACGCCGGAGATGCCGAAGGTGTAAACGATACCGTTGCTAACGACCGGCGTAGATTTTGGACCTTTGCCATGTCCGCGCGCCGCCTCATGCATTTCGTAGGCGATGGGTTGGCCTCGAGCGCCAGATCTCTTTTCCGGTCACAGCGTCCAGGCAAGCAAAACTTCGTCTTCGCCCTGGCGCGCGAAAACGTAAATCTTCCCATTCGATTCGACGGGCGAGGCGTGACCGGCGCCGACGGTGATCTTCCATTCTTCCTTCAATCCCTTCGGCCAGGTTGCGGGAACCGTCGCGCTCTTGACCGTGCCGTCGCGATTCGGGCCGCGCCACTGAGGCCAGTCTGCCCGCAAAGAAGTAGACGACGACAACACAGCCGCCGATAGGACCAGAGACTTTAGCGACAAGTTAGCAAGACGCATGGGAACCCCCTGGATTAGAACAAGAGCTTCACGCCGAACTGAAGATGCCGCGGATCGCGCGCCGACGAAATTCGACCGAAGGTCGGCGACCCGAGAAAGTTGTCCGGCAGATTAAAGTTCGGATGATTGAAAAGATTGAAGGCCTCGGCGCGGAGTTGAAGGTTGAGACCGCTCAGTCAACGCGGTGTTTTTAACCAGCGAAGCATTCACGGCGTGGTAGCCCGGACCATCGAGAATGTTTCGTCCGGCGTTACCGAAGGTGCCCGGCGCCGGGAAACACGAACGCGGTGGTATTGAACCAGCGTTCTGGGCGTGCGGTTTGAAAGATTCGGATTCCCAGACCAGGTTCGGCCGATCATTCGCGCCGAAGCCAAGCGTCGATCGTCCCGTGCCGCTGTTGTCGATCTCCTGAAGCAGCGCGACCGTAAACGGCCGGCCCGTCTGCACCGTCACAATTCCGAAGGTTTGCCAGCCCGTGAGCAGAGTCGATACCCAGCCGCGATCCGGCCAGGTAGGCTTGTCCTTTACCAAACGGCAGGTCGTAGGAGTAGCTCACCGACAGACGGTTGCGCACGTCAAAGTTCGATCGGCCGCGTTCCGCCGCCGGGATTGTTACTGTCCTGCGGAAAATTTGGATCGCCGGCGCTGCTGAAAAAGTTGGAAGCATCGTCGGTAGACTTGGACAAGGTGTAAGAACCAAGCAAAGCCAAACCGGCACTGCAGTCGCTGCTGGAAACGCACCTGCAGGCTGTTGTATTCAGAGCTGGCACGCGACTCGAGGGCCGTAATGTCATCGAAGCGCGGGTTCGGTCGCGGCACAAATGGCAACCCCGGCGGCAGGACGCTCGGCTGCGGCTGATTGATGTCGCGAGCAGAGAGCAAGCCGGTGCCTTTTGATCCGACGTAAGCGACTTCGAGCACGCGGCTGCGACCGAGTTGCTGCTGCACGCTGGCGCTCCAGTGCTGCATGTATGAAGTGCGCAGGTCGCGCTGAATCGCCAGCGCCGAATCCGGCAATGCGAACGGGAAGAAGGTCGGGAATGGGTTATTCACGGTCAGAGGCAATCCCGGCAGCGGAAAGAAGAGATTGAAATCAAAGTAGGGCGCGTTGAAATACAGCGCTTCGCCCGGAGCCAGCGGTGATTGATCGTAATAGATGCCGTAGCCGGCGCGGATGACGGTGTTGCCGGCGTCTCCCAACGTCCAGGCCAGCCCAACGCGGGGCGCAAAGTTGTTTCGATCCGGAAAGAAGCCGCTGCGCGGCACGCCCGCAGTTCCGACCGGGACCAGGGTGCCGGTCGCCGGATTGTAAATGTTCGCGCGGTCAAACGCGTCGACCGGCGGCGAGTTGTACTCGTAACGCAACCCGCCAATCAGCGTGAGATTTCTGGTTACTCGAAAACTGTCGTTCACGAAGAAGTTGTAACTGGTGCTGCGCAGGTGTTGCGCGTTATCAACCCGCGCGCCACCCGTCAACAGAGGAAAACCCATTAGCAGGTCACCAAGCGCATTGTTCGTGAGCGTTAAGAATGGCGAAAACTGAAGCAGCCCACGAGACTGCACGTCGCGAAAAGCATTCTGCTGCACAAAGCGAATGTCTCCGCCAAACTTCAGCAGGTGCTTGCCGCTGGTGTAGGTTGCCGTGTCGATAATCTGAAAAGTGTTCGTGACGCTGTTCTGCGGATTGTTGCCTTCGTGCCCCAGCGGCGAGAACCCGGTAACCGTGATGAAACTGAGACCAAAGTCGCGCGGGTTCGCTGACAGTTCCGGCATGCCGACCGCGCGATTCACACTCGTGCCCTGATTCTGCTGGCGGACGGCCGACGCCACTCGATTAAAAGCAAACCGAAGATCGTTGACGAAGCGCGGGCGAGAACACGTGAGTCTCGCTGATCATGGCGTTTTGGCTGCGCCGGCTCACGTCGTTGCCGTATCCGGGCACGACCGAGAAACCCGCTCCGGCAAATGGCTCGAACAAACCTCGATCGCCAAAGCTGTAACGAAACGCGAGGGAAGAGCGTGAATTGAGCAAATGATCCACGCGCACATCAAAGCGATCGTCACGATCTTCCTGCACCGGCGACGAAACAAAATTCGCAAACGGCGTCGCGCGATTTGGGGCCGGATAGAGGGCCGCGATGTTCGCGTCCGATCGGGTTAATGAAATGCATCGGGAATTCGCCCGCCGGCGAACGGCAGGCCGGTGAACGGATTGGTGGGCACGCCAAAAGGCTCTGTGAAAAGTCGCCCGATCGTTCCGCCAGCGTCGGAACGTTCGTCACGCGCGTAATGCCTTCACTCGAACGCGTGCCTTCATAGTCGGCGAAGAAGAAGGTCTTGTCTTTGCGGATCGGGCCGCCCAATGAAAAGCCAAACTGGTTGCGCAGGTATCTGGGATCGGCTTCGTTTGCCGGAACGAAGAAGTTCCTGGCATCGAGGGCGCCGTTACGATGAAACTCAAAGATGCTGCCGTGCAGGTCGTTGCTGCCTGATTTGAGCACCACGTTGACCTGCGCTCCCGCCGCGCGTCCGAACGAGGCATCGTAAGTGCTGGTCAGGTTTTCGAACTCGCGAATGGCGTCGACGGACGGGCGCACGGCAAAGGTGTTGAGTTTGGGATCGACGTTGTAGACGCCATCGAGCAGAAAATTGTTGCTGTCTTCACGCGCGCCATTGACGCTGAAGGCAAAATCGCCGCGCACCGAACCCGCTGAGCCTTGCGCCGGCGGCGAGACTCCGGGAACCAGCAAAGTCAGTTCGTAAAAATTCCGGCCGTCCAAAGGCAAACCAACGACCTGGCGGTTTTCGATAATTGCGCCTTGCGAGGCTGAATCTTTCTGGAGCGTAGCGTCAAACGTCGAATCGACCTCAACGGTGTCTCCACTCACTTCCAGAGTCACGTCAACCCGTTGGTCCTGGTTCACATGCAATTCGATCCTCTCGCGATACTTCAGAAAGTTCGGGCTTTCCACTGACGACCTCATAAGTGCCGAGGTCTTAGCGATGAGACGTCGTACTCACCCGCATCGCCGCTTGAGGCAGTTCGGGTACTGCCGGTCGCGACCTCGGTCAGCGTTATCTTTGCGCCGGGAACGACGGCGTGATTGGGGTCATAAACCGTGCCCCGCACCGTGCCTCGATATGTTTGCCCGGCGGCAACTGCTGCGCCGAAAAGAATCAACGTTGAGATGACGACGGTCGTAAGGATGAATTTCAAGCCTGACTTCCTCCCTGAATGGAAATGTCCGGTGTACTGAACTTGTTGCGGCTGCCTGGTACTCGCTTCAGAGTGCCAGCACGCCAGAGGCGTGCGTACCGTTTCGGTCGAGTGCCCCATTATCACTAAATCCAAAAGAAATGTCGCGAAGGAAATGCCAGGTCCTCGCGATTAACTCGGCCTCAGTCAAAGAATTTACAAAACTTAACAATTCCGACCTTTGAAGTGTTTCCTTTGATGCTAACCTCACCAGAAAGAAGCTGCGTCGATCCAAGTTCTTTGTTAATTCAATAAGCTGTGCTGCTAGAATACCGCCGACTTACATCGTCAGTTTACGATTAGAGAGGCTGGAGGGTTGCACGAATGCTCTGGATTCTGTTTGCGTTAGGCGCGGCGCTGTCGTGGGGATTGTATGGTCCGGTGTCTGCATCGCGGCCAGGTCGAACTCGGCGGCAGTCCCATGCGCGCGCTGCTTTGCGTTGGCGTCGCTTATTTTCTGATTGGTGTGCTGGTGCCGTTTGCCAGTCTGTCGTCCCAGGGCGGCTTGCAGGGATTTACGATGAAAGGCTCCGACGGCAGCGCTGATCGGCGGCGCCCTCGGAGCTGCGGGCGCCATTTGCATCATATTCGCCGTTCAAATATGGCGGGCTGCCGACGTACGTAATGCCGCTGGTGTTTGCGGGCGCGCCGCTGGTCAACGTGCTTTTTTCGATGTGGCTGCATCCGCCAAAGACTGCGCCGAATCCGCTTTTGTATATTGGGTTTTGTACTGGCGGCGGCGGGCGCCGGCATGGTCTTGTATTTCAAGCCGCAGGCGTGATGGTCATCTGACTGGAGCGCAAGCGTCTCGCTTGCAATCGCCTGGAACGATCGAAGCAGTGCAAGCGGGACGCTTGCGCTCCAGTCAAACCGAAAGTGATTTCGTGCATCTTGGTTTGGAATATCAAGTTTGATCCCCGCTGTCTTGTTGCACCTGGGAGGCTAAGTGGATGAAAACTACTCGTGTGCTGTTTCCGTGCGTTGCGATCCTTCTTTTCGGTCTGATTGGATCAGTTGTCGCTCAAACCGGCGGCGAATGGCCGCAGTGGCGCGGCGCGAATCGCGACGGCATCTCGAAAGAGACGGGTCTCCTTAAGCAATGGCCCGAAGGCGGGCCACCGCTGGTTTGGAAAGCCTCGGGCGCGGGCGCTGGATACTCTTCTTTCTCAATTTCCAAGGGCCGTCTGTACACGATGGGATTGCGCGGTGACCGTGAATTCATCATCGCGTTTGACATTGCCAACGGAAAGAAGTTTGGGCCACGCCGCACGGCAGAGCTTTCCGCAACGATCGCGGCGATGGACCTCGCGGCACGCCGACTATCGACGGTGACCGGCTTTACGCGCTCGGCGGAGATGGCGACCTTTCGAGTTTGGATCTGAAAACCGGCAAGGTTGTCTGGACGATGAACGTGCTGTCAAAGTTTGGCGGCTCGAATATTCAGTGGGGCATTAGCGAGTCGCCGCTGGTAATCGGCGACAAGGTCCTGGTGAACGCCGGCGGGCCCGGCGCTTCAATTGTGGCCCTGAAGAAAACTGATGGCACGCTGATTTGGAAAAGCCAGAGTGATGAGGCCGGCTATTCTTCGGCGATCCCGGTTGAAATAGGCGGGACTACGCAAGTGATCTTCTTTACCGGAAGCCGCGCGGTGGGTCTCGACGTTCAGTGACGGCAAACTGTTGTGGGAATACGCGCGCCCGTCGAATAGATGCTGCCAACGTTGCGACTCCGGTGGTGCGGGCGAATCGAGTTTTCATTTCATCAGACTATGGCACCGGCGGCGGCCTGGTTGAGATCAAAGCCGACGGCAAGGCCCAGGAAGTTTATTTCACCAAAGAGATGCGCAACCATCACGCCACGTCAATTCTGATCGGCGATCACCTCTATGGCTTTTCGAGCTCCATCCTTACCGCCATGCGCTTCGATACGGGCGAGGTCGCCTGGCGCGATCGCAGTGTGGGCAAAGGCTCGCTCACTTACGCCGACGGGAATCTTTACGCCTTCAGTGAAAACGGAGTGGTCGGTTTGGTTGAGGCAGACCCCACGGCTTATCGACGAGAAGGGAAGATTCAGGATTCAGCAGGGCTCACTGCCAACCTGGACGCATCCGGTGGTTGCCGGCGGGCGGCTTTACCTGCGCGATCAGGATACGATTTATGCGTTTGATGTGCGGGAAAAGAAGTAGCGCCTAACCCTTGGTACCAGATAGCCCGGCAAGTGTCCGACAAAACTTCAGGAGCCTGATCGGTCGATGAAGATAGCATTTTGCTCCTTGGGAGGGGCGCAGCTACGGCAAAGAGAAAAGCAAATCACTTGTGTGCCGGGCTTTCAGCCCGCGCGGGATCTTTTGGGTATCGACTCGTAGCTGCGCCCTTCCCAACTCCTTCCCAGAGGGAGGAGTCTACTGAATGAGTCGATCGCACCACCTCAGTCACTGTGCAGACGTTTCGCCATATTCGCGACGCAGTAGAGGTGGTTCTCGCCCCGAATAAATATCTTTCCACTCGAGATTGCCGGCGACGCGTAGATGGGTTCGCCCAGTGAATTCGCGTTGAGCACCTCCGGTGTTTGGCCCGGCTTTCAGGATGAAAGCCGTCACCGTCCTCGCTCGATGATCAATATCTTGCCTTCGAAGGCGACTGGTGAAGCCGTGAATTTTGCGGCCACCGGCATGCGTGCCTGGTAAATTACTTTTCCCGTCGCGGCCTCGAGGCAAGTGATCGCTCCGGCATCGGTCAGCAAGTACAAATAATCACCGTACAGAATCGGCGATGGCACGTAGGCCGTGCCTTTTTCGTAACTCCAAATGATGTTGGAAGTGCCCGTCAGGTCGCCCGCGCCGCCGACGCGAATTGCCATCGCGCGTTTTTCCTGGCTGCCGGCGGATACGAAAACCAAATCCTTGCCCGCGACCGGACTGGGAATGGGATTGCTCACGACGCCCGGCGCGCGCCAGAGTTCTTTGCCGGTGGCCGGGTCGTAACTGATCACGCTTTCGGCGCCGCTGGTTACCAGTTCGGTGCGGCTGGGAGTCTTAACCAGTAGCGGCGTGGCCCAACTGCGGCGGTGAATGCGGGGCACGCGCCAAACTTCCTTCCCGGTCTTTCTGTCGACCGCGGCGATAAAAGACGTTTCACCATATTCCTGATCGCATTGAAGAATAACCAGGTTCTCGTAAAGCACCGGCGACGTTCCCGGACCCATTCCGCCTTTGGCGATTTTGCCCAGTGAAGTCTTCCAGGCGAGCTTGCCGTCGAAGTCGTAGCAGTAAAGTCCCTCAGCCTCGAAGGAGAGGTACACGTACTTGCCGTCGGTCGCGGGCGTGGTCGACGCATACGTGTTCTTTCGGTGACGATTGTCGTAGACCCTTCCTTCGTATACGGTTTTCTCCCAAAGCACCTTGCCCGTGGTCGCGTCGAGGCAGATTAGCTTAAGGGTGTAACTATGATCAGCCCCGACGCTGTCGGGATGAAGATATTCCTGTCCTTTGCGGATGTGCCGCACCGCTTCAGCGCCGGGCACGACCGGGCCTTCGATTGAACTGGTGAGAAAGATTCGGTTGTTCCACACGATCGGTGAAGAATGGCCGCGACCGGGAATGGGAGTTTTCCAGGCAATGTTTTTGGTGTCGCTCCATTCGCTGGGCAGACCGACCTCGGTCGAGATGCCCGCGCCCGCCGGCCCGCGCCACTGCGGCCAGTTGGACGATTGAGCGCTTGCGGCGATCGGAATAAGAATTAGAAATCAGCAGGCAAGCGATTCGATTCGATCGAGTTTGTCTGCGATTTTGGTTCAGTCGGTCGGAATCGTCGGGCTGCGGCGGTGTCCAGGACGATGTTCCGCGGACTCCGAGTCAGCCGCCCGTTACCGCAGGCGGTCTGACTAGTTTTTCGCCTGCTTCACAAAATCCTGCGCCTCGCGCAACTCCGCCAGGTCCTTGATCAGCTTGCTGCCACTGTTCGGCGAGCTTTGCGTAAAGGCCCTCGCCGTTTGCGGATCGCCTTTCGCCATGGCTGCGCGCGCCGCGCCGAGCAGTGATCGTGCCCGATTTGGTTGCCGCAGCAGAGCTTTGTTGAATTGTTCCAGGGCTTCCGCGGGCTTGCCGCCGCGCAAGAGGATCTCGCCGAATAACTCGTGCGTAGGTTTGATCAGAGCCGGAGGGCCGGAGGGCGGCGCCAATTGTTCTTCGAGCGCCACCGCCTTTTTCATAATTTCAATGGCCTGGGAAAGATCATTCCTCAGTGAAAGAGTTAAGGCTGTAACTTCAAGCTCGCCGATGGAGGGCGCGGTATCGACGACCGGTGGTACGCCAGCGGTAACTGGCACAGCCTCGGGAAATGAAACTCCGTGGGCCATGGCGAATCCGAGAACCAGGGACGGCAGCCGCTGACTGCTGGTCGAAGAACGGACGTGTCATTGAGCTTGATTCTGTTGCAGCCGCGCCATGTCCGCCATGTGTTGTCATCCCGGAAGCTGGCGAGATGGAAACACTATATTTTGAGGGAACAAGGTCGGGGCGAGTTTCCATCGTTCCGTCTCGATAACAAACGCGGCAGCCATGTTGGCGTAGTTGTTCTCGTAATAGCCGGGCCGCAGCTTGTTGTCATAGGTTGACTCGGACATCGTCTTCTTCATCAACGTCAGAAGTTCTTCGGCTTTGCGGTAACGGCCCTGCTGCAAATAGACATAGAGCAACCAATGCAAGCTGTGATAATCGCGCACGTTGGGCGAGAGATTCTTGCGCTTCATCCAGGCGTCCGACGATTCCCACGCCGGCTTCGTTCGACGCTGCAGCCTCAGGCCACATTCCCAGTTGCAGAAAAATGTGCGAAGGCATGTGCCGCGCGTGATGCGCTTCCGGAGCGATCTCGGCATAACGTCGCGCCGCCGGCAGGGCCAGGATTGCGTGTTCCGGATCGTCAAACGCGTGAATGATGTAATGCGCCGCGCCCGGATGATTCGGATTCTTCTGATAGACCTCGAGCGCAATCGCGCCGGCCCGAGCCTGCAGGCGATAGCCCTTGTCGCCCGGTTGCACCAGCCCGAGCAGCGACAGGGAATAAAAGGCTGCCGCATCCAGATCGTCCGGATAGTCGCGATAGATCTTTTCCATCGCCGCTGAGTAAGCCACGTCGCGCGCGCTTTTATCGCCGGCGCCGTACAGCAACTTTCACCGCGTCGAGATAAGCACGCTCACGCGGGGTGAGCCGGGCCGTGTCTTTGATTTTCGCGATCACTATTTTTCCGGCGGGAGTATCCTGTTCCGACCAGAGCGGATGGTTGTAAGCCATCGCCTCGCCCCAGTAACCCATCATGAAATCAGGCTCAATTCTGGTTGATTCGCGGAAGGCTTCGAGCGCTTCCTCGTACCAGAAGGAATGCAGCGCGGCGAGTCCGCGCAGGAAATGCGCTTGTGCCTTGAGGCGAACCTGAAGTGGGGAATTCGACTTTACCCAGTTGCGAGGTTTGGGCGTTCAGGGGCGACACTCAAAAAGCACAAGGGTGACTACGAGAATCGCTGTTCATGAGTCCGAGCCACGTCGGTACATGATGCAGACTCGCATGCTAGAGCGCATTTGGTTTTCAGACTCTGTAGGGTCGTCCGCAATCCGGTGGGTACCCCGCTTGGCGTGATGCCTCATGTTACGATCGAGGTCGCCGCAGGCGACGCCCACGGCGTGCGTACCGTCCGGCCGCTAGATCACATGCCCTGGCGCCGCCTATTTCTTCCCGATGCAATAAAGATTCGTCTGCCGTCCGAATGAAGATTTGCCCGTCAGAAATTGCCGGCGAAGACAGGCAGTAATCGTTCAAGGGATTCTCAGCGATGACTTCGAATTTTGGTCCGGCTTTGATGACCGTCGTCAGTCCTTCTTCGTTCGTGATGTAGAGCTTGTCATCCGCCAGCACCAGCGATCCGCTGTAGGTGCCTGGTCTCAAGCGCTGCTGTCCGTAAATCTCGGTTCCCGTCTTGGCGTCGAGACACCACATGATCCCGCGGTCATTGACGATGTAAAAATATTTTCCGTCGGTAACCGGCGTGGGCACGTCCGGGCCATTCGCCGTAGTCGACCAGAGCAGGTGCGACGTGCTGATGTCACCGCGGCCGCCGGCTTTCAACGCCAGCAACGGTCTGACTCGCGTCGGCGCATAAATAATCTCGTTGAAGATGATCGGCGAGGCCACGATCCGGTAGGAAGGATCGTTATTGGGATTGAGTCCGTTCGCGCGCCACAGTTCTTTTCCGGTGGCCGGGTCGTGACCTGTGACACAATCTGCTCCGGTGATCACAATCTCCAGTGGTCTTGCCATATCGGAGCAGCGCGGGCGTCGTGTAGGCATCCGGAGACTCACGAATCGCTGTCGTCGGCCGGTCGACTTTCCAGATAGTCTTTCCGCTGGTGCGATTAATTCGCATTACGTAGGAAGGATCGTCGGTCCTCATCCCGTGGAGAACCTGAACGTAAAGCGAATCTTCGAACAGCAGCGGCGACGAGGCATAACCCCAGTTCAATCCGAACTGTCCATAGTCCTTCTGAATGTCCCGCATCCAGAGCTCCTGGCCGGCAAAATCGAAAGCCTTAAGGATTCCGGTTCCGGTCATCACGTAGACGGTCTTCCCGTCGGTAACCGGGGAAGGCGACGACATGTTCTGTTTGCGCATCTTCACGTTGCCGCTGCCGAGCAACTTCTTCCAGAGCATCGTGGCCCTGGTTCGATCAACGCACCAGAGATAGAGATCGTTGCCTTCAGCAACGTTCAAAAAGATGCGATCGCGCCAGATGATAGGCGTCGAGCCGCTTCGCTCGGGCAGGGCCAGCTTCCAGGCGATGTTTTCTTCCGTGGTCCATTTTGCCGGGAGGTTCTTTTCGCTGCTGACCCCGTTAAGCGAAGGCCCGCGCCATTGCGGCCAGTTTTCGGCGTGAGCAACGGTGATCGAGAACAATGACAAATGCAATCACGTGAACGGTACGATGCCTCATCTCTTTCCTCTCGTTTCTCAATCCACAGATTACGCAGATTTCACAGATTCAAGAAATTAGCCACAAAAAGCACAAAAGGCTCAGAAGTGAATTTCAGAGTGCGTCTGATTGACAAGCGCGTTTGTGCCTCTGCATTCTATTTTGCTCCTTTTTGTGTAATACCTTCTGCGTCATTAATCTGCGGATTAACTTCACTCCGCCCTTAACGCCGGCAACAGCGGCGACCTGAAGCACCGCCCACGTCGCCACCAACGATGCGATCAAGCCTGATAGTAATACTGCCAGCAGCAGGAAGCCCAACGAAATATTCGGCAGGCGGCCGCCGCGCTCAAAGAACACCGGCGCTATTGCCAGCAGCGCACAAAAGGCTCCGGTAGCCAGGCCCAGGAAAAGCAGCAAAGCATTTTCCGCAAATACCATGGTCGCGAAATGCGTTGAGTTATAACCCACTGCGCGCAGCAGCGCCAGTTCTTTTCGTCGTTCGAATACGTTGCGCAAAAGCACGGCTGCCATCCCCAGAGTGCCGAGGATTAAGCCCAGACCGCCCAACATCTGGAAAGTCGAAAGATAAGTGTTCTCGACCCGATGAAAACTGGCCAGCCGCTCGCCGGTTGATACCGCGTCGAATCCATAATCCGCGAGACGGTCCTCCAAAGTTGCCGTGACAGTTGAGGCGTCGCGCTCCGGCGCGTCGATCAGAAAAAGCGATAGCCCGGCTGGTCAGGAAATAGCCGCAGGAAATTCTTTTCGGACATTATGAGTTCGCTTTGAAAAACGCTGTCAGCCAGGGCGCCGACAAAACGGACCCGGACCGGGCCTTCATTACGGGCAAGAACCAATTCATCTCCGAGCTTCTTGTGCAGCACGTAAGTCATCGAGTTAGCGTCGGCGATGACCGGCACCACGCCCTGATCGAGGTCGCGGTTCAGCAGTAACCAGGGATTCGCTTTTTCTTCGCTGGTGTTCGCCAGAGAATTCTGAAAAGCGAAACGATTGCTGCTGATGAATTGCTCAGTCGCTCCCAGGACGCGCGGATTTCCCGGGCGCATAAAGATTCAGACAGCTCGCGTCATCACCGGGCCGCAGACGGAAACGCGTCAACGTTACCTTCGCCAACGAAGCTGTTTCCGCGTCACTTCCAATATTCAGAGCCTCGCGACCCTCTCTGCTGTTTGGATCGTGAACCAGCGGCAGAAGTGATTCGGCCATGAGCGGAAACCCGCCGCTGCCCGACTTCTGGTCCTGACTCAGCTCCGCTGTCGGGCCGCCTGAAAGCATCGACCGCAACAATTATGAATGTCGAAAATGCAATCAGAGTGATGCAGAGCACACTGCGACTGGGACGATAAGTCGTGTTGCGAAATCCAATCCGCGAGACCGCCCGCCAACCAGCACCGTTAATCACTTTCCTTTGAGGCTTCCGCAACCATGAAGATTGATAGAAGAGCAAAGCTACCAGCAGCAATCCGCCGCCCCCAAAGAAGCCGGCGACCTGGCTGATCAGATGAAAGGAAGCGGCGAGCAGGAGCAGCACCGCGACCGCCGTCGAAACGATGGCAATCAGCAGACGCGCATCGGTACCCGGGCGCCTCGCCGGCTGCAGGCCGGAGGCCTGCGTACCCGACAAGAGGCTCTCGGGTAGACGCCCGCCCCAGCCGTCTCAACGTCCAGACGATGCAAATCAAAGCTGCGAGCACACCGCCGGCGCCTCCGACAAATAACGACAGCGGTGACACATGCAACGTGAGCAGCGTGGTTCCAACTGCGTCCACCCACCAGGTTCGCAGGCCCAGGAGAATCAATTTGCCGTACAACACGGCGCCGACCAGGCCGATGAGACTCCCGGCAACAGAAAGAACCATTCCTTCAGTCAGAAACAATCCGCGAATCTTTGACGCAGAAAAACCGATTGCCTGCAGCGTACCAATCTCACGCAGCCTTTGTTCAATCCCCAGTTTGAAAAACAATGCCGCCAGCAACAGCGCGGATACGACGAGAAAGAAACTGAAGTAAAGAAAATACTCGCCAAAGTCCGTAGCGCCGCGCGACGCGTCGAGTCCCTGACTGCGCACGTGGCACAACGCTCAGACCCATCTGCGTTGGATCCAGATCGAGCGCGCAAGGCATCGCTGAGCTTTGCGACCTGTTCAGCTCAGAGAGTTTGGAGTTCCGCCTTTAGGCGGCTCTGTTTGATTTCCGGAACCAACCTGAAAACGGATCGACGTTAAGTTGCCAAAACGCGTCTGCCAAAGTTCCTGTCCTTTGGCTTAATTGAATGAAGGCTTTGGGCGTGGTGCGGTATTGCTTCCAGTAATCTTCGTCCTGCTTGCGAACCAGTTTGAGATCGACCGGAAACGGAGGATCCCAATCAGCCAGGCTGGGCGATTCGCTGATGCCCGGATAATCAGGCACCAGGTCGCGGTCGGCAGCAAAGCCCGCTGATGGGAACGATCGCCGCCAAATAAAAATTCGCCGTCCTGGTTTCCAGACGCCCGTCGTCATGCCAGAAGTAGTAATCGAGCGAAACGATCGGCGCCGCGCGTTGCTCCCAGATCGCGAGCCGCCCATTCGTTGAGGATGATCGGCGGCGTAAGAGCCGGCTCAACTGGTTTGGCATGCTGTCCTGGCTCTTCAATCTCTGCGAAGGCTAGCTTCATCCACCGCAGTCACCAGCGAATAGGGAACTGACTTTGCCTTCAAACTTAATCTGGTTGGCGAGGTAAGAAAAATCGGCGTCGCTTGTCATCGAGAGATTGTCTCCGACGGCGCGCGCTTTATTCGCCAACGAATCGTCGATAAGGTTGCTGCTTCTTTCCAGCGAGATGGCCTGTTGTCGGTTCGAGCGCCCGCAGCTTGATGCCGTAGTCTTCAAGCGTGGCGGCTGATTTCAGGATCTTGTGAGCGATCGCAACTCGCGCCGGTGCCTGTGACGGGCTCGGACTTTGGCCGATCCGAAATCAGAATCGTATTGACCTTGTCCTCCTGCCCCAGTTCTCGCTGCAGGAGTTTCAGAGGAACGAACACTGCGCGCACCGGACCTTGCTGCGGTTGCAGTGAAAACTCTCCCAGTGCGTCAGGCGTCAGCACTTTGTTGATGGTAAGGCGCAGCGTGATGCCGAGATCTTCTTTGCGTCCATGCAACGACTCAACCGGAATCGCTGATGGTTTGTTGACTCTGATGAGCAGAGAGTCACCGTCACGGCTTCCAAGTTCGCGCGCCAGGCTCTCGCTAATCAGAACTTCCCGATTGCCGCGGCGTCGTCTGTTGCCGGCCATGAAATTCCCAAAATCTTTCGTCAATGCCATAAACGCGCACCGCCGAGGCGCGTCGCTTGTTCGATTCGTGGCCCGACGTTTCCTTCGAGTGCAATCAAAGGACACGCCGTCGGCAAATCCATCTGCAGCAAATTGACTGATTGCTTTTGTAAATCCGCGGCTGAGCTGCTCGCGGAAAGAATTCGTTCGAGCTGATGACGTAATCGGTCTTGCCCAGCCGCTGCAAGACAAGATCGCGCAGACTGGCGCGCACTGAGTCGCCGACCAGCAGAGCGCCAGCCAGGACCGCGACTGCGATAGCCACCCCAAAAACCACGGCCAGATTCGTCCGCCAATAGTAAGTAAGGTTGCGTCTGACGAGTTGCGCGGTTCGCATCAAACCTCTTCCAGCCGCTGATCTTTTAGTTGCAGCCGGCGTGGGAATCGCGCAGCCAGTTCCGGATTATGAGTAACTACTATCAGGATTGTCTGTTGGCGTTCGTGCAATTCGAGAAATAGCGACGCGATACGCGTCCGCGGATTTTTGATCCAGGTTGCCGGTGGGCTCGTCACAAAGAACGAGTTGAGGTTTCATGATCAGAGCGCGAGCCAGGGCCACGCGCTGCTTTTCACCGCCGGACAGTTCGGCCGGCCGGTGATCGATTCGTTCTCGCAAGCCGACTTGTTCGATTAATTCGCGGGCGCGATCGTCCGCGTTGTCGTGATTCTCAGAAACGAGTGTGGGCGTCAGCACATTTTCGATCACAGAGCATTGCGGCAGCAGAGCAATGATCCTGAAAGATGAAACCAATCTCTTTGTTGCGGAAGGCTGCGAGCTGACGAGCATTGAGCTGAAATGGATCTCTGACCATCCAGGGTTACCGTCCCGCTGGTGGGCGGTTCCAGCGCGCCGAGAATATAAAGCAGAGTGCTTTTTCCGCTGCCCGACGGACCCATGATTGAGATTGCTTCGCCCCGCGAAAGCGAAAGCGAGATATCGGAAAGGATGCGCAGCGTCCCGCGCGGCGAGGCGGTATTCCTTTGAGATGTTTTCGACTTTCAGCAAACCGAAACCTCAGAAAATTCTGCCGCGGATTTAGCGCGGACGCATGGAGTCAGTACCGGGAGCGATAGCGACGGGTTGCTGATTTACCCGGTCGCTATCGCTCCGGTACTGGCCTCATCAGCAGCCCGGTCGCCGCGCTCCCACTGTCAAATCCCGACCCGCGATTCAGACACCAGCAAGTCAGCAGCTCGAAGAATACACAAATCTGCGCGAACCTCCACTGCATCCCCTTTCTTCTCTACGACGCTTCGCGAAACAATCGCTCGTAGGTCCATCGACTAGCCCACGGCGACGAATTATTCTTCGAGATGTTTCGACTTTGAGCGACCGAACCACACTAACGAAATGTTGCCGCGGATGAACGCGGGTTGCGTGAGCAATACGTAGC
>ERZ1370068.11348-contig-997_pt1 | contig 47865 bp, 76 predicted proteins | sample MGYA00561227_ERZ1370068 | MGnify/ENA primary metagenome ERZ1370068 (study PRJEB38410, sample SAMEA6850437) | metagenome | study: Metagenomic assessment of the ecological functions of the soil: analysis of the soil microbiota associated with the... | reverse complement strand
CAATGGGGTGAGTGGAAGAGAATGGCACTAGAAGATACCAATGTGATCGATCAACCCGAGGTGCTCAAGCCTCGTATGGTTACGATCGAGATTGCCGGCAAGAAGTACGAAGTGCCGGAGGGGATCACGATCATTAAGGCCCTGTGGTACTCGGGGCAAGAAGTCGTCCGCGGGGCCGGCTGTCTTGGCGGGTTCTGCGTGCGCCTGCGCGGCCTACTATCGGGACCAAGGACGATCCTAAAGTGAGGACCTGCCTGGCCTGCCAAATGGCGGTGCAAGACGGCATGTCGATCACGATGATGCCCGCCGTTTCCAGCCCGGAAGGCCATCTACGACATCCAGACGCTCAAAGATCCGGAAACAAGACCTCTTCAATCTCTATCCTGAAGCGCCGCTCTGCCGAAACTGCAATGCCTGCACCGAAGCCTGCCCGACAGCAGATCGATGTGCGGGAGGGAGTCTGGAAGGCCAGTCTTTGGGGATTTTAAGAGCGTGTCCGAGATGTTCATGGATTGTGTGATGTGCGGCATGTGCACGCCGGTCTGTATTGCGGACATCGCTCCCAACCTCGTGGCCTTGTATGTGAGCCGGGCGCAGGGGGCTCATTTCACCGAGAAGCCTCTGGGCCTGGATACGCGCATCAAGGAAATCCAGGACGGCCGTTTCAACGACGAGTGGGCCAAGATCCTCAAGATGACCGAAAAAGAATCTGGCCGATCACTGCGCAACCGTCAAGTGAGGCGTCATTGGTCAATGGCCAACCGTCAATGGTGGGAAATTCGTCACATGCTCCCACTATTGACCCTTGACGAATGACGATTGACGGGTTGAAGCAATGGACATCCACGCCCTTCAACAGATCGTGCATCGGACGCGGGATGCTCGACGCAAGCAGACCCTTCCCAAATTCTCTCCAGCGGATCGCGACCAACTGATCCACAAATATCATCCTGATTTTCGGGAACGAGCCTATCGGCCGATCCGCTTCGGTCCCAATGAGGGGGATAAGACGGTTGTCGAGTTGGCGACATTGCTGGAGGGCGATAGCCCGATTGCCGACGAGTTCGATCTGACGGCCGACTACACGACCGATGTCCTGGTGGTGGGTGGCGGCGGCGCCGGTCTGTGCGGCGGCGCTCCATGCGCATGCGGCGGGTGCCAAGGTCATCCTGGCTACGAAGCTCCGTCTCGGCGACTCCAACAGCGTGATGGCTCAAGGGGCATGCAGATTTCGGTAGCGCCCGAGGACTCGCCTGTCACCCACTTCGTGGATACGCTGAAGGGCGGTCACATGCAGAACGACCATCAGCTGCTCAAGGTGATGGTCGAAGAAGGTCCCTCGATCGCGAAAATGGCTGTTGAGCCTGGGTGTGCTGTTCGATCGTGATGGGGACGGCAACCTCCATGTGAAAAAGGCGGCGGAAGTTCGAAGCCACGCCTCCTGACTTGTTCAGACTACACCGGCCTTGAAATCATGCGGGTGCTCAAGGACGAGGTGCTGAATCAGAACATCCAGTTACTCGAGTTCTGCGCCGCGGTCGAGCTCACGAGTGACGAGAAGGGGAACTGCACCGGCGCCATTTTGAAAGACCTCGACAACCATCGCCACGTCGTCGTGGCCGCCAAGTCCGTCATTCTGGCGACCGGCGGGATCGGCCGGCTCCACATTCAGGGATTCCCGACCAGCAATCACTACGGTGCGACCGGCGACGGGCTATGCTTGGCCTATCGGCTGGGCGCCAAACTCATGCATATCGATACGTTCCAGTATCACCCCTCCGGTGCGGTCTATCCCGAGCAGCTCATCGGGGCGTTGGTGACTGGAGGGCATTCGATCCGAAGGCGGACATCTGGTCAATGCGAAGGGTGAACGGTTCGTCAACGAATTGATACCCGCGACGTCGTGTCCTCCTCGATTATTCGGGAGTGTGAAGAGGGGCGCGGCATCCGCACGATGTCCGGGCGCATCGGCGTCTGGCTCGATACCCCGCTCATCGATGCCGAACATGGCCCCGGCACTCTGGAGAAGCATTTCCCCGCGATGATGCTGCAGTTCGAACGATTCGGCATCGATATCAGCAAAGACCCCGTGTTGATCTATCCGACGCTGCACTATCAGAACGGTGGCGTGAAGATCGATACCAACTCAGAAACCAATGTGAAACATCTCTTCGTCGCGGGCGAGGCCTCCGGCGGATTGCACGGACGCAATCGATTGATGGGCAATTCGCTCCTCGACCTGATGGTCTTGAAAGCGGTCTGGGCTGACGGCCGCTGCTCGTGCCGCTGCCATGCCGCAAGGGAAGTTGACGGTCGGGCATCTGAAGGGGTTCCGTGCCGAGGCCAAGAAGCACGGCAGTGCGAGCGGAGTCGTGTCACCCATGATCCTGCCGCCGTACACGAGAAAAGAATAGCTGAGACGTAGCGAGATGAGCGAGAGAAGCGAGACATGAGGCAGCAGATTCGTACCGCTTCTCGCGACTCCCGCACGGTCGCGCTCGTCACGCGAAGGAGGAGAACATGAACGTTCATGAGTTTCAGGCGAAGCAGTTGTTTGGGCAGTTCGGGATTCCGGTTCCGCGCGGGAAAGAGATAACCTCACCCGAGGCAGGAGCGGCCTGGGCAGCAGAACTCAATACCCCGGTCTTTGTCGTCAAGGCGCAGATCCATGCAGGCGGTCGAGGCAAAGCCGGTGGCGTCAAAATTACGAAGGACAAGGCGGCTGTTCCAGGTCTGGTCAAGGACCTGATCGGCAAGACGCTCATCACGCACCAAACCGGCCCGAAGGGCCGAGAGGTCCGTCGCCTCCTGATCGAAGAAGGGGCCGGCATTGCCAAGGAATTGTATGCTGAGCATCCTCGTCGATCGGGATAGCGGGTGGCCTGTGTTTATCGCGAGTACGGAAGGCGCGGATGGAGATCGAAGTAGTCGCCGCCCAACACCGGAAAAGATCATCCGGGAAGCGATTGACCCGGCCGTCGGGTTTCAGGGGTACAACGGGCGAAACATCGCCTTCGCGCTCGGTCTTCCTGCCATGGAACCGGCCGTCGTGACCCCTTCATCCAGATGCTGGGAAACCTCTATCGCCTGTTCATGGACAAGAATGCGGCAATGGTCGAGATCAATCCACTGGTCATCACCAGCGACAAGAAACTCATTGCACTGGACGGCAAGGTCTCGTTCGACGATAACGCGCTGTTCAGGCATGCCGATGTGCAGCAGATGCGTGACCTCCACGAAGAAGACCCGCTCGAGATCGAAGCGGGAGAAAATAATCTGAACTACACATTAAGCTCGACGGGAACATCGGCTGCATGGTGAATGGCGCGGGCCTCGCCATGGCGACGATGGATGTGATCAAGCTGGCGGGCAGCGAGCCGGCAAACTTTCTGGATGTCGGCGGCGGCGCCACCCAAGGAGACTGTGGCTGCGGGATTTCGGATCCTCCTCAAGGACCCGAACGTCAAGGGCATCTTCATCAACATCTTCGGTGGGATTGTTCGCTGCGAGCGGATTGCCCATGGTGTCATCGAAGCGGCCAAAGAAGTGAAGATCAATGTGCCTGTTGGTCGTCAGACTGCAGGGGACGAATGCAGACGAAGGCCGCAAGTTGTTGGCGGAGTCGGACCTGAAGCTGGAAGTGGCCAACGATTTGTGGGAAGCGGCGCAAAAATTGTGAAGCTGACTGGAAAAGCGGCGTGAAGAGTGGGAGCGACAGGGTTAAGTCCCTTTGCTCCCGGAGCGCGCACGGTGAAGCAGTGCTCGCTCGACGGCCGCAGTCAGGGCCTCAACCCTGTCGCTCCCCTTGGGAAGTTTTCCCAGCCATGAGGGAGCGAGTAGAAGAAAGAAGAGGGAAATGTGAGCATTCTCGTTAATAAGAATACGCGGGTGGTGGTGCAGGGGATTACGGGCAAGGAAGGCTCGTTCCATGCGACGCAGTGCAAGGCCTACGGGACGCAGGTCGTCGCGGGCGTGACGCCGGGCAAGGCCGGGCAGGAGGTCGAAGGCATTCCGGTGTTCAATACCGTGCGCGACGCGGTCAAGAAGACCCAGTGCGACACCTCGCTGATCTTTGTGCCCCCGCCGTTTTGCGCCGATGCGATCCTGGAGGCCGCCGATGCCGGCATCAAGCTCGTGATCTGTATTACCGAAGGTATCCCGGTCAATGACATGGTCAAGGTCAAGCGCGCGCTCCGTGGCCGCGACGTCCGCCTGGTCGGACCAAACTGCCCCGGCGTCATCACGGTTGATGAAGCGAAGATCGGCATCATGCCAGGCTTCATTCATAAGAAGGGTGTTGTGGGCGTCGTGTCACGCAGCGGGACCCTCACCTACGAAGCGGTGCATCAACTCTCGACGCTTGGGTTAGGTGAAACGACTTGTGTCGGCATCGGCGGCGATCCGGTCAATGGCACAGGCTTCGTCGATGTGCTGGCGTTGTTCGAGAAAGATCCCGAGACTCAGGCGATCGTGATGATCGGCGAGATCGGCGGCGATGCGGAAGAGAAAGCCGCTGAGTTCATCAAGAAGCAGGTGAAGAAGCCGGTCATCAGCTTCATTGCCGGGATCACGGCCCCTCCAGGCCGCCGCATGGGCCATGCCGGCGCCATCATTTCCGGTGGGAAGGGCACGGCAACTGAGAAGATGAAGAGCTTGGAGGCAGCGGGTGTCCGAGTGGTGAAGAACCCGGCTGAGATCGGCAATGCGGTCAAGATTGCGCTCGGGCGGTAGGGAAGAATCTCGCTTCGTCGCTCGACATCAAAGAGTGGGGATGCGGTGGCGTTCACCCATCCCCACTTTGATTTGCAGATGCTGAAATGACCCCAGCGTCGTTCCGTCGCCCGTCTCTGCAACGTACCCAGGGTACGCTAGTCGCCAATCCTCGGCTCACTGGGATGCTTTGAGCATCCTGCCGGGGCTCTCCTGTCCAAGACATTCAGAACACCGAAGTTCTCGCGTGGCAACTATTCAGCATCTTGTTAGCTAGCCCTGCTGCCTTCCGGGAGACAAGTAATTTCCCTTCTACTGCCATGGCATTCGTGATTAGGGTGACGACTACATGCGGGTATTTCTCATCCACGTTCGCGACCCACAGTTCTACGCCCTCCCAGCTAAAACACGCGCGAAAAATGGTCGTATCCGGGTCATGGGCTTCCCGCCCATCGGCATCATGTCCCTCTCGTCGGTGCTCAAGCAGGCCGGCCACGAGTGTGTGATGTTCGATCAGGCGAACCCCGATACGCCGAACGAGGTGATCCTCGAGGAAATCAACCGGCATCAGCCGGTCTTGGTCGGCCTCAGTTTCCTCAGTACCACCAGCTATCCCTACGCGAAGATCTTGGCCCGTCAGATTCGCGCCGCCAACTCGAAGGTCAAACTGGCCTTCGGCGGCGTCTTTGCGAGTTTGAACGCCGCATTGGTCAAACTGCAGTGCCCTGAAGTGGATTTCGTCTGTCGCGGAGATGGCGAGCAGTTGCTCCTCGATCTGCTCGAACGGATTGAGGACCCGGCTGGCGTCGCTGGGCTGACCTGGGCCAAGGACGGCCAGGTCGTGCAGAACTCAGGCCGGCCGATGGAACGCCATCTCGATCAGTGGCCATTCCCCGATCGCGAAGGTCTCCCGCTCGACTTTGTGGAGTCTATGCCGCTCGACGTGCCCGCTGGTGCTCTCGATGGAGCGGTTCACGACGATGCAAACCTCCCGAGGCTGCCCGTGGCCCTGCGTATTCTGTGACATTCCGATCTTCAACGAAGGCAAGTGGCGCGCGCGGAGTGCCCAGCACGTGGTGAGCGAACTCAAGTACCTCGAAGAATGCGGCTACGGGTCCGTCTATTTTGTCGACGATCATTTTCTGCTGCAACCCAAGCGGATCGAGGCGATTTGCCAAGGCGTGATGGATGCGAAGCTCACGATCCAATGGGGCATCGAAGGGCGCGTGGACTCGGTTGCCCAGCATTTGTTTCCTGCCATGGCCAAGGCCCATTGCCGGACGGTCATGTTCGGGATTGAAAGCGGGAGTCAGAAGATTCTCGATCGTCTTAAGAAAGAACAGACATTGGAGGAAGTGGCCACAGCAGTCAAGAACGCCAAGCGGGCCGGCATCGAGATCGTGCACGGATTCTTCACCGTGGGCAACCCCGATGAAACGGTCGAAGATATGAACGCCACGTTCGACCTGGCCTCCAAGCTGCCGCTCGACACGTTCGGCTTCAATCGACTCTGTGTGTATCGGGGACCCCGCTCTGGCAAGAATATGTGAGGCGCGGGTTGGTCAGCGAAACCACCGATTGGTACAAGTATTTCAAATGTTCGGAGATCGATCCGACCTGCTTCGCCCGGTGAAGTGATCAATGAGGTCCGCCGTCAGGGCTCAAGCGACTGTTCAGCTACAAGCTCCTACATTATCCCATCCAGACGTTCCGGTTGCTGCGGCGGTTTCTCCGCTTCATGCCGGCGCGGGATGTGGCCTACCTCATCATCAAGCCGTTCCTGGGCCAGAAGAAAGGCGCCACGAAGGCAGAGGTGCTTTCGCGGGCGGTCGAACATGCGCGAGATGAAAGATGCGGCGGCAGAGCTGACCCAGATGACGGATGAGATGCTCCACAGCGTGATGGAGGAGTCCCGGCTGGAACGGTTACGGATTCAGCAGGAAGCAGAAAGTTCGCGCGAACTGCCCATGTTCCAAACCCGCTAAAGCAGGGTTCTGGCATGCTGCTCAAAAGGCTGTCCAGCAAGGCCACAGGCGGAGCAATGGACCGACGCCTCAGGGGTACGTTGAGGATTCTTGCGAGCTGAGAACGCCGCTGGCGGATTACCAGCAGCCTGCTCAGTTGATCAGGAAGTAAGCCCCAAGGCCGATTGCCGCGAGCGCGGCGACGCTGAGCATCACCTTTCATGCCCGCACATTCCTGCCTGTGCCTTGCAGACTGCCAGGGAGCACATGATCGCCATTGTGGCCTCCTATGGTACAGATCGTGATCAGATGGAGGAAACGATACGCCGCTGAGAATGCGTAGTCAACGCCGATCTGGTGAAGCCCCTGCCATTCACATGCCTACTCAGAAAGCCACATGCTGCCTGTCCAGCCAATAGCTCAGTAGCCGCCTATGAAGCGAGTCGGTTAGACGGGCCTACTGAACGAGCGCCTGCTTGGTTTCATCCAGGTGCTTTTGAAGGTACAGTCATGAAGGGTGTGCCACCTGTTCCCACGGCCGTGGGGTTGCTTGCGTGGGCTTGATGTTGGCGGTGAATGTAGCTGTCGGCGTAGCCGATGTGGATCTCGCGAAACTGTGAGAGGAGGTCGACGCAGGCCGCATAGGCAGTCCAGAGATCAGGGGTTGCGGCGCTTCCGGATCGCGGACATAGCCGGAGAGCAACGGGCGGCCGAGATCATCGGTGGCCTTTTCCAGGACCTCTATGAACGACCGGTGGCGCGGAGGCATGTAGTCGCGCATCTCTTGTAAATAGAGGGTCAAGGGGTCAGGGGCATGGGCGATTCCAAGTCCAGCGTCGAGACTAGGCACGATCGAGCTTTGCGCGCCGGTTTCGCCTCGGAGTTGTTGCGGCTGCCCGGCATAGGACTCCACGCCCTCGTAGGCGATTCCGTTCGGTAATGAGGGGCTGTTCTTCCAGCCGTGGATATAGGGCCGCACGCGGTTGTAGTACACGTAGGGATCGCAGCGCTCTTTCATCCTGATGCAACGTGTCTCGCATTGCCGTTTGAGCCAACGCCAAGGATTTGAGCTCCGAGCAAGACCTCGTCCTCCTTGTCCCTCGGCCGCACCATTCATCGCGCGCAGGAGTCCTGCCAGCCCTGGTCCCGCCTCCCGCTCGATCTGGATGTGAACTACGACAAACCACTCTTCATCCAAACCACCGAGAAAATTTTGGAGCAGCACAATGTTGTCGAGCTGAATCGGCTTAGTCTGGTCGAGTCGCCGCCAGTTGTCGAGCGCGTAGGACGCGTAGGAGAGCACTGGCGGGCGGCCAAGCCGCTGCGCAACTTCGTGCCAGGGTTGTCGCCAATTGTGGTGGCAGCGGTCGCAACCGGCTGGTCCGGCACTTCCCACACATAGGCATGCCCGGCAGAACGAAAGGATCCGCATCGCGGCCCGATAGTCTTCTGTGCGCCACGTTGGAGGGATGGATAGGAAGCAGCTGGCGTTGCTCGTCGATGAATCGCCGGACCGTCCGAGCGCTCAGCAATTTCGGCAAGCTCGCGCCCAAGATGGTTGAGAGTCAGCAAGTCTGGAAGATGTTCAAGCGGTTTCTTCGGGAGAAAGCCCTGTTCAGGAGAGATCTCGTAATCGGAGAGGTCGAGAGGAGCGAAGTTCGTTGATCTCATAGGAGGCCCCAGTAATCACAACCTCAACGCCCGTTCCTCACTGTACCACACCTCGAGTCAATCACGATCGGTTCAATGGACTGGAAAATCAGAATGTCTGGATTTGCATTCTCCCGCAGCGGACTGACAATATTTGCCAGAGGTTTTCAGGAACGAAGGAGCATGCCATGCTAAATGAGCCAACGAATTGCTCATGGGTGTGTGTGGATCATCGGGTAGGCTGGCTGGCTCAGTCGGTGCTGTGCGTGCTGGCTGGTGTGGGGTGCGCTGCCGGTCATTCTCGGCTTGATCGTCCTGCCTGGGAGCAGTCTCGGCTCATCGATCTCACTCATTCCTTCGGGGCGGACACGATTGTATGGCCGACTGAACAAGACTTCCGGCTCGTCCTCCAGCAGGCGGGGAGACGCCGGGCGGGTACTACTACGCCTCGAATCGACTGGAGATGGCCGAACATGGCGGGCACCCACATCGATGCGCCCATTCACTTTGCCAAGGGTGGGCAGACGCTGGATCAGGTCCCGATCGAACGCTTGGTTGGAACCGGCGTCCGAATCGACGTCACAGCCCAATGCGCCCGTGATCGGGATTACCGCGTCACCATCCAAGATTTCGAGCGATGGGAAGCAACGCACGGGCGAATCTCCGACTCGCGCGATCGTGTTAGCTCGACACGGGGTTTGCCCGACTACTGGCCGTCACGGCAACGGTATTTGGGAACAGAGATGAGAGGGCGAGAGGGTGTACAAGCGCTCCATTTCCCTGGTTTGCATCCCGAGGCGGCAGCTTGGCTCGTGCGTGAGCGGCAGGTCAAGGCCGTCGGGATCGACACCGCCTCGATTGACTGATGGGCAATCCAGCAAATTCGAGACGCATGTCGCGCTCCTCTCCCAGAACGTGCCGGTGTTCGAAAATCTGAGCGATCTCCGTGATCTTCCATATCGGGGATTCGATGTGATCGCCCTGCCGATGAAAATTGCCGGCGGTACCGGCGGCCCGTTGCGCGTGATCGCGGTACTCCCTCCATAGGAAGACAGTTTGTTTGGTTTGTCTGGTCTGTCTGGTTTTTAGTTGGACGAAACCAACCAGGTGAATCAAAATCAACCAGATAAACAAAACAACCCAGATTTTAGTATCGCCTCTGTTGTGAGGTCAGAATTCTTTCTCGTTCGAATTTCTGGCAGGAGTCTTGGAGGGTCAAATTGGTGGGCCATCGATTCGTGCACATGACTTTTGCGGCGCGATCGGCATCCGACCGGACATCTCCCCCGATAAGGAAAGCTGTTTTCTTTTATCTGATTCATATTGAATGCAACGAGTTCTGGAGCTGTCTGTCACGAGAGTATACTCGCTCACAATGTCTGACCGCATCGGTTTGCCTCTCCCGATCCTTGGATTCCAGCTGCATTTTCTCCAAGCGCATTGACAGATCGACGGCTCCTTCCTCGACCTTCCTTTTCTGGAAGGATCTGATGCTGCCCTCCAAGCCTACAAATTCAGACTTCCGATGTCCGTCCGACCCATCTCCCAATTGACTTGTTTTCGGTCCTGTCTGCTTCCAGCGAATAAGATACCCATTGGCATCAAAAATAAGTGTGAACCCAAACCGCGGATATTCCCAGTGCACTTCAGTTGCACGTCTCACCATCGATACTGTCTTTGGTTGCCCGAATGACTCAAACGCATCGTCTTTGTACATTCCGGATTTTTGGTGTCAGGTCTTGAACTTTCGGATACACTCGATCTGGCGGTTTGCAGATCTTGAGAAGAGGCTTGATGAGACGCCATGCGGTTCAGCTTATCCAATCTCGACGCAGGCGCCCGGAGGAGCCGCCATACGGAAACCTGCCCGGAACGACAACTGTCAGAGTCCTCCTCCTCGTAGATCATCTGCGTCTCAATGGGAATACCGATCACTTCCTTCGTTCTGCGTATAATTTAGAATTTCTTGAAGCGCCGCATTGTACGCGCGCTGTCTTCCGTCCTCGGCAGAAGCCACACAGGTCGCTCGCCCGGTAAAAAACATATCCTCCCCAAATCGAAACATCGCCTGCTCAGTCCAAAATGGCCGATTGGATGCAGCTTGTAGAGAGACGGCAGCCGAGGTCGCACCGACCACACAGAGGTTAATCAGCACCCATCTCACAAGAAGGGTCATTCTGTAGAAACCTTTACTAATGGTACCCGAGGAATCTTCATACGGGTAAGCTTACTTCAAGCAAGCCCACAGTCAAGTTATCCTGTTGCTTCAACCTAGTCCTGGATTGTTCAGTTGATTGGCCGACATGCACTGCTCCAGGTCAGAGGCAGTTCTATTTGACGGCTTGCTGATAGCTATGGAGTTCAACGAAGGGTTGTAACTTGATGCGTGCTCAAGAGGGAAACGAATGAAGAAGGGCTCAGCCGGATGCGACAAGAAATGATCGAGCCCGCGGGAGGGCAAGGGATGATTACCGACAGTTGGGAGGCGGACTGTTCCCGAAGACCTGCTTGAGATTCGTCCACCGTTCGAACTCTCCTGGGAGAGATCGCGGGCTCTGATGCTGCTCGACTTGGTGGACAACTTAACCCATTCCTCGTACATCGCACATTCCTGCTCTGACGCCGCCGGAAGACGAGATTGCGAGTTCTTTGAAGCCCTTCCGGTATCGTTCTGCAGCGTCCGCCGGCATTTTCGAGTTGAATTCCGGCGCTTCCTTAATCGTGCTGAAGCCTTCCTGTTGGAGTCCTGAAGCGGATGACAACCGGCGTGGGGCGTATCGGAATAGACGTCGCCCGGACACACAAACAAGGCCGCGGCAATGACGATAGTTTCCAGCATGGGGTCCTCCAATATTCGGAACGACACCGCCACTCCTAGTACGGGCTTTCCCATCCAGAAAGCAAAGCGATATGTTTCGCAAGGACATCACGCAGGCCTGCCGATGCCCCGAAACTTCCGGCGCAACCCTCACGGACTAGGCCAGACGGAACGCTCTTCTGAAGTTCCCTCGCAGACTCGGTCAGTTTCCGTGGCCAAACCTCGGTGGGCCCCTCGCGCCTTCGGTGACCTCCGTTTCCACCAGCCCCCTGAGATACCAGTAGATTTTGAATGCCTTGTGGTTCTATCGCTCGGAGCAAGGCGGAGAGTTGGAATTAAGAGCGGGCTTGTCCGTCCCTATCGGCGGGTCATCAGACTTCAGCGGAAACTGGGTGTCTGACACCTTCTTGTCTCGTGGAGTCGGCTTGAATGCTGTAGGGTGTTATGGCGTTGAGCACAGAACAAGCCCAATGCTGGGGTTCAGTGCGGCGCGCAACGCCGTCGGTTCTATGTCGTCGTGAGGCCACCGAGCAAGAGATTGCCCAGCGTTGCTGTCTCATTGTTTCACCCTAGGAGGGATATGCTGGCCGTAGGAGGAACAGGTATTCTGCGGAGGCTATCGTGTAGGTGCCGACGGTGGTCCAGCCTTGAGTCCATTTATAGGAGGCGACACGGGCGCCCACACTCCCGTCGTTGTTGAGCGCGTGGATGTGGACGTTGTTGCCGTCGCGTCCGAACCCCAACCCCTTCAGCAGGAAAAGGTACGGCGCACCACCAGCCGCATAGACGATAGCAGTGGTCCAGCTTTGGGTCCACTTGTAGGAGGCGACACGGGCGCCCACACTCCCGTTGTTGTTGAGCGCGTGGATGTGAGCGTTGTTGCCGTCGCGTCCGAATCCTGACGCCTTCAGCAGGAAGAAATACGGCGCACCGCCAGCTGTGTAGACAAAGGCGGTGGTCCAGCCTTGGGTCCACTTGTAGGAGGGCGACGCGGGCGCCCACACTCCCGTTGTTGTTGAGCGCGTGGATGTGGGCGCTGTTGCCGTCGCTCCCGAATCCCGTCACCTTCAGCAGGAAGAGAGACGGGGCGCCTCCAACCACGTAAACAAGGGCGGTGGTCCAGCCTTGGGTCCACTTGTACGAGGCCACCCGATCGCCCACGCTGCCGTCACTGTTGAGCTTGTGGATGTGGACGTTGTTGCCGTCGCGGCCAACCCCCATGCTTTCAGCAGAAAGAGATACGGGGTACCGCCAGCCACGTAGGCAATGGCGGTACTCCAGCCCTCGGTCCACTTGTACGAGGCAACCAGGTCGCCCACGGTGCCGTCACTGTTGAATTTGTGGATGTGGACATTGTTGCCGTCGTTTTCGGTGCCTGTCCTTTTGAGGAGCAAGAGATAGACTTGCCCTTCGAGTGTATAGGTAATGCCCGTGGTCCAACCGTTTGTCCAATGCTGTGTGTCACGCCGCCGGCCGAGGGTCCCATTCGGCTGTAGTACATGAGCATGCAGGATTCCTCGAGGCAGGCTGTCCAGCGTCGCCAAGTCAGTGTTGGTGAGCGTGTTGCCACCCATGTTGGCGGGGTTGCCAGTGTAAGTTGTCGGGTCCGCCGAGGATTTGGAAGTGAGCGTGGGACAGATGGTGACGTGCCCTTCCACGGTGCCGTTCACCCCGAGTTTCTCGATGTGGACGTTGTTGCCGTCGCGTCCGAACCCCCATGCATTGAGCAGGAAGAGATACGGCGCATCGCCAACTGTATAGACAATGGCGGTGGTCCAGCCTTGGGTCCACTTGTAGGAGGCGACGCGGGCGCCAATGCTCCCATTTTTGCTGATCGCGTGGATGTGGACGTTGTTGCCGTCGCGCCCAAACCCCGCCGCTTTCAGCATGAAAAGATACTGCGTACCGCCAACCACGTAGGCCACGGCAGTGGTCCAACCTGGGGTCCACTTGTTCGAGGCAGCCCAATCGCCCACGCTCCCGTTGTTGTCGAGCGCGTGGATGTGGACGTTGTTGCCGTGGCTCCCGAACCCCGCCGCCTTCAGTAGGAGGAGATACACGGCGCCGCCGGCCGAGTAGGCGATGGCGGTGGTCCAGCCTTCGGTCCACTTGTACGAGGCCACCCGATCGCCAAAGTCACCGTCACTATCGAGTTTGTGGACGTGGACGTTGTTGCCGTCGACCCCGAACCCCGACACCTTGAGCAGGAAGAGATACGGCGCACCGCCGACCACGTAGGCAATGACGGTGGTCCAGCCTTCGGTCCACTTGTACGAGGCCACCCGATCGCCCACGCTGCCGTCACTGTTGAGCTTATGGATGCGGACGTTGTTGCCGTCGCTTTCGAACCCCGCTGCCTTCAGCAGGAAGAGATACGGGGCGCCGCCGGCCACGTAGGCAATGGCGGTGGTCCAGCCTTCAGTCCACCTGTATGAGGCCACCCGATCGCCCACGCTGCCGTCACTGTTGAGCTTGTGGATGTGGACGTTGTTGCCGTCGCTTCCGAACCCCGCCGCCTTGAGCAGGAAGAGATACGGGGCGCCGCCGGCCACGTAGGCAATGGCGGTGGTCCAGCCTGAAGTCCAATAGTAGCCCCTCGTCCGAATGCGCACCCCTGGTAATGCATGACAGAGGAGAAGTCGTACAACCCGTGCTCGCTTCCTCGCTTGCGCCATGTTTCTCAAACCAGTGCTGTTTTTCCGTCCTCAACATTTTCCCAGTGCACTTTGACGAACCGATCGCGATCGCGCCTCGAATGCTCATGTCGCATCCCGATGGCATGCGCGATCTCATGGACCACTGCATCGGATGTATCGCAGGTGTGCTTGTTCAGCTTGATGTCTTGCCGGCCACCGTGCCGTCCGTATGGCGAGCTGCAGGCTTCGCCATGGACGAAGCGTATGTAGTCGTTTTGATGTGACCGTACGACGAAGCGGAGGTGAGTCTGCTCCTGGAAGAGCTGGATCGCCCCTGTCGTCGCAGTGTCACCCTCGATGAATCTCCGGAGGTTCTCAACGGAACTGTCGATGACATACGGAATCGTGCGCCCGAACCACCGAAGATGTTCCTCCTTCACTGTGGAGCCCATGAGATAACCCTCTCCCCTTCACGCTTCCTCGAACAGGACGGCCTAACTCTTGTGTATGCTGACCAGCATAGTGCGCACAGCCAGAATGAATACCGGCGTGTGATTCTTACGCCTCTTCAAACACGCGGAAACCATTAATGCAGATCGGCATGATTCCATTATCGCTGCGAAGGATTCATACCTCAGTCTCTAGGTCCAGCGGACCTGAAACGAAAAAGCCCCTCCGATCAAAATCTTCTGTCTCTACAGTCATCGCAAGACTCCGTGTTCCGTCTGTTCCGTTCCTTGTAATAGCTGGCTCCAACACAGCTGGTATTGCCCTTTGTTTTTGGAACAGGCAGAAGGATACGTCAAAAATCCCAAAAATCGATGCGGGGAAACGCAACTGAAGGTATCACAATCAGACGTGTGAGAAGTCGAAAAATACTTTTGACCCCTGAAAGGCCTCTTAAACAGCGGGCTTTGCTTGAGAAGTCGCTCAACGAGACTTCAAGAAACCAGAAAGGCCGCCGTGTAGGCGGCCTTCATTTTCACTCCCCACGAGTGACGCTGATCTGAGCGCTCATCCGCCCGCAGCTTGGCCAAGAAACAAAGAGGCCACCATTGCTGACGACCTCTACTCTGTTCTTCTGGCAGGTGGAATGTACGGGTTGTTCTTATAAGTGCGTGCGTCCACCGAGCGACGCCTGCGTGCAGGATGCTCAAAATGGCGGCTGGTCTCACCCACTCCGACCCCTGCGCGTCAAGACGCGCCGTTCCGTGGGCTAGGCCGCAGGGATGCTCGGTGACTGAAGCGTATTCCTTTCCACCTGCCCACCCCGAGCTGCCAAGGCCGCTCGATCACCGGGGGTACGGTGCAGGGAGACGGGCGACTGAGAACGGCGCTTGAGGAAAAGCGCGTCTCGGCGCGCAGGGGTCGGGCGGGTGAGAAGGGCGTCATTTTCAGCATCCTGCTATGTTCCCATTTCCCACGACGCCAGATACTTCACCTGCTCCTTCGTCAGCGTATCGATCTTCATCCCCATGCCGGCGAGTTTGAGGCGGGCGATTTCTTTGTCGATCACCGGTGGGACCGGATAGACCTTCTTCTCCAGCTTCGTGTAGTTCTTCACCAAGTACTCCGCACCGAGCGCCTGGTTGGCGAAGCTCATATCCATGACGCTGGAGGGATGGCCCTCGGCCGTCGCCAGGTTCACGAGTCGTCCTCGCCGAGCAGGCTGACCCGACGGCCGGTCTTCAGCGTAAATTGTTCGACGCCTGGTCTGATGAGGCGCTTCTTGCGGCTCAATTTTTCCAAGGCGGGAATATCCAGCTCGACATTGAAGTGACCTGAGTTGCAGACGATGGCCCCTTCTTTCATTGTGGCGAAGTGCTCACCGCGGATGACTTTGAGGTTGCCGGTAACTGTGACGAAGAAGTCTCCTACCAGCGCGGCCTGTTCCATCGGCATGACGCGGAACCCGTCCATCACCGCTTCAATCGCCTTCACTGGATCGATCTCGGTGACAATGACATCGGCGCCCATGCCCTTGGCGCGCATCGCGATCCCGCGCCCGCACCAACCGTAGCCGGCGACCACGAAGGTGGTGCCGCAGATCAATCGGTTTGTCGCGCGGATGATGCCGTCGATCGTGCTCTGGCCGGTCCCGTAGCGGTTGTCGAACAGGTGCTTGGTGTCGGCGTCGTTGACGGAGATCACCGGGAACTTCAGCACTTTCTTCTCGGCCATGCTGCGGAGCCGGATGACGCCGGTGGTGGTTTCTTCCGTGCCGCCGATCACGTGTTTGAGCAAGTCCTTGCGCTTGAATGGATCAGCGAAACGACATCGGCCCCGTCGTCCATTGTGATCTGCGGCTTGTGGGCGATTGCCGATTGAATGTGCTGATAGTAGGTCTTGCTGTCTTCGCCCTTGATCGCGAAGGTCGGGATGCCGTCATGTTTGACGAGCGCCGCCGCGATCTCATCCTGCGTGCTCAACGGATTGGAGGCGCAGAGCCGGACACCGGCGCCGCCGGCTTGAAGTGTTTTCATGAGATTGGCAGTTTCGGTCGTCACATGGAGACAAGCCGTGACGCGGAGCCCTGCGAATGGCTTTTCTCGCTGAAACCGTTTCTTGATGAGCCGCAGCACCGGCATGGTGGCTTCGGCCCATTCGATCTTGAGTTTGCCTTGGTCTGCCAGCTCGATATCTTTCACATCGTAGTCCACTGAATCCTCCTCGTTAGGCGTGAAACGTTAGGCGTAATGGGTAATGGGATATCAGAAAAGGGGGACGGTTCATCATCCCGTCCCCCTTCGTGTAGTTTGCGCACAGTGGTGATTACAGGCCTGCGTCTTTCCGCAAGATTTTTGCTTTGTCGGTCTTTTTCCCAGGTGAACTCCGGTTCGTTTCGACCGAAGTGCCCGTATGATGCGGTCTTTCTGAAGATCGGCCGGCGGAGCTTGAGGTAGTCGATGATGCCGCGCGGGGTCAAAGGAAAGTGTGTCCGTACAAGCTTGTCCAGATGCTCGACCGCCACTTTTTCCGTACCCTTCGTGTCGACCAGCACCGAGACGGGATCGGCTACCCCGATCGCATAGGCAAGCTGTACTTCGCACTTCTGGGCCAATCCGGCGGCGACAATGTTCTTCGCGATGTAGCGGGCCATGTAGGAGGCCGACCGGTCCACCTTTGTGGGTCCTTGCCGGAGAAGGCGCCGCCTCCGTGGCTACCGTGGCCGCCATAGGTGTCGACGATGATCTTGCGGCCCGTCAATCCGGTGTCGCCCATTGGACCGCCGACCACGAAGCGGCCGGTGGGATTGATGTGGTGTTTGACGCTCGTCGGATCGTAGAGTCCTTTCGGCATCATGGGCTTGATGACCTTCTCCAAGATGTCGCGCTCGATCTGCTTGTTCGTCACGTCGGGGCTGTGTTGGGTCGAGACGACGATGGTGTCGATTCGCACCGGTTTTCCGTTCCGGTACTCCACGGTCACTTGGGATTTTCCATCGGGACGGACCCATGGCAGGATGTTTTTTTTCCGGACTTCAGCCAGCCGTTTGGTGAGCCGATGGGCGAGGACGATCGGCATCGGCATGAGTTCGGTCGTCTCGTTGGTCGCGTAGCCGAACATCAGTCCCTGATCGCCGGCGCCGCCGGAATCCACGCCCATGGAGATATCGCCGGATTGCTGGTGAATGGCGGTGAGGACGGAACAGGTATGGTAGTCGAATCCCCAGGCTGCGTCGCAATAGCCGACATCCTTGATGACCTCGCGAATGATATCGGGAATCTCGACATAGGCCTTGGTGGAGATTTCTCCGGCCACAAAGGCAATGCCGGTGGTCAGAATTGTCTCGCAGGCCACCCGGGCATATTTATCTTGGGCAATGATCGCGTCGAGGATTCCGTCGGAGATCTGGTCGGCGATCTTGTCCGGATGTCCTTCCGTCACAGACTCTGACGTGAACAGGTAATTATGTCGCATTAGCCCCTCTGGGTTCAGGTGATCAGCAATCAGACAAAAGGCCGAATCCATGCGATAGTATCTGAATGAGTCCTCTATTGTCCATTCCTCCGATAGTAGGGGATCGTAGGGGGATACTGACACCCGGTACCGAACACTCGTTTCGGGCCACATGCAAAGTGACCACACTTAGGTATGAATGGAAAACAGGATAAGATCCCTAACAAGGATATTCCACGGCAGTCCGGTCTAGTTTAGGCGGTGATAAATTCTTCCGCGAACTGCTCCAGTACTTCGCGCCTTCTGGCCTCCCCATGATGACTCATGGAGATTGGGCGAGTAGTCAAACTGATGTGGTATTGAGTATGATGCTACAGACGTACGCAGGCCAGTTGTGGCGGTGGCTCCTGCCTACCAACAGACGTGTGGGAGCGCCAAACACGTTCAGCTTCTACCAACTGGCCGCCATTCGCGCGAGAATGTCTTTGACCCGCGTGACCGGACTCGATAGCCTAAAGTCCTGACCAAGAGGATCATGAGGCGAGGAAGGGAAGATGCGGCTTGCGATTACTGGAATAGTCTTTTGTGTGATGGTCGGGATGGTTGAGATAGGTGGTGCGGTAGCGCCGGATATTCTGCCGGTCGCTGGGCGCAGTGCCGTCAAGCTGGGTGAGCTGGCGCCGAACTTCCAGCTCCAAGATTTAGATGGCCATCTCGTCACACTTTCGGACTTGCGTGGCAAAGTAGTGCTGCTGAATTTTTGGGCCACCTGGTGCGGCCCCTGTCGGGTAGAAATGCCGGCGATGGAAGAGCTCTACAAAAAGTTTTCTCGGAAGGATTTTGAGATTCTCGCGGTGTCGACCGATGCTCAAGGCGAGGCGGTCACCAGGCCGTTTCAGCACGAGAACCACTTGACGTTTCCCATCCTCCACGATACCGATTATCTCGTGGGATTGACCTATGGCGCTCGGAGCCTCCCGATGACCTTCATGGTCGATCGACAGGGGATTGTCCGTCACCAGATCTTCGGTGCGCGCGACTGGGGAGCTTCCGAGGCGCGGCAGCTGGTGCAGATGTTGATGAAGTCCTAGCCCATGTCGCAATCGATCACGAATATCTCTCTCGTGGCAGCCTTTTCAGCTGGGTTGCTGTCGTTCGTCTCGCCCTGCGTGCTCCCGCTGGTTCCCTCCTATATTTCGTACGTCACAGGGCTGTCCATCGAACAACTCACCGATTCGACGGTGCGCTCGAAGCTGAAGAAAACCATTGTCGTCAACGCCTTGTTGTTTATCGGTGGATTTTCAGCAGTATTTATCTCGTTTGGCGCATCGGCCAGCTTCATCGGACAGGCTCTGGTGACCTATCAAGATTACGTTCGACGAATCGGCGGGATTGTGATCGTCATCTTTGGCCTCTATTTATTGGGGATCTTGAATATCAGTTTTCTCAAAATGGAGCATCGGTTCCAATTTAGAAATCGGCCGGTCGGATACGTGGGATCGTTCTTGATCGGCGTGGCGTTTGCCGCTGGGTGGACGCCGTGCGTTGGTCCGGTGCTGGGGACCATCCTGTTGTATGCCAGCACCACCGAGTCGATGTTGAACGGGGTGTTGTTGCTGACGAGCTATTCGTTGGGACTGGGCGTGCCGTTGTTTCTCACGGCCCTGGGGGTAGATCGGTTTCTTGCCTATTTCAAACAGGCGCGTGTGTATTTGTGGGGCGTCTCTACGGTGAGTGGCGTGATGCTCATCGTCGTGGGCGTCATGATATACGCCAATAGCCTTACGATGATTACCGGCTTTCTGGAACGGTATGGGATTGGCTGGTATCTGGGGCAGTGATGAAGAAGGTTCGACGGCAGTATAAAGTGCTGTGTGCTGAGTACGGAGTCAGAGCAACTCCCGTTTTCGAACGCGTGCAGCCACAATCGTAATCCAAGTCTCAGCACTCAAAATTTAGACTTCCTTCTCCCAATGCCCACTCTGCCTGACGTTAAAGCCTATGATGCTGTGGTTGTCGGCATGGGGCCGGCCGGCTCTACAGCCGCTTACCAGTTGAGTCGAGCCGGCTTGTCTGTCCTCGGGCTCGACAAGGCCATGCACCCACGGTACAAAGTCTGCGGCGGCGGATTGTCCGCCCGCATCGACCGCATTTTGGAGGATGATTACAAGTCAGTCGTTGAGCATACGATCTACGGCATACAGTTTTCCTACCGCGGTGCGGACCCTTCTTTCTTGATTCCTCCAGCCCGATCGCCTACATGGTCATGCGAGATCGGTTCGACCATTTCCTCGTGGAGAAAGCGAGGGAGCTGGCACCGAGGTGCATGAAGACGAGCCGGTTACCTCCTGTCGGCAGTTCCCCGACGGCGTCGAAGTGACGACGGATCGAGGCCGGTATCTGGCCAAAGTTCTGATCGGGGCGGACGGGGCCAACAGCCTGGTGGCGCAGCAGTTGTTCCCGGGGCGCCGGAGCCGCCTGATGGCAACCCTGGAGAGTGAAATTCCGATCGGGCCTGCACCCCATTATCCCGGCACCGGCCGTGCGCTCATCGATATCGGCGCGACACCCGCAGGCTACGCTTGGATCTTCCCGAAGCAGGAACGACTCTCGATCGGCGTGGGGGATCTTCGCGGAGGCCTCGCGAGCCCGAAAAAATTTTCGATCAGTTCGTGCGAGGCGAGAAAGGATTGGCTCCATGGAAGGTACCACGGCCGGTCGGCCATCCACTTCCGCTCTTCAGCGAACACAACGTGACCAAGGACGATCGGGAGTCAATCGAATTGGTGAGTGGCCGCGCCTTGCTGGTGGGAGACGCTAGCGCACCTCGTCGATCCCCTGTTCGGCGAGGGTATCTATTACGCGGTGAGGTCCGGACAGTTGGCCGCGGAATCGATCCTGAACCAAGTCCATGATCGGCGACGGTCGCTGGCTGATTACGAAGAGGCCGTTCGGCGGGAGATCTACCAGGAATTTCGGGTGGCGGCCCGAATGGCGAGCCTCGTCTATTCGTATCCGCATCTCTGCTACCGCCTCCTGCCCCGCTATCAACACATCGTCATGCTCTACTACGATGTACTCCGTGGGCGTGAGACATACCAAACGTTCTATGTCCGCGCGAAGAGTGTGGTGAAATCCTCCCTCAAGGAATTGCTCCTCGAAGCCGTTTCGCTCCGTTGAGTTCGGGAACGCCTTCAGGGATCGTCTATCTGGTCTGTCTTGATTGTTTGAACCAGATAGACGAGATAGACCAGACAGACTGGGCCTGCGTCAGCACCAGGTCCCAAGGCGGCAGCTGACAAACGACTGGCCCAATGCCGAAGCGGAAGGGAGGCGGAACGATTCAGCCGAGGCAGAGGGGATCATCCCAGCGGCAAGACTCGTCTGATTTTTCGATGTAGACGCAGTTGACGAAGTGGAGGCGTGAGTGGGCTCTGGTTCGGCATTTTTGGCCAGTACCGGTGCTGGTTTTTCCCCGTCAATTTTTGCGAGCAGGCTCTTAGCTTCGCCGGAATGCGTACTGCCCGGATATTTTTCTGCCAGCAGTGTCAAATGTTCGCTGGCCCAATCGTCCGCGCCCAGGTCGTGGTAGCTGAGCGCCAGAAAGTACAGGGCATCGGGCGCGGCCGGCCTGTCGGGGTACAGCTTCATGATTTGCTGGAAGCGATGGGCGGCGGCGAGATATGAGCCTCGCCGATAATAGAATTCTCCCACAAAGAGATGCGTCTGCGCCATGAGGTCGTGGCATTCTTGGATCTTCATGAGCGCTGGGCTGTCATACCGGCTACCTGGAAAGTCTTTCCGCAGCCGTTCAAAGGCTTCGATGGCTTTCTGAATGGGGCTTGGATCACGCTGGATTCCCTTGGTCAGTTTCATCTGGCTCTCTCCGATGCGGAACACCGCATAGGATGCTAGGATGTGGGTGCGGTGGAGTTCGAGGAAATGGTTATATTCGACGATGGCTTCTGCATATTCCTCTTTCTCGAAAAACGCCTCTCCCGCTTCATGATGACGTTGGGGTCATAGTTCTTTTTGATCGAATCGCCCATGAAAATCTGCTCGTCGGTGCCGCTGAGGGGCTTCTTCGAGGTCTCCTGTTGTTTAGGCGCGCTGGAGCAGGCGGTGATGACAGAGAATACCGCGACGCAGAGGCCGAGGGCCATCGTCATGCGTAGCGCGGTAGTCGAGAAGGGAACACGTGTGCCATAACTGCGGCGAAAATGTAGCAGGAGCCTCGGCTGAAAGCAAGGTTTCGACGCCATTCAGTTGCCCCCTGTGGAGCTCGGATTATCAGGCTGCGTGGAAAACCATTTCGGCATAAGAGAACTTCGACGATCTGCACGTCTAGGGCAAGAGTAATGCACCGCTGCAGGATGCTCAGAGAAGGCCGTCCAGCAGCCAGGCGCCCGCAGGGCGCACGGTGCGACGAACAACGGAGAGCGTACGCCAGTTGGGGTACGTTGAGGATTCTTGCGAGCTGAGAACGATGCTGGCGGACTTTTTCAGCATCCTGCTATAATCTCGCCGATCTTGCGGCAAACCACAGAGTATTCAGACAATATTATGATAAGAACACGAATTATCGGAACGGGCTCATACCTTCCTGAACGAGTGGTGTCGAATCGTGAAGTGGGGGCTTCGTTAGGAATTGAAGCGGCGGTTGTCTCTCGCTTGACAGGAATTCAGGAGCGGCGCAGGGCTGCTGCGTCCCAAGCGTCTTCTGATCTTGCAGCGGAAGCTGCTCGAGCAGCGCTTGAAGCTGCCGGACTCTCGGTTTCTGAGCTGGGGGGATCATACTTTCGACGACCTCTCCCGACACGGTGTTTCCTTCCACCGCCTGCCATGTTCAGCGAATGCTCGGGTGTTCCACAATCCCGGCCTTCGACGTGGCGGCTTCCTGTTCAGGCTTCCTCTACGCATTCTCGATGGCCGATGCGATGATTCGGAGTGGGCAGGTCAAAACGTGTCTGGTGGTGGCTGCGGAAGTGAAGTCTCGTTCGATCGATCCCGCCGATGGCGATACGGCTCTCCTGTTCGGCGATGGGGCCGGTGCGGTCGTGTTGCGGGGCGAGCCGGATACAGGCCAGCTGAGTCAAGGCCTCTTGGGGCTCCGTCTCCATGCGGACGGCGCCCAGCATGGCCTGATTACAATTCCCGCAGGCGGATCGCGGCGGCCGACGACGCCGAGAACAGTCGAGGCGAACAGCCATACGTTACGGATGCAAGGAGCGCCGCTCTTTCGTCTGGCAGTCAAGCGATTGGAGCAGGTGATCCGCGAGATCGTGAAAGAGTTCGGTGCCGACGTACAGGATGTCGCGCAACTGGTATTGCACCAGGCCAACGGGCGGATTCTTGCCCAGCTCACGAAGCGGCTTGGAGTCTCACCGGAACAGGTCTGTTCCGTAATCGGGCGCTACGGCAATACGTCGTCGGCGTCATTGCCGATCGCACTCGACCATGCAGTCCGTTCGGGAAATATTCTGCCCCACGACCTCGTCGTGTTGGGAAGTTTTGGCGGTGGCGTGACGTGGGCGGCAGGGTTGGTTCGGTGGTAATGGTCTGCATGTCCAGGACACGGGAGGAAATATCCACGCAGGCTGCTCAAAAAGGCCGTCCAGCAAGGCCGCAGGCGAGCTGAACCGAGGCGTACCTGAGGGTACGTTGAGGATTCTTGCGAGCTGAGAACGCCGGTGGCGGGATTTTTCAGCAGCCTGTCAGCCAACCGGGTGACTGATCTGTTGGACAGGCAGCCAGACGACAAAACGGCTGCCGGTCGGGACGTTAGGTTCGACCCACACCCGCCCGCCCATACCTTCGACGATGTGCCTGACGATCGCCAGTCCGAGCCCTGTTCCACCTAACTCACGCGAGCGAGCCTTATCGACGCGATAGAATCGTTCGAAGATGCGCGGGCGATCCATTTCAGGAATTCCCATGCCGGTATCGGTCACGCTCAGCTCGACCGCCGTGACCACTGAGGGCTGTTCGGCATCGTCCGAGACCGGATGGGCCGCCACAGAGATGGTCCCTTTCTCGGGGGTGTATTTGACAGCGTTATCGAGCAAGTTGGAGAGGACCTGTGTCAGCCGGTCTTCATCGCCGAGTACCGCAGGCAGATTATCATCCACGAAGGAGACGAGCCTGTGCCCCTTCTTGTCTGCTAAGGGCTTGATCATGGCCAGCGTTCGTTCGATCACACTCGGGATATGCAGCGGCTCTCGTTTGAACAGCACCTGCCCGGATTCGATCTTTGACAGCTGGAGGAGATCTTCGAGAATCAGGTTCAGTCTGTCGCTTTGCTTGAGAATGATGCCGAGGAATTGCGTGCTGGCCTCAGGATCGTCCTTGGCGCCATCGAGCAAGGCTTCGATATACCCCTTGATCGACGTGAGCGGGGTTCTCAGTTCGTGGGACACGTTCGCGACGAAATCTTTCCGGATAATTTCCAGGCGGCGTAATTCTGTCATGTCGTGAAAGACCAGCACCGCGCATGCGTCGTTTTCTCGGTCGGATTCAATCACCGAGGCTTCGATATGGAGCCGGCGACCGCTCGGGTGCAGGAGAATCTCATCTTCTTCGTTCGTGCGTTTCGACAGCACCGTTGAGACCAGCGCATCCAACTGCGGATGCCGGAAGACATCGGAGCAAGGGTGCCCGCGTGCTTCCATCCTGGTGACGTCGAACATTCGTTCCAGCGCGGGATTGATTTGCAACACGCGGCCTCGACGGTCCAGGACCATCACGCCTTCGACCATCGAGGTCAGCATGGCCAGGAGCTGGGACCGATCTTCGGAGAGTTCCTCGATCTTGATTCTCAGTTGATCCGTCATATGGTTGAGCGTGTCGGCCAAGAGACCGACTTCATCCCGCGATCCGGTGCGAATACGGACCGCATGGTCACCTTTCGCCAGCTGTTGCGCCGCAACCGCAATTTCAGACAGGGGCTTCGTGATGCTGTGCGCGAGCCACACACTCAGCGCGACGGCAATCAAGAATGCAATCCCGAAGGCGAGGGCCAGGTCCCGATGCAACTTGGCGACTTCACGATCGAACGTCGTCATTGGCAACCCCAGTCTCAGGAAGGCGGCGGGCGTTGCCTGGTTCGGACCGCTCAGCCCGACGGCCAAATATAATGTGCGCTCACCGGTTGGGTGACTCGTGTGGAGATCTGTTCCGCGCCCGGTGGCAACGGCTTGCTGAATCTCCGGTCGTGCCCGGTGGTTCTCAAGCGTGGCGAGCTGGTGATCCGAGACGGCGCTGTCGGCCAGCACCCGTCCATCCGGGGCAATGACAGTCACGCGTGCGAGGGCTCGCGTGCTGAGATCTCGCACGGCTGTCTGTAATTGGGGAGTCGAAGACAGCGCTCCTGGTTGTGTCAGGAACGGTTGCAGCCCGTACGCGACGAGACTCGTTCGAGCCTCCAGTATCTCGCCCGACTGGACGATCTCCTGTTGTTCAAGGGAGCGAATCGCCAGGCCTCGGGCGATGAGGAGCCCACAGGCGAGGACCAGCAGGGTTCCGATCGTGACCTTCCATCGGATGGAGAGGGTCATGCCGAACTATCCAACTCTTTGAGCTTATACCCCAGCGATTTGACCGAAATAATCGCCTCGCTGAGCGAGGGGAGCTTCTGCTTGAGTCTTCTGATATGGACGTCGACCGTCCGCGTCGTTCCGTAGTAATCGTATCCCCAGACGGTATTGAGGAGGATGTCTCGTGTCAGCACTCTGCCGGGATTGCGCAAGAGATGTTCGAGCAGGCCGAACTCTTTCGCCGTGAGCGGGACTTCCATTTTTCACGGTGACTTCATGTCGCGCGAGATCCATGACGAGATGGCCATAGCGAAATTGGGCCGGGCTGCCGTCCGGCTTCTGTTCAAGCCGTCGAAAGAGCGCCTTGATGCGGGCCACCAAGGTCTTGGGGCTAAATGGTTTGGTGACGTAGTCGTCCGCTCCCAGTTCAGGCCGATGATGGTGTCCGATTCCTCGGCTTTGGCGGTTAACATGATGATGGGGAGCATCGCGGTTGCCGGAGCTGATCGAAGGCGTTTGCAGACTTCGAAGCCGTCGATCTCGGGCAGCATCAAGTCGAGGACGACCAAATCGGGCTTCTCCTGTTTCGCTTGCTGGAGGCCTTCCGCACCGGTTTTGGCCGAGACGGTTCGAAAGCCTTCCTTCTCCAAATACAGTTTGATCAGTTGGAGAATGTCGTGCTCATCTTCGACGATGAGGATTTTCTTGCCTGCGAGGCTTGGCATAGGTGGTCGTCTGCGGAAATTCTATTCTGGCACAGTGGAAAATCAATGGCCAGCACGTCTAGAACCACGGGAGAATGCTGTGCAGGATGCTCAAAAGGCTGTCCAGCAAGGCCGCAGCGAGCGAAGAGGCGAAGGCGTACGCTTCGGTACGTTGAGCCTCTGAGCGAAGACAGGCGACGCTGGCGGACTTTTCAGCATCCTGCTGGTGGTGTGAGCCTACGAGGGAGAGAGCATTGTGTCAAGACTGACAGCGAAGAGAGGCGGGCCAATTGTGTTGACGGAGCCCGCTGCTCTGACGTATGGTGAACGCCAGTGCTCTGTGAGTTTTCGGGCAGGAATATGGCCCTGTACTGAGTTCAGAAGAAGGGGGCGGCTATGAAGATCTATCTCGCCAATCCACGAGGGTTTTGCGCCGGAGTCGACCGGGCGATCGATATCGTCGACCTCTCGCTGAAGAAATATGGGGCCCCATCTATGTCCGACATGAAATCGTTCATAGCCGGCATGTCGTGAACTCACTCCGTACCAAGGGCGCCGTGTTTGTGGAGGAGTTGGGAGAGGTGCCGGAAGGTTCGGTCGTGATCTTCAGTGCCCATGGAGTCGCCAAGTCGGTGTGGGATGAAGCGAATCGGCGGCGGCTGCACGTGATCGATGCCACCTGTCCGTTGGTCATCAAAGTGCATAACGAAGTCAACCGCGACTATACACAAGGGTATGATCTCATTCTAATCGGCCATGCCGGCCATCCCGAAGTGATCGGGACGCTCGGACAGATCCCGGACAAGTTCCACCTGGTCTCTTCTGTAGCCGATGTCGAGAAGCTGCAGGTTGATAATGTCCACGACCTCTCATACGTCACACAAACGACGCTGAGCGTCGATGAGTGCCGGGATATCGTCGGCGCGCTCCATAAACGGTTTCCGCACATCAAGGGGCCGCATCAGGAGGATATTTGCTACGCGACGCAGAACCGCCAGAATGCGGTGAAGGAACTCTCCAAGCTGGTGGACGTCATTCTCGTCATCGGTTCCCCGAATAGCTCGAACTCCAACCGCCTACGTGAGCTGGGGGAGCAGTGCGGAATTGCGTCCTACTTGATCGATGCCGCCTCCGACATCAATCCAGCCTGGCTTACGAATGTGCAAGCAATCGGGATCACTGCCGGCGCTTCAGCACCCGAAGTGCTAGTTGAAGAGGTGGTGACGGTTCTCAAAACGTTTGGGACCGCAGAGGTCCAAGACCTGACCGTGATCGAAGAAGATGTGGAGTTTCTTCTCCCCAAGGAATTGATCACCATCGAGTCCTCCGCTAAATCTGTTGGAGCTCAGGTGGGATAACCGCATCCCTCGTCATCGCTCCACTCCCCAAATGTTGTAGGTCTCCCTCCTCCTGCCTACCACCGGCAGTATTTTCTTTGATTTTTCCTCTAGGCCTGTGCTAGAAAACCAGTCGTGCTCTCCACGAACCTGCATTTCCATGACGGTTCGTCGCGAAATGGCGGAATGGCGTGCGACAAGCGCGAGGTGCGAGCCCTGTCCCTGCATGTCGCGCTTTTCCCGCCAGTCTCGCTCGTCTCGCTGAGTCAGGCATGGGCGATTGCAGCAGAAGCGCTCATCAATAATTCGGCTTACGTTCACTTGAGACACCCTACTTAAAGGAGTCGCCGATGTATTTGAAATCCCTTGAAATGGTGGGATTTAAGTCGTTCGTGGAGGCCCGGATGGAATTCCCCGATGGCGTCACCGCCATCGTGGGGCCGAACGGGAGCGGGAAAAGTAATGTCGTCGATGCAATGCTTTGGGTCCTCGGCGAACAGAGCACGAAGGCTCTGCGTAGCGAAAAGATGGAAGATGTGATTTTTAACGGAACTGAGATGCGGAAGCCTCTCGGCATGGCCGAAGTGTCGCTCGTGATCAGCGGGCTGGATCGGATTACTGTGGATCCCCTCTCCGGTCTTTCAAGCCAACTGGCGGAGTATCAAGAACTCATGATCACGCGCCGCCTGTACCGCAATGGTGAGAGCGAATACCTCATCAATAAGACTGTCTGCAGGTTGAAGGATGTCCGGAGTATTTTGCTGGATACCAGAGCTGGAACAAAGGGCACACGGTCATTGCGCAGGGGCAAATCGATCAGATCCTGAACGCTTCACCGCAGGATAGGCGCGAGTTGATCGAAGAAACCGCCGGCATCGTTCGTTACAAGAAGCAGAAAGCCGAAGCGTTGCGCAAGTTGGACGCGACGCAGCAAAACCTCTTGCGGGTGAGGGACATTATTGCCGAAGTGAAAAACAGTTAAATGCCCTCGAGCGCCAAGCGCGGCAGGCGCGGTCCTATCAGACGTTGCACCAAGAGGCCAAGTCGCTGGAGATTCAGTTGCTGACCAACGAATATCGTGCCCTACGAAACACGCTCAAGGAGGTAGAGGCGGAACTGCAGACGTTGGGTGACCACGAGTCCGGAACAGTCCGCCGAGCTGGGGCGTTTGACGGTAGAACTTGAGCGGATCAAGCTCGCGAATGCCGCAGCCAACGAGGCGATCGGACAGCGGCGCGAGGAACTGTCGAAGGTTGAACAGGAACAGGCGCGTGCGTTGACGGCCGCAGAAGTCGAGCGCAATCGTGGAGAACTCTATACGCAGCAGCAGAGTCAGGGGGCAGGAACTCGAGCGCCTTGCTCAGGAACAGCAGCAAGGCGAGGCGGAAACTGCGGCCCTCGAAACGCGCTGGCCGGGCTCGAACAGGGAATGTGCGGAACGGGAGCGAAGGTATTCGCGACGCTCGACCGAGAGATGAAAGAATTGGTCCAGCAACGAACCGCGGCGTTGGCGGAAGAGGAACGAGGGGCGTCTCGACGTCCTCAACCTGGCAGTATTGGTCGGGAATACTGAACAAACCCTGGTCCAATTAGCCGCTCGCATTCAAGAGACGGAGGATCGTGAAGGCCGGCTGGCTCGTGAGCAGGAAGATTTTCGCCTGCAGCATGTCACGACAACGGACAAACGCCAGGCACTCCAACAGGCCTCCCACGACGCGGAGCAATTGGTGGACGACCTGCGTCGGCAGCAGCAGGGCGTCGAGGAAGAAGCGAGGCGTCTGTCGGCCGAGATTGGCCGAAGTCGACCAGGTGGTATTTCGTCAGTCGGAAGAATTGGCCGCGGTGGACTCTCACCTCAGAGCGTTACAAGGCGTGTTGCCAAGAAGATATGGGTTATGGGCGGCGCGGTGACGAAGAATCGACAACGCTCAAAGCCTGTACCGGGGTTCAGAGACGCCGTTTGCCGAGTGGCTGGTCGTTCCTCCCGGATGGGACCGTGCGGTGGAAGCGATTTTGGGCGAACGGGTCAGAGGATGGTTCGTCAGATAATCCTGCAGCCGCTTGCGAGGCGATTGAGTTTCTCAAAGGGAAAGATCTCGGGCGGGGCACGTTCATTCCGCAGCAGCCTCGCTGGACGCTCACGATACGGCCTCTCGCCCGTGGTGGCCTGAGATGGAGGGCTGGCCTGGTGTGGTCGGACGTGCGGTCGATGTGATCCAGGTTGAAGGGCATCGTGAAACGGCCCGTGACTATCTCTTCGACCGAATGGTGTTCGTCGAGACCCTCAAGGATGCCACGGCGTTGTGGGAACAACAGCCCTGTGCGGCTCCCGATGGGCCTATCCTCGTGACCCGCGCAGGAGAGATTTTGGATGCCGCCGGGGTGGTCACCGGTGGACGAGGCCAGTGCAACGGGGGTTGCTGCAACGTCGCCAGAGAGGTGCTTCACTTGGAAGCCCAGAATGTCTCGCTGACGGGATGCGTCGAAGAAGGGAAGCAGCGACGCGAACGATTGCTGGCGCAGGGGCAGGAATTGCGAGAGCAGAGCCGGCAACTCGCGGAGTCGCTCGCGTGCCGCTGAAATGCAGGGGCTCTCACTGCGGAAAGACGAAGCCGGACTCCAGCACGTGCTGGGAGATCTGACCCAGCGGATCGATACATTGACGAGTGATGCGCAGCGAGGCGTGGCAAGGAAGCGCAGCGGCTTCATCAAGACATGCGCTCCAGGCGAAGCGCAGCTTGCACAGTGGATAGCGGAGAAGGCCGGCCAGGAAGCCGGGCTCAGTCGTGTGCGCGAACGGGTGGGGCAGATCGATCACGAGATGCAAGAACTCCAGCAGCGATTCACAGAGGCGCAATTAGTGGCGCAGGAAATCCGGACCACTCGTGAGCATCGTCGTCATGAACTCCAGCGGATTCAGCAGCAGCAGCAAGACGCGACCGCACGTAATGAGACGTTGATGCGGCATGTCGAGGGGCTCACCGCCTCGATCGAACAGAGCCGGGTTGAACGTGAGGGGCCAGGAAGCGCGTTGTCGAGAATTCGGTGAATCCGCAGTCCAGATAAAGGCTCGGCTGGTCGAACTTCAAGAAGAACAGGCCCGGAACATGGCGGCGGCGTAACCAGCTCGATGCCCAGCTGGAGGATGTTCGTCGCGCGGTGTCTTCCCTTCGCGAATCCGCGTATGGCGGTGGAGGTCAGGAAGGCAGAAGTTCGGATGCAATGGGGGACTGTCGAATCCACGCTTGTGGGAACGTACCAAGTCGATCTCGCGACGCTGCTCGATGCACCGGTCGTGGAAATGACATCCGACCAGCCGGCTCTCGGGAGAGGCCGATCACTGCAGAGCCTCCGGCAGTCGATGAGGTGGCGTTACGGGAGCAACTTCAGAAGATTCGCGAGAAACTCGATCGCGCATGGGACCGATCAACTGGCGGCCATTCACGAACATCAAGAGTTGGATGAACGGTATCGATTCCTGACGACGCAGGAACAAGATCTCTCCACGTCCATCGGCTCGCTCAAGGAAATCATTCAGCGCATCAACCGCACCACGAAAGACATGTTTACCGGTACCTTTACCGAGCTTCAACAGAAATTCAGCTGAGGTGTTCGTCAAGTTCTTCCCCGGTGGCCGGGCCGAACTACAGCTGGTCGAGGTGCCGCGCGGATGAGACGGCAGAAGGGGGTGGACCGCAGGAACCGGGCGTCGATATCGTGGTGCAACCACCGGGCAAACGCTTGAAGAGTATCACCATGCTCTCGGGCGGTGAGAAGACCTTGACGGCGATGGCCCTGCTCTTCGCGAGTTTCTTGATCAGGCCGACACCGTTCTGTATTCTCGACGAAATCGATGCGCCGCTGGACGAAGAGAAACATTGGGCGTTTTACCGGCGTCTTACATGACCTTTCCGAAGGCGCGCAATTCATGGTTATCACCCACAGCAAGCAGACGATGGCCATTGCAGACTCGTTGTTCGAGAGTCACCATGGAAGAGCCGGAATCTCAAAAATCCTTTCGGTGAGACTGGGCAAGTTGCAGCCGGCCTATGCCGACCAGATTGGCTAAAACGTTTGTACTTCAGAGGGTTTCCATCGTTTGATTTCTTGACGTTCGAGTAGGGTGTCTGCTATATACCCCTAAGTGGGCAGATCTATGAGCGTGCCGCTCGTAGTTCGAGCTTTGTTATCGGGACGACGCGAGTGACCCGCATTGTCCCATCCACCTACAGTGTTCTGCAGACCGATACTATGAAGCTGATTCGAACGCTTCTGGATCGTCTATCCGATAGCTTCTTCGTCTCCGTGTCGGAGAAGCTGGAGCTGGCGACCGAGCTACCCAACGTTCCACCGCTGCGTCTGGTATCGGACAAGTCCGTGCTCTCGTCGCCGGTCGACACGACGACACGTCGCCTCCCCGGTCATTCGATCAGTCAAGTGGATGCGCTCGACGACGCGGTCCGGCGCAGTCAAGCCTGGTTATTGTCCAAGCAACATGCATCAGAGGGGTATTGGGTTGCAGAACTTGAAGCCTGATACGACGCTGACTGCCGAATACCTCTTGCTGCGGCGGTTTCTCGATCGGGTCGATCCCGAGCGCGAGCGCAAAGCGGTCCGTTATCTCCGTGCCATGCAATTGCCCGATGGCGGCTGGCCGATTTTCTACGGAGGGCCCTCGGAGATCAGTGCCTCCGTGAAGGCCTATTTCGCCTTGAAGTTGAGCGGCATTCCGGCAGATGAGCCCTGTATGCTTCGGGCCCGTGACCGTATTCCTGCCATGGGCGGCGTCGTGTGCGTGAACGTCTTCACCAAGATCACTCTGGCACTGTTCGAGCAATACGATTGGAAGGGCATCCCGAGCATGCCGCCTGAGATCATGCTCCTGCCGAGGCGGTTCTATTTCAGTATCTATGCTGATTTCCTATTGGTCTCGTGCCGTGTTGATCCCCTTGCTGGTCGTGTTCGCGAATCAGCCGGTCTGCCGATATCTCCAGGGAACAGGGCATCGACGAGCTCTATGTCACACCTCGATCGCACATTCAATATCGCGACGTACCACCATTCAACAAGGATCAACGATGGTTCACACCGCATAATTTCTTCGTCCAGCTGGACAGGGTCCTGAAACTGTACGACCGGATGCCGTTGAGTTGGCTGCGGGAAAAGGCCTATGCAAAAGGCCGCCACCTGGATGCTGGAACACATCAAAGGTAGCGGTGGGCTGGGGGCGATTTATCCGGCCATGGCGAATGTCGATCGTGGCTCTTCGGTGCCTCGGCTATCAGGTCGACGACCCATTGGTGCGGAAGGCGCTCCACGAATCGAATCGCCTGAAGTCTACGACATGGTATCGATCGGCGAGCAGCGCGGTCGAAGCGCTGCATCTTCAGCCCTGCCACTCTCCAATTTGGGATACGGCATTGTTCATGAACGCCCCTCATCGAAGCCGGGATGCCGCAGGATCACCCCATCTCTCCAGAAGGCGCGGAGCCTGCTTTGGTCTCTCGCCAAACGAAAACGGTTGGCGATTGGAAGTTCTCGTCTCCCGATGCGGAACCGGGAGGCTGGTACTTCCAGTTCGAGAACGAGTTCTATCCCGATGTAGATGACTCGGCTGTGGTGTTGATGGCGCTGTCGAAAGTTCGGATGGCTCAGACCACTGAGGTGCAGGAATCCATCCGGCGGGGACGAATTGGTGCTTGCCATGCAGGGGTCGGATGGCGGGTGGGGCGCGTACGACAAGGACAACAATCGTATCGTGTTCAACTATATTCCATTTGCCGACCACCATGCCTTACTCGATCAGACGTCACGAAGTATCCGACTTGGCCGGACGCTGCCTCGAGATGCTCGCGGCATTGGGCTACGATCAGACGCACCCCGCCGTCGAGCCGGCCCTCCGGTTCCTCAAGCGAGAGCAGGAGGGCGACGGGAGTTGGTACGGCCGGTGGGGCGTCAATTATATTTATGGCACCTGGTCCGTTCTGGCCGGTCTCCGTGCGATTGGTGTAGATCTCTCTGAGCCCTATATTCGCCGTGCCGTCGCTCTGGCTTGAGTCGAAGCAGAATCCCGATGGCGGGTGGGGCGAGTCGTGCCTGTCTTCACGGCGACCCTGAGTGGAGCGGGAAGGGGGATAGCACGCCATCTCAAACGGCCTGGGCCATCATGGGACTCATGTCGGCGGGGATGGCCGATGCCTTCAGCGTCGCCCGCGGCGTCCAATATCTTGTCCGTCACCAAATGAAGGATGGGTCGTGGGAAGAGATTCGCCACACAGGCACTGGATTTCCTCGGGTGTTTTATCTCCGCTACCATTGGTACTGTCAATATTTTCCGTTGTGGGCCTTGGCGATGTATCGGAATCTACGGACGCGCGGGAAGATGCGGGCTGACGAAGTGCGCCAGCAGGTACTCGCATCCGGGTGTCATCGAGCCGATCGTTGAACAGTCCGCCGGCGTCATCCGTTGGCGCGCGGCAACCCCTCTCAGGATCTTCGTTGAATCCCATTGCCATCTTTGCCGCGACTCGCTGGGAACTCCAGGCCGTTCGGCGTGGGCTCGCAGCGGATCGTGTTGCAACCATCGCCGGCGTCCGTTGCCGCATTGGACAGCAAGGGGATCGCACGTATTGGCTCATCCAAACCGGCGTCGGTCCCGCTGCGGCCCGGACTATTGCGGAAAAGGTATTGAAGGCACAGCCCATGTCGCTGGTCATGTCCACGGGTTTTGCTTGCGCGCTCGTACCGGCTCAGGTGGGAGACCTTATCGTCTGGCACAGCGGTGACTTCTGTGCATGGTGAGGGAACCTGGATGATGGAGGACGATCGTGTGCTCTGTGGATGAGGCTGTACGAGCAGGCGTTCTCCTCGTGGCGCAGAATGCGGGACTGGTCGCGCGGGTTGGAACAGTCGTATCATCGGGGACCGTGGTGTGGCAGGCGGAGGAGAAGCGCCGATTGCAGCGTCTGACCGACGCGACCGGGCTCGATATGGAAAGTGCCGCACTGGCGGGGTGGCGCAGGAACGAGGCCTGCCGATGGCGATCGTACGGACAGTGTCTGATCTGGCGGATGAGAGATCTACCTCTTGACTTCAATCTGTTTCTCAGGCCCACTGGCTGGGCCAAAGGTATGCAGGCGCTTATCCGTTCCCCTCCAGCGTCGAGGGACTGAATCGGCTGCGAAAGCAGAGTCGGGTGGCAGGGGATCGGTTGACAGAATGGTTTCAACGATATGCGGCGACAGACAGTGAATCTCTTCGGTCTTCCGGGTAACCGATGACGAACGTGATTGGACAGCTGGGTGCGTGGGCTGTCATGCGCATCCGGGAGATGGGCCGTATGCTGTTGTTCGTGCTGTCGGCGTTTGCCTGGCTGATGCGGCCTCCCTTTCGATTCCATCAAATTATGAAACAGCTCCACTTTATCGGGTATCGATCCACGTTTGTCGTCGTGCTCACTGCGGGGTTTACAGGGATGGTACTGGCGCTTCAGGGCTATTACAGCTTGCGGAAATTCGGTTCTGAGGGTTGCTGGGCTCCGCGGTGGCGTTGAGCATGATTCGGGAGTTGGGGCCGGTGTTGGCTGCGTTGATGGTGACCGCGCGGGCGGGATCAGCCAGTGACCGCAGAGATCGGCATCATGCGGATCACGGAACAGATCGATGCGCTCGATACCATGGCGATCAATCCGCGGCAATATCTGATTGCGCCGAAATTGGTGGCCGGCATACTCGGAGTCCCGTTGCTCGTGGCCCTCTTCGATGTGGTCGGGATCTATGGAGGCTCCCTCGTCGGAGTGGATTTGTTGGGAGTGAGCGAAGGAGCCTATTGGAATTCAGTCGAATCGGCTGTGGAATGGAAAGACGTCTACTGGTGGCATTCTCAAGTCGGTGTGCTTTGGGCTGATCGTCAGTTGGGTCTGTTGCTATAAAGGGTTCTACACGAGGCAGAGCGCCGAGGGGCTTGGAGTGCAACGACGGAGGCGGTGGTCTTGTCGTCAGTGCTCATCCTCATAGGGGATTATGTCTTGACGTCGGTGCTGCTATAAGGCCGTAAGGAGGAGGCGTGAGGAGTGAGGCGGTTTCAAAGATGTGAAGCTCTGTACTCCTCGCGGAGTATGCATGATCAAGCTGGTCGGCGTCGAAAAGACGTTGGGCGGGCAGCCGGTGCTGACAGGCATCGATCTCTCGATTCCTGTCGGCAAACTTACGACCATTATCGGGCGCAGCGGAGAAGGGAAAAGCGTGCTCCTCAAGCACATGATCGGACTTCTGCAGCCGGATCGTGGCGAAGTGTGGGTCGGCGACGTGGAGATCTCTCGGCTGTCGGGCACGCCCTTGAACAATGTGCGGAAACAATTCGCGATGCTCTTTCAGGGCGCTGCGTTGTTCGACTCGCTATCGGTCTTCGAAAACGTCGCGTTCCCCTTACGTGAGAAGTTGCGTATGAAGGGCCCTGAGGTGGGGCGACGGGTCGAGGAGAAGCTGGAGGAAGTCGGGTTGACAGGGATGGGGCACAAGTTTCCGCCGAGTTGAGCGGTGGCATGCGAAAGCGGGCTGGTTTGGCGCGCGCATTAGTCATGGAACCGGAGATCATCCTCTTCGATGAGCCGACAACAGGGTTGGACCCGTTAATGGCAAAATCGATTCACGATTTGATCGTCACGATGCATCGGAGGTTCGGCTTCACGGCGGTCATGGTCAGCCATGAAATTCCGGAGATCTTCGCGATTTCCGATTGGGTGGCGATGCTTCGAAAGGCAAGATTGCCTTAATGGCTACAGCCGCCGAGTTCCAGCGGACCGCCGATCCGGAGATCCTTGAATTCATTTCCGTCGGTGGGACTGTGGCGCTGCCTGGATCGCTCGTTAGCCCGCATTATTCATGACGGTTCGTTGCGAAATCGCTGAGCCGTGTCGCGAGACCAGCGCGCGGAGCCCCGAGGATCCGATGCGTACTCGTGCAGTACGGTGAGGGGTTCGAGGGCGAGCCCGCTGGCCGAAGGCTCGTCGTAGCAGCGGATCGGCGATTGCAGTAGAAGCGCTCATGAATAATGCCGGCTGGTGAGAGGGGAGTAGCAAGGATGGAAAAACCAAGTTGGAGATGGTGGTCGGCGTGTTCGTGTTCATCGGGCTGGTGTGTCTCGGGTATCTGTCGATCAAGCTGGGGAAACTCGAGTTGGTCGGCGGCAGCGTCTACGAAGTCGAGGCGCAGTTCAACAGCGCTTCGGGGCTCAAGCCGGGTTCGACCGTCGAAATCGCCGGCGTCGAAGTCGGTCGGGTCCGAGGGATTACACTCATTGAGGATCGCGCGAAGGTGAAACTGGCGGTCAACAACACGGTCAAGCTCTATACGGACACCATTGCATCCATCAAGACGCGGGGCATCATTGGAGAGAAATTCTTGGCCCTGTCTCCTGGAGGGGGCGGCGATCTACTGAAGCCGGGGATACGATACGCGATACCGAATCGGGCCTCGATCTTGAAGAATTGGTGAGCCAGTATGTTCATGGCAAAGTAAACTGATAATCCGATGACGAAGAAAACCCAGGTGTATACGGGGGAGGACCTATGGAGATCAAGAGATCTGCCGTGACACAAGCGTGGAACTGGAGTTGGGGTAGGGTCGTGATCGGGATGGCCTGTCTGCTCTTGCTGCTTGGCGTGGTGGCCGTCCAGCCGGCAGGGGCAGGTGGCGCGACCGAGGCCATGAAAAGCACCATTGACGAAGTGCTCACAATCATTCGGGACAAGGAGCTCAAACAGCCTGGGAGAGCTGAAGAACGCCGGCAGCGATTGGAGCAGGTGGTCGGGGATCGGTTCGACTATGAGGAAATGTCGAGGCGCTCGCTTGGGGCTCCTTGGAATACGCTGTCCGATAAGGACAAACAAGAATTTGTTGCATTATTTAAGACGCTCTTGACCAATTCCTACGCCGACAAGATCGAATCCTATTCCGGAGAGGGTGTGCAATATATCAATGAACGGATGGAGAAGGACTATGCCGAAGTCAGGACGAAGGTGCTGACCGGCAAAGTCGAAATCCCGCTCGACTATCGCTTGCTTAACAAGGGGACGGATTGGCGGGTGTATGACGTGGTGGTGGACGGTGTCAGCTTGGTCAATAATTACTGGGGCCAGTTTTCAAAGATCCTCCGTTCTTCGAGCTACACCGACTTGGCGGACCAGCTTCGCAAGAAATCCGAAAAAATCAAAGCCTCGTAGGTCTCTCCAGGAATTTCATGACACGCCTGCCTGGCTGCATCGCCGTTGCCCTCGTGTTCCTTGTGACGAGTGTCATCGCCCTGCCGGAGCACGCGGGGGCCGATGTCCAATACTTTCCGATTCCTGCCGTGTCCACCAGCAAGAACGATGGGAATGATGCCGGGTTAATTGTCCCGATTCTGAAGACTGACTCTGATGGAGAGCTGAAATACCTCGCCGCCCCGATGCTCATTCATAATTCCATTGTGGGGATGCGCGGAGCGATCAATCTGTTTCACTACGATCCAGGGGGACGAGAAATTCGGTTCATCGCATCGGCCGCGGAGAAGATCGAGCGCAAACTGCTGTTCAGTTACTCCGATCCGGCTTTCAGCCAGGGACGCTACTCGTTGAACTTTAGTGCCACGTTTTTCAAAAACGCCACTGCTCGATTTTTCGGCTTAGGGCAGGCGACATCAGAGTCAGCACAAACGAATTACACCGCGCGTGAAGGGCGGGTGAGCTGGCGATTCGGGATTCATGTCAATGAGGTGACACAGATTTCCGTTAGCCAACGATTTCGCCAAGTGAGTCTGCAGCAGGGCGCCACGGATCTTCCATTTACCGGTGACGAGTTCCCCTCTGTCGTCGGCGTTCAAGGCGAGACGCTCATTTTCGGGAATCGGGCGACGTTCCATTACGATACACGCAACAACCTCATCTCGCCGACCGACGGGATGGCCGTGACGGCCTATGCAGAAGTGAACCAGAATATCCGTAACGGCGATCACCCCGTCTATTCCCGCTATGAAATCGAGGTCAAGAAGCTGTTCCCCAGTGAGTCGAAACGCGCGATTCTCATCGTGCGTGCGGACCTTCAAGCCACCATCGGGGATCAAGTGCCGTTCTTCGAGCAAAGTTCGTTGGGAGGGCAGAACAATCTGCGAGGCTATGGTGTTGATCGTTTCATCGATAAGAATCTTGTCGCATGGAGTATTGAAGAGCGTATTCATGTGTTGCGAACGAAGATTGCCGGGACGACGGCTGATTTCGAGGTTGCACCATTCTTGGATACCGGACAGGTTTTCAATAACTACAAGGACGTCACCTTTGATAATTACCGCATGACTCCGGGTATTGGATTCCGTGGAATCGTTCGACCCAATGTCGTCGGACGGGTCGATTATGGGTATAGCAAGGAAGGGGGCGCGGTCTTTGCCGGGCTCGACTTCCCATACTGACGGGTCGTCGAGTCAGGTGTGCTGGGTCATGATGTTGTACCAAATAGTACCCCACGCATTCCTTCTTTCCCTTTCTTTCCAGACTGCGCCACAGCGGCACAATTGCGAATCGGCCCTGCGGGGCTTTGCGGACACGACAATTTCAGGTAGGTTCCCCACCTCATGAGGGATAGCCAAGCACCCCATATCCACACTACCCTGCGCAAAACGTTATGGCTTTCGGGAAGCAACAGGCCTGTTGGGGTAATCCGGAGTGTATGGATGACTGGCTGCTCACGAACGCAGACAGTCAGCTTGAAGTGGATAGGTGCGTCCTCGAACGCTGTGAGGCCGGGGTCAGCCCACTGCTCCTGACCACCCGGGAGCAGGGGATATTGTGAGGGTCCGATTTTCGTTGGCGACTGATCGAGTCGTCTTTCTCGCACTCATCCTCTCCATTTTTCTCCAGCCTGTATCGGTTGGTGCAGAGGGGTTCGGTCCTTTCCCGGTCAGAAACTTCCAGGCCTTTCAACAAATGGTGTTGAGTCTTCCTGGCGACCGTGCAGCCGTTGTAAAACCTGGTACGTTGGATGTGCGGTTGGAACTCGCTGAGACCTCCAGTATCTATAACGAAAATTCGTCGCAGATTAACGTGAACGTAAAGTTCGAAACCCTCAGATCCGGTCTCTTCCTGCGTTATGGTGCCACTGGAGAAAGTGGAACTCGGTCTGGAGGTACCGGTGCTCTACCGGTATGAGGGATTTATGAATGGAGCGATTACTGCGGCCGAGCGGGCAACGACCGGCTTGAATCCGGCGCGAGATGCGCTTAAGAACAACAACTTTTTATTTAATGTGACTCAGAACGGACAAACGATCATGAGCGGAGGTCCTGGCGCGGTGGGGTTGGGGGATACGATATTGATGAGTAAGTATCAATTCCTCATGGAAGGGGCAGCGATGCCGGCGGTGTCGCTCCGTGGCGCAGTGAAGTTACCGACTGGGAATCAAGCGGATTTTTCGGAAGCGGGAGTCCGGATTTCGGATTGGGTCTCGCCGTTGAGAAGCTTGTGGCCGGCCGATGGATGCTCTATGCCAACATGACCGGAGTCGTCCCGACTGGCACTATCGCAGGGCTTGGCCTACAGCCCACCTTCTCCGGGCTTGCCGCCATCGAGTACTTGTGGTCGGAGAATCTGTCGATCACAACCCATTTTGACTACTATTCGTCGCCGTTTCACGGGACCGGTGCAAATGCCTTCGATCAAGGTGTGACAGAATCAGTTCTGGGGTTCAACTATCGTGTGGCTCCGCACTTTCTGTGGCAAGTGTACGCGGTAGAGAACCTGGACTTTATTAAAGGGAGCGCCGCAGACTTCACTCTTTCAACCGTATTTACCTATCGGTTCGAACCGAGCTCGAATCGTCAATGAGCTGAGGCACACTGCTAACCGCTTGACAACATGGAATTTACATGTGACACTGGCGAGTACTAGTGTCTAAGCTGCCACGTTACTTCGCCCATGCTTATCTGAACCCAGCTTGTTATTGCAGGCGTATGCTATGCATTGACGTAAAGGAGCATCTGCCATGTCGATTTTGAAGACCATTCACAGCCCAGCTGATCTGAAGCGTTTGTCACCGACGCAGTTTCCTGCCCTGTGCCAGGAGCTACGGGAGCAGATTATCGACGTGGTATCCAATGTCGGAGGGCATCTCGCCTCAAACCTCGGAGTGATTGAACTCACGGTGGCACTGCACTATCTGCTCAATTCCCCCAAAGATAAGATCGTATGGGACACAAGCAATCAAGCCTATGCGCATAAATTACTCACCGGACGCCGGGAACGGTTTCATACGCTTCGACAGTACGGGGGGCTGAGCGGGTTCACCAAACGTGAAGAGAGCGACTACGATACGTTCAACGCAGGCCACGCGGGAACCGGCGTATCCGCAGCCTACGGTATGGTCGAGGCGCGTGAGCAGCTGAAACAGCGACATAAGGTCGTCTGCATTGTCGGGGACGGCGCCATGACGGCAGGGATGACGCTGGAAGGCCTGCACCATGCCGGAGGACTGGGGAAAGATTTCCTGGTCATTCTGAACGACAATCAAATGTCCATTTCCAAGAACGTCGGCGCGATTTCCTCCTATCTGAACCGGACCTTCACCGGAGAGTTTTATGCCAAGATGCGGGAGGAAACAGGGCAACTGTTGGGGAAGATTCCCCATATCGGGTCGGATGTGCAGAAGTGGGCCCGTCGGGCTGAAGAGCTGGCCAAGGGAGCGATCCTCCCCGGGCTGCTTTTGAAGAGCTTGGGTTCAGGTATGTGGGGCCGATCGATGGGCATAACTTTGAGCATCTGCTGCCCACCTTGGACAATGTGTTGAAGATGAAGGGGCCGGTGTTGCTCCACGTCATTACGAAAAAGGGGCTGGGCTATGAACCTGCAGTGAAGAATCCGGTGTGGTTCCATGCCTGCCCGCCTTTTGTCCGGGAAACCGGAGTTCCGGCGAAGAAAGCGGCGCGGCCGTCCTATACGCAGATCGCCGTCGAATCGTTGGTGAAGCTGGCCCGAGCGGATAAGCGGATCGTCGCGATTACAGCGGCAATGTGCGAGGGGACCGGCCTCAATATTTTTGAAAAAGAATTTCCGGACCGGATTTACGATGTAGGGATTGCTGAACAGCATGCGGTGACATTCGCCGCAGGTCTTGCGACGCAGGGCCTCCGTCCGGTGGTGGCGATGTATGCCACATTTTTACAGCGCGCATACGATCAAGTGGTGCACGATGTCGCCACGCAAAATCTACCGGTGACCTTTTGTATCGACCGCGGCGGGCTGGTTGCCGAAGACGGGACGACGCACCACGGCGCATTCGACTTTGCCTATCTGCGGCACATGCCGAACATGGTCGTCATGGCGCCGAAGGATGAAAACGAGTTGCAGCATATGCTGAAGACATGCATCCAGTATGACGGGCCTGCTTCGGTGCGGTACCCGCGCGGATTGAGCCTGGGTGTGACGATGGATAAGGAGCCGAAGGCCTTGCCGATTGGAAAGGGCGAGTTGTTGTGCGATGGCACGGAGGTGGCGATCGTCGCCGTCGGTGTGACGGTCTCGCATGCGGTGACGGCGGCGAAACGGCTTGAGGAAGAAGGTATTTCCACGGCGGTGGTGAATGCCCGATTCGTGAAGCCGCTGGATCAGGAATTGATCGTCGAGGTAGCGAAGCGCGTTCGCTACGTGGTGACGGTTGAAGAAGGCTGCAAGATGGGTGGGTTCGGCTCAGCCGTGCTCGAAGTTCTGTCCGATGGCGGCGTGGCGAATGTGACGACGAAGCTCTTGGGGTTGCCGGACCGGTACATCGAGCAAGGGCCGCAGGACTTTCTGCGCGAACGATACGGGTTGACGGCGGAAGGTATTTACCAGAGCGTGAAGGAACTGATCGGCACGACACCGGCTTCCTCGATCGAGAAGTTCACCTTCGCGTCATCGGCCGACCGGCTGTTGCACGGAGATGAACAGGGGAGCTGATTGAGGACGTGAGGCGTGAAGGCGTTAGAGGTGAGGCGAGAGCAAGTCGAATGCACATTACATAGGCGGAAAACGCGGCAGATCCAAGTTGGCAAGGTCAAGATCGGCGGAGACGCGCCCGTATCGGTGCAGTCGATGTGTTCAGACAGACACGCGCGATGTTGCAGCGACGATCGAGCAGATTCGCCAGCTGGAGGCTGCAGGGTGCGAAGTGATTCGCGTTGCCGTGCCGGACGACGAAGCGGCGGCGGTGCTGCCCAAGATCAAAGCCGCGATGACCGTACCGCTGATCGCGGATATTCATTTCGACCATCGGCTGGCATTGAAAGCAGCCAAGATTGTGGACTGTGTCAGGATCAACCCCGGCAATATCGGGGCCTGGTGGAAAGTCGAAGAAGTCATCAAGGCCGTGAACGAGCGAGGGATTCCTTTGCGTGTCGGCGTCAATGGCGGGTCACTCGAACGACCGTTGCTGGATAAATACGGCTGGCCGTCACCGGAAGCCTTGGCCGAATCAGCGCTCAATGCCGTCCACGCGTTAGAAGATGTGGGATTCACGAACATGAAGGTGTCGCTGAAGGCGTCGGATGTGCACCATGCGATCGATGCCTATTGGTTGTTTGCGCACCAGTCCGACTATCCCGTGCATATCGGGATTACCGAGGCAGGAACAGCGATGACCGGAGCCGTCAAGTCCACCATGGGTCTCGGGTATTTGCTCTCTCAGGGATCGGCGACACTATGCGCGTGTCGCTTGCTGCTGATCCGGTCGAAGAAGTAAAGGTGGGGTTCGAGATATTGAAGTCGCTTGAACTGCGCCATCGAGGGATCAATGTCATCGCCTGTCCTACGTGCGGCCGCGTGGAGATCGACGTCGTGAAGCTGGCCAATGAACTGGAAAAGAAGCTGGGCCATATCAAGACGCCCCTCAATGTCTCGGTCCTCGGCTGTGTCGTGAACGGTATCGGGGAAGGCAAGGAAGCGGATATCGGGATTGCCGGCGGAGAGGGCAAGGGGATCTTGTTCAAGAAAGGCAAGCTTGTCAGAAAGGTGCCGATCGAAGAGTTGATGGACACGCTGATTTACGAGGTCGAGCTGATGGCCAAGGAAAAAGACGCCGAGGAGAATGGAACTGTTGCGGTCCAGTCGAATGAGGGATGGGAATCGATGGCCCCGCAGTCGGATCAGCCTGCGACGCTCGGAAAGAAATTCCCGTGTTGCCCAACCGGTAATCACGCACCTGTCATTGTTTCTACGCCACCCCCATCAACGTGCACATTGAGATATAGGAACAAGGCCCGCTATAATGCGCGCGGGGCGCCGTACCCAAGTGGTTAAGGGAGCAGTCTGCAAAACTGCGATGCAGCGGTTCGACCCCGCTCGGCGCCTCCACACAGCGCTTGCTCGACCCGGCCTGTCAAAAGATATGTGCAGGGATATGCCAGTATCAGTGCCTGCCCAAACCTGGTTGACGATTGATTCCTCCAGGAAAGATATGTCAGAGTTCATAGGGATAGGAAATTGACGGCTGGGTAAGAGAGTGTTAGAATCCGCGATGTTATCGATCTGCAAGTCTAGCTGCTGTTCGCAGCTGCTCATCATAAGTTGAGAGTAAATAGAAGGAGAGAGAGAATGGCCGTTCCACTTTCCCAGATGGCTACTGTTACGAAGTATGTGCTTGCCCAGAAGATGAAAGGGGTGAAGCGGTATCCGCTCGTGTTGATGCTGGAGCCCTTATTCCGTTGCAATTTGGCCTGTGCCGGCTGCGGAAAAATTCAATATCCTGATCATGTGTTGGACAAGCGGCTCACCCCCGAGCAGTGTTGGGCTGCGGCGGAGGAATGTGGCGCCCCGATCGTCAGCATTCCCGGTGGCGAACCGATGATCCATCCCGAGATGTCCAAGATCGTCCGCGGGCTGGTTGCGCAAGAGCGATATGTCTATCTCTGCACCAATGCAATTTTGATGGAGCGAAAACTCGACGAGTATCAGCCCTCAAAGTTTCTCACGTTTAGTGTCCACATGGACGGCCTGAAAGACGAACACGATTTGGCGGTCTGTCGAGACGGTGTCTATGACGTGGCGGTGAAGGCGATCAAGGCGGCGCTCAAGCGGGGGCATCGGGTCACGACCAATACGACCCTCTTCGATGATGCCAATCCGGAGCGCGTGCGGAAGTTTTTGATGCGATGATGGAACTCGGTGTCGAAGGCATGATGATTTCGCCCGGGTACAGCTATCAGAAGGCGCCGGACCAAGCAGCACTTTCTGAAGCGAGAGCGCACGCGGGAATTGTTTTCCCGTATTTTGGGGAATCCGAAGAAGGGATGGCAGTTCAACCAATCGCCGCCTATTCTTAGATTTCTTGATGGGGAGGCGGGAGTACGAATGCACGCCTTGGGGTAATCCAACGTATAACGTGTTCGGATGGCAAAAGCCCTGCTATTTGCTGCAAGAAGGCTATGCGAAGACGTTCCGTGAACTGATGGACAGCACGGAGTGGGATCGCTACGGAACAGGGCGGAATGAAAATGCGCCGATTGCATGGTGCATTGCGGCTACGAAGCGTCGGCAGTCGAACGATACGTTCGGCACGCTGTCCGGGTTTGGTCGGACCGTCAAGCTGACGATGCTCCCTACCTCGCGATGATAGAGAACGTGCAGCGTCGTTCACCTCCCGTCGTTCGCAGGAGCCGCCCAGCCATCTTCTTGTTAGGCGTTTCACGTTTCACGTCTCACGTTTAACGGTCCCCTGATGACCGATACCAAGAATCATAGTAGCGGCGGCGTAACAGGGATCGCCCGAAGGCCGGGTATTTCAGCCGGCGATCATTCGCTGAGCTTGCCGAAGCGGTGGAACTGGCGTTCGATTATCGCGGCGATGTGACGGTGTCCTTGACTTCCGGCGAATCTGTCAGCGGGTATCTCTTCAATCGTCAGGTCAGCGGTCCCGATTCCTATCTTGAGGGTGTTCCCTTCCGACGGTTCTGCCGCGCGGAACATTCGGTACGACCAGATTGCCACGATTGCCTTTACCGGTGAGGACACGGCCACGGGAAATCCTGGGAGGCCTGGATCGCCAAGAAGGCTCCGGAGCGGCGAGCTGAAGTCGAACGTGTTGCAGCCGAGGCAAGAACACGAGGAATCCTGTAAGTTCTCCACCTCGCTGGTCTCATGTCTTTTACACAGCTCCATCCTACACAGGCGCATCGAGAATGGCTCTCTCCAAGTAGCTTGAAAATGGGCTTATCTCTCCGCTCAGTCGGGCCATCGATTCGTTGACAACGGGTAGGGGCTATGTTAAAAATTGCAGCCTTAAAATTGGCCGGGATTGTCGGTGATCACACGTTCCGTTGTATGAGGCGGACGCAAACGCTCCGGCGACGGAAAGAGCAGTCCTGAGAGCACGTGAGACGCAGACAGATCGCACAGAGTCAGTCGCGATGGCGGGAATGGGTCCTGGCTGGTTGCAATATTGGGCGGTTTCCCCTCGGTCGTGTCTGCAACGCATGAAGCCGACCATCGGTTTACGGTGGAAGGGTTTGTCTGCGGAGCAGATGGAAAAGGCAGCGCGAATATAGATGTGCTCGTCAAGGACACAAAGATCTCCTACGGGCAGATTGTCAAGACCGATGGAGACGGATACTACAAGGCCGCATTTCATCTTCATAACGATAATCTCGGCGATCCTCTACTGATTGAAGCCAATGGGCAGCAGCAACAACAGAAAGTCTCGTTTGACCCGAAGGATCTGGAATCAGAGCGAATCATTCTTGTCAATTTTGGGACCGGCTGCATGCAGGATAGGGGCAGTCCTCCTCTGTGGGTCTATCTAGGGTCTGGGACTGTTGCGGCAGCAGTCAGGTGGGTTCATCGGGTTCAAACTGATTCGTTCGTGGCGAAAGCAGGAACAGAAAACGAGGAAAGTCTCAGGGTAAGCGGAAGAAATAACCGAAGCGGTCCGTGGGGCTGATGTGCACCTCGCTGGATCGGTTACTCGAAGTGGCGGGGGAGTGCGTGCAGCGTCACGGTACTTTCTTAAGGATCGGCGCTTTCATCCAGGGGCGTATCCCCTCTGGTGAAGCGCTTTTCGTTTGAATATGGGAGTCAATCGTCGTTGATGTGGCTGAGAAAAATGGAGCACTTGTAGGTTATGAAGCAGATGAAAGTTCCGCAACTGGCGGTGGTGTTGGGATTAGGGCTCTTCATGGTGGCATGTGGAGGAGAGGGAGGGGAGGGGCCGATCGTTGCCGCCGCCTCCGGCCCCTGCTGAGTGGGCTGGATAAGCCATATGCCCGGCTGGTTGGTGGACCGATGCGGCCAAACTGGAAGAAGGGCGGAAGCTCTACCTTGGCGAGACAAACCCCGACGTGAATTGTGGCAGTTGCCATGGCAAGGACGGCAAGCCGGCTAAGGCGGGTGCCCGTGACTTCCGCGTCAGTGAACGGATGAAGCTCTATTCCGATTCCGTTTGGGCCTGGCGGATTGCCGGCGGGGTTCCCAACACGAAGATGAAGGCGTGGAAGAGCAAGCTTGTCTGGACGAAGATGTCTGGAAGCTCGGTGTTGTTTGAGGCGAGTTTCTGGAATGCCTGGGAAGGGATGGGACGCTGAAAAGAAGTCGTGGTTCCGATACGGCAGAGGGTGCCTCGGCAGCTCCGGCTGCTCCAGTACCGGCGGGCGAAGTAAGCGGCCTTAATCCGGGAGCCTGTGCGATAGCACTCACAAGAAGCCTCTCTTGTACTGAGACTTCCTGGTTGCCTATCGGTGTGGTTGCATAATGATGGCCTAGGGTGCCGTGCAAGGCCTGGACAAATGTATTGCCCCTATGGGCATGACCAGATCTTCTTGTTGTCCCTGTCAGTTCTTGTCTCAAGTCATCGCGCAGTTCACGGTAAAATGATGCTATTCTGTACGACGCGCGATCCCTTGACGCCCAAGGATTCTGGCTACAGGGTATGAAGCGCGGTGAAAGCGGGTATTGCGGAATCGAGAAGAAAAGGACAGGTCTCGGACCTCTAGCGGTTGAGCTGGCCATAAAAGTAGAGAACGCATGGAGCAGGTCTCTCGATGTCGGTTAAGGCTCCTAGCGAAGAGGCACTTCGAAATATCAGCGAAAACGTGGCAGCGTGGCATGAGTGGCGGTATGATGCCACTTACTGGCCTTGTTCGGAGGAGTGGCCTATGCCCAAACTCGGGCATGCCTGCGGTGGAGTTTCCTATACGGGGAATCGGACCGCGGTAGTGGATTATCGCCCAGCTTCATACGCTGTTCGGGGCATTCATTCTCTGGTGCCCTGATCTTTATCGTGATCGCAGAGTGGCTGGGGTCATCGGAAGCAAGATCTTCGGTACGATCGGTTGGCCAAAAAGAAGTCACGGAAGGTGACGGTCATCCTCTTCAGTATGACCGCCCTCACCGGTGGCCTGTTTATTTTCGTGCTCCTCGCGACGTACCCGCGGTTTACCACCTGGTTCATCAGCATCACTTCTATCTCGTATTCACGGTGATCTACGCCGCTGTTGTTCAATCAGCGGGACCATCGTGCTGTACATGTATTTCTATATGGAGGACTGGAAGGTGAGAAGAGGAATGTCATATATCATCTTTACCAGTATTGTATAACCTCTTAGATACCATTTTGCGCGTTGTTGT
>ERZ1370068.10331-contig-9040_pt1 | contig 47867 bp, 57 predicted proteins | sample MGYA00561227_ERZ1370068 | MGnify/ENA primary metagenome ERZ1370068 (study PRJEB38410, sample SAMEA6850437) | metagenome | study: Metagenomic assessment of the ecological functions of the soil: analysis of the soil microbiota associated with the... | reverse complement strand
CAGTTACGTATTGCTATCACCGGCGACAAAATCAGAAGCGCCCATATCGAACAGGGGGTACGGACATTCCTTACATCATCCAGGGTACCCAGAACTCGGTAGCTACCGTCCAATTCAAGAAGCGCCGTGTTGGCGCTGGACGTGACGCCGCAAATCACGCCGGACAACCGCGTGATCATGAACGTCGAACATCCGCAAGGATGACGGTGGGTCAAACGGTCACCGTGCAGGGAAGTCAATATCCGGCGATCGATACCAAGAACGTGACGACGCAATCGCGGTCAACAACGGCGACACCGCGGTTATCGGCGGCATTGACCAGCAGACGATCACCAGCGACACCAACAAGGTCCCGTTCCTGGGTGACCTGCCAGTGTTGGGCTATCTTTTCAAGCAGACCGCCCGCTCGAGCCAGAAAACGGAGCGCTTGATCTTCCTCACGCCGCGTGTCGTCCGCGGAGTCGATCACTGCGGTGAAATGGATGCGCACATCCAAGAGCTAGCCGGTAATGCAGTGTCGCCGCGAAAGTGGCGATCCAGCGACGTAACGGCGATCTCTACAATGCCCCGGTGTCACTCCACCGGGGCAATTTATTTCTGGTCGGCCTCATGGGGGCCATAATCGACGCTCGGGCGCCAGCTCGCGCGGCGACTCGCGAAGCGCTTTATCGACGCGGATCACGAGCTCGAGCGGCGGCTCGGCGTGACAATTCCGACGATATTCGAGATCGAAGGCGAGACCGGATTCGCGATCGCAAAGAAGCGGTCATCCACGACCTGCGCATGACCGACATCGTGCTCGCGACTGGCGGCGGTGCCGCGCTGCCGCTGAGCGCGCGCACCCTCAAGGGAAACGGGACGGTGATCTACCTCTTCGCGGAGCCGCAGACGCTCTGGGATCGCGTGTGCCATAGCCGCCACCGCCCGATGCTGCAGGCACCGATCTCGCGCGCGCGGCTGTTCCAGTTGTTCGCGGAGCGCGATCCGCTCTATCGGGAAGTGGCCGATCACGTCGTGCCGTCGGAGCGCGATGCCGTGCTGCGGATTCGTTCGTCGCTCTCGAGCCTCGGCGAGCAAACGTCGAGCGCTTCTGTGAAGAAGGTCGACGTCGGCGTCGGTGAGCGCAGCTATCCGGATTCATGTCGGCGAAGGGTTGCCGCGCGCGCGCCGCCGATCTGCTCGGCGGCATCGTTCCGCGCCGCGTCGTCGTTGTTACCAATGCGACAGTGGCGGCGCATCATCTGGCGCCGCCCGCGCCTCGCTTCCGCGCACGGCACGGCGGTGGACGTGCCGTCGATCCCGGAGGGCGAGGCCCACAAGTCGTGGCCGACGTTGCAGGACATCATCACCCGGCTCCTGGAATTGCGCGCCGAGCGCTCGACGCTGCTGGTCGCGCCCGGAGGCGGCGTTGTCGGCGATCTTGCGGGCTTCGCCGCGGCGATCTACCTGCGTGGAATGCCGTTCTGCAGGTGCCGACGATGCTTTTGGCCCAGGTCGACTCATCCGTTGGCGGCAAGACCGGCATCAATCACGCGCTTGGCAAGAACATGGTCGGTGCTTTCTGGCAGCCGCGCGCCGTGCCGATCTGATATCGATTGCCTTGCCACGTTGCCGCCGCGCTGAATTTGGGAAGGGCAGGGCTGGCCGAGGTCGGCTGGAATACGGCGCGATCCGCGATGCATCGTTCTTTCGCTGGCAGGGAGGAAAACGCCTGCAGCGGCTGCGTGACGGAGACACCGCTGCGCTTCAGCACGCGATTTACGAGAGCTGCCGAACCAAAGCCGAAATCGTCGGCGCCGATGAGCGCGAGTCCGGCGAGCGGGCATTGCTGAATTCCGGACACACGTTCGGCCACGCGATCGAGACGGCAGAGGGCTATGGCGCGTGGTTGCACGGCGAAGCCGTGGCGGCCGGTGGCGGTCGCAAAGCGATTGCCGGCGGGGCGGCTGCCTTGCAAAGAGACGAACTGGTTGGTGAATCGTCGCCGCTGGTCTCCCAACTGAACTTCACCGCGCCTTTGCGCCCGATAAGTGGCTCGAGTTGATGGGACGAGACAAGAAGGCTGCCGACGGGTCCAACCGCTTGTTCGCTCGAGGCGCTCGGGCGCGCGGTGATCAGAGCAGGCGTATGAGCAACTTGCCGCGACGCTCGCCACCTAACCCAGCCTACATATACGAAAACGGCGCCCGCGGGCTGCTTGCGTTGCGACTTCGAACGAAGGTCAGTTGGCAGTCAGGACGTGGTTGTGAACCAGACCTGCCGTCCGGAGACATGAGGAGCGCAGGCATGCCGACCGCACTGGCGCCTGCTGTATCGCTCTCGAGAATGAAACCGTCACGGCGCTGCCAGTTCCAGAAGCGGTTGCCGGCGTGACCGTTATCGCCCTGGGGAGGATGGTGGCGGTGAAGGCGCCGGTGCCTTCGGTCGCGAGGAACGAGAACGTCTGGCTGACCTTGCACGTTCCACTGTTAAGGGTAGCGGGTGACCGCCATGGATGCGTGGGTGCCGTTAACCTGAACACGTTGCTGACGATGGTGGTTCCAGCAACGTTCGCCTCAAGCTGCAGTCGGTGATCGCAAAACTCATCCCGGTGAAACAGCTGCCGGTGACGGTAAACCACCGCGCCGGTTAACCGGGGTCCGCGAAAAAGCCGCCGCAAACTGGGGCGGTGATCCGATATTGGTGGCGGCGGTGTGCCGCCGCAGGCGATATAGAACGCCGCGATCTGTCCGCACAGTGCGCGGTATCGGGCCCGGTGAATGTTGTTACTCCGGTCGGTACGATCGATAGCGACGTTGCTCTGCTCATGAGTCCGCGCGATTGCCCGGACGATAAAGCAGCCGCTATGACGTCGGCTGCGCGGATAAGCCAGTGAACTGGTGTGAGCGGCATTGACGGGAATGCGAATCGCATCGTAGCAAGACCATTCTGGTCGGACAAAGATGAGTGACCTGTTTGCGCGTGGCACAGTCGAATTTGCGGCGATCAGCGCATAGGTGCCGAGCACAACGTCGGAAGTGACCGCCGCCGGCCAGCGGGGTGCCGGCGGCGCCCGGCCAGCTGGACCGGACGCGGTGCCGACCGTCCTGGCCCGAGCAAACCGGAGCCCGAAGCGAACCGCTGCAGACCGGATTGCCGGGCAGATGGTGATCGGCGCGCCGGCAGCGGGCACGACGTCGGCTTACCGGCTTCACGGCGGCACGACCGCGGCGCCGCTGGAATCCCGGATGGTAATGGTGACGGCGGTGTCGGCGGCGACGGGTTTGCCGAGCAGAGGAATGGTCGTCGACCCCGCGTGCGTAACCGGGCAATAACGCGGTCGCGTCACCGGCGCGGCTTGGAAGGGCCTGGTGCCGCCGGTAATGGTCAAAGTCGACGGAACGCCCGAATAGACGATCGTCGACGCCGGAAGGCACCGATCTCCGCCGCCAGCGCCGCTCAGGCGCGCACCGCCGCAGGCTCGCCGCGAACCGACAGGCCGGCCAGCACGAGAGCGTGAGGCGCGCGCAGGCGGCAGGTCAGATCGGATTTCTCCGCCATGCCAGCTGGGAAACCTCTCGATGATGTTGTCCCTGTTACTTTGCCTGGGCTCGGGCGGACATCGATTTGGATGCTTGCACCGGACATCTCTAGCCTGACTTCCGTTCAGATTAAAGCCCACAGAAATCGTCCCGATGCGAGCGTTTACCTGGGCTTAGCCAATCGCGATGGCCACGTTATCGTCTGTTGTAGCGCCTGCCCGGGCGTCCGAGTCCGCCCTCAGACTCGACTCCGTCGCGGCGGCTGGCCCGGCAGGCAGTCATGGTCCGCTGCCAACGCCGGTAATCGATCCCTCGGCTGCCACTGCCGCATTGCGCAACGTCGCGGCACTTGGTTACGTGGGTTTCTGGCGCCATTATGGCGAAAGCGGTGCTCGGGCTGCCCATTTCCAGCGTGAGCCGGCCGATGAATTTCCTGATGAGGTCAGCGTGGAAGCCGAACCCGAGACACCCACTTTGACCAGTCGCCGGCGTGGCTGCCGCACGCGCAGGGGCTGTGTCGACCCGGCAACGCGAGCACGACGCGTGCGGGCTGGCACTTCATCGCCCACATCAAAGGGCGCAAGAGAGTCGCCGCGATCGCTCGAACCAGGCCTCTAGAATCCCCGATCAGCCCTGACCCATGCGCGGCGCGACAAAGCGCGCGCCGACCCGTTGCAGGGCGACGGCGCGGGCATCCTGCGTCCAGCTGCCCGACGCATTCCTGCGCCGCGCCTGCGGCAAGCGGCGGCATGACGCTGCCGGCGCTCGGGCAATACGGCGTCGGCATGGTGTTCCTGCCGCAAGGAGCCGGCGTCGCGCATGGCGTGCGAACAGGAGATCGAGCGCGCGATCGCACGGCGAAGGCCAGGTGCTGCTTGGCTGGCGCGACGTGCCGACCGACAACGCGGGCCTGTCCGAGCGCACCAAGGACGTCGAGCCGGTGATCCGCCAGGTTTTCATCGCGCGCGGCGCCAACGCGCATCGACCAGGACGCGCTCGAGCGCAAGCTCTACATCATCAGCAAGCAAGCCGGGCACGCGATCCAGGCGCTGAAGCTCAGGCACGGCAAGGAGTTCTACGTGCCGTCGATGTCGACGCGCACGATCGTCTACAAGGGCATGCTGCTCGCGCATCAGGTCGGCGAGTACTACCTCGATCTGACGCGATCCGAACGATGGTGTCGGCGCTGGCGATGGTGCACCAGCGCTTCTCGACCAACACGTTCCCGACCTGGGACCTCGCGCATCCGTTCCGTCTGCGTCTGCCACAACGGCGAGATCAACACGCTGCGCGGCAACGTCAACTGGATTCGCGCGCGGCAGCAGGCGATCGCGCAGCACGGTTCTCGGCGATGACCTCGACAAGATCTGGCCGCTGATCTACGACGGGCAATCCGATTCGGCGTCGTTCGACAACTGCGCTCGAGCTCCTGCACGATGGGCGGCTATCCGCTCGCGCACGCGATGATGCTGATGATCCCGGAAGCGTGGGCGGGCAATCCGCTGATGGACGAGGATCGCCGCGCGTTCTACGAATACCACGCCGCGCTGATGGAGCCGTGGGACGGCCCGGCGGCGATGGCGTTCACCGACGGCCGGCAGATCGGCGCGACGCTCGATCGCAACGGGCTGCGGCCGGCGCGCTACATCGTCACCGACGACGACTACGTCGATCATGGCGTCCGAAGTCGGCGTGCTCGACATTCCCGAGCGCAAGATCGTCAGGAAGTGGCGGCTGCAGCCGGGCAAGATGCTGCTGGTCGACATCGAGCAGGGCCGCATCATCGACGACGACGAGCTGAAGCGCACGCTGGCGACCGCGAAGCCGTACCGCGAGTGGATCGACCGCGCCGCGCATCGTCGCTCGAGGATCATGCCGGAGCCCGCGCCGCCGCAGCGATCGGACGTCTCGCTGCTCGACCGCCAGCAGGCATTCGGCTACACGCAGGAAGACCTCGAAGGTGATCCTCGCGCCGATGGCGCAGAACGGCGAGGAAGCGGTCGGCTCGATGGGCAACGACGCCGCGCTGCCGGTGCTGTCGAACCGGCCGAAGGTCCTCTACAGCTATTTCAAGCAGCTGTTCGCGCAGGTGACCAATCCGCCGATCGACCCGATCCGCGAAGAGCTGGTGATGTCGCTCGTGACGTTCATCGGGCCGCGGCCGAACCTGCTCGGCAGTCGACGATCACGCCGATGCCGCCGATGCGTCCTGACGAGGCGCAGCAGCCGATCCCTCACCGCCGACGAGATGGAGAAGATCCGTCACATCGGCGCTGTTCACCGGCGGCGCGTTCCGCTCGTGCGAGCTCGACATCTGCTATCCCGCGGCGTGGGGCGCGAACGGCATGGAGGCGGCGCTCGCGAGCGCTTGCGCGCACGCCGAGGACGCGATCCATCAGGGCTTCAACATCCTGATCGTGTCCGATCGCAACGTATCGGCGGAGCTGATGCCGATTCCCGCGCTGCTCGCCACGGCCGCCGTGCATCAGCATCTGGTGCGCAAGGGCCTGCGCACCAGCGCCGGGCTCGTCGTCGAGACCGGGCTCGGCGCGCGAAGTGCATCATTTCGCGCTGCTCGCCGGCTACGGCGCGGAGGCGATCCATCCGTACCTCGCGCTCGAGACGCTCGCTCGACTTGCACGAGGTCGATGCCTGGAATCGACCCGAAGGAATCGGCGAAGCGCTTCATCAAGGCGATCTGCAAGGGACTCTACAAGGTGATGTCCAAGATGGGCATCTCGACCTACCAGTCGTATTGCGGCGCGCAGATCTTCGAGGCGGTCGGACTGCAGCAGTGCGTTCGTCGACAAGTATTTCACCGGCACGGCGAGCAACATCGAGGGCATCGGTCTGTTCGAGGTCGCCGAGGAGGCGTACCGGCTGCACCAGCTCGCGTTCGGCGACGATCCGCTGCTCGCGCGACGCGCTCGATGCCGGCGGCGAATACGCAGTATCGCGTCCGCGGCGAAGAGCACATGTGGACGCCTGACTCGATCGCCAAGCTGCAGCACGCGGCGCGCGCCAACAGTCATCGTCGACCTACCAGCGAGTACGCGGCGCTGATCAACGATCAGGCCAGCGCGAGCTGATGACGCTGCGCGGATCTGTTCGAATTCAAGCCGGCGGTGCGCGCCGGTCCCGCTCGACGAGGTCGAGCCGGCGGCGGAAATCGTCAAGCGCTTCGCGACCGGCGCGATGAGCCTCGGCTCGATCTCGACCGAGGCGCACACGACGCTCGCCGTCGCGATGAACCGCATCGGCGGCAAGTCGAATACCGGCGAAGGCGGCGAGGACGCGCATGCGCTATCGCGCTGATGCGCGAAGAGCGGGCGAGACGCTGAACGCTCGCGGCATCGGCGCGCGTCGTCGTCGACATTCCGCTCAAGGAAGGCGATTCAGCTGCGCTCGAAGATCAAGCAGGTCGCGTCGGCGCGCTTCGGCGTCACCGCCGAGTACCTGCGTCAGCGCCGACCAGCTGCAGATCAAGATGGCGCAGGGCGCGAAGCCCGGCGAAGGCGGCCAGTTGCCCGGGCACAAGGTCTCCGGAGTACATCGCGCAGCTGCGCTATTCGGTGCCGGGCGTCGGCTTGATCTCGCCGCCGCCGCACCACGACATCTACTCGATCGAGGATCTCGCGCAGCTGATCCACGATCTGAAGAACGCGAACCCGCAGGCGTCGATCTCGCGTGAAGCTCGTGTCCGAAGTCGGCGTCGGCACCGTCGCCGCGGGCGTGGCGAAGGCCAAGGCCGATCACGTGACGATCGCCGGCCACGACGGCGGCACCGGCGCGTCGCCCGAGTCGTCGATCAAGCACGCCGGCACGCCGTGGGAGCTGGGTCTCGCCGAGACGCAGCAGACGCTCGTGCTCGAACCGTCTGCGCGGCCGCATCGCCGTGCAGGTCGACGGCCAGATGAAGACCGGCCGCGACGTCGTCGTCGGCGCGCTGCTCGGCGCCGACGAGTTCGGCTTCGCGACGGCGCCGCTCGTCGTCGAAGGCTGCATCATGATGCGCAAGTGCCATCTGAACACCTGCCCGGTCGGCATCGCGACGCAGGATCCGGAGCTGCGCAAGCGCTTCGCCGGGCCAGCCCGAGCACGTCGTCAACTACTTCTTCTTCGTCGCCGAGGAAGTGCGCGAGCTGATGGCGAAGCTCGGCATCCGCTCGTTCAACGAGCTGATCGGACGCGTCGGACCTGCTCGACACGCGAGCGCGGCATCGAGCACTGGAAGGCGCGCGGCCTCGATTTCACGCGCGTGTTCTACCAGCCGAAGATGCCGGCCGAAGTCGCGCGCTATCGCTGCGAGGCGCAGGACCATCGGCTCGCGCGGGCGCTCGACCACGAGCTGATCGCCGCGGCGGCGCCGGCGCTCGACAAGGGCGAGCGCGGTGCGCCTCGAGTTCAAGATCCGCAACGCGCATCCGCTCGGTCGGCGCGATGCTCTCAGGCGTGATCGCACGCAAGCTACGGCCACGAGGGACTGCCCGACGACACGATCCACGTCGCGTTCGACCGGCATCGCCGGCCAGAGCTTCGGCGCGTTTCTCGGCGCGCGGCGTCACGTTCGAGCTGCAGGGCGCGACCAACGATTATGTCGGCAAGGGGCTTGTCCGGTGGACGGATCGTCGTCTATCCCGACCCGACGTGCCCGGCGAAGCCCGAAGACAACATCGTCATCGGCAATACGGTGATGTACGGCGCGATCGCAGGTGAGGCCTATTTCCGCGGCGTCGCGGGCGAGCGTTTCTGCGTGCGCAATTCCGGCGCGTCGGCGGTCGTCGAAGGCACAGGGGACCACGGCTGCGAGTACATGACCGGCGGCACCGTCGTCGTCCTCGGACGCACGGGACGCAACTTCGCCGCCGGCATGAGCGGCGGCATCGCGTACGTCTACGATCCCGACGGCACCTTCGCGTCGCGGTGCAACGCGTCGATGGTCGCGCTCGAGCCGCTGTTGACGGAGACCGAGCAGGCGGCTGCCGAGGTCGAGCTCGCCGCGGCGGGCAACGGTCGTCTGCTCCATCGGGACCAGTCCGACGAGCCGATCGTGCGTGCGCAGATCGAGCGCCATCTGCGCTTACACGGGATCGACGCTGGCGCTCGAGGTGCTCGACGACTGGGAAGCTTCGCGCGGCGGAAGTTCGTCAAGGTGTTCCCGCACGAATACAAGCGCGCGCTCACCGAGATGCACGCGAAGCGCGCGGCGACGAAGACTGCGGCGGCCGAAGCAACGCGAGGCCGCCTGATGGGCAAGGTGACGCGGTTTCATCGAGCTGCAGCGGATCCAGGAAGCGACGCGAGCCGATCGCCCGAGCGCGTCACGCACTACCGCGAGTTCATTCTCGCCGCTCGACTGACGACGAGGCGGCGAAGCAGGGCGCGCGCTGCATGGATTGCGGCATACCGTTCTGCCAGACCGGGTGCCCGATCAACAACATCATTCCGGACTGGAACGATCTCGTCTACCGGAAGCAATGGCGCACGGCGCTCGACGTGCTGCACTCGACGAACAATTTTCCGGAATTCACCGGCCGCGTCTGTCCGGCGCCGTGCGAAGCGGCGTGCACGCTCAACATCAACAACGATCCCGTCGGCATCAAGTCGATCGAGCACTTCATCATCGACAAGGGCTGGGAAGAGGGCTGGGTCGTGCCGCTGCCTCCGGCCGCCAAGACCGGCAAGCGCGTCGCGGTCAGTCGGTTCGGGCCCTGCGGGACTCGCGTGCGCGCAGCAGCTCGCGCGCGCCGGGCACGACGTCGTCGTGTTCGAGAAGGCCGACCGCATCGGCGGCCTTCTGCGCTACGGCATTCCCGATTTCAAGATGGAGAAGCACCTGATCGACCGGCGAATGGCGCAGATGGTCGATCGAGGGCGTCGACTTCCGGCCGAACGTCGCATGTCGGCGAGCGACGTTTCGGCCGGCGAGCCTGCTCGCCGAGTACGACGCGGTCGCGCTTGACCGGCGGCGCCGAGGCGCCGCGCGATCTGCCGGTGCCGGGCCGCGATCTCGCCGGCGTCCATTTCGCGATGGAATTTCTGCCGCAGCAGAACCAGCGTCGTCGCCGGCGACAGCGGTGCCAGGTCAGATCACTCGCGACGGGCAAGCACGTCGTCGTCATCGGCGGCGGCGACACCGGTTCCGACTGCGTCGGCACGTCGAACCGCCAGGGCGCGGCGTCGGTCACGCAGTTCGAGCTGCTGCCGCAACCGCCGGAGACACGAGAACAAGCCGCTCGTCATGGCCGTACTGGCCGATCAAGCTGCGCACGTCGTCGTCGCACGAGGAAGGCTGCGCGCGCGACTGGGCGGTGGCGACGAAGCGCTTCGAAGGCAGCGAACGGCAAGCGTCGAGAAGCTCGTCGCCGCCCGCGTCGAATGGCGGAAGGACGCCGACGGCAGCCGAAGATGGTCGAAATCGCGGCAGCGAGTTCGAGATGAAGGCCGACCTCGGTGCTGCTTGCGATGGGCTTCATCGGCCCGGTGCGCGCAGGGCCTGCTCGAGCAGCTCGGCGTCGACGCGACGACCACCGCAGCAACGTCAAGGCCGACACCGACGACTACCGGACGTCGGTGCCGAAGGTCTTCGCCGCCGGCGACATGCGTCGCGGCCAGTCGCTCGTCGTCTGGGCGATCCGCGAGGGGCGCCAATGCGCACGCGCGATCGACGAAATGCTGATGGGCGCCGCCCTACCGCGTTGATGACGACCCCCACGCTTCGGCCAACGCCGCTGCGCTGCCCCGAGAGGAGCATTCGCGCCAGTGGGACGGCCCGGCGGCGCTCATCGCATTGCGCCGCTGATCATTATGAGCTCGGTCGTCGCTCGACGTCGCGAGCTGGCGCCCGGCCGCGTCGCCGGCGCACGAAGCCGATGCGCTTGCGCACGCTCGCGAAGCGGGCAGCGTGCTCACGCTGCCGCAGTCTCGCGTTCGCGTTCGGAGGGCGACGAGCCGCGCTTTCTCGATCCCAAGTGGTCGGACGGCCGCGCGAAAAACATCAGCCTCGACGGTACTGCGATCAAGGGCGCGCACGGCGATGCGGACGATCTCCGGCGCTCGCCCGAATGGTCAGACGCTTTGCCGCGAACGCGGCGGCCTGATCGCCGCGCTGTTTCCGCGCTACGCGCCGCATCGTCGACGCGCGCCCGCACCAGCTATCGTCCGCAGCCGGCGACGGGACGCGGGCATGTCGGCGCAAGGACGACTCGCGGCTGCACGTCGACGCATTCCCATCGCGGCCCAATCGCGGCGAGCGCATCCTGCGCGTGTTCTGCAACGTCAATCCCATGGCGAAGATCGCGTGTGGCGGGTCGGCGAGCATTCGAGCCGATGGCGCGCCGCTGTCATGCCGGGCATTCGCGCCGATGCGCCAGAAGCGGAATCGGCGCTGCTGGCGGCGCTGCGCGTCACCAAGGGGCCGACGCAGCGACTACGATCATCTGATGCTGGGTCTGCACGATAGCGCGAAGGCGGATCTCGATTATCAGCGCGAGTGTCCACAGGAAGATGGTGCGCTTCGCGCCGGGTACGACGTGGATCTGCTTTTCCGACCAGGTGATGCATGCGGCCGTTGCGGGCCAGTACATGCTCGAGCAGACGATTCACTTGCCGCTGTCCGCACTTTACCTTCCCGACCTGTCGCCGCTCGCGATACTCGAGCGTCTCACGGGACGGTCGCTCGCCGCCTGATATCCTCTCTGCGGCGCCGGCCGGCATCACGCCGCCTGCATCGCATGTCCGTCATCGAGAACGACACCCTTCTTCGCGCGTTGCGGCGCGAGCCGACGCCGTACACGCCGATCTGGTCTGATGCGGCAGGCGGGCCGCTACCTGCCCGAATACAACGCAACGCGCGCGCGCGCGGGCAGCTTCATGGCGCTCGCCACGACGCCGTCGCTCGCGACCGAGGTGACGCTGCAGCCGCTCGCGCGTTACCCGCTCGACGCGGCGATCCTGTTTTCCGACATCCTCACCGATTCCCGACGCGATGGGTCTCGGGCTGTCGTTCGTCGAGAGCGAAGGGCCGCGCTTCGCGCGCACGCTGGCGGACGAGGCATCGATCGCGGCGCTCGCAGTTCCGACATGGCGCGGTTGCGGTACGTGTTCGACGCGTGTCGCCGAAATCAAGCGTGCTCTGCGCGGCCGCGTGCCGCTGATCGGATTCGCCGGCAGCCCGTTCACGCTCGCCTGCTACATGATCGAAGGCGGCGGCAGCACCGATTTCGCGACGGTGCGCATGATGGCGCATGCGCGGCCCGATCTGCTCGCGCGCATTGTCGACGTCAACGCGCGTGCGATCACGAGCTATCTGCGCGAGCAAAGTCGCCGCGGGCGCCGATGCGGTGATGCTGTTCGACACGTGGGGCGGCGTGCTCACGGCGGATACGTGGCGTCGCTTTTCGCTGGCGCCGATGCGCTTCGGTGATCGCGGAGTTGGCGTCGAGCCAGGAAGGCGCGCCGGTGCCTGCCATCGTCTTCACAAAGGCGCGGGCGGCTGGCTCGACGATCTCGCCGATTGCGGCGCCGCGTGCGTCGGGATCGACTGGACGATCGACTTGGCGGCCGCACGGCGGCAAATCGGCGCGCGCGTCGCACTGCAGGGGCAATCTTGACCCGCTTGTGCTCCTCACCGATCCCGATGCACTGTGGTACGCGCGGCGGAAGCCGTCGTGCGCGCGGCCGATCCGGCACCTGGCCACGTATTCAACCTGGGACACGGCCTGTCGTTCCCGCCACACCCACCGACCACGCATCGCCGTGCTCGTCCAGGGCCGTGCATCGCGCGTCTGCGCGCAAGTGCGTTGAACAAGCCCCTGCGCCCTATGCACACGCCTTGGAGAACGCGAGGTTGCCCAGCGATTTTTGTTGCACGGGTCTTGACAAACGGGCGCCGCAGGGTGCAGCCCGGGCACTTATGCACATGTCCTATCGCCGGGCTCGCGCCGGACGGTACCACGGAGCGACTGCGGAAGAGAGATCGCCATTCATTGGATCGATTGTAGTGAAAAATGACGTGCGCCCCATGAAGTATTGGTGAAGGCGGACTCGTCGTGCCGTAATTTCGGCGGCGTTGTCAAGTGACTTACGCACACATCTATCCACAGTGCGCGATGGCCGCGGCGGGGCCTTGGAAGAAGGCGGCTTGCAGGCCATTTGCTGCAAGATGTGGTGAGGAATTCGAACACTGCAACTTTTGCCGCAGCGCTCGTTCCGGCGATTTCGTCGCGTCGACACCGCAATGACGATTGCACGCATCGCGCTTCCCGTCGCGCTGGAAAAAATTTCGACTATTGGATTCCCCGACGGTCCGTCGATCGCGCGGGGTGCGATCGTGCGCGTCCGATTGGCGCGCCGCTCGCTGATCGGCGTTGTCGTCGACGTCGTCACCGAAGTCGGACGTATCGCGCGAGCGCGTTGCGGCCCAGCAATCGACGAAATCGTTGCGCTGCCGCCGCTATCCGACGACGTGATGACGCTGGTCGAATTCGTCGCCGATTACTATCAACAACCGTTCGGCATGGCCGTTGCGCTGGCAGGTCCCGCCGCTGGGAAGCGCGACACGACAGCGCGCGCAGCGATCGCCGCGCTCAGGCTGACTGCGCAAGGGCGTGCGTCGTTGCCGGCGCGGCTCATTCGTGCGCCGGCCGCGCAGCGGCTATTTGCGCAATTGGACGCGGCAGAAACGAGGACTGATCGACGGATGACATCCATGCGCTGCCGCCCCATCTGCGGCAAACGCTGCGGCGCTGGCAAGCGAACGGCGACGTCGCACCCACGATGCTGCATCCGTCGGCGCCGTTGGCGCAATTCAATGACGAGCAGCAGTCCGCCGTCGACGCGATCGATGGTGCGTCCGGGACGTTCGCGACGTTATTGTTGCAGGGCGTGACCGGCAGCGGAAAGACCGACGTCTATCTCGCGGCGGCCGAGGCGGCCATTGCAAAGGGCGGCCAGAGTCTTGATGCTCGATGCCGGAAATCAACCTCACGCTCGCAGCTCGAGATGCGTGTGCGCGCGGCGCTCCCGCGCGCGCCGTGCCGTCACGCTGCATAGCGGTCTCGCCGACGGTGAACGGCGCTCGCATTGGCAGGCTGCCGCACGTGGCGACGCGCGGATCTCGGTGCTTGGGGACGCGGTTGTCGGTGTTCTGCCGCGTTGCCGCGGCTCGCGCTGATTGTCGTCGACGAAGAGCACGATGCTTCCTACAAGCAGCAGGACGGCGTCCGCTATCACGCGCGCGATGTCGTGCCATTTGGCGCGGGCGTTCGCGCGGCGTGCCTGTCGTGCTCGGCAGCGCGACACCGTCGCTCGAATCGTATGCGCAAGCCACGCGGAGCCCGCTATCGCCGTTTGACGCTTCTGCGGGCGCCGATCCCGCGCGCGACGCTGCCGCGGCTCGCGCTGGTCGCGCAATCGTGGCGCCGGCGCTCACGACGGCATTGCGGGTCCGCTGTGGGACGGCGCTTCGTTCGCTGCCTGGCGCGTGGCGAGCAAGGCCTCGTCTTCGTCAATCGCCGCGGCTTCTCGCCGTCGCTCAAGTGCGGCGCGCGTGCATGGCGGGGCAGGCATGCCCGCGTTGCAGCGCGGCTGACCGTGCATCGCGAGCCGCCCTCGTTGCGCTGCCACCATTGCGGGCATGTCGAAGCGCTGCCGCGGCGTGTCCGCAATGCGGCAACGTCGACGTGCGTGCCGTTAGGCTACGGGACCCAACGCGCTGGAGCGCGCGCTGGCCGCGGCGTTTCCGCACGCCGCGCATCGCACGGGTCGATCGCGACAGCACTCGCGCGAAGGGCGCGTTCGCCGCGATAAGGGCGGAGGTCGCAATCGACGCCATCGATTTGTTGATCGGCACGCAAATGCTGGCCAAAGGGCACGACTTTCCGCGCCTCACGCTGGTCGGCGTGCTTGGCGCCGACAATGCGCTCTACAGTGCGGACTTCCGCGCCACCGAGCGGTTGGCTGCGCTGCTGATCCAGGTGGCGGGGCGTGCCGGTCGCGCCGGGCTTGCCGGGCGAGGTCGTCGTGCAGACCGATTTTCCGACGCATCCGGTTTACGAAGCGCTCAAGACACACGACTACGACCGGCTGGCACAGCAACTGATCGCCGAGCGTGAGGCTGCGCAGCTGCCGCCGACCGCACATTGCGCTGCTGTTTGCCGAGGCGCATCGGCGCGACGACGTCGACGCCTTTCTCGGTCGCGCGCACGCTGCGGCGGAGGCGCTGTTGCGGCCCGACGGCGACGCCGTGACCGTGTTTGCGCCGGTGCCGGCGCTGCTCGCGCGCCGCGCCGGGATGGAGCGCGGGCAGCTCGTCGTGCAGAGCACGCGGCGTCGCGCATTGCATGAGTTTCTATCCCGTTGGCGCGAAGCGCTGGCGGTACTCTCCACCGCGCGCGTTCGCGTCGCGCTGGATGTCGATCCTGCGAGCTTCGGCTGAGACCCTATAATGCGCGTTTGTTGCGCGAGAGCGCGCGGGAACCCGATGCAGGTCGATGCACGAGAGAAGATCGAACAGGCGCTGAAGGACGCGATTCGCAAGGAGCTGCCGGAAACAGGCGACCTGACGCCGACGCTCGAGCGGCCGCGCAATCCCGATCACGGTGACTTCGCAACGCCGGAAGCGCTCAACCTCGCGAAACGAACGCGGCAGAATCCGCGCAAGCTGGCCGAAACGATTGCGGGCGCGACCGGGCCGGCGCTCGGCGATATCGTTTCGGCGATCGAGGTCGCGGGTCCCGGCTTCATCAATTTCCGCCTGGTGCCCGCCGCGCGGCGGGCGATCGTCCCGCGCGTGCTCGACGATGCGCGATCGCTTTGGACAGGGCGACGCGCATCGCGGCCTGCGCGCTGATGATCGAGTTCGTTTCCGCCAATCCACACGGGACCTTTGCACGTCGGGCACGGCCGGCAGGCGGCGCTCGGCGATGCGATCGCGCGACCTGTTCGAAGCGCAGGCTACGCCGTCACGCGCGAGTTCTATTACAACGATGCCGGAGCGCAGATCCAGAATCTCGCGCTGTCGGTGCGCGCGCGGGCGCACGAGCTTCTCGGATCGCACGCGACGTTTCCCGAGGATGGTTATCGCGGCGATTACATCCGGGAGCTCGCGCAGCGCTATCTCGACGAAGTCGGGCACGACCTGTCAGACATCGAATCGATTCGTCGCTTTGCGGTGGCCGAGCTCCGCAAGGAGCAGGACCGCGATCTGCAGGCGTTCGGCGTGCAGTTCGACCACTACTACCTCGAGAGCTCGCTCTACACGGACGGCCGCGTCGACGCGACCGTCGCGCAGCTCGCCGCGTCGGGATCGACGTACGAGCACGAGGGCGCGCTGTGGCTCAAGACGACCGGTTACGGCGACGACAAGGACCGCGTGATGCGCAAGTCGGACGGCGGCTACACGTACTTCGTCCCCGACGTCGCCTATCACGTCACCAAGTGCGAGCGCGGCTTCGCGAAGGCGATCAACGTCCAGGGCTCCGATCATCACGGCACGATCACGCGGGTGCGCGCGGGCTTGCAGGCGCTCGGGATCGGTGTCCCGGCGGGCTATCCCGATTACGTGCTGCACAAGATGGTGACGGTGATGCGCGGCGGCGAGGAGGTCAAGATCAGCAAGCGCGCCGGCAGCTACGTGACGCTGCGCGATCTGATCGACGAAGTCGGCCGCGACGCCGTGCGCTTCTTCCTCGTTGTCGCGCAAGGCCGACAGCGAGTTCGTGTTCGACATCGATCTTGGCCCGCTCGCAATCGGAAGAGAATCCCGTTTACTACGTGCAGTACGCGCACGCACGCGTGTGCTCGGTGCTGCGGCAGGCGGGCATTCCGCTCGCAGACGCGCCGGCGTTGCTGGCCGGCGCGGACTTGGCGCCGCTCACCAGTCCCTACGAGAATGCGCTCTTGCGACGGCATCGCCGACTTCCCGTCGGAGGTCGCGACCGCGGCGCGCGACCTCGCGCCGCATCTCATCACGTTTTATCTCAAGGATTTGGCCCAGGAATTCCACAGTTACTATAATGCGGAACGTTTTCTCGTCGCGGACGAGCGCGAGAAGCGGGCGCGACTCGCGCTGGCCGTCGCCTCGGGGCAGGTGCTGCGCAATGGCCTCGCGGTGCTCGGAATAGGCGCGCCCGGAGCAGATGTGATCCCGCGCGTGCGCGAACGTTCGACACTCATGAGCCGACACGACTCCTCCCGCAATCCACGCCACGCGCGGTCGAAGTCGTCGCCGCAGCGCGCCCGCGGCAGCACGCTGCTCGGCATTTTCGTCGGCGTGATCATCGGTCTCGGCATGGCGGCGGCCGTCGCGTTTTGGCTGATGAAGAACAATCCGGCGTTCGTGCCCGCGCAAGGCGCTCACGGCGCGAGAGGCGCGAAGGATGCGACGCGCAGCGCAAAGAACGATGCGCCGGAGAAGCCGCGGTTCGATTTTTACAAGATCCTGCCCGGCGCCGAGGAAGCGCGTGTGACGCCCGAGCGCAAGGCGGCGCGACAAATCCGATCGCGCCGTTGTCGATCAAGCCAAAGACCGTTCGGCCGCCAAATCCGCCGAGGCGGCGCCCGAGCCGCGCCAGCGACAAGGTGGCGAGCGTCGACACGCAGGCGAAGGCCCCGAAGTCCGGCGAGCGTTTTGGCTGCAGACCGGATCGTTCTCTACCGAGTCCGACGCAGAGAACCTGAAGGCGCGCCTTGCGTTCGCCGGCTGGGAGGCGACGGTGCAGCAGGGCGTGATGCCGGACAAGGCCGTGCGCTTCCGCGTCCGTCTCGGGCCGTACGACAACCCGGACGAGATGCAGCGGATCAAGTCGGAGTTGGGCAAGCGAGGTTTCGAGGCGGCAGTCATCAAATATTGAATACCTCTTATCCGAGGCGCGGAACTCGCGTCAGCGCATCAGGACCAACAGCCGTTATGCCGGGACCCCGGTCTACCTAGGAGTGGGAATGAGAACGTTTGCAGCTGAATTTAGCGCGCCGCGCGGCGTTACGCGCCGTACCTTCGTCACGCTGGCGCTCGGGAGCGCGTTGGCGGCGTTCGCCGGTCCCGTCGCCGCGCAACTGGTCGAGGGCAAGAACTACGCGCGTCTCAAGGCCCCGGTTCCGGTCGAGACCGGCAAGAAGATCGAAGTGATCGAGTTCTTTTCCTACGGCTGCCCGCATTGCGCCGAGCTCGAGAAGTACCACTGTCGCCGTGGCTCGCGAAGCTGCCTCCGGACGTGCAATTCCGCCGCGTCCCCGTGATGTTCAGGAGCGCTGGATCAATCTCGGCAAAGATCTATTACACGCTCGACGCGATGGGCGACGAAGCCAGCTTTCCCCCGACGTGTTCCGTAGCGATCCACGGCGAGAATGTCAGGCTGTAGGAACGACACGACGTTCTTCGATTGGGCGGCCGGGAAGGGGCTCGATCGCAAGAAAGTCGAGGACGTCTACAACTCGTTCGGTATCGGCGGCAAGATGAATCGCGCGAAGCAGCTCGCGCAGAACTACGACATCCAGTCGGTGCCGACGGTGATCGTCGACGGCAAGTTCATCACGGCGTCCGACAAGGTCGGGACGCATGCGCAGCTGCCGGCCGCCATCGACGAGCTGATCGTCAAGGCACGCGCCGAGCGGCCGAAGGTCTGACGCGAGCCTGGCGGAATAGTGGCCCGCAGGCCACGAGGCCAGGCATGAAAGTCTTCCTCACCGGCGCGTCGTCGGGACTCGGCGAGGCGCTGGCGCTGCATTACGCGGCCGGCGGTGCCACGCTCGGATTGTTCGCGCGCCGTGACACCGAATTGCAGCGGATCGCGGCGGCGCTCGCGCCTGCCGCGGTCGCAACCTATGTCGGCGATGTCCGCGACGCCGAGGCAGCTCCAACGGTCTGCGCGCGACTTCATCGGTCGATTCGGCACGCCGGACGTCGTGATCGCCAGCGCGGGCGTCTCGCGCGGGACACTTACGTCAGAGGCCGAGGACTTGCCCGCGTTTCGCGCGGTGTTCGACACCAACGTGCTCGGCATGGTCGCGACATTTCAGCCGTTCGTCGGACCGATGCGCGAGGCGCGGCAGGGCGCGCTCGTTGGAATCGCGAGCATCGCCGGATTTCGCGGACTGCCGGGCTCGGGCGCGTATTCGGCGTCGAAAGCGGCGGCGATCGCCTATCTCGAAAGCCTTCGCATCGAGCTCTTCGGAAGCGGCGTCGCCGTCGTGACGGTCTGTCCGGGCTACATCGCGACGCCGATGACGGCCGGCAACCCGTATCGAATGCCGTTCTTGATGCGACCGGAAATTGCAGCGCGCAAGATTGCTGTGGCGATCGAGCGGAAACGCCGCTTTACGTGCTGCCGTGGCAAATGGCGTGGGTCGGGCGGGTCATGAGACTCGTCCCGCGGCCGCTCTTCGACCGCGCCCTCGCGAATGCGAAGGTCAAGCCGCGGGTGCCCGATTGATCCCCTGTGACAGCGCGCTTCCGATCGCCCTTTGCGCCGCTGCGTATCGGCGGCGCAAAGTCGCCTGAACAACGCTAGAGCGGCACGCGGACGCCGACGGTGATGCCGTAGCCGTCGCCGTCACTCTTGCTGCCCGTCCCGGATCCCGTGATGAAACCCGTGACGCGGCCGAAGTCGGCGCTCGCGCCAACGACGTAGCGGAAGAAGTTGTTGTCGGGTTTCAATCCGGGGACCGTGTAAGAAAGCGGCGACCCGACCGGTGTGGCGGTCACGAAGCGATCGTCGTTCTTGCTCTCGTTCTCCCATGTGACGCGCGCGAACGGCCGGAACATTCCTGCGCGGCCGGTGATCTGCCAACCGGCACTCGTAAGCAGCGATTTCCGCTTTTGCTCGCCGTACGCGAGCGCGGTGCTGTCGGCGCCGTTTTCGGCGAACGCGTCGACGCGCACCTCTTGATACGCGACGCGCGCCCACGGGCCATGCTGCCAATCGGGATTCAGGTTGAACCAATAGCCGCCGAGCACGCTCCCCATGAAGTGCCATCCATTCGCGTCGGCGCTTTCCACGCGGTCGAGCGCGCCGAGCTGGATGTGCCGGCGAATGTTGCCGTAATCGAGGCCGCCGCCGCCCAACGTCGCGCCGACGTACCACGGTCCCTCGCCGTAGCCTGCGTAGAACGTGCCGGTCGCTTCCTTGAGCTTGTAGCCGCCGTTGCCGGAGCCAAAGTCGCCTTTGTTTTCCGTGTAACCGAACATGACGCCGACGAGCAATCGTTCGGAGAGCTTGGCATCGCCGCCGACGATGATCGTGTTGAGGTCGGCGTTGCCGCTCAGGAACCGCCCGTCGATGTCGTTGTGGCCGTAGTCGTACGCGCCCCATGCCTCGTACTTGTGCATCGGCCGCGACGAGTTGATGCCCGAGATCATTCGCGCGTCGATCGCGCGGAAGTTCGCCTGCTCGACGCCGAGCGGCGCCTCGGCGAGCGACGAGATCTGCGACGGCCCTTCGATCATCGCCGCGACGACGCCCGCCATGATCGCGCGCGGCCGGCGTCGGATGGACGCCGTCGGCGAACAAATAGGTTTGCGCTGCATTGGGCGACACGAGTGTCGCCGGTGTGCAGATCAGCGACGTCGAAGTCGTGCAGGCAGGCTGCGTCACGTTGCTGAATCCGAATGCCGACGGATTCGGCGATCATTTCGTTGAACAGTTTGTTGGTGTCGACGCTGATGACTTGCAGGCCGGCCTTCACAAGCGCGCTCGTCAGCGTCGAGTTGTAGAGCGTCGTCCAGCGCACTAAACGGTACCGTCGGATTGGCTAATCCGGCGGGCGACTTGCCGGTGTCGTAGAGATTGAGGACGACGATGTGTAACGCGCGCCCGCCGCGCGCAATCTCGCCACCCTGCGTTGCCGCGTCGATCGCTGCCTGCACGACGTTCGCCTCGGCTACCGCCGGCGAAATCAGCGGCGGGATTTGTCCACCGGCTTGTGCCACCGCAAAGAAAAGATCGTTGTAACCGACGGATACGCCGTACAACGCGTTACCGTCGAGCACCGGAGTTTTTGCGAGCAGCAGATCGATTTGCGTCGATACCGGAGTTGCGCCTCCTACCGGCGGTGTCGGCGGATAGCCCGGCGACTGCGACCCGCGCACCACCTTGCGCGTAGTCGGTTCCGCCGGCGACCGACGTCGTCACCGTGCCGCCGTAGCGCTGACCGACCACCTGTGCCCACACCAATCCCGGGTTCACGGTAAATCGGCCGCCGAAAGCGCCTGCATCCGTACTGCTGTCGCCAAAAATAGAAGTTGCTGACCTGCGCCGAAGCGCTTCCGGAAGCAACGACGAGCGCGACCGCGGCGGCCGCGAGCGACGGACGGAATTTCTGCATGATTATTTCTCCTGGTGGGCAATGCGCCGACTTCTGACCGATCGGCCTTCGATGGTCCGGTCATTCTAATCGATGGTTACAAATGTCTATTGTGGAATAACGCAGTCAACGCGACGTTGTCAAAAGACGTTGTAAAGGCGACGAGGAGGCATCGAATGAAAGCTCGAGGCGCAGCGATTTTGCACCGCATCAATCGACCTGAACTTTGTTGGGGTCTGGCGTTTTGGCCGTTCCTGATCGCGCTGGCCGCATTGCTGCTCGCGCCGCTCACCGCCCGTGCGCAAGACGACGCCCCGGCACGTGTCGGCCGCATCGCCAACTACGGCGGGCAGTTGCTGCTCGCTCCGGACGACCGCGCCAGCGAATGGGCGCCGATCGGGCTCAACTATCCAATCACCAGCGGCGATAATTTGTGGGTGTCGGGTGAGGGACGGGCGGAAGTCGATTTTGGCGCCGGCCAATTCCGCCTGGCTGGCGACACCAACCTTCATATCTCGCGCCTCGACGATCACGAAATTTCGCTGTTCATCGCGCAGGGCCGCGCGATCATCCGTCTCGCGCGCGCTCGATCAAGGCGATGCGGCGAGTGTCACACGCCGAACACGCAGATCGTGCTGACGCGGGCCGGCCTCTACCGGATCGACGTCTCCGACGATCGGCAGCAAACGACGATCGTGGTACGCGAGGGGCGAGGTTGCTGCCGCGGTCGCCGGCGGCATGCAACAGATCCTGCCGGGTCAGACGGCCACGCTATTCGGCACCGACAATGTTCAGGCCGACGTGCGCAACGGCACGGGTCTCGACGGGTTCGACACTTGGAGCGCCGACCGCGACCGGTATTACTCGCGAAGCCGGAGCGCGAACTATGTCTCGCGCGAAATGGTCGGCTACGCCGATCTCGACACCTATGGCGGATGGCAAAACTATCCGGACTACGGCGCGGTCTGGTTCCCGACCTCCGTGGCCGTCGGCTGGGCGCCGTACCGCCATGGCCGGTGGGTGTCGCTGCCTTTCTGGGGCTGGACTTGGGTCGACGAGGCGCCCTGGGGCTACGCGCCGTTCCATTACGGTCGCTGGGCGCATATCGGGGGCCGCTGGGGCTGGTGCCCGGGCGCCTACGTCGCGCGTCCGGCGTGAGCACCGGCGCGCTGGTCGCGTGGTACGGCGGCAGCGGCTGGGGCCTGTCGACCTCGGTCGGCGCGCCGGTATACGGCTGGGTGCCGCTCGGCTGGCGCGAGCCTTACTTTCCGTCGTGGCGCAATTGCGGATCGCGCTGCATGACGGCGTACAACAAACCGTACGCGGTCAACGTCGCCGAGCGCCCCGCGGCAGCCGCCCACCTACGTCAACCACGCGGTGCCGGGTGCGATCACCGCGGTCGCCGGCGCGACATTCGCCGGCGGCAAGCCGGTGGCGACCAACCTCGTCAACGTTCCCGGACATCTGGTAGCGAACGCGCCGGTGTTGAATGCGGCGCCGCCGGTGAAGCCGCAGCCTGTCGCCACGAACCTCAGTGCGACCGGGCAACGGCGTGCCGCCGCCGGCGTCGGACGATTCAGGCGACGACGAAGCCGATGTCGATCCGGCTGGGCGCGCTGCGCGTGAGAATCAAACGACATCGACGACACCGCAACAAGCGCCGGGTGCGATCACGGCGGTGCCGGGCCGCACCGGCAGTCCCCGTCAAACACCGGACGGGCTATCATCGCGAGGCGCCGCCGGGCAGCGTTCCCAACCGCGCCGCGCCGGCGAGCAACGCGGCCGAACAATCGCAGCGCTTCAGTCGGCCGGCGATGAATGCGCCAATGGCCGTGCCTGGGGCGCCGGGCGGCGGACGACCTGCAGCCGTAAACGCGGACGCCGCACCATCGGGTGCGAGCGTGCCCATTCCGCCGCCGAGGGGACCGCAAGGAGCGATCGCCACTCCACAGGGTGGCAGCGTAAACAGCGCGCCGCCCGCACGCTTCCGCGGGCCGCCGGCTCAGGACGCGAATGTAGCGCCGCCGCCGCAGCAACCCGGCGTGAAAGTGCGCAGCAGGGCGTCCCATTGCCGCCCACGATGCAACCGCGACCCGCGCCGCAGTTGGCACCCGCGGCTCCGCCAGGGCCGCCGCCACAGGCCCTCCGTGGGCCCCCGCCGCAAGCCGTCAATGTGGCGCCCCACACGCACACGAGCAGCACAGAGTCGCGCGGCGAAAGCCCATCGAAAACCCGGACCTCCTAAGCCACAGCCTTCGGCGAATTAGCCGTGGTCTGAAATGAACGCCGGCGCTGCCGGCGTTTTTGCTCTGATTCGGCACGCTCAGCCGGCGTGCACCAGCCGGCGGCCCCCGTCGATCAGCCGCACGCGCTCGCCTTCGGCGACTCGCGGCGGATTAGCTGAACGTGAGCGTTCGCGTCACGCCGCTGTCCAACCGGACAGCCACGTTCCACGAGTAGGTTCGCTTGGCGTTCTTTTCGATTTCGTTGCCGCGCGTAGGCGCCACCGCCGGCGCGAGAATCGTGGCTGCGCGGTGTTGCCGCGGCCGCTGCCGATCTGGTGGCCGAGCACACCGCCGACAACGCGCACCGGCGACCATGCCGACGCCCGACCCTTTGCCCTTTGCTCGAATTGTTGAACGCTATGCACGACACCGCAGGTGCTGCTCGTGCACTTGGATTGCGCGTACGCCGGACCCGCCAGCTGACCGAGCACGAGCGCGGTCGTGAGCGCAGCAACGACAACGCGACCAATCATCGATGTCATGAAGTGAGCCTCCTATCAGGGAGCGATGACCGTATATGGATTTGCGCGGCGGGCGTAGGGTTCAGTCGATGTCCGCGCGAATCGCGCGCATAGCTGCCCGGCGCGGCCTCGACTACCTTGAGCTTGCCGCTTGCCAGGAACGCGTGCGGGCAGTTCGCGGCCGAGGTGCAGGACCCACCCAACGCCGCCAGTCGGGCCACCACGACCCGTCGTGCTGCGTGGCGCTCGGCGAACCATGCCGCCGGGTCGTCCGGCAGCTCGGTCGTTGGTCCAGTAACCGTACTTTTTGCCGCGATCGGCGGATTGATCATTCCGGCGATGTGCCCGGAGCCCGACAGCACGAAACGCGACTTGCCGCCGAGGATCTGCGGCCCGGCGTAAGTCGTCTTCCACGGCGCGATGTGGTCCTCGATCGCCGAAACGAAATACGTCGGCACGGTGACCTTCGACAGATCGATCTTCACGCCGTCCAGCGTCAGGCCGCCCGGCTTGCGCAACAGGTTCTTCATGTACATGTTGCGCAGATAGAAGCTGTGCATCTTCGCCGGCATCCGCGTCGAATCGCAGTTCCAGTGCAGCAGGTCGAACGGGAACGGATCGCGGCCCAGCAGGTAGTTGTTGATGACGAACGACCAGATCAGATCGTTCGCGCGCAGCAGGTTGAACGTGTTGGCCATCTCGCCGCCTTCGAGGTAGCCGCGTCTCGTCCATCTTCTTCTCGAGCGACGCGACCTGCTGCCTCGTCGATGAACACTTCGAGCTCGCCGGCTGCGGTGAAGTCGATCAGCGACGTCATGAAGGTCGCGCTGGCGATCCGCTTGTCCTTTTCGCGGCCATGTAGCCGAGCGTGGCGGCGAGCAGCGTGCCGCCCAGGCAGTAGCCGATCGCGTTGACCGTCTTCTCGCCGGTCGCCTTTTCGATCGCGTCGAGCGCCGCCAGCGTGCCCTCGAGTCAGATAGTCCTCGAAGTCCTTGTGCGCGAGCTTCGCGTCGGGATTGACCCACGAGACGACGAACACCGTCAGTGCCCTCGCCCACCGCCCATCGGATGAACGAGTTCTTCTCGCGCAGGTCGAGGATGTAGTACTTGTTGATCCACGGCGGGATGATCAGCAGCGGCCGCTGCCACTGCTTTCTTCGTCGACGGCTCGTACTGGATCAGCTGGATCAGCTCGTTCTGGAACACGACCTTGCCCGGCGTGGTGGCGATGTTGACGCCGAGCTCGAAGCGCCTTGCTGTCGGTCATCGAGATCCTGCAGCTGGCCGTTGCCGCGCTCGATGTCGTCGAGCAGGTTGTTCAGATCCTTCGGACCAGGTTCTGGCCGCCGGTCGCGATCGTCTCGCGGAACACCTCCGGATTGGTCAGCGCGAAGTTCGACGGCGCGAGCGCGTCGATGTACTGGCGCGTGAAGAAATCGACCTTCTTCTTCGTGTGACTCGTCCAGGCCCTCGACGCTGCCGACCTGATCGTGCAGCCAGCGCGCCGGTGATCAGGTACGACTGCTTGATGTAGTCGAACAGGAAGTGTTCCTGCCAGTCCTCGTGCTTGAAGCGCTTGTCGCCCTTGCGCGGGCTCGACGATCGGCTCGGTCGGCGCGCCCGGCCATCTTGCAGCATCGACGTCTGCCACAGGCTCATGTAGTCCCACCACAGGTTCATCTGCGCTTCGGCCATCCGGTACGGGTTCGCGAGCAGCTTCGCCGCCAGATCCATGAAGGCCTTCCCGATGCCGAGCTCGTCGGCGAACATCGACCGCGGGCCGTTCGCGTTGCGGGCCGGCGTATTCGCCCATCAGCTTCGCGCTCTTTTCGGCCGCGGACGCGAGCGACTCGGCGAGCGCGGCGGGATCGTGCTGCGCTGCAGTACTCTTGGTGCCGGTGGGGGCGGTGTGGACATTGTGGCTTTCAGGCGTGTGCTCGATCTCATTGGCGCGCGGGCCAATTCTACGCGGTGAACCGAATCGTGCCGCTCGCCGGCGACGCGCGTCGCGCGACCGCTCCGCCAGAGGTGATTGAGGTGCGCGATTGCTTCGCCCATCGCGAAGAATCGCTGCTGCAGATCGAGCGGGCGCCGAAACAGGACCGGGACGATATCCGCCGCCGATTGCGGCGCGCCGGCCTCGCGAGCGCAGTCGCCAACTCTTGGAGCCGCGCAGCGTGATGCGCGCGCAGTTGCGCGATGCGCAACGGAATTCCGCGAAACGGCAGGCCGTGCGACGGCAGCACCAACGGTGTCCGGGCGGAAGCGCCTCAGAACGCATCGAGCGAACGGAGGAAGCGCGCCAATGGGTCGCCGTCGGGCTCGGTTGGCCACACGCGGAGACGTTGGTCGTGATCTTCGGCAGCAGCATGTCGCCGGAAATCAGCAGCGACGATTCGCCCGCGAACAACGCGGCGTGCTCCGGTGAATGCCTGTACCCGGGGATGACCTGCCACGTCGCGCCGCCGGCGGCGACGCGGTCGCCGGCGATCATCCGGTCGAACCGTGACGGCACTTCCGGAACGCCGCGCCGGTAAACGTTGCCTCGCTCGGCGAGCCGCGCCAAATGCTCGCCGGCCATCCCGTGCAGCCGGAACAGCGCGCAAGTGTCGGTCAGCGCGAAGCCAGCGCGCTGATCGACGATCGCGTGCGCGGCCAGGAATTCCGTTTGCGTCATCACGATCGGGCAACCGAAGCGAAGCGCGATCCACGCGGCGTTGCCGAGATGGTCCGGGTGATAGTGCGTCGCAATGATTCTCGTGATTGGTTGATCCGTTAGCGTCGTCTCGAAATGGCGCATCCACAGTTCGCGCGTCGTGGCATCGCCGTATCCGCAATCGACGAGGGTTGTGCCGTTCGGTTCGCGGAGCAGCCACAGATTGATGTGGTCGAGTGCGAACGGCAGCGGCATCCGCAGCCACGAAACGCCGGGCGCGATCTCGATCGTCGCACCTGGCGCCGGCGGCGCGGCGAACGGATAGTCGAGGATTTGGGGATGCGGTGCGTTCACGTGGAAATCGATTTCTCGGGGCTGCACTCCGGGTTCGGCGGAAGCGTCAAGTCGATATGGTATCGTGGCGTGTCGGGCCAAGCGCCCGCGAATGCGCCGCAAGCGAGCGTCCTCGCGAACGGTTCGCACGCCTGATTTCCGATGCCCGCCCTCCGTCGTCCCTCTGCTGCCGAGCCGTTCGCACACGGCACGACCTATTCGATTTCCGACCTCGCGCGCGAATTCGCACTGACCACGCGCGCGATCCGGTTTTACGAGGACTGCGGCGCTGTGACGCCGAGCCGCAACGGCCGCGCGCGCGTCTACGGCGAACGCGAGCGCGTCCGCATCAAGCTCATCCTGCGCGGCAAGCGGCTCGGGCTCGCGTTGGCCGAGATCGGCGAGCTGCTCGACTTGTACGAGGTGGCGCGGAACGAGCGTGCCCAGTTGTCGAAGTTCCTGGTGCTGCTTCGCCGATCGCCGCGCGCGCCTCTTTGCAGCAGAAAGAGGACATTGACGCTGTTCTGGCCGAAATCGACGGCATCGAGCGCGACTGCCGCCGGCGACTCAGAATGAAGCCCCGGCGGGCGCGCCGCGCCAGAGCGCAAACCTGGTGCCCAGGCGCCGTTCCGCCGCCAATTGACGTTTACGTAAACGTAAGACACAATAATCGTACATCAGGCGCCCGAGGCCTTCGCTGCCCGGCAGATGACCACGCCGCAAGCGGGTGGCGGCGAACTCCGGGCGGATCCTCGGAAACCGTCCATGTCCACGTTCGCCGCGCCAGACTTCGAGCCCGCGTTCGCCGGTTACGCGCTTCGCGCGCGTTCAAGCTTCGCGCGTCAGGGCGCGATGACGCTGATCGGCGCGGAACTGGTCGACGTGCGCGCCCGGGTACTGCGCGATCGCGCTCGTGCCGCGGCCGGAAGTCGCGCAGCAGCACGGCTACGTCCATGCGGGAATCGTCGGCGCGATCGTCGATTCCGCCGGAGGCTATGCCGGCTACACGCTGTTTCCCGAGGACAGCTCGGTCTTGACAGTCGAGTTCAAGCTGAACCTGCTCGCGCCCGGCGATGGGCGAGCGCCTGCTGGCCGAAGGCCATGTCGTCAAGCCGGGCGCACGCTCGCGATTACGCGCGGCGAAGTGCACGCCGAAACGGCGCGGCCGGCGCACGCTGGTCGCGCTGATGCAGCAGACGTTGATGGTGATGCGCGGCAAGCCGGACGCGTGAACGAGAGGCGTCCGTGACCGACGTCAAGGAGGAAGCATGCTGAATTTCCCGTCGCTCAATTTCGCTCTCGGCGAGACGATCGACATGCTGCGCGCGACGGTCCAGCAATTCGCCGCCGCCGACGAGATCGCGCCGCGCGCGCGCCGACGATCGATCACGCGAATCAGTTTCCGCCGGACCTGTGGCGCAAGATGGGCGACCTCGGCCTGCTGGGCATCACCGTCGAGGAAGCCTACGGCGGCACGGCGATGGGCTATCTCGCGCACGTCGTCGCGATGGAGGAGATCTGCCGCGCCTCGGCGTCGGTCGGGCTCTCGTATGGCGCGCATTCGAACCTCTGCGTCAACCAGATCCGCCGCAACGGCAGCGAAGCGCAGAAGCGCAAATATCTGCCGAAGCTCGATCTCCGGCGAGCACGTCGGCGCGCTGGCGATGAGCGAGCCGCGGCTCCGGGCTCCGACGTCGTGTCGATGCGCTTGCGCGCCGACCGCCAGCGGCGACCGGTACGTGCTGAACGGCACCAAGATGTGGATCACCAACGGTCCCGATGCGGACACGCTGGTCGTCTACGCGAAGACCGATCCGCAGGCGGGCCCGCGCGGCATCACGGCGTTCCTGATCGAGAAGGGCATGAAGGGATTCTCGACCGCGCAGAAGCTCGACAAGCTCGGCATGCGCGGATCGAACACCTGCGAGCTCGTGTTCGACGGACTGCGAGGTGCCGGCGGAAAACGTGCTGGGCGCAGGAGGGCAGCGGCGTCAACGTGCTTGATGAGCGGTCTCGACTACGAGCGCGCGGTACTGGCAGGCGGCTCGCTCGGAATCATGGCGGCGTGCCTCGACGTCGTGCTGCCCTACGTGCACGAGCGCACGCAGTTCGGCCAGCCGATCGGCGAATTCCAGCTGATGCAGGGCAAGCTCGCCGACATGTACACGACGATGAATGCGTGCAAGCGCGTACGTCTACGCGGTCGCGCAAGGCCTGCGATCGCGGCGAGACCACGCGCAAGGACGCCGCGGGCGCGATCCTCTTCGCGAGCCGAGAAGGCGACGTGGATGGCCGGCGAAGCGATCCAGTGCCTCGGCGGCAACGGCTACATCAACGACTATCCGACCGGGCGGCTGTGGCGCGACGCCAAGCTCTACGAGATCGGCGCGGGCACCTCGGAGATCCGCCGGATGCTGATCGGCCGCGAGCTCTTCAACGACACCAAATGACGAGCGCGCTCGACGTCCGACAACGTCCGGAGATATCCGATGTTGAATGATCCGATTGTCATCGTCGGCGCCGCGCGCACGCCGATGGGCGCGCTGCAGGGCGATTTCGCGTCGCTCGCCGCGAGCGAGCTCGGCGCCGTCGCGATCAAGGCGGCGGTCGAGCGCGCCGGCATTGCGTCCCGCCGATGTGCGACGAAGTGATCATGGGCAACGTGTTGCCGGCGGGGCAGGGACAGGCACCCGCGCGCCAGGCGGCGCTTGAAGGCCGGACTGCCGCTCGCGGTCGGCTGCACTACGGTGAACAAGATGTGCGGATCGGCGATGAAGGCCGCGATGCTCGCGCACGACCTGATCGTCGCAGGCAGCGGCGAGCATCGTCGTCGCCGGCGGCATGGAGAGCATGACCAATGCGCCGTACCTGATGCCGAAGGCGCGCGCGCGGCTACCGGATGGGCCACCAGATCGTGCAGGACCACATGTTCCTGGACGGCCTCGAGGACGCGTACGACAAGGGCACGTCTGATGGGCACGTTCGCCGAGGACTGCGCGGACAAGTTCGCAGTTCACGCGCGAGGCGCAGGACGCAGTTCGCGCTGACGTCGCTCTCGCGCGCGCTCGCCGCGAACAACGACGGCACGTTCGCGTGGGAGATCGCGCCGGTGACCGTTACCGGCAAGAAGGGCGACACGGTGATCGACAGGACGAGCAGCCGGCCAAGGCGTCACCCGATAAGATTCCGTTGCTGAAGCCGGCGTTCCGCAAGGACGGCACGGTGACCGCCGCGAATTCGAGCTCGATCTCCGACGGCGCGGCGGCGCTCGTACTTGATGTCGCCGCTCGACCGCGGAAAAGCGCGGCCTCACGCCGCTCGCGGTGATCCTCGGCCACGCGACGCACGCGCAGGAACCGGGTTTGTTCACGACCGCGCCGGTCGGCGCCATCGCGAAGCTGTATCGAAAGACCGGCTGGACGACGCGACGACGTCGACCTCTTCGAGATCAACGAGGCGTTCGCCGTGGTCGCGATGGCGGCGATGAAGGAGCATGCGATCCCGCACGACCGCATCAACGTCCACGGCGGCGCGTGCGCGCTCGGACATCCGATCGGCGCGTCCGGCGCGCGCATCGTCGTCACGCTGATCGGCGCGCTGCGCAAGCACGGCAAGAAGCGCGGCGTCGCGGCGCTGTGCATCGGCGGCGGCGAAGCGACGGCGATGGCGATCGAGCTCGTCTGATCGGAAACGCGATGATCCCGCTCGAAACCTGGCTGCTGTTCTGTCTCGCATGCGTGGCGCTGGCGGCGACGCCGGGGCCGAACATGCTGTAGCTCGTGTCGCGGACGCTACGCACAGGGGCGTGGCGCCGGCTTCGTTTCGCTCGCCGGCACATCCAGTGGCTTCGCCCTGCACGCGCTGGCGGCGGCCCTTGGACTGTCGGCGCTCTTGGCCGCCGTGCCGCTCGCCTACGAAGTCGTGCGCTGGGCGGGTGCGATCTATCTTGCGTGGCTCGCGATCGTGACGCGGCGCGCGGGTGACGAGCGCCGCGCCCGGCGCTGCGGCGACCCTTACCGCACCCATGCAAATGTATCGGCAGGGGCTGCTGACGGCGGTGCTGAACCCGAAGGTGGCCGTGTTCCAGCTCCGCACTGTTTCCCCAGTTCGTCGATCCCGCGCGCGGCAGTGTGTTGCTGCAGAGCCTGCTGCTCGCGGTGACACAGCTCGTCATCGTCGTGGCTGGCGATTCGGTCTGCGTGTTCGCCGCGACTGGTTTGCGCCGCTGGTTCGCGGGACGGCCGGGATGGAGCCGCTGGTCGAGGCGCGCACTCGCCGGGGTGTTCGCCGGCACTCGCTGCTCGACTCGCGATCCAGTCGCGCACCTGATCCGGCGATGCCTTCGATCATCGTCAAGCTCACGCTGGTCGCGGTCATCTGGGGCGGGACGTTCATCGCCGGGCGCGTCGCGGCGCCGGAGATGTCGGCGCCGACGGCGGCGCTGGCGCTACGTCGTGGCGGCGGTCGTGCTGGCCGTCATGCTGCTGGTGCGGGAAGGCCGCCTGCCGAAGCTCGACACCGGGCAGTGGATTCGCGTCGTGCTGCTGGCGCTGACGGGCGTGGTCGGCTACAACCTCTGCTTCATGGCCGGCCTGAGACTGTGCCCGCCTCGCGCGGCGCGCTCGCATCATCGCGCTCCAGACCCGCGGCGACTATGTTGGGCGCGGCACTGTTCCTGCACGAGCCAGCGACGCCGCCCAAGATCGCCGGCATGGCGCTTGCGCTCCTGGGTGTGGCGATCGAACTCTCCGGCGGCAACCCGCTGAGGGCTGTTCGATGGCTGGCGTGGGCATCGGCAGGCTGCTGCTGGTGGGTTGCGCTGCTGTCGTGGGCTGCGTACACGCTGATCGGCAAGAGGCTTACCGGTGTCTCGCCCGCTCGCCATCACAACGTACGCGGCGCTCATCGGCGCGAGCCATGCTCGGCGTTGGGGTCCTGGTTCGCGGCGAGCTCGACCTTCCGCACGTCTCAGGGCAAAGCGTGGATCGCGATCGTCTACATGGGGACGCTCGGCACGGCGGTCGCCTTCGTCTGGTTCCTCGAAGGCGTTGCAGCAGCTCAGTCCGGCGCGCGCGCGGCAATCTTCGTCAACCTTGTCCCAGTGGCAGCCATTGCGCCCGGCGCGCTGTTGCTCGGCGAGAAGATCACGGCGCCGATGCTAGGCCGGTGCCGCCCTCGTCGTCACTGGCGTCTGGATCATCAACCGGCCGCCGGCCACTGCCAGCGCCGGCCTGCGCACATCCCACTGACACTGCGCCTCTCTCCACGAGCAGCCGGCAGGTCGCAGGACACGATGCGCATTGCATTCGCCGGGACGAACGACTCGCGCCGCAGCCTTGCACTGGGATCGCGAGCACACGTTTCCGCGCGAAGCGCTTGCGCGCGTTGGGAAGCTCGGCGCGCTCGGCATCGTCGTTCCCGAGCGATGGGGCGGCGCCGGGCATGGATTACGTGAGCCTCGCCGTGGCGCTGGAAGAGATCGCGGCCGGGCGACGGCGCGACGTCGACGATCGTCAGCGTGCAGAACTCGGTCGTCTGCGGTCCGATCAACGCGTTCGGCACCGACGCGCAGAAGGAAAGATATCTGCGCGCCGCTCGCGCGCGGCGAATGGCTCGGCTGCTTCTGCCTGACCGAGCCGCAGACCGGCTCGGACGCCGCGCGCGATCACGACGCGCGCGGAGCAGCGCGGCGACTCGCTATGTGCTGAACGGCGTCAAGCAGTTCATCACGACCGGCAAGAACGCCGACGTCGCCGATCGTGTTCGCCGTCACCGACAAGGCCGCGGGCAAGAAGGGCATCTCGGCGTTCATCGTCGACACGAAGACGCCGGGCTACGTCGTCGCGCGCGTCGAGGATAAGCTCGGCCAGCGCGCATCGGACACCGCGCAGATCGTGTTCGAGAACTGCGAGGTGCCGGCGGCGAACCTGCTCGGCCGCGAAGGCGACGGCTACCGGATCGCGCTCGCGAATCTCGAAGCGGGCCGCATCGGCATCGCCGCGCAGGCGGTCGGCATGGCGCGCGCCGCGTTCGATGCGGCGCTTCGCCTACGCGCGCGAGCGGCAGGCGTTCGGCAAGCCGATCATCAGAGCATCAGGCGGTCAACTTCCAGCCTCGCCGACATGGCGATCGAGATCGAGGCGGCGCGCCAGCTGGTCTGGCACGCCGCGGCGCTGCGCGACGCCGGCGAGCCATGTCTCGAAGGAAGCGTCGATGGCCAAGCTGTTCGCGTCCGAGATGGCGGAGCGCGTCTGCTCCGACGCGCTGCAGATCCACGGCGGCTACGGCTACGTCGCCGATTTTCCGGTCGAGCGGATCTATCGCGACGTCCGCGTGTGCCAGATCTACGAGGGCACGAGCGACATCCAGCGGCTGGTCGATCGGCCGCGCTCTTGCATGATGCTCGCCGGCCGCGGGCCTATGCGACGAATCGAATTCGCTGCATCATGCGAGCAACGCGGTCGGGGTCACCATCGAATCCGCGTCGGAAACCAAGTGAGCGCGCCGGTCGAGTTCTATTTCGATTTTCCTCGCCCTACGGCTACCTTGCCTCGCACAAGATCGACGCGCTGGTGTCGAAATACTGGCCCGCACGGCGGACTGGCGGCCAATGCTGCTCGGTGTCGGCGTTCAAGCAGACCGGTGGGGCGCCGCTGACCGCCATTCCGCTCAAGGGCGACTATTCGAGGCGGGATATGCTGCGGAGCGCCCGCTTTCACGGCGTCGCGCGATTTCCGCATGCCGACAGTGTTCCCGATTGCCGCTCACGCCGCCGCGCGCATCACGCTGTGGACGAAGGCGCGCGATCCGGCGCTGGCCGAGCGTGTCGCGAAGGCGCTCTACCGCGGCTATTTTGCCGAGGATCGGGACATTTCCAATGCCGAGCGTCGCGGCCGAGATCGCGGCCAGCGCCGGCGCCGATCGCGCTCTCGCACGGGCGGCCATCGACGACGTGGCGATCAAGGACGCGTTGAAGCGCGAGGTCGACAGCGCCATCGCGCCGCGGTGTGTTCGGATCGCCATTCGTCTTCGTCGACGGCGAGCCATTCTGGGGGACTCGATCGATTCGACCAGATCGAGCGCTGGCTCGCGACCGGAGCATTTTAGGGCCCACGATGTCGACCGCATTGAGCCACATCCGTTTCCTGGTCGCCGACTTCGGTCCGGTGCTGCATTTCTATCGCGACGTGCTGGGATTGAAGCTCGCCGTCGACGTGCCCGGCGTCTATGCCGAGTTCGACACGCCCGGTGCGCGCCTCGCGTTCTACAAGGCCGGATCTCATGCAGGCCGTCCTCGGCACCGCGGTCGCGACGCTGCGCCGGTGACGACGCGATCGTGTGCCTCCGTGTCGAGAACAGTCGACGCCGCCGCGACGTCGCGTGAAGCTCGCCGGCATTCCTCTTCTTTCGGCCCCGCACGACCAGGCGGCATGGGTCCAGCGCGTCGCGCACCTCAAGGATCCCGCGGGGCACCTTGGTCGAGCTGTGGTCGCCGCTGCCGCCGCCGCCGCGGCACGCCGCGTGATCGGAAGCCATGGCTGCGACGCCCAGTACACGCTCTATTGCTTTGCCCAATCGGGCAACGCGTACAAGGCCGGCGCTGATGCTGCGAGCTGGCCGGCCGCGGACTGGCGGCGCGCGCTTCGTCGATTATTTCAACGGCGAGACGCGCACGCCCGCCTATCGCGCGATCAACGTCATGGGCGAAGTGCCGCTGCTCGCTGCACGAAGGACGGCTACCTGTCGCAATCGGGCGTGATCCTCGACTATCGTGCGCGGAGAAGACCGGCCAATTCGGCGCTGCGAACGGCGACGAGCGCGCGTGAGATCCTGCGCTGGCTCTGCTGTTCGACAATCACAAGCTGACGAGCTACACCGCGACCTACCGGTTCCTGCGCACGTTCGTCGAAGGATCCGGACCGCACGGTGATGGAGGAATTCCGCCGCCGCGCCGCAACACGTCGTGGGGTGTGCTGAATGCGCACTCGACGGTCGCGCGTTCGTGATCGCCGACCGGCCGACGATCGCCGACATCTCGCTGTGCGGTTATCTGTTCTGGCCCGAGAGAGATCGGCGTCGACTGGAACGAGTTATCCGCACCTTCGCGACTGGCTCCTCGCGGATCCCGCGCGCTGCCCCGCTGGACGCATCCGTACGAGCTGATGCCCGGGCATCCGTCCGGCGGCGGCAGGACCAAGACGAGCGGCATTCACGATCTCGCGCTCTGTTCATTGCGGCCGGACTGCTGCTCAATCATCACGCCCGGTCCCGACATGGCGTACATCGTCGCGCGCTCGGCCGCCGGCGGCTTGCGCGACGGCACTGCCGCGACGCTCGGCATCATCGCGCGGCTGCGTCGTCCACACGATCGCCGCGGCTGCGGGCTTATCGGCGCTGCTGCGCGACGTCGGCCGCCGCGTTCGAGATCGTGAAATGGTGCGGCGCCGCTTACCTGCTGTACGCCGGCGCGCGGTTGCTGGCCGGCAGCCTTCAGGCGACGCCTCGCCAAATGCGACGCGAGCGTCGCGGCGGCACGCCGCGCGGAAGATCTTTCGCGAGGCGTTTCGTCATCAACGTTTTCAATCCCAAAGTCGCGCTGTTCTTCCTCGCGTTCCTGCCGCAGTTCATCGCCGCCGACGCGCCATCGAAGGCGTGGTCGTTCGTGCTGCTCGGCTGCCTGTTCAATTTCAACAGCCTGTTCGTCAACCTGCCGCGTCGGCGTGGATGGCGAGCCGCGCCGGCCGCGGCTTGCGCGAAAGCGCGCGCTTGCGCGGTGGCTGACGGGCGCCGTCGGTGCGCTATTCGTGCTGCTGGCGGCGCGGCTCGCGACCGTCTCGCGCTCCTGACGGCCCTCCGAACATGCCCGTCATCGAATCGAAGCTCGACCCGCGCGACGCAATGTTCGCGGAGAATCGCGCGGCGACTGGCGGCACTGTCGCCGACCTGCGCGCGAAGGTCGCTGACGATCGAGCAGGGCGGCGGCGATCGGCGCCAGCGCGAAGCATGCCGCGCGCGGCAAGCTGCTGCCGCGCGAGCGCGTGCGCGCGCTGCTCGACCCGGGCAGCGCCGTTTCTCGAGCTCTCGCAGCTCGCCGCGTACGGCATGTACGACGACAACATCGCCGCGGCGGGCATCATCACCGGCATCGGGCGCGTCGCCGGGCAGCGAATGCGTGATCGTCTGCAACGACGCGACGGTCAAGGGCGGCACGTACTACCCGATGACGGTGAAGAAGCACCTGCGCGCGCAGGAGATCGCGCGCGCAGAACGGGCTGCCCGTGCATCTACCTCGTCGACTCGGGCGGCGCGAACCTGCCGAACCAGGACGACGTGTTTCCCGACCGCGACCACTTCGGGCGCATCTTCTACAACCAGGCGACGATGTCGGCGCGAGGGCATTCCGCAGATCGCCGTCGGTGATGGGCTCGTGCACGGCCGGCGGCGCGCTACGTGCCGGCGATGGCCGACGAGTCGATCATCGTCCGCGAGCAGGGCACGATCTTCCTCGGCGGCCCGCCGCTCGTGAAGGCGGCGACCGGCGAGATCGTCACCGCCGAGGAGCTGGGCGGCGCCGACGTGCACACGCGCGTCTCGGGCGTCGCCGATCACTTCGCGCAGGACGACCATCACGCGCTCGCGATCGCGCGGCGGATCGTCGCGCAACCTGAACCGCGCGAAGCGCGTGGCGCTCGACGTCGCGCGCGCCGGTCGAGCCGCGCTATCCGGCCGACGAGATCTACGGCGTCATCCAGGCCGACATCGCGCAAGCCCTACGACGTGCGCGAGGTGATCGCGCGGATCGTCGACGGCAGCGAGCTTCGACGAGTTCAAGGCGCGCTACGGCACGACGCTCGTCACCGGCTTCGCGCGCATCTGGGGCTATCCGGTCGGCATCGTCGCGCAACAACGGCGTGCTCTATCTCCGAGTCGGCGCAGAAGGGCGCGCACTTCATCGAGCTGTGCTGCCAGCGCGGCATTCCGCTCGTGTTCCTGCAGAACATCACCGGCTTCATGGTCGGGCAAAAATACGAGGCGGGCGGCATCGCCAAGCGACGGCGCGAAGATGGTGACCGCGGTCGCGTGCGCGCAGCGTGCCGAAGTTCACCGTGATCATCGGCGGCAGCTACGGCGCCGGCAACTACGGCATGTGCGGCCGCGCGTTCAAGCCGCGCTTCCTGTGGATGTGGCCGAACGCGCGCATCTCGGTGATGGGCGGCGAGCAGGCGGCGATCGGTGCTGGCGACGGTCCGCCGCGACGCGATCGAGGCGACGGGCAGGCACGTGGAGCGCACGAAGACGAGGAGGCGTTCAAGCGCGCCGATCCGCGCGCAGTACGAGCGCAGGGCCATCCGTACTACGCGAGCGCGCGGCTGTGGGACGACGGCGTCATCGATCCCGGCCGATACGCGCCGCGTGCTGGGGCTCGCGATCTCGGCGTCGCTCAACGCAGCCGATCGAGCCGACGACGATTCGGCGTGTTCCGGATGTTAGACCGAATGCAGCCAGGAATGCGAACACATGCCGCACGCAAAAGCCGCTGCGCAGTACGGCACTGCGAAGTCGCACTCGTCGATCGATGCGCGACAGCGCGCATCGGCGTCGTGCGCAGCGTCGATGTCGACTCACCCCGACGTGCACAACGCGTTCAACGAGACGTTGATCGCCGAGTTGACGGCGCGTTGCGTGGCGCTCGATGCGCGACGAATGCCGTCCGCGCGGTGGTCCTGACGCGGGCGCCGGCAAGAGCTTTTGCGCCGGCGCCGATCTCAACTGGATGAAGCGCATGGCCGGCTACGGCCACGCCGAGAATCTGCGCCGACGCGCAGGCGCTGGCGGCGATGCTGCGCACGCTCTACGGAATGGCGAAGCCGACGATCGCCCGCGTGCACGGCGCGGCGTTCGGGCGGCGGCGTCGGGTCTCGTCGCCTGCTGCGACATCGCCGATCGCCGCGCAGGACGCGACGTTCTCGCTGTCGGAGGCGAAGCTCGGACTCGATTCCGGCGACGATCGGCCCGTACGTGATCGAGGCCATCGGCGCGCGGCAGGCGCGGCGCTACTTCCTCACGGCCGAGCGCTTCGACCGCGGCGGAGGCGTTCCGGATCGGCCTCGTCCACGACATCGTGCCGGCAGCGGAGCTCGACGCCGCGGATCAACGAGCTCCTGGGCGCGCTGCTCGTCGCGGGTCCGCGCGCGCAGCTCGAGTGCAAGGCGCTGATCCGCGGCGTCGCGCACCGCCCGATCGACGACGACGTCATCGCCGGCACGGCCGCAGCACATCGCCGCGGTCCGCGCGTCGCCGGAAGCGCAAGGAAGGCGTCGCTGCGTTCCTCGGCAAGCGCGCCGGCGCCGCGTGGGTCGCCGGACGACGACTGCGCCGAGCCATGAGCCGATGCGCGCCTCGATGCATTTCGACACGTTGCAGCTGGTGGCGCTCGCCGCGGCGATCGGCTGGGCGAGCGGCCTGCGCCTCTACGCGGTGCTGTTCATCGTCGGCGGCCTGGGCTATCTGGGCTGGATCGACGCTGCCGGGCGGGCCTTCGCGTGCTCGCGCATCCGTGCGTGCTCGCGGCATCGGGCTTCATGTGCTTCGTCGAATTCTTCGCCGACAAGATTCCCGGCGTCGGATTCGCTGTGGGACGTCGTGCACACGTTCATCCGGATTCCGGCCGGCGCCGCGCTCGCGGCGAGCGTGTTCGGCGACTCGTCGTCGGCGACGATGCTCGCCGCGGCGATCCTCGGCGGCACGCTGGCGGCGGGCAGCCACCTCGCGAAAGCCGGCAGCCGCGCGGTGATCAACACGTCGCCCGAGCCGTTTTCCAACTGGGCGGCGTCGTTCGGCGAGGACTCGGCGGTCGGAACGGTGCTGTGGCTCGCCTTCGCGCATCCGATCGCCGCGCTCGTCGTCGTGCTCGTGCTGATCGTCGCTTACGATCTGGCTCATTCCCAAAGCTGTGGCGGACGCTCGCGCGCATTATCGCGCGCGTTCCGCGGATGGTTCGACCTGCACCGCGGCGATCCGACGCGCGACGGCGCGACTGACGATCGGCGATGTTTGCCAAGATCCTGATCGCGAATCGCGGCGAAATCGCCTGCCGCGTCGCGCGCACCGCGCGGCCGCATGGGCATCGCGCACGGTCGCCGTCTATTCCGACGCCGACGCCGACGCGCTGCACGTCGACGCGTGCGACGAAGCGTACCGGCTGGGTCCGGCCGGCGCCGCGCGAGAGCTACCTCGAACGGCGACGCGATCATCGACATCGCCGGCGAAGTCCGGCGCGCAGGCGATCCATCCAGGCTACGGCTTCCTGTCCGAGAACGAGGCCTTCGCTGCGGCGTGCGCGAGGCACGGCATCGTGTTCATCGGCCCGCCGCCCGACCGCGATCGCCGCGATGGGCTCGAAGTCGGCGGCGAAGGCGATCATGGGCAAGCGCAGGTGCCGCTCGTGCCCGGCTATCACGGCGACGACCAGGATCCGGCGCTGCTCGCGCGCGAGGCGGCGAAGATCGGCTATCCCGGTGCTGATCAAGGCGACCGCGGGCGGCGGCGGCAAGGGCATGAAGATCGTCGACGCGCGCCGAGCGAGTTTGCCGCGGCGCTCGCGTCAGCGCAGCGCGAGGCGAAGGCGTCGTTCGGCGACGATCGCGTGCTGCATCGAGACGCTACCTGACGTCGCCGCGGCACATCGAGATCCAGGTGTTCGCCGACACGCACGGCAACGCGGTGCACCTGTTCGAGCGCGATTGCTCGGTGCAGCGGCGGCACCAGAAGGTGCTCGAGGAGGCGCCGGCGCCCGGCATGACGCCGGACGCGGCGCGCGATGGGCGACGGCGGCGGTCGCGGCAGCCAAGCGCGATCGGCTACGTCGGCGCGGGCACCGTCGAGTTCATCGCCGAGCAGGACGGCGCGTTCTACTTCATGGAGATGAACACGCGGCTGCAGGTCGAGCATCCGGTCACCGAGATGATCACCGGCCTCGACCTCGTCGAATGGCAGCTGCGCGTGGCCGCCGGCGAGCCGCTGCCGCAGACGCAGGACGAGCTCGCGATCCGCGGCCACGCGATCGAGGCGCGCATCTACGCCGAGGATCCCGAGCGCGGGCTTCCTGCCGTCGATCGGCAAGCTCGTGCACTGGCGCATGCCGACGCCGAGTCGCTGCGCGTGCGCGTCGACACCGGCGTGCGAGCAGGGCGACGAGGTCACGCCGTTCTACGATCCGATGCTCGGCAAGCTGATCGTCTGGGGCGAGGACCGGCGGCGCGCGTGCGCGCGAGATGATCGCGCGCGCTTGCGCGAATGCGAAGTCGTCGGCGTGGCGACCAACATCGCCTTCCTCGAGCGCGTGTCGTCGCGCACGAGGCGTTCGCGTCGGGCAGGCTCGACACCGGCCTGATCGACACGGCATCGCGCGGCGCTGTTCCCGCCCGCCGACGCGACGCCGCCCGTGCGCTGCTGGCGGCGGCGCTGGCCGAATACGCGGCGATCGAGCAGCGCCGCGGCCGATGCGCGCCAGCGCGCGTCGGGCGATCCGCACTCGCCGTGGCACGTCGACCGACGCGTGGTGGAACGCGAGTGCGGACGCATGCGATCGCTACACGTTCGCCGACGGCGAGGCGCGGCACGCGGTGGCGATCGCGTCCGCGCTGGCGATGGCGCGGTCGACGTCACGGCTGCCGCGGGACGGACGATCGACGGCGCGTCGTCGACGCGCCGACGGGCGCCTGCGCATCGACGCCGACGGCGCCGGTTCTGGCGCGACCGTCGTCCGCGCCGGCGCGACGACCGGCACGTGTTCGCGCCGGGCGCGCGGCGGCGGCTGACGCTGCGTCGATCCGCTCGCGCATGCCGGCGAAGAGGAGCGCGCATGCCGGCCATCTGATGGCGCCGATGTCGGGCACCGTCGTCGCGGTGATGGTCAAGGCCGGGCGACAAGGTGCGAAGGGCGCGCCGCTGGTGCGTGCTCGAGGCGATGAAGATGGAGCACACGATCGTCGGCGCCGGCGCGCGGGCGTCGTCGACCGCGGTGCAACTTCGGCGTCGGCGATCGCGTCGCCGAAGGCGCGGACCTCGTCGACCTCGACGGACGACGCTCGCGATCGACGGACGCAATGCGCATCCACATGCAGCCGCCGATCGACGACGCGTCGCGCATCGTCGCGCTTGTTCGCCAGCGCGTTGCCGGCGGCGCAAGTCGGACTCGTCGATGGCTCGATGGTGACCGAACGCGACCCGGCGCAGGCCGACTACGTCGTGACCGGCTACCGCAACGCGAGCGTTGTTCCACCGCGAGCGCAGCGATGAAGGCGATCTTCGCGTTTTCCGTCGGCGTCGGCCATCTGTTTGTCGCTGCCGAACCTGCCGCGCGACGTTCCGTTGATCCGGCTCGAGGATGCGGGAATGGCGGATGCAGATGGTTCGCTACGTGCTCGCGGCGACGCTTGCGATTCGCGCAACGTCTGGACGTCTACGCGCGCCAGCAGCGCGACCATGCGTGGCGCCAGCTTGCGCCACGCGCGCCGCGGGAGATCGAGGTCGGCGTGCTGGGCTTGGGCGTCATCGGCAGCGCGATCGCGCAGGCGCTCGCGGCGCAGGGATTCCGCGGTCGCGCGGCTTCTCGCGCACGCCGAAGGTCGTCGCCGGCGTCGATGCGTTTCGGCGATGCGACGGCTCGACGAATTCCTCGAGCGGCCTCGACGTCCTGGTCAGCATTCTTGCCGCTGACCGCGCAGACATGTGCGGCATCCTCAATCGCCGGACGCTGGCGCTGCTTGCGCGACGGCGCGCACGTGATCAACATCGGACGCGGCGCGCATCTGGTCGAGGCCGATCTGCTCGCGCTGCTCGGCGGCAGGCAAGCTCGCCGGCGCAACGCTCGATGTCTTCCACGACGAGCCGCTCGCCGCCGGATCACCCGTTCTGGTCGCGATCCGAGATCGCGATCACGCCGCACATCTCCGGCGTGACGCTGCCGGACCAGGCGGTGGCGCAGATCGCGGACAAGATCCGGCGTCTCGAGCGGGGCCTGCCGGTCACCGGCGTCGTCGATCGCGCGCGGGGGTACTGATGACGATTGCCGAAGAAGGTCCGCTTGGTCGACGTCGGCCCGCGCGACGGCCTGCAGAACGAGAAGGCGATGCGTGCCGACCGACGTCAAGGTCGCGCTGGTCGACATGCTGTCCGATGCCGGCTTTCCGGCGGTCGAGGCGACCGCCTTCGTCTCGCCGAAGTGGGTGCCGCAGATGGCGGACGCCGCCGACGTGATGGCGCGGATCGCGCGCAAGGCGGGCGTCCGCTATCCGGTGCTGACGCCGAACCTCAAGGGCTTCGACGCCGCACTCGCCGCGGGCGCCGACGAGGTCGCGGTGTTCGTCGCGGCGACCGAGTCGTTCTCGCAGAAGAACATCAACTGCTCGATCGCCGAAAGCCTGGAGCGCGCGCGCCGGTATTCGACGCGGCGAAAGCGACACGGCGTGCGCGTGCGCGGCTACATCTCGTGCGTGCTCGGCTGTCCGTACGAAGGCGATGTCGACCCGGGCAAAGTCGCCGTACGTCGCCGATGCGCTGCATCGGCTGGGCGTCGTACGAAGTCTCGCTGGGCGACACGATCGGTACCGGCACCGCGGGCAAGACGCAGGCGCTCGTCCGTACCGTGAGCGAGCGCGTCCCGATCGCCGCGCTGGCCGGGCATTTCCACGACACCTACGGCCAGGCGCTCACCAATCGTCTACGCGGCGCTCGAACTCGGCGTCGACGACGTTCGACTGCTCGGTGGCGGGCCTCGGCGGTTGTCCGTACGCGAAGGGCGCCACCGGCAACGTCGCGAGCGAGGACGTCTTCTATCTGCTGTACGGGCCTCGGCATCGAGACCGGCGTCGACATGACGCAGGCTGCGCCGCGCCGGCCGTACATCTCGAATGCGCTCGGCCGTCCGCCGATCTCCCGCGTCGCGCGGGCGCTCGACGCGCGCGATCCGCTCGAATGATCACGCAGAGCGCCGATGGCCGTAGTGCCGTCTCCATGCATCAGCATCTGCCGGATCGACGACGCGTCCGGCCTTTGCGTCGGCTGCCTCCGGACGCTGTCGAGATCGCGGCCTGGAGCACGATGCGCGACGACGAGCAGCGGCGCGACGTCTGGGCGCGGCTCGCGGACCGTGCAGCGAGCGCTACGCCGGGCGGCATCGAGTGCCGATCGCTGACTGGTACTTCGATTTCATCTCGCCGTTCGCCTATCTGCAAAGCGAGCGGCTGCGCACGCTCGCGCGCGAAGCTCGATCCGCTACCGCCCGGTGCTGTTCGCGGCGCTGCTTGTCCGCCAACGGCACAGAAGGGTCCGGCGGAAATACGCGGCCAAGCGCGCATTCACCTACCGCTTCGTCGTCTGGCAGGCGCGAAGGCTCGGCATCCCGTTCAAGTTTCCGCCCGAGCATCCGTTCAATCCGTTGCCGCTGCTGCGCCTCGCGATCGCGTGCGACTGCGTCGCCTGACGCCGTGCAGCGCATCTTCCGTTTCGTCTGGCGCGACGGGCGTCTGCCCGACCTGCCGATCGAATGGGCGGAGCTGACGCACGACCTCGGCATCGCCGACGCGGACGCGCGGATCGCCGACCCGCGTGGTGAAGGATGCGCTGCGCCGCAACACCGACGAGGCGATCGCGCGCGGCGTCTTCGGCGTGCCGACGCTCGCCGTCGGCAACGAGCTGTTCTGGGGCGTCGACGCGACCGACATGGCGGCCGACTACGTCGCGGCGGGCTGCCGCTACGACCGACCCCGAATACGACGCGCGTTGCGACGCTGCCCGGCGGCGCGATGCGCAAGGAAGCCGCACCGGATGAAGAAGAAGCCGAAGACGCGCGTCGTCGGCGCCGCGCACTGATCGCTGGCGGCTCAGCCTCCGGTGCGCGATTCGCACGACCTTCGCCTGAACGAGGGTTTCGATAGCGTCGTCGTCGAGACCTGCCTCGCGCAAGATCTCGACCCGTGCGCTCGCCTGCGCCGGCGCGGCGCGCGCGACGGCGAACTCGTGGTCCGACAGCTTGAACGGTGGCGCGTACTGGCGCAGATCCATCGCCGCCCTCGACGACCATCTCGCGTGCGGCGAACTGCGGATCGGCGAGCGCTTCGTCGAGCGTCAATACCGGCGTCACGCAGCAGTCGACGCCGGCCGAGACGATCGCACCCAATCGGCGCGCGACGCAGCGCCGAAAATCGCTTCGAGCTCGGCGCGCACGCGCTCGCCTTCGGCGCCCGCGGCGAACTGCCACGGCGATCAGATCGGGCCGCTCGATCGCCGCGCAGAGCGCTCGCCAGAATTTGCCTCGAGCGCGCCCACGGCGAGCCATCGCCCGTCCTGCGTCGGATAGACGCCGTAGCACGGAACGCCGCCGGTGAGCAGCGCGTCTCCGCGCGCGTCGACTGCGACCGTTCTCTTCGAGCGCACGCGAGCGCGAAAATCTGCTGCGCGAGCGACGGCGTCGGCCATCGCGACGTCGACGTAGCGTCCGCGACCGGTGCGCTGCGCGCCGAACCAGCGCCGCAAGAATGCCGATCGCCGCCGTTGTCGCGCCGCCCAAGCAGATCGGCGATCTGCAGGTTGGACAACGCGGGCGGCTGCCGCCGCGCGCCCGTCTGGTCGAGCACGCCCGGCGTAGCCGAGGTAGTTGATGTCGTGGCCGGCCGCCTGCGCGCGCGGACCGGTCTGGCCGTAGCCGGACAGCGAGCAATAGACGATGCACGCATTCACGGCGCCACGACCGGTAGTCGACGCCCCAGCGCGGCCATCGACGCCCGGCCGGAAGCCTTCGACGACGACGTCGGCGCGCACGCGCGAGCGCGATGAACGCGGCGTGCCCGCGCGCGTCGCTTGAGATCGAGCGCGAGCGAGCGCTTGTTGCGGTTCACGAGGCGATAGAACGCACTGACCGTTCCCGGGCACGGCGCCGAGTCGCCGCGCAGTAGTCGCCGGCACCCGTATCCTCGATCTTGATGACGTCGGCGCCGAGATCGGCGAGATGCAACGTGCACACAGAGCCCGGCAGGAGGCGCGTGAGGTCGAGCACGCGGATACCGGCGAGGGGCCGGCGTTCACGACGACCCCACGCTTGCGGCGGTCGTCGGCGTGCTCACGACAAGTCAGCGCCCGGGATCCCGAGCGCGCGTTTCACTGCGACGCGCGTGTCGAGCGCGTCGTCCAGCGTTTCGCCGAGGCACGTGACGTGCCCCATCTTGCGTCCGCGCCGCGGCTCGCGCTTGCCGTACGAGATGAAGCTTCGCGCGCGGATGCGCGAGCACCGTCGGCCAGTCGGGCTCGCGCGGCGTCGTCGCGTCGCCGTCGGAACCAGATGTCGCCCAGCAGGTTCACCATCACCGCGGGCGTGTGCTGGTGCGGGTCGCCCATCGGCGAGGCCGGCCAGCACGCGCGCCTGCTGCTCGAACTGCGAAGTGACGCACGCGTCGATCGTGTAGTGGCCGCTGTTGTGCGGGCGCGGTGCGATCTCGTTGACCAGCAGCTCGCCCGTGTTCGTCGACGAACATCTCGACGCACAGCACGCCGCGATAGTCGAGCGCGCGCGGCGACGTCGCGTCGCGATGTCGCGCGCCTTCGCTGACCAAGCGCTGCCGTGACGCGCGCCGGCGCGATCGAGACGTCGAGAATGCCGTCGCGATGGCGATTCTCGGCGACCGGCCAGCTCGACGCATACGCCGCGTTCGTTGCGCGCGACGATCACCGACACCTCGCAGGCGAGGCTCACGAATTGCTCGAGCACGCACGGCGGCTCCGCGCATCGCGACGAACGCGGCGGCGACTTCGTCGCGCGACGCAACGCGGACCTGGCCCTTGCCGTCGTAGCCGAAGCGCGCGCTCTTGACGATGCCCGGCAGCAGCGCGTGGATCGACGTCGCGCGCGTCCTCGGCGCTGCGCAGCACGGCGAACGGCGCGACGGCGAAGCCGTGGCCGGACGAGGAACGTCTTCTCGCTGATCCGGTCCTGCGCGATCGCGACGCTCGTCGGCGGTCGGCGTCACGCGCGCATCGCGTGCGAGGAACTTCGAGCGCCGGCTGCCGGCACGTTCTCGAATTCGGTGGTCGCCGCGCGCGCAGCGACGACGCGAGTTCGGCGAGCGCCGCGCGGATCGAGGTAATCGGCGCGAAGGTGACGGTCGGCGACGCTGCCGGCCGGGCGAGTGGTCGCCGGGATCGAGCACCGCGCACCTTGTAACCCGAGGCTTTGCGCGGCCATGCAGAACATCCGGCCGAGCTGGCCGCCGCCGAGCAGACCGAGCCATGCGCCCGGCGCGATCGGAACGGCGCTCGCGATCGCGCGCCATCGACCGCGCTTGCGATGACGCTCAGCCGTCGACGTCGCGCGGCACGCGCATCGCGCGCGCGGTCGTCGGTCTGCTTCGCGCGAAACGCCGCGAGCTTTTGCGCGACGACCGGATCGCCGCCGGCGATGATCGCGACGGCGAACAGCGCTGGCGTTCGCGGCGCCGGCCTCGCCGATCGCGAACGTCGCGACCGGAATGCCGCCTTCGGCATCTGCACGATCGAATAGCAGCGAATCCTCGCCGCGCAAATATTTGGACGGCACCGGCACGCCGAGCATCGGGCACCGCGGTCTTCGCCGCAAGCATGCCGGGCAGATGCGCCGCGCCGCCGGCGCCGGCGATGAACGCGCGCAAGCCGCGCGGTCCGGCGTCCTCAGCGCGTACTCCGAACATGCTCGTCGGGCATCCGATGCTGCCGATACGACCCGCGACTTTCGCAGGGAATGCCGAACGGCGTCGAGCTGCATCGCGCGGCGTGCTGCATCACGTCCCAGTCGCTGTCGCTGCCCATCACCAGGCCGACCAGCGGTGCCTGCCTTGCGCTGTGCCATCCATCCCCTTGGTCTCTGTGGGAAAGGTGCGCGATTTTAGCATCCGGTGCGCGTCTGAAGTCGGCCCTCTATCGTCATCCGATCATCTGATGCGCGGACGGTTCTCGATCGTTTGAGCGCGTCACGGCGCAGGCGACCATGGCACTGTTACAGACCACGCGTATGCCGATGCGCTGGCGGCCGACGCGCTCGGTCGCGTCAATGCTGCGTCGGCGGCGATCGCTCGCTACGCTTGTGCCGATCCGCGGAGCGAGCGGCGCAATCGGACGCGCGACTTCCTCGCCGCGAAGGACAGCGTTCGGACACGCGCGCGACACAGGCGAGAATCTCGACGCGCTCGCGCCGGCGCCTGTCAAGGTCATCGTGCTGGCGCCGTTACGTCGATGTATTGGCAGCTCAAGTCGAGGCATCGACGACGCGGACTACGATGCCGTCCGCGGCGTTCTCTGACGCGATATCCGACGAGCACGCCGCTCGCCGAGCGATCGCGCATCGACTGGCTGAAGGTCGCTCGGCAAGCGTGGCGACTGGAACCGCTTCGCGCTCGACTATCCACCCGCGGCCGGCGAGGACACCGAGCTCACGTGCTACGGCATCCAGTTCCGCCGGCAACGCGACGGTGACGCGCGCTTGCCGCCGCGAAGCCGCTATGGTTCACCGGTACCGTCGACGCCCGACGCGTGCGAGCCGCTGTTCGTCGGCGCTGATCGCGACGAGGTGATCTTGTCGCTCGCCGACCGGCGCGCGCGCTTCCGTCTTGCCGCCGAGTCCGGCAACGTGCGACTCGCACAATCGCGATCGCCGCGGACTTCTCCGGAGCCGAGAGCGGATTGCGCTCGAGGTCGGTTGCCGTCGAGCGCGATCCGGTGCGTGCGCTCGCACGAGGCGTGTTCGCGTGGAAGACGCCTGCCGGGCAGGATCTCGCGGCTCTACGCGCTCGAGCGCGCGTGCGCGCAAGGACGCCGAGGCCGCGCGCGCTGCGTGGGTCAAAGTGGCGCGACCGTCTTCCCAAAGCCAGTGCGGCGGTACGGCAACGGCGCGTTGCCTACCATGCGACGCACGACTCAATCCGCTCGCTAACGCAGTGGTTCCACCGAAATCGGCGATGCGCCGCTCTGCCGGGCGAGCTGCAGGCGTGGCGCGTTCGACGGCATTGCGTGCGTTGGCGTGGTCCGATGTACGCGCCGCCATCGCAGCGCTGCCGGGCGTGACCAGCAGGAACCGGTGTGGCGCTATTGGAAGGCGCGCGCGAATGCCGCGCTGGCAGGCGCCACGCCGCAGCCGAGGCGTTCTATGTCGAGCTGGCGGCCGACGTGCACTTCTACGGCCTGCTCGCCGCCGAGGCGCGGGACGCGGCCTGGGAACAGCTGAATTGCGCTAAAGAGCGAGGCCGGTGCAGCCCGACCGCCGAGGCGCTGTCCGCATTCGGGC
>ERZ1370068.5495-contig-4519_pt1 | contig 47873 bp, 83 predicted proteins | sample MGYA00561227_ERZ1370068 | MGnify/ENA primary metagenome ERZ1370068 (study PRJEB38410, sample SAMEA6850437) | metagenome | study: Metagenomic assessment of the ecological functions of the soil: analysis of the soil microbiota associated with the... | reverse complement strand
TTGTACTTCGTTCAGTTACGTATTGCTCGTGCACATGATCGTTGCGTCGGGGCCGTAACCTTCGGCCACATAATGCGGCGACCATTTGCGCCTTAGTTGCTTCGCGGAACTGGTGTAACGGTCAGTTGGAATCGAGCCGCTGGTTCCTGGCCGGTAGGCCGGCGGTTCCGGCCGGGCAAGCACCCGTCGTCGTGTCCGGGAGTGCCTCGAAACACGTTGGGCGTTCAGACACGTAGCCGCTGAAGTTGGGGTCGTCGCGGTTTTCTGCACGACCAGATTGCATTCGGCGGGCGATGCGGAGAAGAAATGCGAATTGCCGTGCGCGGGAGGAATGTAAAGCGGCACACCGGATTGACGCCGGGACCGCGCTCGCTTGGCTGGGATGAACGCGAATGACCGCCCAGTCCTTGCCCAACCGGAAATGAGCCCGGTATCAGCGTATCGATCTCGAACTGGAGGCTGCTGTTGAAATGGTGATCGAGCCCGGCGTGGTGATATTCGATGGCCGCCACTGGCAACGCGGGAACGACACCACCTTGCCGGCAAAATTGCTGGCAACATTCGGAATGACGGCACCAGTGCGATTGATCGCGCCCACACCCCGTCGGTTAGCAGCGACGTTAGGTGATGGTATCGACGCCGGCGTAATTGATCGCGCCATTCGTGGCGAGGAAGCCGTTGGGAATCACGTAATCCGGCACGATGAATCCCAGGGCGGCCAGCCCCTGGGTTCCGATCAGTACGCGCTTGCCCGCGGTGGCGCTCTCTCCGCGAGGCGAGCCTGCCGGGAGCAACGACTTCGTTCATGCCGGCGCGGCGCGCTTCGAGACGTAGCCGGATGAGTTCTCACCACGTTCGCCGCGCGGCTGCGGTATTGACCTGCTTCTGGTGCATGTGTTCTGAGTACGCCTGATCGATCACGAATAATTGTGGAAATTGCCCACGCGGCTGTCACGGCGATCGTGATGGCACCGGCAAGGGCGCTGCGCAACAGACGGGCCAAGCAACTTGAATCCTCGGGCAGCACCACGATGGCGGAAGGGCTTCGGTTCGCGGGCGTGATATTTTATAGCATGACTGCGCCCCTCACATTGTCGTAGCGACTGCTCTTGGCGTATCACTTGCCGGAGCGGCGGCAGCACGCTCGCCGCGGGCGCCGAAAGCCTGCCGACGCGGAATACGCGATCCGCTGGAACGCCGCGCACGCGATGCTGCGGCCCCGCTGCGTCCTCTGAATGAAACGATGGCGATCCTGAAGACGCGCGACGACGCCCCCGCGCCGGTTCAAGGTCGACCCATTACGCGATCCTTCCCCCGGCCAGCCACGACCGCGCCGCCGGGTTTTCCGTGATCCTGCGCCGGCGCGGCGTCGAGGACGCGGGCCCCGCCGAACTCACTCTGGAACCGGTGCGTGGCGTTAGCCCACGCGCTGGCGGGTGCGCCTGTCCGCATGCGCAATGCGCGCGATCGCTTTCGGCGACGGAGGTCGATGTCGCGCTCGAGGCGGGGACAACGTCACCCGCTTACCGTACGCCAAGCAGTTGCACCGGCGCGACGGCCCGGACCTCGCGGCGTCCGGTGCTTTCCGCGACCATCAGCGCCCACGCCTCCGAGGTAGTGCGCGCCAGCATCGCCACGGCAAAACTCAGGCTTCCTCGAGGAATGGCGCCTTCCCGGCGACGTCAGCCGATCATCGACGCGACCATGAGCGGCAAGAACGTGCCCGGCGCGATGGAAGGCGACTTCGCAAGCGGATCGCGGAACCCTTGCTCGCAGCGGGGATCGTGCCTGCTGCGGCGTGACGGTGCTGAACTCGAACTCCGGCAGCTCGCTGCCACGAACGCCGCCTAGCCAGTCGGACTCCGAGGCCTCTATGCGGCGCAGTCGCGCCCACGTCACGCCGGCCACGTCCGACACCAGCGCCGAACGCCCGCTTCAATACCGCGAGGCTTTGCACTTCCAGCGGTGAACGCCATGCGCGTATGCATGTTGCGCGTCAGCGTGTTGGCCGCGGTGACGTTGATCTTCTCGCGCGACAGGACTTCCGAAATGTCGCGCAGCAAGCCCTGCCGGTCCATCGCCTCGACGACGATGTCCACCGGGAACACCTCGTCGCGCGGCGCGCCCCAGTTCGCGGTGATCAGGCGCTCCGGCTGCGCGACGCGCATTCGCGCCACGTTGCTGCAGAGCGCGCGATGGATCGTCACGCCCTTGCCGCGCGTGACGAAGCCGACGATCGGGATCGGGCGGCGCCGGCTTGCAGCAGCGCGCGAGCCCGGTCAGCAGCCGGTCGACGCCGACGACGAGGATGCCGCCGCCCGCGCCCGCCGCGCTTGCTTTGCCGCGTCGGCACTTCCGGCTCTGCGGCCGGCCTGCGGGCGCGCGTGCGCAGGCTCCGCCAGCGCATGGATCGCCGTCTGCACCTGCTTCGAGTTGATGTCGTCGCGCGCGAACGCCGCGAAGAACTCCTCGGTCTTGTCGAAGCCCGCCTTGGCCGCCACGCGCGTCGAGCTTGAGCGCCGTGTGGCCCAGCCGCGCAAGCTCGCGCTCGACCAGTCGCGCGTCCTTGCGCCACCGTCTGCCTCGTGCTGCTGCGCCTTGAACCACTGGCGCACTTTGGAGCGCGCGCGGTTGCCGTGCACGTAACCCAGTTCCGGATTCAGCCAGTCGCGCGAGGGCCCGCCCTGCTTGACCGTGACGACTTCGACCCGCTGGCCGTTCTGCAGCTGGTAATTGAGCGGCACCATCTGCGCCGTCGACCTTGGCGCCGCGGCAGCGATGGCCCAGGCTCGTATGCACGGCGTAGGCGAAGTCGACCGGCGTGCGCGCCGCGCGGCAGGTCGACCACCTTGCCCTGCGGCGTCAGCACGTAGATCGAATCGGTGAAGAGGCTTTCCTTGAACGCCGACAGCCACTCGCTCGAATCGGCGACCGCGTCCTTCCAGTCGAGCACCTGCCGCAGCCACGCGATCTTCTCGTCGAACGTCGGGTCGTGCCGCGCCGCCCTTGCTGCCGCCCTCCTTGTAGCGCCAGTGCGCGGCGACGCCGTATTCGGAATGCTGATGCATGTCCCGCGTGCGGATCTGCACTTCGAGCGGCTTGTCCTCGGGGCCGATGACCGCCGTGTGCAGCGACCGGTAGTTGTTGGCCTTGGGCTTGGCGATGTAGTCGTCGAACTCGCGCGCAAGCGGCGTCCACCGATGATGGACGAGGCCCAGCGCCGTGTAGCAATCCTTGACCGATTCGACCAGGATGCGCACGCGCCCGGATGTCGTAGAGCGTGTCGATGCCCGCCTGCTTGCGCTGCATCTTGCTCCAGATGCTGTAGATGTGCTTGGGCCGGCCGGTGACCTCGGCCTTGATCCCGGCGGCCGCCAGCTCGTCGCTTCAACGTCGTCGACGATCTCGTCGATGTAGCGCTCGCGGTCGATGCCGGCGCTCGTCCAGCATCTGCGCGATCGACTTGTACGTCGCGGGCTCGAGCGCACGCAGGCTCAGGTCCTCGAGCTCCCACTTCAACTGCCATACGCCGAGGCGGTTGGCGAGCGGCGCGAACAGATCGAGCACCTCGCGCGCCGTCTGCGCGCGCAACGCCGCGTCGCCGGTCATGAGCGAGCGCAGCGCCTGCGTGCGCTCGGCGAGCTTGATGAGCACGACGCGGATGTCCTCGACCATCGCGAGCAGCATCTTGCGCAGGTTCTCCGCCTGCGCCGCGCCGCTCCTCCTTGTCGCCGGAATCGGTGGCGCGCGCGAATGCCGCCCATGCGCGCGACGCCGGCCGACCAGCGTCGCGACGTCGGCGCCGAATCTCGCGCCTCCACTTCCTCGGCGTCGAACGCGCCGGCCACGGGCAACCGAGCAGCAGCGCGCTGCGAATCGAATCGGCGTCGAGCTTGAGACCGCCCAGGATCGTCGCCGTGCCGAGCGCGCGATCGAGCGCCGCGCTCGCCATCGGCCATCGCCGCGTCGGCCGATGTGCGCGCGTGCGTACTCGATCGCCGCCGCGAACGACGCGCGTTCGTCGGCAGAGTAGTCGCGGAGCGAGGCGTCGCGAGCCACGCGGCGACCGCGTGAGGCGCGGCGGTCTGTGGCGCGGCATGCAGCACGGCTACCATGCGCAAATTATACGCGGCAGCGACACGGCCGAAAATGCAGTCGGTGGCGCGCGTGCAACAACGCGACAGCGCTGCCTAGAGCGGCGCGCCGGCGCGCCTTGGCGATCGCCTCGGCCAACGACTGCGCGTGCGCGCTCGGCAAGCTCCGCGTCGCGCGCTTCCACCATCACGCGCAGCACGGGCTCCGGTGCCCGAGGGCGCAGCAGCACGCGCCCGGCGTCGCCCAGCGCCGCGACGGCCGCCCGCTCGGCCGCGAGTCACCGGCATCGTTCGCCTGCCAGTCCCAGCCGCGGCGCACCGGAACGTTGATGAGGCGCTGCGGAAACATCGTGACGGCGGCAGTCGCTTGCGCCAGCGTCTTGCTTCTGCTCGATCAGCGCGCTCAGCACCGCGAGCGCGGCGACGATCGCGTCGCCGGTCGTATGCTTGTCGAGACAGATGATGTGGCCCGAGTTCTCGCCGCCCAGCAGCCAGCGCCTGCTCCTGCAGCTGCTCGAGCACGTACCGGTCGCCGACTTTCGCGCGCGCCAGCGCGATGCCCTTGCGCGTCAGCGCGTGCTCGAAGCCGAGGTTGCTCATCAGCGTGCCGACGACACCGCCGTTGGCGACCTGCCGGCGCTTGTAGTCGGTGGCGATCACGTACAGCAACTGGTCGCCGTCGTAGAGCGCGCCTTCGCGGTCGGCCATGATCAGGCGGTCGCCGTCGCCGTCGAGCGCCACGCCCAGGTCGGCGCCATGTCGCGCGCACCTGCTCGGCCAGAAATTGCGGATGCGTCGCCCCGGCGCCGGCATTGATGTTGAGGCCATCCGGCTCGGCGCCGATCGCGATCACGTCCGCGCCCGAGCTCGTGGAATACGGGTGGCGCGACGTGGTAACCGGCGCCGTGCGCGCAATCGACGACGATGCGCCAGCCGTGCAGGTCGAGCTCCGACGGAAACGTGCTCTTGCAAAACTCGACGTAGCGGCCCGCGGCGTCGTCCACGCGCCGCGCCTTGCCGAGCGCCGCCGACGGGCACGCACGTGAGCGGCATCGCCATCCCTCGTTCGATCGACAGCTTCCACGTCGTCGGCGAGCTTGGCGCCGGCCGCGGAAAAGAACTTGATCCCGTTGTCGTCGAACGGGTTGTGCGACGCGCTGATCACGATCCCCGCCGACAGCCGCAGCGCGCGCGTCAGGTACGCGATGCCCGGTGTCGGCAGCGGGCCGCACAGATAGACGTCGACGCCCGCGGCCGACAGGCCGGCTTCCAGCGCCGCCTCCAGCATGTAGCCGGAAATGCGCGTGTCCTTGCCGATGAGAACGCCGGCACGATCGCCGCGCCGCGCGCCGTCGACCGACACCAGCGTGCGGCCCAGCGGCCCAGCCGAGCTTCATCATGAGCTCGGGCGTGATCGGGGCATCGCCGACGCGGCCGCGGATGCCGTCCGTGCCGAAGTATTTGCGTTTCGCGAACGTTTATCCACCGAGTTGGCTACGCGACACGCAAAGAATCATTGAATCACCAGGTCCGCGCGCAGACGCACCGCCTGCGGAATTGCTGCCAGGCCAAGGTCGCGTGCCGTCTTGGAGATTCACAGCCAAGCCAAATCTGCTAAGCGTTTCGACCGGCAGATCTTTTGGGCTCGTTCCAGGAGAGAAATTCTCCGATGCGCGTATTTCGCCGACGCACGACCGACTTCGTCGTAACTACACCGTAACCGATGAGCGCGCCTGGCGTAACGATACTCGGCTCATGGAAACATCGTCGGCAATTTCTTTGCCGTCGCAGTGTCAATTACGAACTGCGCCTGGCTTCGACACCATCGCGCGTCGTTGGTATAGAAGTACGCGTCGGCTGTCCTGCGGTTTTAAGCGCAATCAGGCCTCGTCGGAGATCGCCCCGTGGACGCGACGTGTCGTTCAATGAGTTCGACCTTCAGCTGTCGCGCTGCCTCCCGCGCAGACTTGGCGGCACTGCGCATAGCGAATTCGTTTGTGGGATTGTAGAACGTTACGACTCTGCGGAGATCCGGGAGGATCTCCCTCAGTATCTCCAGGCGCTTCGCAGTGAGATCACCCGACAGGTAGTGAACCCCCGTAAGGCGCCCGCCGGGTTTCGCATAGCTTCCTCGACCAGCGCAGCGCCGATGGCGGGATCGGCGCCAGCTGGCCGAGATACGACCGGAACCTCGGCCGTCGCCTTCTCTGACCGAAATGGATAACGACGTGGACGACGACGTAAATCACGTCGACTTTCTCTCGCTCTAGACCCCTGGCTGCACCTTCAGCGGCGCTCCGATCGCCCTTCGGTGTCGCGAATTTCGAGCACATATTGCTTGCCTTCCGCAAATCCCCAACTCCCTGAGCCCGTCTTTAAGACCGTCAAGAGCCGCGTAGAAGGGGCCACCCTCGAAAAACAACGCCTACCCGAGTAGACCTGGGCCGGCTGCGCTTGCGCGGTGTGGCGCGCATACCGAGCGCAAATGCGGCCGGAAGCATACGGCTATCGTTTTGCTCATCCGGAACCGCTCCCCGCTGAGCTTGGTTTTTCTGCGCACTTCAACCGGCAAACCGCTTCATTTTCAAAACACGCGGGCGTTGCTGATTTCAATCTCAATCGTCCGCTCTAATGCCCGCCGAATTCAATCGCCTGCCACGCTTTCAGTGCGTCGACCGTTTCGCGCACGTCGTGCACGCGGACGATGGAGGCGCCGCGCGCAACCGCCGCCAGTAAAGCCGCTGCGACGCTCGCGGCCACGAGTTCGCTTCACGTCGCGGCCCGCGATCCGTCCCAATGTCGACTTCCGCGATATTCCCGCCAGCGACCGGATAGCCGGCTGCCTCGAGGTCGCCAAGTGAACGCAGCAATGCGAGATTATGCGCCACCGTCTTGCCGAAGCCCAAGCCCGGGTCGACGACGATTCGATCGCGAGCAATGCCCGCGGCTTCGCATGCCAGTGCGCGCTCGACCAGGAACTCGCGCACCTCTTTCACCACATCGGCGTAGTGAGGCTCGGCCTGCATCGTGCGCGGCTCGCCCTGCGGATGTGCATCAGGCATACCGCGGCTTTGCTTGCGGCCAACGCGGCGATGGCGCCAGCGCTCGCGCAGCGCGCGCACGTCGTTGATCATGCCGGCGCTCGCCGCGAGCGCCGCCGCGCATGACGGCGGGCTTAGTCGTGTCGACGCACACCCGCATGCCTTCGCGGACAAGCGCTTCGACCAGAGGCACGACGCGTTCCAGTTCGAGATCCTCGGACACCTGGCAGCGCACCGGGCCGCGTCGATTCACCGCCGACGTCGATGATATCGGCCCCGTCCGCGACCATCTTGCGCGCGTGGTCGAGCGCCTTTTCGCGCTCGACGAACTTTCCGCCATCGGAGAACGAGTCCGGCGTGACGTTGAGAATGCCCATCACGCGCGGGTGCGACAGGTCGAGAGTCTGTTCGCCGAAGCGCAGGTAGCTTGAAGAGGACATCGGAGATCACAGAAACAAAGGGGCGTGCATTTTCGCACGCCCCTCGCTGGCCTAACGGAGCCTTCAGCACTGGGATTCGTGGACGGCGCGACCTCGGGCCCTGATGATCGTGCCTCCCGATGGCGGTCCGGACGCGGGCTGCGTCGTGCTTCGGCGGGCGCGGCGGCTTGCCGGGCCATGATGTCGGAGATCTGGTCCGCGTCGATCGTCTCCAGCTCCAGCAGCGCCTTGGCCATCGCCTCGACCTTGTCGCGGTTGTCTTCCAGCAGCTTCCGCGCGACCGCGTACTGCTGGTCGATGATCTTGCGGATTTCCTGGTCGACCTTCTGCATCGTCGCCTCGGACACGTTCTTCTGCGTCGTGATCGAGCGGCCGAGGAAGACCTCGCCTTCGTTTTCGCCGTAGACCATCGGACCCAGCTCGTCCGACATGCCGTAGCGCGTGACCATGTTGCGCGCGATGTTCGGTCGCGCGCTCGAAGTCGTTCGAGGCGCCGGTGGTCATCTGGTTCATGAACAATTCTTCGGCGATGCGCCCGCCGAACAGCACCGAGACCATGTTCAGCATGTGGTTGCGGTCCATGCTGTAGCGGTCCTGCTCCGGCAGCTGCATCGTCACGCCGAGCGCGCGACCGCGCGGGATGATCGTGACCTTGTGCACCGGATCGGTCTTCGGCAGCAGCACGCGCGACGATCGCGTGGCCGGACTCGTGGTACGCCGTGTTGCGGCGCTCTTCCTCCGGCATCACGATCGAGCGCCGCTCGGCGCCCATGATGATCTTGTCCTTGGCGCGCTCGAAATCGTGCATGTCCACGAGGCGCTTGTCTGACGCGCGCGGCGAACAGCGCCGCCTCGTTGACGAGGTTGGCGAGATCCGCGCCCGACATGCCCGGCGTGCCGCGCGCGATGATGTCGGCCTTCACGTCCGGCGCCATCGGCACCTTGCGCATGTGCACCAGCAGGATCTGCTCGCGGCCGCGGATGTCCGGCAGCGGCACCACCACCTGGCGGTCGAAGCGGCCCGGACGCATCAGCGCCGGGTCGAGCACGTCCGGACGGTTGGTCGCGGCGATCACGATCACGCCGGCGTTGCCTTCGAAGCCGTCCATCTCCGACGAGCAACTGGTTCAGCGTCTGCTCGCGCTCGTCGTTGCCGCCGCCCAGTCCGGCGCCGCGCTGGCGGCCGACCGCGTCGATTTCGTCGATGAACACGATGCACGGCGCGTTCTTCTTCGCCTGCTCGAACATGTCGCGCACGCGCGCCGCACCCACGCCGACGAACATCTCGACGAAGTCGGAGCCGGAGATCGAGAAGAACGGCACCTTCGGCCTCGCCGGCGATGGCTTTCGCGAGCAGCGTCTTGCCGGTACCCGGGGAGCCGACCATCAGCACGCCGCGCGGAATGCGGCCGCCGAGCTTCTGGAACTTGGACGGGTCGCGCAGGAATTCGACCAGCTCGGCGACTTCCTCTTGGCCTCGTCGCAGCCGGCGACGTCGGCGAACGTGACGGTGTTGTTCGCCTCGTCCAGCATCCGCGCCTTGCTCTTGCCGAACGAGAACGCGCCGCCCCGGCCGCCGCCCTGCATCTGGCGCATGAAGAAGATCCACACGCCGATCAGCAGCAGCATCGGGAACCAGGAGATGAAGACTCTGCGACAGGAACGATTGCTCTTCTTCCGGCTTGCTGTCGACCTTGACCCCGTATTTCAGGAGGTCGCCGACCATCCAGATGTCGCCGGGGCTGTAGGTCGTGAATTTCTTCTTGTCGCTCGCCATCCAGGTGATCTTGCGGCCCTCGACCGTCGCCGACTCGACCTTGCCGCTCTTGGCCGAGTCCATGAATTCGGAATAGGAAACAGCATCCCTGCCCGGCTGGCGGGCGTCGAACTGCTTGACCACGACCAGCACCACCATGAGGATCACGAGCCCAGATGCCGACGTTCTTGACCAGATTGTTCAAAACTTAGCTCCTTGCGGCCATCATGAGTCCGGCGGGCCGCGCACCGTGCAATTGCTGCCACGGCATTACCCGCATCATGGCAGTAGACAGATTCTAGCCGCGAATCCGCCCGGAAACCACCTTGCGCGGCGCTGCTGCTCGCAGATTGCGTAACAAAATACGAAAAACCCGGCAATGTCCGGCAAAATCGCGCTTGTCGCCCGCAAACGACAACCTTGGTTGACAACCCTCAGTTGGACAAATCAGCCGCCATGCAACCCTTGCCCACGAGAAACGTCTCCCGGCTGCGGTCGCGCGACGATTTGGGCTTGCGGACATAGACTTTGGTGAAATGTCCGGCCATTTCGCGCTGAAACTCCGCCAATCCCGCGCCCTGGAACACCTTGACCAGTAAATCCCCGCCCGGACGCAAAGTGTCCGACGGCAAATTCCAGCGCAAGTTCACCCAGATGCACGCTGCGCGCCTGATCCGCCGCATCGATTCCCGAAAGATTGGGGGCCATGTCGGAGACTACAAGGTCAGCCCGCGAGGCGCCGAGCGCGGCCTCTAGCGCCCGCAGTCCGTCCGCCTCGCGGAAATCGCCCTGGACGAAGACCACCCCGGCGATGCCGTCCATCGGCAGCAGGTCGATCGCCACGATCTTGCCGGTGGGACCCAGGCGCTCGCGCAATACCTGCGACCAGCTTCCCGGCGCCGCACCCAGGTCGACGACGGTCATCCCGGGCTTGAGGAGCTTGTCGCGCTCGGCCAACTCGATGCAGCTTGAACGCGGCGCGTGAACGGTAGCCGCGCCGCTTGGCCTCCAGCACGTACGGATCGTTGACGTGCTCGTGCATCCACGCCTTGTCGAACCGGTTCTTCTTGCCCGAAGGATTGAGCGGCGGCATTGCGCAAACGGGAGATTGGCGGGGCCAGCAGCTTACCCCATCGGCTTACGCCATCGCGCGGCCCTCGCCGGCGCTAGGCACGACGATTTCTCCGGCTCGGCACTTCAGGCCGTCACTTCCAGCCGATGCTCACCATCTTGCGCCGGATGAACGCGATCTGCGTTGCGAGCGGCAACGACTTCGGGCAGACGTCGTGGCACGCCAGCAACGACATGCAGCCGAAGAACGCCGTTATCGTCGCCGACGAGCTCGAAATAGTCGTCGTCCGTGCGGTTATCGCGCGGGTCGATGCGGAAGCGCGCGATCTTGTTGAGGCCCACCGCACCCACGAAGTCCTCGCGCATCCGCGCGGTGCCGCAGCCTGCCACGCAGCAACCGCACTCGATGCAGCGGTCGAGCTCGTAGATCCTCTCGCGCCTCCTCCGGCTCCATCGGCGCCTCGATCCGGCGAAGGTCGACTTCCTGCTCCTTGGTGTGGACCCATGTCTCCAGCCGCTCGCTCATCGCCCGCATCCACTTGCCGGTGTTGACCGAAAGGTCGCCGATCAATTCGAACACCGGCAACGGCGCCAGCGTGATTTCCGTACCGAGACTCTTGGTCAGCGTGCGGCAGGCCAATCCCGGCCGGCCGTTGATCACCATCGCGCAGCTGCCGCAGATTCCGGCGCGGCAGACGAAGTCGAACTGCAGCGACGCGTCCTGTTTTTCGCGGATCTCGGACAGTGCCATGAACAGCGTCATGCCGTCGGCCTCCTCGATCTCGTACACCTGCATGTGAGGGACGCTGTCCGGCTGCTGCGGGTTGTAGCGCAAGCGCGCTGATCTCGCAGCTTCGTGGCGCGGCGTTGCCGCCGTTGGTGTGGCATCGTTCATGCGGCGAGCGCGACCTCGGCACAAGCGCTCGTCGATGCGCTCGTTGGCGCCACGGTAGCGTGGCGGAAGCAGGTCGGCAGTAGGGCATCAGCGTCGCCTGCACCGCGAGGCGATCCGCACCTTGCAAGCCTCTGCCTGGCCGCTTCGACTTCGGCGGCGCGGCGGGGCGTATCCGGATGGTCGACGTAGTCCTTCGCGCCGTAACCGCGCCAGCCGGGCGGCAGTTCCATCGCCATGACGTCGATCGGCTCGTACGCCAGCGACGGCAACGTGTCGCTTCTCGCCTGGCCACGTCGCCAGCGTGCGCTTGAGCCATCGGGCGTCGTCCCGATGCGGATAGTCTTCGCGGTAATGGGCGCCGCGGCTCTCGGTGCGCGTCAGCGCGCCATGAGGCCACGCACAGCGCAAGCTTCAGCATCTTCTGCACGCGGTAGGCAGTGACGAGCTCCGGGTTCGCGCCGCGCGCCTTGCACGCGAGACCGATATTGCGGCTGCGCACGACCAGTTCCTGCAGCCCGCCGACTGCCGCTTCGAGGTCAGGCCCTGTCCGGAAGATGCCGACCTTTGACGTCGTCAGGATCTCCTGCATCGCCCCGCGCAATGCCGATGCATCCTCGGTTCCGCTTGCCGTCGGCCAGCGCGTCCAGCTTCGCCTGTTCGCGCTGGAGAAAGTCGCGGATCACGCCGGTCGGAATGGCGACATCGTTTTCGGCCTGATCGCAGAAATCGGCGATGAATTCGCCGACGATCATTCCCGCGACGACCGTCTCGGCCACCGAGTTGCCGCCCAGCCGGTTGAAGCCGTGCAGGTCCCAGCATGCCGCCTCGCCGGCGGCGAACAGTCCCTTGAGCGTCGGTGACTCGCCCGTGTGCCCGGTGCGCACGCCGCCCATCGTGTAATGCTGGGCCGCGCGCACCGGGATCAGATCCGTGACCGGATCGATGCCGAGAAAGTACTGGCAGATTTCCTTCACCTCGCGCAGGTTCTTGTCGATGTGCTTCTGGCCGAGCAGCGTGATGTCGAGCCACAGGTGGTCGCCGAACCGCGAATGCACGCCCTGGCCCGGCGCGGATGTGCTCCTCCATCCGGCGCGCCACGACGTCGCGCGAGGCGAGCTCCTTCTTCTCCGGCTCGTAGTCCGGCATGAAGCGATGGCCGTCGGCGTCCTGCAGCGAGCCGCCGTCGCCGCGGCAGCCTTCGGTCACGAGGATGCCGGCCGGAAAGATGGCCGTCGGATGGAACTGCACCGCCTCCATGTTGCCCGAGCGCCGCGATGCCGGTCTCCAATGCGATAGCGCCGCCGATGCCTTCGTTAGATGACTGCGTTGGTCGTCGACCGGTAGAGCCGGCCCGCGCCGCCGCTCGCGATCGCCGTCGCCTTCGCGACGTAGGCGACCAGCTCTCCGGTGATCAGGTTGCGCACGATGGCGCCATGAGCAGCGGCCCGCATCGTGGATCAGCGCGATCGCCTCGGTGCGCTCGTGCACGGGGATCTCGCTGGCGATCGCCTGGTCGCTCATCGCGTAGAGCATCGCGTGGCCCGGTGCCGTCGGAGACGTAGCACGTCCGCCATTTCTTGGTGCCGCCGAAGTCGCGTTGCGCGAGGAGTCCGTGCGCCTCGTCGCGCTCGGTGATCGTGACCTTTTCGGCGTTGATGACGACTTCGCGGTCGCCGCGCGCACGCGGCTCCACGGCACGCCCCATGCGGCGAGCTCGCGGACCGCCTTGGGCGCGGTGTTCACGAACATCCGGACCACGCGCTGGTCGGCGCCCCAGTCGCTGCCGCGCACGGTATCCTCGAAATGCACGTCCTCGTTGTCGCCCTGCCCCTTGATCACGTTGGCCAGCGACGCCTGCATTCCGCCCTGCGCCGCGCACGAGTGCGAGCGCTTGGGCGGCACCAGCGACAGGATGATCGCGTCGTGGCCGCGGCGCTTCGCGCCGATGCCGAGCCGCAGCCCGGTCGAGGCCGCCGCCGATCACCAGCACATCGGTATAGACGATGTTCACGGGGCGCGGTCCTGCGGTCCGCTTGCGCGCCCGCCTGCACCGCCGCGGGGACGTAAGGTTCACCGTAGCGGGGCGCATGCTCGATGCCGATCTTGATGTAGGCGGCCAGCGTGGCGAAGCCGAGCACGAGAAAAAATGCCGTGATCGACCACTTGAGCGTCTTCAGACGGCGCCGCATCGCGTTTGGATCGGCCACCGCGAACCAGCCCCACTTCACGGCCAGCCGGTACAGGCCGATGCCGCCGTGCAACTCGACCGCGAGCAGCAGCAGGATGTAGAGCGGCCAGTAGTGATCGCTCCACACGCGGTCCGCGGACTCGAACGGTCCGATGCGCTCCGGCCGCGTCGAGCATCACGTACAGGTGGACGGTGGCCAGGAAGAACAGCGCGAAGCCGGTGAACACCTGCCAGAACCAGAGCGTGGTGTCTTCGTGCCGCATCATCTTCATGTGGCCGCGGAACGTGCTGAACTGCCGATAGTTGATCGGGAACTTGCGCACCGCGAGCGCCGCGTGCGCGACCAGACAGCGCGATCACGGCAGCGACCACGACAGAGACGATTCCGGGGTACGAGCGGCCGAAGAAGAAGTAACCCTCGAAGAACTTCGTGATCGTCCACATCGCGTCACGGCTGATGAGGATCGACGACACGAAGAACATGTGGCCCCACATGAACAGCGCCAGGACGAGCCCGGACCCGCTTTGCACCAGGTCAGAGCGCGCCGGCCAGCGGCTTTCCTGGGCGCATCGCCTGAGCCCGACTCCGGCGATGACATCCACACGGCTGTTCATGCGATCGTCCTCCGATGGTCGAATCCGCGCGGCCTGCGTCGAGGGACGCCGGGCGCACATCTTCCCGCATATTCCCGGCCGCCCTTGACCGAGATCAAAAGCCTCGCTGGCCTCGTTGCCCGTGATGATTGCGGACGAACGCGCGCGTCGCGTTTGACTTGTGTCAAGGATCCCGGCGCAGTTGCGCGCAGGATTGCGATAAGGGCGCCGTCTGCGCTGCGGACGCGCGTCCCTACGGGACTGGAGACGGACGATGTTTCAAGTACGCATACACGGCCGCGGCGGCCAAGGCGTGGTGTCGGGCGCCGAGCTGCTGTCGGTGGCGGCGTTTCTCGAGGGCCGGTACGCGCAGGCGTTTCCCAGCTTCGGCTCCGAGCGCATGGGCGCGCCGGTGATGGCGTTCTGCCGCATCGACGTCCGCGAGATCCGGTTGCGCGAACCGGTGATGCGAGCCGGACGCGCTGATCATCCAGGACCCGACGCTGCTGCACCAGGTCGACCTCTTCAACGGGCTGCCCAAGGAGGGCTACATCCTGCTCAATTCGACGCGCAGCTTCGACGAGCTGGGTCTCGCCGAATTCGTGCGCGGGTTCCAGCCGCGATCGCCTGTGCGCGCTGCCCGCGACCGAGATCGCGCTGAAGCATGTCGGGCGCGCGGTGCCCAACGTGCCGCTGCTTGCCGCCTTTGCGCGCGATCACCGGCCAGATCCGCGAGCGAATCCGTGGTCCAGGCCATCCGCGACAAGTTCCCGCAGCGCCATCGCGGAAAAGAACGTCGCCGCGGCGGCCGAGGCATTCGCCCTCGCGAGCAAGGGGCTGGAGACCGTCCATGCTTAAGCAAACCGAAGGTTCACACGCGGTCGCGGAGGCGATCGCGCTCTGCCGGCCGCAGGTGATCTGCGCCTACCCGATCACGCCGCAGACGCACATCGTCGAAGGCGTCGGCGAAATGGTGAAGGACGGCACGCTGACCAACTGCGAGTTCATCAACGTCGAATCCGAGTTCGCCGCGATGTCGGTGGCGATCGGCGCCTCCGCCGCCGGCGCGCGCACGTACTACCGCGACCAGCAGCCAGGGCCTGCTGTTCATGGCCGAGAGCCGTCTACAACGCCGCGGGTCTCGGGCTGCCGATCGTGATGACCATCGGCAACCGCGCGATCGGCGCGCCGATCAACATCTGGAACGACCATTCGGACAGCATGTCGATGCGCGACGCGGGCTGGATCCAGCTCTACGCGGGAAACCAACCAGGAAGCGCTCGACCTGCACATCCAGGCCTTCCGGCTCGCCGAGGAGCTGTCCTGCCCGGTGATGGTGTGCATGGACGGCTTCATCCTGACGCACGCCTACGACCGCGTGGACATCCCGACGCAGGCGCAAGTCGACGCCTATCTGCCGCCGTTCCAGCCGCGCCAGATCCTCGATCCGGCGGATCCGGTCACGATCGGCGCCCTGGTCGGACCGAGGCGTTCACCGAAGTGCGCTACCTGCGGCCACCACAAGCAGCTGCGCGCGCTGACTCTCATACCGAAGCTTGCCGCGGAATTCAGCTGCAGCAGTTCGGGCGCAGTTCGGGCGGCCTCATCCGCACCTACCGCACCGAGGACGCGGAGACGATCGTCGTGGCGCTTGGGCTCGGTGATCGGCACCGTGCAGGAGGTCGTCGACGAGATGCGCGACGCGGGGGCGAAGATCGGCTCGGTTTCGATCTGCTCGTTCCGGCCCTTTCCGATCGCCGTATTGCGCGAGGCGCTGCAGAATGCGCAAGCGTGTCGTCGTGCTGGAGAAATGCCTCGCGGTCGGCCTGGGCGGCATCGTCTCCGACGGCGTGCGCAAATCGTTGTCGGGCATCCAGCTCAGCAGGCTACACGGTCATCGCGGGACTGGGCGGCCGGGCGATCACCCGCAGCTCGCTGCGGCAGCTGTTCGACGACGCGATCGCCGACGAGCTCGAGCAGGTGACGTTCCTCGACCTCAACGCCGACGTCGTCAAGCCACGAGCTGGAACGCGAGAGCGCAGGCGCGCCGCACCGGTCCGACCGCCGAGGCGATCCTGCGCCGCATGGGCACGGTCGCCTCGCATATCGGCTGAACGGACGGGAGCGCTCATGACCGGCGAAATGCAGGGTGTGCAAGTTCTACCAGACCGGCACGTTCACCGTCGGCAACCGGTTGCTCGCGAGAAAACGAGCGCACGGTGCAGGCGAACATGCAGCGCACCAACTCGCTCAACTCCGGGCACCGCGCGTGCCAGGGCTGCGGCGAGGCGCTCGGCGCCCGCTATGCGATCGACGCCGCGATGCGCGCCACCGACAACCAGCTGGTCGCCGTCAACGCCACCGGCTGCCTGGAAGTATTCTCGACGCCCTATCCCGAGACTCGTGGCAGATCCCGTGGATCCATTCGCTGTTCGGCAACGCCGCGGCGGTCGCCTCGGGCGTGGCCGCGCGCCATGCGCGTGACCGGCCGCACGGCGACGCGCGTCGTCGCCCAGGGCGGCGACGGCGGCACCACCGACATCGGCTTCGGGTGCCTGTCGGGCATGTTCGAGCGCAACGACGACGTTCTTTACATCTGCTACGACAACGAGGCGTACATGAACACCGGCGTGCAGCGCTCCAGCGCCACGCCTCCGACCGCGCGCACGGCGACGACGCCGGCCGTGGGCAAGGAGCCCGGCAACGTGTTCGGCACCGGCAAGAACGTGCCGCTGATCGCCATGGCGCATCTCATTCCCGTATGTCGCGACCGCGAGCGTGTCGCCAACCTGCGCGACCTCGGAATTCAAGGTGACGAAGGCGATGGGCATCCACGGCGCGCGGTACATCCACATCCACGTCCCGTGCCCGCTGGGCTGGGGCTCGGCACCCGCGGACACGATCAAGCTGGCGCGCGCTCGCCGTCGAGTCGCGGGCTCTTCCCGCTGTTCGAGGCGGAGCACGGCGAGATCACCGGGCGCACGACGATCCGCCGCAAGGTTCCGGTCGACGGAATACCTCGAAGCTGCAGAAGCGCTTCGCGCACCTGTTCGGATCGACGCCGGACGTCGAGCGTCTCGCGCAGCATCCAGGCGAACGGCCGACCGCACCATCGCCAAATTCGGCCTGCTCGACTAGCGAACATCATGGAAAAGCCCTACGCGATTCACGCTGGATCCGGCTCCAGCCTGGCCAACAAGACCGGCTCGTGGCGCACGTCGCGGCCGGTCTACCTCGACCGGCTGCCGCCTTGCAACCACGCCTGCCCCGCCGGCGAGAACATCCAGGGCTGGCTCTATCCATGCGAGAGTCGGGCGACTACGAAGCGGCGTGGCGCTTGCTGACCGAGGACAATCCGTTCGCCGCGATCATGGGGCGCGTCTGCTACCACCCCTGCGAGGCGCATGCAACCGCGGCAAGCTCGACGAGTCGGTGGGCATCAATTCGGTCGAGCGCTTCCTGGGCGACGAGGCGATCAAGCGCGGCTGGAAATTCGAGCCGCCCGCGTTCGAGATCGGGCAAGCACGTGCTCGTCGTCGGTGCCGGGCCGTCGGGACTTTCCGCCGCCTATCACCTGCGCCGGTTGGGCCATCGCGTGAAGATCGTCGATGCCGGGCCGTTGGCCGGCGGGATGATGCGCTTCGGCATTCCCAAATACCGGCTGCCGCGCGACGTGCTGGACGCCGAGGTTGCAGCGCATTCTCGACCATGGGCGTCGATGCTCGAGCTGAACCGCAAGGTGTCGAACATTCTCGAAGACGATGCAGGAGGGCCGCTTCGACGCGGCGTTTCTCGCGGTCGGCGCGCACATCGCCAAGCGCGCCTACATCCCCGCGGGCGAGGCCGCGCACATGCTCGATGCCGTGTCGGTGCTGCGCAGCATGGAGGGCGAGGACAAGCCGATGCTGGGCCGGCGCGTCGTCGTCTACGGCGGCGGCAATACCGCGCTCGACGTCGCGCGCACCGCCAAGCGGCTGGGCGCGACCGATGCGATCATCGTCTACCGCCGCACGCCGCGAGAAGCATGCCGGCGCACGACTTCGAGGTCGAGGAGGCGCTGCAGGAAGGCGTGCTGATCAAGTGGCTGTCGACGATCAAGAACATGTCCGACGAGGGCACGCTCACCGTCGAGAAGATGGAGCTCGACGAGAAGGGCTTTCCGCAGCCCACCGGCGAGGTCGAGACGCTGGAAGCCGATTCGCTGGTGCTGGCGCTCGGGCAGGACGTGGACCTGTCGCTGCTCGACGGCGTGCCGGGACTCGACGATCAAGGACGGCACGGTTCAGGTCGGACCGCAACATGATGACCGGCCATGCGGGCATCTTCGCCGGCGGCGACATGGTGCCGTCGGAGCGGACGGTGACGGTGGGCGTCGGCCACGGCAAGAAGGCCGCGCGGCACATCGACGCGTGGCTGCGCGGCGAGCGCTACCGAGCCGCCGCCGAAGCACGAGCTGGCCGACTTCGACAAGCTCAACACCTGGTACTACGCCGACGCGCCGAAGACCGTGCAGCCGTTGCTCGAGCTCGCGCGGCGCACGTCGACGTTCGACGAGGTCGTGCAGCGGCCTCGACGAGACCAACGCGCTGTTCGAGGCGCGGCGCTGCCTGTCGTGCGGCAACTGCTTCGAATGCGACAACTGCTACGGCGTGTGCCCCGACAACGCGGTGATCAAGCTCGGGCCCGGCAAGCGCTTCGAGTTCAACTTCGACTACTGCAAGGGTTGCGGCATCTGCGTGTCCGAATGCCCGTGCGGCGCGATCAAGATGGTGCCGGAGACCGCGCTGATCCGCGAAAGGAGCGTCAGGCGATGGTGACGACGAACTCTGCTTTGCGGTGCTCCAACAAGCACCCGTTCATCGAGAACTCCAGCCGCGGGACATCGGAGAGCTCACGGCGCACGCCAGGCACGTGGACTTCGCGCACGGGCAGATCATCTTCCACCAGGACGACGAGTGGCTCCGATTTCTACCTGATCGTCAGCCGGACGCGTCGCGCTCGAGATCGAGGCGCCCGACCACGACGCTGCGCGTGCAGACGCTGACCGCGGGCGACGAACTCGGCTGGTCGCGGCCATCCTGATGGGACAGAAGGAAGCATTTCCAGGCGCAGGCGCTGGAAGCGCGTCGACGCGCTCTCGCGCTCGACGGGCGCTGGAACTGCTAGCGAGTGCCGGCAAGGACACGGCACTTCGGTTTCGCGCTGATGTACCGCCTGGCTCGGCGTCGTTTCCGAACGGCTGCAGGCCACCCGGCTGCAGCTGCTGTGACGATGCACTCGCCCGTGGCGAAGCGCCGCGCGGCACCTAGGCCGACTCGCCATTGGGCAGGCCCGGCGCGAACTTTGTCGCGCCAACGCGGGACCATCGACCGCCCGGTAGCGGCCCCGAACGAGATTAGTTTCCCGCTGTTCGATAGCGCACATACTGAGTCCCGGGACTATGGGCGCTTCGTGTCCGGCCGAGGCATCGGCCCCGGTCCTGCTACGCCGGGGCAAAGCGATAGGAACCGCGTAGGGGAAGTCGGCAATCGCAACGGGAGGGACCATGGCGGCTGCCGTCGTCCAGTCCGCAATGCCGTCCATCGGGCAGAGCGGTGGCGGGCGCAACGGTGACCCGTGCTGCACGAAGTCACGCGCAGCGCTGCCGCGGCCTATTTGGCCTGCACCCTCGCGGACTTTTGCCCTTCCCGCAGGACTCGACCCGCTCGGCGACGCCGCGCATCGCGCGCACTCGCTGACCAGGCGAGTCCGGTTTCGCAAGGGCGACGTGCTGTTTTCGCGTCGGCGACGGGTTCCATGCGCTCTACGCGATACATATGGGTTCCACGCAGACCGCGCCTTGCTCGCCAGGGACGGGGCGGGACCAGGTCGCTGGCTACCACATCGCCAGGCGAGATCATCGGCATGGACGGCGTCGGGCGCCGGCACCCATGATTGCCGGGCCACGGCGCTGGAGGACATGGAAACCTGTCCGCTGCCGTTCGGCCAGATCGAGGATATCGCGCGGGGTCAGCGACACGATTCCGGCACAACCTGTTCAAGCTGCTGTCGCACGAGAGCGCGCGCGCACTCGCACGATGATGATCGTGCTGGGAAAAATGACACGCCGAGCAGCGGCTCGCCGTGTTCCTGCTCGACTTGTCGCAGCGGTACCGCGACGCACGGCTATTCGTCGTGCGAGTTCGTGCTGCGGATGACGCGCGAGAGATCGGCAGCTACCTGGGCTCAAGCTGGAAACCGTGAGCCGCCTGTTCTCGCGCTTTCATCATGACGGGCTGATCAGGTGCAAGGGCGCGCCGTCAAGCTCGCTCGATCGCGCTCGCGGTGAGCCACCTGGTCGATGGCGGCGCCGCGCGACGACGTACTCAGGCGGGAGGTCATGGGCGGTTCATGAGCGCCCGATGAACCAGCCGGGAACACGGACAGAAGGATGGCCGGGACAGAGCAACACAGCACAAGCCCGCGCCCAGCGCCACCCGGCCCGGACGCGGCGGGCGGCTTCCCGAGATGGCGCGCTCATGAAGCAGGAATTGGACGACGCGCAGATAGACATGAATCCCGCAGGTAAACCGCCGATCGCGCCCAAAGCACCGCATAGACCGTGTATCCGGCCGCGATCACGTTCTTGAAGGATCGTGAACTTGGCGATGAAGCCGGGGAACGGCGGGATGCCGGCCAGCGAAAGCATGGCCACGCCGATCATCAGCGCTGCGCACGGGCTCGCGGCGGAACAGTCCCTTGAGGTTATCCAGCCGGTCGCGCGCGGCGTCGTCCGCGTCCGCGCGGCAGCGCCGCGAAGGCCAGCACGTTCATCAGCCCGTAGGCGAGCACGTAGAACGCGACCGCCTGGAACCGGACCGGGACCATCGCCCAGGAACGCGTGAGAAGAGATAGCCCGGCGTGCAGCGATGGACGAGTAGGCGATCATCCGGCGGAAGCTCTCGTCTGCCGCATCGCCGCGAGATTGCCCCAGACGATCGACAACAGCGGCAGGAGACGACGGCAGATCGGCCATCGGCGGCGACAACGGTGCGTTGCCGAACAGCCGCACGCGCGGCCAGCAGCACGCCCGCCTTGATGATCGTCGCCATGTACGCGGTGACCGGAACCGCCGCGCCTCGTACGCGTCCGGCGCCCACGCATGGAACGGAACGATCGCCGCCTTGAGGAAGAACGCGACGACCACCAGCGACGACGGCCGCGCTGCGCCATCGTGTCGGCGGACCGCAATGCGCCGCCGCAAACGCCGAGAGCGCAAGCGATGCCGCTGCCGCCGTAGAGCAGCGAGACGCCCATCAGGAAGATCGCGCGTCGCTGTGCCGCCCAGGACCAGGTACTTGAGCGCCGCCTCGGCGCTCTCTGGCCGCCGGAAGGCGAAGCAGCACCAGCACGTACACCGGCAGCGACATCAGCTCGAGGCCCAGGAACAGCGTCAGGAAGCTGTCCGCCGACAAGCAGCAGGCAAACGCCGTACAGCGACGACAGCAGCAGGATGCGGAAATGCCGCTGTGCCGAATTCGTCGCGCGACATGAGCAGCACGAGCACCGCGAGCGCAAGGACGATCGCCTTGCGCGAGACGCGGCCGGATCCACCGAGTATTGCCCCGGAAACGGCGCGCGGCATAGCCGCATGCGCGACAGCAGCACAAGCGCCGCCGGCAGAGCCGCAGTCACGGCGAAGACGACACCGTGATGCTCGCGCGCGCTGGCTCGCGCGCAGATCTCGAGTCGCGGATCAGCACGACGATCCCGGCGAGCAGCAGATGCTCCGGCAGCATCGCGACAGCGATCGTCATGCCAGCTCATCGTGCGCGTCCGGTCCGCCGCTGCGGAACCCTGACGCCGGACGGCATCGTGCGGGCGGACGCGCCGCGGTGCGAAGCGACTGTCGCTCGCCGCCGGCGACCGATTGCCGGTACTGCCGATCGCCGCGAGCTCGGTCTTGCGCATCGGCTCGTCCGGAACAGGCCGAGCGCGAAGACGGCCGCGACGACGATGGCGCGCGAGGATCGGCCTTCTCGCGCAGGTTCAGATCGACGAGCGGCAGTGCGGGGCCTTCGCCGCGCCGAACAGAAGCGCTGCGCGAACCGCAAGCATGTACAGCGCGCCGAGCACGACGCCCAGCCACCGCGCTCGTCGCTGAGCGAACGAGCGGATACGCGGCGCCCGTGAGCATAGTGCGGCCACGCCGCCTTGAACGCGCCCAGCAAGCACCAGGAATTCGCCGGTGAAGCCGCTCGTCGGTCGGCAGGCCGATCGCCGCCAGCGTGAGCATCACGAAGAACACCGAGTACACGGGCAGCGAGCTTGGCCGAGCCCGCCGTACGCGCGCCGAGGTCGCGCGTGTGGCAGCGCTCGTAGATCATCCCGACCATCAGGAAGAGGCCGCCGGCGACGAGCCCGTGGCTCACCATCTGCATGACCGCGCCCTGGATGCCGATGCAGGTCGAGGCTCGACGAGCCCGAGCATCACGTAGCCCAGGTGACTGATCGACGAGTAGGCGATGATCTTCTTGATGTCGGTCTGCACCAGCGCCAGGCAGGCGCCGTAGATGATGCTGACGACCGCCAGCGTCACGAGCACCGGCGCGAGCAGCCGCGTCGCGTCCGGGAACAGCGGGAAGCCGAGCTTCATGAAGCCGTACGTCCCCATCTTCAGCAGGACGCCGGCGAGGATCACCGAGCCCGCGGTCGGCGCCTCCGACGTGCGCGTCGGGCAGCCACGTGTGCAGCGGCACGATCGGCACCTTGATCGCGAACGACAGCGCGAAGGCTGGCGAGCAAGCACGCGTCTGCACCGACGAGCGGCAGCCGCGGCGCGATACAGGTCGGCGAAGGCGAACGAGGTGACGCCCGTCGTCGCTTGAGCGAGTACACGAGATAGATCACGGCGGCGAGCATCAGGATGCTGCCGAACGCCGTGTACAGCACGAACTTGAGCGTGGCGTAGATGCGCCGCTCGCCGCCCCAGATGCCGATGATGAGGAACATCGGGATCAGCATCGTCTCCCAGAACAGGTAGAACAGGAACAGATCCTGCGCGACGAACGTGCCGAGCATCGCGAACTGCATGCGAGAACACCATCGCGTAGAAGAGCTTCACGTCCTTGTGGATGGCGGTGAACGCGCCGGCCACCACCAGCGGGCCGAGGAACGCGGTCAGCAGCACCAGCAGCACGTTGTAGCCGTCGAGGCCGATCTGGTAGTACACGCCCCAGTCGGCGATCCACGGCAGCCGCGTCTCGAACTGCAGGCCGGCCACCGCCGCGATCGAACCGGCACGTAGAGCAACGCCGTCAGCAGCGAACTGCACGCAGCATCACCGCGAGCGACAGCCCGCGCACGAGAGCGTCTCCGTGGCGCGGCAGCGCGATCAACAGCGCGATGCCGAGCAGCGGCAGGTACAGCACGACGTTCAGCAGCGCGGCGTCAGCCATGGCGCCAGCTCCAGGCGAGCGCGGCGATGATCCCGATCAGCACGAAGTAACGCGTACAGAGTGCAGGTTGCCGGTCTGCACGCGGCCAAGCGCGCCGGCGGTGCGCCGCGCGAGCGCCGCCGAGCCCGTTCAGCGAGCCGTCGAGCAGCATCCGGTCGCCGATGCCTCAGGAAGACGCGCTCTGAAATCCAGCTGCAGCGGCCGCCCGATCAGCGAGTCGTACAGCTTCGTCGATGAAGTACTTGCCGGAGAGCACGCGATGCAGTCGTCGGCGAAACCGCTGGCGCAGTCGCGTCGGCGCGCGCGGCACCGCCGCCGATACAAGAACGCGGCGCCCGCGAGCGCCCGCGAAGGCCAGCGCGACCGAGACGACGACGAGCGGCGTCTCGAAATGCTCGAGTGCGGGACCTGCACCTCGGGCAGCGGCAGCAGCGGCTCGAGGAAGTGCGGCAGCGCGAGGAAGCCGCCGATCGCGGACAGGACCGCCAGCACGACGAGCACGCCGGTCATCGACGGCGGCGATTCGTGGACGTGATGCTCGGTTTTCGGCGTCCATGCGCGAGCGGCCGAAGAACGTCAGCCACAGCAGCCGGAACATGTAGAACGCCGTCAGCAGCGCGGTGAACGCGGCCGTGCCGCAAACAGCAGAGGCGAGCCGCCGCGGCTGCTTGCGAAGCGCGAACCAGAGGATCTCGTCCTTCGAGAAGAACCCGGCGAGCGGCGGCATGCCGGCGATGGCCGCGGTTGCCACGGCGAACGTCACGAACGTGACGCGGAATCTCTGCGCGCAAGCCCGCCCATCTTGCGTGATGTCCTGCTCGCCGCCGAGCGCGTGGATCACGCTGCCCGGCGCCGAGGAACAGGCAGGCCTTGAAGAACGCGTGCGTGTAGAGATGGAAGATCGCGACGCCGTACGCGCCGACGCCAAGCGCGACGAACATGAAGCCGAGCTGCGAGATCGTCGAGTACGCGAGCACCTTCTTGATGTCGGTCTGCACGACGGCGATCGTCGCCGCGAAGAAGGCCGTGAGCGCGCCGATCAGCGGCGATCACTTGCGAGCGCCTCCGGCGCGTGCAGGTAGATGCCGGACAGGCGCGCGACCAGGTACACGCCGGCGGTCACCATCGTCGCGGCGTGGATCAGCGCCGACACCGGCGTCGGACCGGCCATCGCGTCGGGCAGCCAGACGTGCAGCGGGATCTGCGCCGACTTGCCGGTGGCGCCGATGAACAGCAGGATGCCGACCAGGCTCGCCGAGACCGCTGGGAGCGGGTCCGCTCATGAACGCGGCGTTGATCCGGTCCATGTCGAGCGTGCCGAGCGCCTGCGTACAGCACGAACATGCCCAGCAGGAAGCCGGCGTCGCCGACGCGGTTGGTGATGAACGCCTTCTTGCCGGCGCGCGGCCTTGTCGGGATCCTCGAACCAGAAGCCGATCAGCAGGTAGGAGGCGAGCCCCACGCCTTCCCAGCCGACGAACAGGACCAGCAGCGAGCGCCCCAGCACCAGCAGCAGCATGAAGAAGAGGAACAGGTTCAGGTAGGCGAAGTAGCGGGCGTAGCTCGTGTCGTCCTTCATGTAGCCGATCGAGTAGACGTGGATCAGCGAGCCCACGCCGGTCACGATCAGCGCCATCACCGCTGCGAGGCGGTCGAAATAGAACGCGACCTCGAACGCGCTGCCCGCCGATCGACGGCCCAGGTGTAGAGCCGTCTCGACGAGCGGCGCGCCGCCTGCCGCCTGCAAGCGCCAGGAAGCACGTCGACCGTCACGAAGAACGCCGCGATCGGCAGCCCGCAGCCGACGCGCGGAGACGAATCGCTTGCCGAGCCGGTTGCCGCGCGAGGCCGATGTCCAGCACGAAACCCGGCCAGCGGCAGCAGGACGATCAGGGTGAGCAGGTGGTTCATCGCTTATCCCTTCAGGTCCGTGTAGGCGCCGCAGGTCGAGCGTGCGCTTGCGGCGCGACGAGCAGAAGGACGATCGGGATCGCGATCGCGATCTCGGCGGCGGCGACGACGAAGATCAGGAAATACGAGCACCGCGCCGGTCACGTGAGTCCGTCTGCTGCGCGAAGCTCACGAGGCTCAGGTTCACGCCGTTCAGCATGAGCTCCATGCACATCAGCATGACCAGCACGTTGCGCCGGACGATGACGCCCAGAGTCCCAGTGCAAAGAGCGCCACGCTCGAGCCGAGGAGCATCTGCAGCTTATCCACGGTTCCCTGGTCCCACCTTGATCACGGCGATCGCCGCCACGACGGCGGCGACCAGCAGTACCGGAGACGAGCTCGAAGTGCAGCCAGTACTCGTTCAGGAAGGCGACGGAGAAACGGCTGCAGGCCGAACAGCGCGCCGCGCAGCCGCGCGCGACGGCCCGCGGGAGGTCCGTGCCACAAGCCGATACACGAGCACGCCGAGGAGCAGCACGCGCCCGCGATGCCGGGCACGAGCAGACGCGAGAAGCGGCGCGTGAACGAGCGGTCGCGCACGTCGAGCAGCATGATCGCGTAGACCATGAACACCATCACCGCGCCGACGTAGATCAGCACCTGGAACACCGCGATGACGTGCACGCCGAGCAGCGCGTAGATCGCCGGCGAGCGAGAGCATCGTCGCGATCAGCGCCAGCGCGACGCGCATCGGCTGTCGCAGCACGAGCATCATCACCGCGCCGAGCAGCGCCGCGCCCGCGAAGAGCGTAAAGGAGCACGGTCTTCGAGTCACGCGCGGTCTTCTCGCCGTGCCTTCGGTCGTCGGCCTGCGCGCGGGGTACGGTTTCGCGACGTCGCGCTGCGGATTCCAGTGGAGCAGCTCGTCCAGCGAGCCACATGTCGTCGCGGTCGAGCGTCGGCAAGTTGCGGCACTCCTTGACCATGCGGATCGCGTCCTCCGGGCACGCCTCGACGCACAGCCCGCAGAAGATGCAGCGCGAATAGTCGATCTCGAAGCGCGCGGGGTACTTCGGATGTACCGGATCGTCTGCGGGATCGAACGCCGCCTCGATCTCGATGCACCTTGCGCCGGGCACACCGTCGCGCACAGGTTGCAGGCGATGCACTGCGGGCCGCCGTCCGGCCGCTGCGTCAGCACGTGCTTGCCGCGGTTGCTGGCGGCGTAGTCGGCGCGGGCCTCCTCGGGGTAATAGGTCGTGAGCGCGCCCTTGCGCAGCGTGATCCAGCGCCACATGTTGCTGATGAAGACGCCGCCGGTGATGCTCATGCCCGCGGACGATCTCGAACAGGTACGCCCGCTCCCACCACGACATCGTGGGCGGTTCCAGTAGTGCTTTGCGCGTGCGTATGCGGCCTTTTGCGCTCTTGGCTGCGTCTGACGCGTGCAGCGCCCCACACGGCCGAGCGACGCGTCACCGTGAGGTTGGCGAGCGCGCAGCGGAAACATGAACTTCCAGGCAAAGCGCAGAAGCTGGTCGTAGCGGAAGCGCGGCAGCGTCCAGCGCACCAGGATCTGGAAGCTGCACATCAGGAAGACCTTCACGAGGAACACGACGAGCTGCGATGATGACGAACCGCGCCGTGGCTCATGCGCGACGTTCCGGCCTCCGGGAAGGACGAACCCTTCATCCGTCATGAACGGCAGGTTGTAGCCACCGAGGAACAGCGTCGTGAAAGCGCGGCGATGATCGCGATCTCGATGAACTCGGCGAACATGAACAGCCCCATCTTCATCGCGCTGTACTCGGTGAAGTAAGCCGGCGATGAGCTCCGACTCGGCCTCCGGCAGGTCGAAAGGAATGCGCTTGTTCTCGGCGATGGCTGCGGTGAGGAAGAGGATTGCCGCGAACGGCTGGTAAACGAGGCCCCACGCGGGCAGAAACCCAGGACCACGCCGGATTGCTGCCGAACGATCGGCGCCTAAGATCGACGCGTGCCGTAGATGACGATCAGTCCGAGCACCGTGAGTCCCATGACCAGCTCGTAGGAAATCATCTGCGAGCCGGCGCGTAGTGCGCCCAGCAGCGAGAACTTGTTCGACGACGACCATCCGGCCAGCATGGCGCCGATGATCGTCACGCCGCCGAACGCGAAGACGACCAGCAATCCCGCATCCAACGCGCGCGATCTGCAGCGGATAAGTCCGGTCGGCGAACCATCGCGGCCAGCGCGGGCACGCTCTGGAACAACAAACCGGGCTTGAGCGTGCCGCCGAATGGAATCACGGCAAAGACGAGCAGCACCGGTGCGAACACCACCCAAGGGTGCGATCGCGTAGGCAAAGCGGTCGTAGGAGTTGGGCTTGAAGTCCTCCTTGAGCAGCATCTTGATCCCGTCGGCGAGGCCGTGGAACAGCCCCAGCCAGACGAGCTTGATCTGCGTGAAGGGAATGCGCAGCGTAGGCGCGGTTGGCGCCGATGCGGTCCGACATGATGGCGCCTTGCTTGCGCTCGACCCACGTCAGCACCGGTGCCGAACGTCATCAGCACCCCGATCGCGTAGCCGATGAACACGAGCGACACGACGAGGTCCTGCATCACGCGTCGATCTCCACTCGCTCGGCCCAGCGCGGCGAACAGCGTCTCGGCATCGGCGACCCTCGCCTTTTCGGAAAGCATGGCTCGAATGCGCTGACGATTCCCTGGAAGTTCGTGTAGTGCCCGCGGCGTTCGGTCTGGATGCTCACCGGGATGAACACGTCGGACTGCGCGTTCTCGGGCTGCAAATAGGCGTTCAGGAAGATGGTTCGCGCCCGCGGCGGAAGGCGCGCGAAGTCAAAGCCTTCACCCCAGATCAACACCAGATCGGTCGCGTCGTCGAACCCTTGGACGCCCTCGGCCAATGGCGCGAACAGCGCGCCTGCCGCGGCGGCGTTCGGGTTCTTGTCCGCGCGAATGAGGAGACTCGTCCTCGAGCGTTTCAGCCGGCATCGGCATGTCGGTCGCTCTTGAAGAACGTGGTGAAGCGTCTCGCCCAGCATTTCGCTGAACGCCTGGATTTCCTCGTTCGAGCCCCAGCTCGACACCACGCGCAACGCGGCGCTTCGCTGCGTCGATCAGGTGGCGGGCCGCGTCGATCGCTGCGTCCAGATCGACCGGCTCTGCCATTCTGCATCGCCTGCTCCGCGCGCGGCCGCTCGAAGATTTGCGCGAGGTCGCGGCCCTTGTTGCAGATCCACGGACCGTTCACCGCCGGGTTCTCGAGCGGGGTGACGCGCTCGATGCCGCACGTTCTGGCGCGGGTCGAGCGCATGGAGCTTCCACTCGGGCTTGCGATGCCAGATCTGCACGGTGCAGCCGCGTGCGCAGCCCGGGCAGATCGAGGGCGTCGGCTTCGAGGTACCAGACGCGAGACTTGTAAAGAAACGAGCGCGACAGCAGAGTGCGCCCACCGGACAGATGTCGATGACGTTGTCCGAGTAGGGATCGCTGTCGAGCGGATGGTCTTCGGCGCGCGCGCACCAGCGACGTGTCGCCGCGCGAACTGATCCCGAGCGCGTTCGACTTCGATATCTCGCGCGTGAAGCGCACGCAGCGCGAGCAGAGGATGCAGCGCTCGTTGTCGAGCACGATGCGCTCGCTCAAGCGCGTGGAACTTGGTCGCGCGGACCTTGGCGTCGCGAGACTGGGATGGCGCGCCGTTATATTGATAGTGGTAGTCCTGCAGCGTGCACTCGCCGGCCTTGTCGCAGATGCCGCAGTCCACTGGATGATTCAGCAGCGTCAACTCCAGCATCGCCTTGCGGTGCTCCCGCACGAGCGTCGGAGTCGGTCAGCACGCGCAGCCCTTCGGTCACCGGCATGTTGCAGGCGATTTCGACCCAGCTGCGGCCCTCCACCTGCACCACGCAAACGCGGCAGTTGCCCGCGACGGAGAGCGCCGGGTGCTAGCAGAAGTACGGGATGATCGTCGCCGTGCGCCAGCGCTGCCTGCAGGACGGACTGGCCGCTCTCAACTTCAAGCGATTGCCCGTTTATGAAGATCTCGGGCATTCCAGATTCCCGTCGAACCGCGATCGCTTGTGCTCGATCCAGTACTCGAACTCGTCGCGGTACTTGGCCAAGATGCCGACCGTCGCGTAGCCGGCGGCGTCGCCCATGCCACAGATCGTGGTCCCGTCGTTCAGGCGCGAGATCTTAATCATGCGCTCGAGATCCTCGGGCCTGCCTTCACCCGCGACGATGCGGTCGATGATCCGGTGCAGCCAGCCCATGCCTTCCCGGCAGGGTGTGCACTGGCCGCACGACTCGTGGTGATAGAAACGCAGCATCACCTGCAACAGGCGCACCATGCACGTCCCTTCGGCAACGACGATCATGCCGCCGGATCCCATCGACGAACCGGCGGCCTCGACCGCCGTGGGGTCGAGCACGAGGCGCTCGATCTCCGCCGCCGTCAGCACTTTCGTGGAAATGCCGCCCGGTATCACGCACTTGAGCTTCTGCCCGCTGTAGAATGCCGCCGCAGTCCTCGTCGATGAACTTTCTCCACGGGTAGCCGATCTCCACCTCCGTACACGCCCGGACGGTCAATGTGACCGGAGATCGAGATGAGTCGCGTGCCGGGGTTCTTGGCCGTACCAACTTTGCGGAATGCCTCGGCGCCATTGGCGATGATGCCGACGAGGTTCGACAGCGTCTCGACGTTGTTGACGACGGTGGGCCGCTGGTACAAGCCGCGAACGGTCAGGCGCGGCGGCCGGTTGCGCGGATACCCGCGCTTGCCTTCGATCGAGGTGAGGAGCCCTGAGGCTTCGCCGCACACGTATGGAGCCCGCGCCGCGATAAACGAAAATATCGCAGCGCAAAGTCGGCGCCGAGAATCCGCTCGCCAAGGTAGCCGTCCGCATAGGCTTCCTCGACCGCGGCCGCGAGGCGACGGTAGGGCAAGTCGAACTCGCCGCGGATATAGACGAACGCGTGGCGCACCTGCAACGCGTACGATGCGATCAGCATCGACTCGACCAGCAGGTGCGGCGCATTCTCGAGAATCCAGCGGTCCTTGAAGGTTCCCGGCTCGCCCTCGTCCGCATTCGTGCAAAGGTAATGCGGCTGGCCGTCGTTGAGATGCACGACCGACCACTTCCGCCCTGCGGGAAAGCCGGCACCGCCGCGGCCCTGGATGCCCGAGGCCGAGACTTCGCGGGTGACGTCCTCCGGTCTCATCTGCCGCAGCACGCGCTCCAGCGTGGCATAGCCACCGCGCGCCCGGTAGTCGGCAGAGTGTGTGCGAGGTCGCCGTGACCGGAAAGGTCATCAGCAGTTTGGTGCCGGACATGTCAGTCGAGCCCGTCGAGCATCGCTTCGATCGATTCGTCGCTCACGTTCTCGCGATACGTCTCGTTGATCATTACGACCGGTGCAGTGCCACAGGAGCCGAGGCATTCGACCGTCGATAACGTAAAGCGGCCGTCGGCGGTCGTCTGTCCGGGCTCGACGCCGAGCTTTCGCGACAGCCGATCGAGCACGTGTTCGGCGCCCCGCATCGAACAGGAAACGTTGTGGCAAACCTGCAGGTGCCAGCGGCCGATCGGCTGCCGGCGGAACTGCGTGTAAAACGAAAGCACCTCCTCGATCTGGATGCGGGGTACGCCGAGGTAGTCGGTCAGCACATCGATGTCGGCGTCTGCGACATAGCCTCTTTCCTCTTGCACGCGACGCAGGCATGGCAGGACGAGCGACGATTCGAAACCGGCCGGAAGGCGGGCGCGCAAGGCATCGAATTCGGGGATCAGATGCTTCATCGATCGCATTCCCCGCCGATCATGTTCACGGAGCCGAACGTCGGGATGATGTCTGCCAGCTGATAGCCTTCCAACAGGCGTTGCAGGCCACCCATGTGCACGAAGCTCGGAGAGCGAACGTGGACCTTGTAGGGTGTGCCTTCACCGTTGCTCACGAGGTAGAAGCCGAGTTCGCCATTGGGCGCTTCGTGCGCGGCGTAGGCGTCGCCGGCGGGCACGCGCGGACCGTCCATGATGAGCTTGAAGTGGTTGATCAGCGACTCGATTTCCGTATAGACGAGCTGCTTGTCGGGCAGCGTGCAGCGACGGTCGTCCACGCAGATCGGTCCTTCCGGGAGCATTTCCATCAGCTGTCGGATCATGTGCACCGATTCGTCCATCTCCCGCATCCGCACGTAATAGCGGTCGTAGTTGTCGCCGTTGATTCCGACCGGGACCTCGAAATCGAGCTCACCGTAGGCGAGGTAGGGCGTGTCCTTGCGCAGATCGCGCGGCGCGCCGGTGGAGCGCAGGATCGGGCCGGTGAAGCCCCAGTTGATCGCGTCGGCGGTGGAGATCACGCCGACATTGCGGGTACGGTCGATGAAGATGCGATTGCGGTCCATCAGTCCGTGGATCCGGGCCACGAAGACTTCGTACTGCTCGAGGATCTCGCCGAGGCGCCCGAGCCAGCCTTCCGGCAGGTCCCTGGCCAGTCCGCCGATCCGACCATACGTGTAGGTCACGCGCGCACCGGTCAGATTCGCGAGGTGCTCGTAGATGTAGTCGCGGATCATCACGAGATAGAGGAACGCCGTCATCGCACCGATCTCCATCAACGAGGCTGCGATGCAGGTCAAGTGATCCGCGAGACGCGAATATTCGGAGAGCAGGGTACGGAGGTAGCGGCAGCGTGGCGTGATCTCGATCTCCATCAGCGTCTCGACGGCCTCGCAATAGGCGAAGTCGTTGATCAGTGCCGAGCAGTAGTTCAGCCGGTCGACATAGGGAATGAGGTTGTGCCAGGTATGCGATTCGCACTCCTTCTCGAAGCCGCGATGGAGATAACCGCAGTGGACGTCGACGCGCTTAACCTTCTCGCCGTCGAGCGCGGCAATGACCTGGAGCGTGCCGTGCGTGGCGGGATGCGAGGGGCCGATGCTGACGATGACCGTCCCGTCGCCGGTGTCGCTTGCGTTGAACGCGGCGCGAATGGGATTGGGAATCGTCATATCCACAGGACGGGCTCACGAGTCCCGATAGCGCACGAGCGGCTGCTCCTGCTCTTTCGGATAGTCCTTGCGCAACGGGTGACCGACGAAGCCCTCGTAGAGCAGAATGGGACGCAGGTCGGGATTGCCTCGAAAGATGATGCCGTACATATCGTGGCATTCCCGTTCCATGAATCTCGGCGGAGCCGTATAGCGTGATCAGCGAGTCCACTGCGGGATCGGCTTCCGGGACGCGCGTTTTCAGCCTGATCCGGACGTGGTGTGTCGTGGAGTAGAAGTGATACACGACCTCGAAGCGCGGCTCTTGCCCGGGCCAATCGACCGCGGTCACATCGAGCAGTAGGTCGAACGCATACTGGACTGCAGTTGTCGCGCCGTGCCGAGCAACTCGGCGGGCGGAAGCACCAGCGCGAGCATTCCGGGGAAAACGACGCCACTTCGACGATCGCCGGAAGCCGCTGCTGCACGAGGTCGAGGATTGGCGCGGCCATGATCAGAAATCTTTCGTCAGAATCGGATGCTTCGAGCGCGCGATCTGGTCCTGCAACTTCATGATGCCGTCGATCACCGTCTCGGGCCGGGGCGGGCAACCCGGCACGTAGATGTCGACCGGAATGATCTTGTCGATGCCGAGCAACGTTGGCGTAGTTCTGGTAGAAGCCGCCGCTGGTAGCGCACGCGCCAAAGGCCATCACCCACTTCGGCTCGCACATCTGCTCGTAGACCTTCAGGAGAATCGGCGCCTGCTTGTGCGTAACGCGTGCCGACGACCATCAGTAGATCGGATTGGCGCGGCGAAAAACGCGGCAACGCGGCACCGAAGCGGTCGGTGTCGTAGGGCGTGGAGCTCACCGCCATGAACTCCATCGCGCAGCAGGCGGTGACGAACGGATACGGAAATATCGAGAATTTGCGTGCCCAGCCGACGAGTTCGTCCTTCTTGGTCGACAGGTACTCGAACGCGGCGCTGCGTCCGGGCGAAACGTGCCCCGATGCCGAGAGCGCGCGGATCGGAATCGTTGCCTTGACATCGCTACTCCGTCACCGCTTCGAGAAGTCGTGCTTTGTAGACGTACAGCAGGATCAGAACCAGCAGGGTCGCGAACAGGAAGAACGTGAACAGCATGAAGCCGGTGAGCGGCTGCGCGCCGAGCGCCCAGATGAAGACAGGAACACCGGTCTCCAGATCGAACAGGATGAAGGCAATGGCGACGGCGTAATACTTGATCGGGACCGCCCTCACGTTGATGCGGGTCGACGCGGCGTCGCGCCGCATTCGAACGGCTCCAGCTTGACGCGCGGAGGCGACCGGTTTGGGTCCGAGCAGCCGGTTCAGCAGCCAGCGTGACGGCGACGAAGCCCAGGATCGCCAGCAGGTACAGGAGGAACGCAACGTACGGGTTCATTGCCTGATTCCTCCAGGCAGTTACCTTAAGCGCCCGGCTGCCATATCCCTTTGACCTAAGTCGTACGTCGGGACGCGGATCCTGGATGGACCTGCCTCCGACGATGGCGAGCGCCGTCCGGCGCATTTGCATGACCTGGATCAACCCCGGCGGGCGCATCTCGAGCGTGAACGTTCGCCGATACGGGCATGGTTTGGGGATCTGCCGCCAAGCCTGGCGCCGGAACGACCAGCCGGTTCACGCGTCTACGAGCCGCCGGGCAACTGGTCCTGGCCGGATCGTGGTGGCGGCGCCGAGCATGGTGCTTGTGCGCCGCCCGCAACCGTCGCTCAGGCGCCGATCTGGACTGGGACGGCCCAAGCCACGCTCAATTCCGCTTCTTCCCGACGTGCAGGTAGGTTCGAACGCTCCGGCGCGAAAACATGACCGAATCGGTACCTGCGCACCTGCCGCGCGGGGATACGCGCAACGCGTCAGTAGCGGCCGTGCTGTTTGTAGATGTAGTTCGACAACTCGATCCGCCTGCAGCGCACAGGCGCTGTTGAATCACGTGCACGGTTCGGATAATTGCCCGAATGACGTGATGTGAAGATGAATGGATGCGTGGTCAGCAGCGCTTCGGAAATGCTCGCGTTCAAGGCCAAGGACGCGCGTCCGACCGAGTGCCACCAGCGACGCGTGGCGCTTCGTGGCGTCGATGAAAAACTGGCGCCAGGCCCGCCAGGATCGCCGGCGCTGAGCGTAAAGCGAGCGTCAGCCGCTGCTCAGGTGCCTACATTCTGACCACCCCGAGCGTTCCGTCGGCGATAACGTAGAGATGGTTGTCGGTGCGTCCTCGCGCACCAAGACGTCCTTTTGTCGGCGAGCTTCGCGCTCAATGACCATGTCAGATAGCACTGCGCACTCGCGTTCGTCGAGTTCCGCTCCGAGCCTTGATGCCTGCAAGGCCTTCAGCTTGAATCTGGTCGGTCATCGCTTGCGACTCCTCCGGTTGGTGACCGGCATCGTTTTGCGCCCTTCCATCGGTCATCATTCTATGCCTTCGACGAAGCACCGCACCGGGGTCCGGTCCGATGGGCAGATGCGCCAGTCGGAGCAGGCGATCGAGGCGCTTCAGCGGATGGCCCGGTCGAGCAATTTCACGACGCGTCCCTGGACTTGCATCGAGGCCCTCGCGCTGAAAGCGCGAGAACAGCCTGCTCACGGTCTCCAGCTTCAGTCCCAGGTAACTGCCGATTTCCTCGCGCGTCATCCGCAGCACGAACTCGGATGACGAATAGCCGCGCACCTCGTACCGCTGCGACAGGTCGAGCAGGAATGCAGCCAGCCGCTGTTCGGCGTGCATGGTCCCCAGCAGCATCATGACTGCGCGCTCGCGGGCGATCTCCCTCGACAGCAGGCGGTGCAGATTGTGCTGGAAGCGGACGTTCTGCCGGCCCAGCGCCTCGATGCGCTCGAAGGGCAGCGCGCAAACTTCGGTGTCTTCGAGCGCGACCGCCTGACAGCCGTGGCTGTCGGTGCCGATGCCGTCGGTGCCGATGATCTCGCCGGGCATGTGGTAGCCGGCAACCTGATCGTGCCCGTCCTCCGACAGCGATACGGTCTTGCACGAGCCGGAGCGGATCGCGTACAGGGACGTGAAACGGTCTCCCGCGCGAAACAGCGTTTCGCCTTTCCGCGAGGCGAGTTCGGGCGGTCACGAACTCGTCGATTTGGCGCATGGTCTCCGCGTCGAGCCCTTCCGAGAGGCAGAAATCCTGCAGCTTGTACGTCGGGCACGTCACCCGGTCCCGGTTGACGTCGCGCGGTACGGTCTGCGGGCGCTCTTGTTACCAAGTCTCCGCAGGCCGCCCTCCAACCTGCGCGCGTCGCGGCGATTTGCACTTCACTCCCCCGTGGCAATGCCAGTTTGGAAAGGTACCGCTCGAATTGCAGCGCAGTCTGTACGTTATCGCACACAAGGACGCTTGCTCAGCATGCGGTTTGCACTCTCGCCTCCTCCGACGAAGACGCGGCTCCGATGGCGACGAGCATCGCGGACTTCTGGGGTAGCCCTTCGTCACGGCGGCGCGTTGAAATCGGAGCAACGAAGATCCGTCGCGGCGCTCGCCGAGCAACCCGCTAAGTCGGCGCGTCACCACTGTGTCGCGCGCTCGCAGCGGCCGTGGTAGAACCGCGCCGGGCGAGGAAAGTGTGCAGCTGCGCGACGACCGCGGCTCCTCCCCGATGGCCGCGCCCACCCGCTTCACCGAGCCGCAACGGACGTCGCCGACGGCGAAGATCCCTCGACCCCGGTCTCCAGCGGCAGCGGCACTCGCTCGGTCGCGCCGCACGTCGGCGCCGGTTCGGATGAAGCCCTTCTCGTCGAGGGGGATGCCGCAGCCGGTGAGCCAGCTCGCCGCCGGATCGGCGCCGGTGAAGAGGAACAGGTGGGCGATGGCGTGCTGTTCCTCGGCACCGGTGCGCCGGTTGCGCCACCGCACGCCCTGCAGACCCTGGTCGGGCGCGCCGAGGAGCTCGACGACCTCGGTATCGCAGAGCACCGCGATGTTCGGGGCGGCCGCGATCCGATCGATGAGGTAGCGCGACATGGTGCTCGAAGGCCGGGCCGCGCGCACGAGCACGCGCACGTGGCGTGCGTGGCTGGCCAGGAACACCGCCGCCTGGCCCGCCGGAGTTTCCTCCGCCCACCAGGGCCACGTCCTCGTTGCGGCAGAGCCGGGCCTCGACGGGCGAAGCCCAGTACGAGACGCCGCGGCCCTCGAACTGCGCGAGGTTCGGAATCTCCGGACGGCGGTAGCGCGCGCCGGTGGCGACCACGACGGCGCGCGCCCGGACCTGCCGGCCATCGGCGAGCTCGAGGATGTGCACGGGATCAGGGCCCGAGGCTTCCGACGTGCGGTCCAGCCGCTTGACCTCGGTGGACAGGCTGAACTCGACCCCGAATTTCTGGGCCTGCGTGAACGCGCGCCCCATCAGCGCCTGCCCCGATACGCCGGTCGGAAAGCCCAGGTAGTTCTCGATGCGCGCGCTGGCGCCGGCCTGTCCTCCAAACGCGAGCGCTTCCAGCACCAGGACGGAGAGGCCCTCGGACGCACCGTAGACCGCGGTCGCAAGCCCGGCCGGGCCCGCGCCGACGATCGCCACGTCGTACGGCTCGGAGCGGAAGCTGGTCGCCACCAGGCCGAGCGCCCGCGCCAGCTCGTGCTTCGTCGGATTCTTGAGCACCGCGCCGTCCGGCATCGACCACGATCGGGAGCTCTCCCGGCTCGAGGCGCATAGCGCGCGAGCAGCGGCGAGGCGTCGGGGTCTGCATCGGGATCGACGACCCGGAACGGAATGCCGTTGCGTTCGAGGAAGTGCGACAGCCGCGTCACGTCCGGGGACTTGAGGGCCCCGATCAGGACCGGACCTCCGAAACCCATCTCGATCAGCGCCACGCGACGGAGGATGAGCGCGCGCAGGATGCGTTCGCCGAGCTCGGCTTCGGCAACCAGCAACGTTCGCAGCGCCTCGGGCGGGACGACGATCGCCTCCACGTCGCCGACGCGCGCGGGCGTCGATCGCGCTCATGTCCGGCCTTCCGGAGAGATGTCCGAGCTCGGCCATGACCTCGCCCGGCGACCACCTCGGTCATCTCCTCGACGGGCGCCCCGATCAGCTCCGCGACCGCGGCCACGGGCACCGCCTGGCCGAGCGCATCCCGTGAGAACGATCGCGACGCGGCCGGAGAGGATCACGTACATCGGGGGACCAGTCTCTCCCGCCCGGCTGAGGAACTCGCCGGCCGGGAACCGCCGGATCTCGCCGAACCGGCGGACGCGGTCGATCTCGGCAGCGGAAAGGACCGGGAACATCTGGTGGAACCGCGACGCCAGGACGCCGCCTGGGCGTGACCGCCTCTGCCGGGTCCGCGTTCCCCGGTGACTCAGGCTGGCGGTAGGTCGTCCTGTGTGGGGCACGTTCAGTCACAATCGCGCGAACCGGAGGCGACTCGAGATCGACATCAATACGACGATGCGCTTTCCTGAACGATCGGAGACGACCGGCAGCATCGAGACACGCTACGTCGCGCGAGGCCGCGCGGTCAAGGACGGGGTCCGTCAGATCCGAGCCGGAGCAAAAGCTGTTCGCGCCAGCCGCGCTGCAAGCGCGACCTCAAGTCTGTCGACTCCTTCCGCGATACGATGCGCTGAGTTGCCTCAGCCAAGGCGGTTTCGTTAGCGTTTGAAGAACTCCACTAGCTTTGAATGACCTGCCCTGGCGCCTCGTCGATCAGCCAGTGTCCCGACCCGGAGTACGAGCACGCCCTCGACATTGGTCGCGACCAGTTTGCCCTGAGAGATGAGGAATTCGCCACCTGATTTCTCGCCGCCCAGAACCAGCACAGGCATCGTGAGCTTGGTCGTGGCGAAGACAGCGTTGTCCTTGGCGTCCTGATCGAAGTTCCGGAAGACCTCCATTCCAGCCTTCATCGCTCCAGGTTGCGCATACTTCTGCGTGTAAAAGCGCCGATCTGCCTCGGAGACGGACTTCTTTCCGTCCGCGGCAAAATCATTCCAGAAATGCTCAAAGTAGATGCGCTCCGCGACCCTTCACCAGTGCAAGCGGCGTGGGTCCATAGAAGTGAAAATGCCAGAGGTCTTTCAGAAGAAAGAGGCTGGTCGTGTCGCCGACACCCGGGATGAAAGCGTCCATCAGCGCGAGCCGATCGACTTCTCCTGGATACTGCGCGGCGTACGCATAGGCCACCATCAAACCGATGTCGTGTCCGGCCACGCCTGCCTTCTGAATGCCGAGCGAGTTCGCCAGCGCGTGTATGTCCTGCGCCATCGTCTTCTTGTCATATCCGGATTCGGCCTTGGTGGAATCGCCGAACCCGCGTAGGTCAGGCGCCACCACGAGGTGCGTCTTCGCCGAGCTCCTTCATCAGCGGACGCCACATGTGGCTGTTCTGCGCGTAGCCATGGAGCAAGATGACGGGTCGCCCTTTCCCGCAACGAGGTAGTGGAGCTTCACCCCATTAACGGCGGCGTAGCGTGTCGGCGATCACCGGTCCCGAATCCGCTTTGACATAGTGGCGAGGCCGAGCGCGGCCAAGAGCAGTATCACCCTCGCATTTCTGGGAAGGCAGTGTTTCATCAGCATGGCGTTCCTTTGTGACAACGATCTAGACGAAAGACGGAGACTGGAGGGTCACCGAAAGACACTCGGACCATTATCGAGCAAGCGTATTCCGGCATTCAACAAGGGACATCGACGGTGTATTAGCACTGATGACGCAAGACGTGAGCCGGCCCAAGGCTTCGGAGGGCGGCGAGGTAGTTTCGGAAAAGAAGAGATCCTCCCGCGCATACTGGACTCGCCAATGGGCTGAGTTTGATCCCCACGTCGAACCGCGGGTAATGACCGAGGAAGATGGAGGCAAGATATGTCCGGGGGTGCCAACTCGTCAAGAGCCTTCAAGGGAATGTTCTTTCGGACAGCGAGGTTGTGCACGTGTTCACGATGAACAGCGGTCTGATCTCGGCAATGAATCTCGGCGATAGGGCCGATCCAACCGCTGATCCGTCGGTCGCATTCGTGCATCGATCCTAACTTCGGCTATCAGTGTGTTGGCACTAAGAGGGCTCCCCATTACGTGGGATCCGTACGAACGGGCCATGATTTCAAGCTCTGTTGGCGAGGCGGCGATCGAGGCTCAGCGGGCCGGCGCCGTTCGCCACCAGCAACAGGAAGCCACCGGCGATCGAGACGTTCTTGAGGAACATGATCATCTCGATCTGGTCTGGCGAAGTTGGTGTGGAAGACTCAGCGCCGCCAGCAGCGAGTAGCCAGCGAGGAGCAAGGCGGTGACGCGGGTCTGCCAGCCGAGGATGATGGCAATCGCGCCGAGCACTTCGGTGGCGATGACGACGGGAAGCAGAGCGCCGGGCACACCGACCGACGACATATACGCCGCGGTCGCTGCATAGGCGCCGATCTTGCCGAGGCCGGACAGCAGGAACAGCACAGCCAGGAGGCTGCGTCCGGCAAGCTCGGAAACGCTCTGACCGTATTCGACGGTGACTCTTGCGAGGACGCGGGCACTTATGCCGCGGGTCGTGGTGCGTTGCCTGAAGTGCTCATGAGAACTTTCCTTCGTGGTTGGTTGAGGTGGTTGATGCAGAGCGAGATCAGGCGCTCGCGTGGACCGGGAGATTCGCTCGGGCCCAAGTCGGAGAACTTGGTCGGTTGCCGGCCCGCTACTTTGTTCGCGAGCGCAATTCGGTCACGCGAATCCGAGCCCAGGTAGGTATGAGCTTCGAACCAGGCAAACGTCGCTGCGATCTCGGCGGCACCAGGGAAGAGGGTGGCGAATACTTCCGTCGGGACTCGTTTGAATGAAAATTCATGTCCCTGCCGATTCAGCGTGTCGACGATTTCGTTGAAGCTCATGAAATCACCGACCAGGGGCAAATATTCGCCATTGCCTGCCTGATCCGGGTGTGCGAATGCGCCGGCAACGATGCTGCCGATTTCGCGTGATGTCGCCCATGTGAATGCCGCGCACCGTGGGATCGATGGGAAGCGCCCAACCCAGGGTTCCGTCTTCCTGCTTTTGCGGAGCCATAAGGCCCACCAGGTTCTGGTAGAAGAAAGGCGCGATGACGAACGTGTGATGCGCAAACCCGGCTTCCTTCACGATCCGATCGACCTTCGCCTTGCCGGTGAAGTGGGGAACGTGGAGCTTGCCGCCGCTGATCGCTTCCGACGTCGGGCAGCGTCGACCAGATAAAGTGTTTGACGCCGGCTTCCTTGGCCGCGCGTACCGCCGCTGTCGCCTGCTTGAGCTCGTCGGTACCCTGGTTCCCAAAAATTGGTGACCAGGAAAACGCCATGGGCTCCTGCAAATGCGGCCTTGAGGGTTTCCGGGACGATCGAGATCCGCTTCGACGACTTCGTCGGCGAGCCCGCGATGCTTGCCTGGATGGCGAGTCAGAGCGCGTACCTTGAATTGGCCTTGGGCTTGCAGGGCACGCACGACTGCGCCTCCCTGCTGCCCCGTTGCGCCGATCACGGCGATCAGTTTCTTGCGGTTGGATGACATGTCTGCTCCTTGTCTAAGTTGGGTTGATGTTTACAGCCGGCCCGCGGCGCGAAGCCGCTGGCCGATGCGATCGATTTCCGCCTCGCCCTGAGCGAGCGCGGCTGCTGCTCGTATGGACCGAGTAGTAGCCCAGCACGAGCGGGTGGGGATGCTTGATCGCGGATCCCAGGACGAACGATGTGTCACCGTCCGCCTCCAGCTCGATGGCGCCGCCGGATTCTTCGAAAACGGCGAGCTGCCCTTCGCCGATCGGCTCGGGTGACCGCAAGTCGCCTTTGTCGACCGCGAGCCATGCGACGGTGTGCCCTTCGGGCGGCGCGTAGCGCCAGCGCTGTCCGTCCTTCAGGCGGACGTGGAAGTAGTTGATGCCTGCGGGGGCACGAATCGCGCTGCGGGCCTGACCGTAGCGTCCGAGAATCACGCGCACAGGTCCGTCTTCCTGCACCGCGTCGGGAGCGATGTACTGACTCTCCGGCGGAGCGTTCTCCTCCGATGGCGGCAGCGCCACCCACAGCTGGAAGGCGCGCAACGGCTCGCCGGGCGTGGGCCCGCCGTCATGCCACACGCCGTTTCCGGCTTTCATCCATTCGAGTCCACCCGTCGGGACCGTGCCCTTCTTTCCGGTCGTGTCCTCATAGACCACGCCGCCGCGAAGCACGACCGTGAGCGTTGCGATGCCCGGAGTGCGGATGGATGCCGAAGAGCGGCTCGGGCCTGCGGCGCGACTTCGGCATGATCCAGGAACACGAAGGGCTTGATCAGCTCGCCGATATCGGAGGGGCTGACGAGGCGCGTGATGGGCCCGTGCCGGCGACCGCTGGTCGTGAGCACGATTCGGCGAGCGCCGGCGCTCACCGCTGCTTCGGGTGCATTCTCGATGTCGAAGCGAAGGGTAGGGCGGGCGACTACTGCTGCAGCTGAGGTGTTCATTTCCATCTCCACGAGAGATCCGTGTGAGCAAGATAGGGGTTGATGTAGCATCTGAGAAGCCTATATATTTAGATGCCAACTATCGCTTGGGACGATGGATATGCTTGACGGAGTCACGCTGGACCAGTTACGAACCTTCATCGCCGCGGTGGACGAAGGAGGCTTCTCGGCCGCGGGTCGCAAGCTGCGCCGTGCGCAATCCGTGGTGAGCCAGACGCTGGCGAACCTGGAAGCGCAGCTTGGCGTAAAGCTCTTCGATCGCTCTGCCCGCTACCCGCGGCTCACCGAGGAAGGGCGGAGCCTTCTTGCGGACGCCCGCTCAGTGGCGGACAACGTCGATGAATTCAAAGCCAGGGCCCGCGCCATGCGCGAGGGCCTCGAGCCCGAGCTCTCGGTTGCGATGGATGTGATGTATCCGATGGAGGCGCTCACGAGGGCGGCGGTGCACAGCCGAAAGACCTACCCGCATACGCCGCTGCGGCTCTACGTCGAGGCCCTCGGCGGGGTCATCAAACCGGTCCTCGATCGCAATTGCAGCATCGGCGTCATCGGCTCGCTGCCGCTCGTGCCGGACGAGCTCCAATCCGAGCCCTTGCTGAGCATTCCGTTCGTGACGGTCGTCAGTCCCTCGCATCCCGCTGGCCAAGAACCGCGGCGTGGTTTCGGTATCGGCCATCGCCAAGCACGTGCAGCTGGTTCTGAGCGACAGGACCGTGTTATCCGAGGGCCGGGATTTCGGCGTGCTGTCGCCGCTGACCTGGCGCCTTGCGGACCTGGGAGCGAAGCACGCGTTCCTCAAGGCCGGCCTGGGATGGGGGCACATGCCCTTGCACATGGTGAAGGCGGACCTCGACAGCGGAGCGTTGGTCAAGATCCGCGTCGAAGCCGTTCCGCGCGCTGCGGTGATGCCGATGAGCGTAGTCTTTCGAAGGATGCGCCGCCGGGGCCTGCGGGCCGAGCCTTCATCGCGCAACTCAAGCGGTAGCGCCGCCCGACCTTCGCAATCCCCGAAGGATCGGGGTCGCTGGTCTACGGCTAAGCCTTGCAGCGGAATCAGACCGAGTACACGACGCGAAGATATGTCCGATGTAGACAGCGATCCGCAGGGCCCAGGTTCGAGCCCCGCTGGTCGGGGAGCCGTTACATGCGGCTCGCAGCCATGATGCGGGCCGTTTTCGCCTTTGCACCCAGTGGCTGCGCCGCCAGCGACTGACAGGTCCGTTTGTTGGGGTCCGCGTAGCCCGGTAACTCGCGATCAAGTACTCGCATCATACCGAAATACAAACGCTCACGTTCGGCGTAAATGCCGGTCGCCTCGACGGCGCTTGCCGTCTCACGACGTCGTCCGACAATACTGATCGGCCGGCCCGTGGATAGCGCCAACACCTGCGCGCGACAAACACGCTCGGTTTTGTAGAGTCGCTTGTAGGCCTGCCCAATGTTGTCTCCGGTGGCGATCACGCCGTGGTTTTTCATGAAAAGCGATCTGCTTGTCTCCCGATCACGCCAGCTACAGTTCGCCTTCCTCCAGCGAATCAGCGGTGCCGGAATAGTCATCATCATAAAGATGGCCGTGAAAAAAGGCCGCAGTCTGGTTGGCGGGCACAGGCGATTGTCCTTCAGCATGTTGAGCGCGAGCGCCCATGGCTGATGGGTGTGGAAGCACGACCGCGGAACGTCGCAGATATTAGTGACGGCGCGCTGCACTCGCGCCGACAGTGCCTGATCGCGCCTCGCCCCTGGAGTCGTTTTCAGATTGTCGAAGACGATCATGGCGTTTCGTCAGGGCTTCCGACCAGCTGAGGCTGAAGGCAGATGAGGTACCGGTCGTCCTGTCCGTACGGTCACTGTGAATGCGTTAGTTTGAACTCTTCCTCCGGCCAGTAAGTACGCGGCCAGGCGATGGGCAGCGGCAAGCTGGATTCGCTTTGCGCGATCATCGCGGTGCGAAGTCAACGAGTGAACGCGGACATGATTCCGGCCCTCGAGAACGCTTTCCGGGCGAAGTATACCGCAGGATAATGTCACAGGTGCCCCCCTGCCGGCGCTGCAATCCACGGCGCGATCATCGGGATTGGCGGCCCGCGCCTGCATCTTGGTCCATTGGACATCGAGCGAGTCGCAGGACCTGCGAACAAGCAGGCACGATGCCGCGACGCGGCGAAGGCGGACGTTGGGATGGAGAAAGTCATTGGATACCTTCTCGCCAATACAACAATCACCCGAACGTGAATGCAAAGGCCTCCACGCCCGAATCGAGAAACTCGATCTCGAACTGACGATCAGCGATGGGCTTCGGTTGCCGGATCAGCTGATACATCCTCTGCTCGGTGACCGTGCCGTTGCCCTGGTCGTCGACGTCGACTCCGTGAGCAGCGCCCGGCGGTTTTCCATCGATGAGCACGCGAAAGCGCACGGAAGTCCCTGGCGCCGCCGGCCCCATGACGAGATGGAGATCGCGGGCGTGAAAGCGGTACGCGATCCGCCCGTTGGGCTTGTTGAGCACGGTGGACGGTTTCCGTATCGTCCAATCGCCCGACAGGGCCCAGTCATTGAGTTTCAATCGTGCGGGGACGGCGTAGACGCGAGGCTTGTCCAATACCGCGCCGCCGGGAGACGCAAAGTTCTCGGTGCGCCCGTAGCCGACATAGTTTTCCGGGGACTTCAGGTTGCTCCAATCGGCGGGAGCTTCCGCACCGCGGGCATCGACCGAAACCAGATCATGACCGATGCCGCTGTTTCCGGCCTCGGCCAGTAATTGTTGAATGATCCTTTCCGACTGTTCGTATTCGCCCTCGCCGAATTGATGATGGCGAATGCGCCCCTGCGCATCGACGATATAGAGGGCCGGCCAATATTCATTCTTGAGAGCGCGCCATATCGCAAAGTCGCTATCGATCGCGATCGGATAATCGACTCTCATGTCTTTGGCGGCTCGGCGAACGTTATCGACGTTCTTCTCGAATGCGAACTCGGGGGAGTGCACGCCGATCACGACCAAACCCTGATTCCTTGTATTTCTCGGCCCACGCGCGGACGTAGGGGAGCGTGCGCAGCCAGTTGATGCAGGTATAGGTCCAGACGTCGACCAGCACGACCTTTCCGCGCAAGCCGGCCGCGCGTCAACGGCGGCGAATTGAGCCACCCGGTCGCGCCGCCGAGAGAAGGCAACTCACCTTCGATGGGTAATTGAACCCTTGCGGGAGTCATTTGCTGCACCATGCTTTTTTCCTCGGCTCAGGTCTCGATCGGAGCCGCGATTGCGCTGGCGAGTACTCGCGGCGAGCAAGAGCTGGTTCGCTTTCATGATGAATGCCTTCTGGATTGCTTCGACACGACCGATGTGTCGGCAGCGGCCCCTAACGCCGATCAATCGCCGTCGACGTCGACGACCGCTTGGGCAAAGGCCTGCGGCGCTTCCTGAGGCAGATTGTGCCCGATGCCGCCCGTGATAGTCCGGTGCGCGTACTTGCCCGAGAATTTCTTCGCATAGGCGCTGGGGTCGGATGCGGCGCGCCATTGGCATCACCTTCCATGCGTAATGGTGGGCACGGTGATGACCGGACGCTTGCGGCAAGCCGCCTGTCCAGATCGTCATACTTCGGCCTCGCCCTGCAGCCAGCCCGAGCCGCCAGCGATAGTTGTGGATCACGATCGCGACATGATCCGGATTGTCGAACGCCGCAGCGCTGCGATCGTACGTGGCATCGTCGAACGTCCACTTCGGCGAAGCCTGCTGCCAGATGAGCTTGTTGAAATCGCGGCGGTATTTGCTCGTAGCCTGACGCGCCCGCGTTCCGTGGCGAAGTAGTACCGGTACCACCACTCGAACTCGCCTCGAGGCGGCAACGGCATCTTGTTCGCCTCCGGGCTGCCGATCAGGTAGCCGCTCACGGAAACCATCGCCTTGCAGCGCTCCGGCCACAGCGCCGCGATGATGTTGGCCGTCCGCGCACCCCAATCGAAAGCGCCGATGACTCGCCTTTTCGATCTTGAGCGCATCCATCAACGCGATGATGTCCAGCGGCGACCGCCGACTGCTGCGCCGTTGCGGAACGTGTCATTCGAAAGAAAGCGCGTCGTGCCGTAGCCGCGCAGATACGGGACGATCACCCGGTAGCCCGCCGATGCCAGCAGAGGCGCTGACGTCGACAAAGCTGTAGATGTCGTAGGGCCAGCCGTGCAGAAGAATGACCGGCAGGGCCGTTGGCGGGCCGGCTTCGGCGTATCCGACGTTCAGGAGACCGGCATCGATCTGCTTCAGCGAGCTGAACGACGTGTTCGTCCCCGGCTTGATCGGGTTTATCGTGCGGGATTGCGCGTCCGCGGAGCCGATCATGGCGAGCTCGGCGGCAGCGACGGTCAGGACCGCAGCGCCCAGAAGGCGGCGGCGATGATGGTTGATTTTGGCCATTTGATCTCTCCAAAATCGGATGAAGTCGTTGATCCCACCTGGCTTCAGCGCAGCGACCGGAAGCCCGCGCGGAGTTCTTCCGAAAGACTTGCTGCTGCGTCAGCCAGGTGGTAGACGTTGTCGAGGATACGGCCCCGCGTTAGGCCTCGGGCTGACCGGCAAAGATGGCGCGCGATGAGCGCGTAGCTGCGCTACGTCGTGGTCCAGCATCCATGCGGCGCTGCCGACCGGCGAATCCTCGATTGCACAGCGTCTTTGTGGACGGTTCCCCATCTCCTTGGGCGTACGCCACCCCATGCTTGTAGAAAAAGTCGAGCTTCGTCGTACGCAGCCACCTTTCCTCGGCGGAGGTCAAAGGCGGCGGCTGCCGGCGAAGAACGCGCCCTCACCGCTTCCCGTAGTCCGTAAAAACGAAATCTCTGGTCTTCACGATGGTGTGGCACGCGAACCCGCACTTGGCGTCGTTCGCCTGCGGCGGATTGTCAGCCGTGGTGCCGGGCGTGAACGTATCGGACTTGGCGTCGTAATCGAACACGGCATATCCCCATCCGCCGCTGTCTGCGAACCTCTTGCTGTCCTTGACCATGAAGTCCACGTCGTGCAGGGTGCCCGGCACCGTCGCTGCCGGGAACGTCTCCAATTGTTTCGGATTCCAATGGATCTTCGCCATCTTGGCGCCGTCGGGGAAAGGCTTGCCGTTGCCAGGAACGCCGGCCCGGTAGGCATCGATCATGGCTGGATTGGCGACGATCGCAGCAAGCAGGCCTCCGTCCATACTGGTGGAGACAACCTGCCAGCTTTCGTAGCCCCTGAACTCGGAAAACGCGAGCCCACCCGGAACTTTCACCGGTGTACTCTTGTCCTGCGCGGAAACGCCAAGGACGGCGAGCCCTGCTACCGTGATCCCAATCGTCAGCATGTTTTTGCGATTCATTGGAGGACTCCTTTATCTGGTTTCGGCTTCCTGGCTTCTCGCTCAGCTCACCGCTTCTGGTAAGAAAATGTAATCCTTCGCCTTCACTCTGATCGGGAGGAACGAAATGCAACGAGCACTCGTTGCCTGGTCATGCATACCCTTTCCATGATTGCGACATCGCCAGCTCGCCGATGTGGCCTGTTTGGGTATGCTGCTGGTCAGCGCGCGTGGCCTCGAGCGCGTTTGGTTTCTGTTCTCGTCCCAGCCAGTTGTCACGGGCCCCACACAGATCCACAAACTGGCACAGTGTCGAAGCCGGCGGGGTAGGTCACCCTTCCGATAGCCGTATTTCTCGCGCAGCGCCCACGGCAGCATTACTGCGGTTTCGGTCGTCCCGGTCCGGAAGCAGCTGAAGCGGGTTTCAGCGCGTCTTTCTTGGTCAAGACTGAGCCGCGCTTCCTGTTCGGAGATGCGTCGCGAAACCAGCTCGTCGTCTGCGTGTTGCCCGGCAGCCTGCGGCCTGCTCGACGACTGGCGAAGGTTTTCGCGCACCAGGGAAATGTGCTCATCGATTTCGACTTCTAAATGTCCGGCATGGCTCACTCGTGACAAGGCTTTCGGTGTCGTGCGTTATCGCAAATCCTGCTTTGCTCGTCAAACGGAAGCAATACGTAACTGAACGAAGTACAAC
>ERZ1370068.7621-contig-6527_pt1 | contig 47874 bp, 58 predicted proteins | sample MGYA00561227_ERZ1370068 | MGnify/ENA primary metagenome ERZ1370068 (study PRJEB38410, sample SAMEA6850437) | metagenome | study: Metagenomic assessment of the ecological functions of the soil: analysis of the soil microbiota associated with the... | reverse complement strand
GTGTGCTCATGGTTTCAGTTACGTATTGCTCGGTGGCTACCGTCTTCCTGCTCCTGGCCTTCCCTGGTTGCCGCCGCGGCTTCGCTGTCGTCGCGCAGCGGCGGCTCCGCCAGCTCGGCATGCTCGCGGCGATCGGCGCGACACCAGAAGCATCTGCGGCTCGTGCTGCTGACGAACGGCGCGGTCGTCGGCGCGCTTCGGCGCGGTGATCGGGACAATCGTCGGTCTCGCGCTGTGGTCTCGGGGTCATCCCGGACCGCTCGAGACCGCGGTTCGACCATCGCATCGACCCGCTCAGCCTGCCCTGGACACTGCTTCGCTGGTCGTCCTCGTCGCCGTCGCTCGGCGCCATCGCCGCCGCCTGGTGGCCGGGGCGAGCGGTCACCCGCGTCCCCGTCACTCGCTCGCCCTCTCGGCGCGACCGCCCGGGCCGAAGCCCGCACATCGCTCGGCGCTCGCTGGCCGCCCTGTTGATCGCGCGCGGCATCTGGCAGCCTCGCGTTCTCCGACCGAGACCAGCAAGCCGCCCGATCGTCGGCCGGGCATCGTGGCGACGATACTCGGCACCCTGCTCCTCGGCCCTCTGGCAATCCGCGTCCTCGCCCGGGCCGCCGGTCACGTCCCGATCGCGCCACGCTTGGCGCTGCGAGATCTCGCCCGCTACCAGGCCCGGTCCGGGGCGGCGCTCGCCGCGATCACGCTCGCCCTCGGCATCACGGCGGCGGTCGTCGTCATCGCGGCAGCAGAAGAGAAGCAGGATGACGACCGGATGGCCGCCAAGCCCCCGAACCTATCCGACCGGCAGATCCGGGTCTACACCGGTCCGAACGCGAGACCCTCGAGCTCATCCCGCTGCCGGTGCAGACGCCCGCCCAGCTCGCAGCGGAGTGCTGCGCGCGTCCGCCAACTCGCCGCCAGGTCTCGGTCAGGCCGCCGTGATCCCGCTGCGAAGCGCCATCCAACCCAGGCGAGCCGCCCCTGGCCACCTTCGAGGGCGACCGGGCCGCTCGTCGCAGCCGGTCTCACGAGGAAGACGGGTCACCGGGAGCTTCAACCTCGCGGATCGGGCCTCTACGTCGCCACGCCTCGCCCTGCTCCGGCACCTCGGCATCGATCCCGCCACGGTCGATCCCAGCGCGGACTTCCTGGCCGACCGAACCGTGCCCACCGACGAGCTCGTCATCCTGCACTTCCGGGACCGGACAGGGCGCTCCCGTCACGAACGTCCAGAGGATCGACAGCCGAGAGGTCTCTCGGCGCTGCGGGAGTCGACACCGATCCTGCCGTCCTCGCTTCGTCACCCTCGACGGTCTTCGCCGCCACGGCTGGCAGCGGGTCCCGAGCGGCTGGCTCATCGAGTCGAGCAGACCTCTGACGAGCGAACAGATCGCCGCCGCACGCCAGCTCGCGGCCGAACGCCGGCCTCGACGATCGAGGTGCAGCGGAGAGCGCACTCGCATGCGACGCCCATCGCGATCGCGACCGCCGCAGGCGCCGCTCCTCGCGCTCGCGATCCTCGCCATGACCGTCGGGCTGATCCGAAGCGAAAGCGCCGGCGACCTCCGCACCCTGACCGCGACCGGAGCCACGAGCCGAACACCGCCGCACACTGACGGCCGCCACCGCCGGCGCGCTCGCACTCCTCGGCGCGCTCCTCGGCGTCGCCGGCGCCTATGTCGCGCTCGCAGCGACATACCACGACGACCTCGGCTATCTCAGTCGGGTGCCGTATCCTCTCGCTCGCCCTCATCGTCGTCGGCGATCCCGCTGGTGGCCGCGGCGGCCGGCTGGCTCCTCGCCGGCCGCGAGCCGCCCGCCATCGCGCGCCCCGCCATCGAGTGACCTGCCGCTGGTCGCCGCGGTGACGAGTCGCCGCAGGAGCGCTAGCGCCTCGTGGTCTGCGGGCTGCGAGCCCGCCAGTTCCGCCCGATCTGTTTCATCATCTGCGGGTACACGATCAGGTGCCGGAACGGCGTGATCGCGGCCATGTAACGCGATCCCGAGCAGTCCGTTTGGCTTCACGCAGGACGGCCATCTGGCCGCGGTAGCCGCCCGCCGCGTCCGGGACCCAGCCGATGTGCATGAACGCCGTGCATCGGTCCGGTTGGCGATCTCCGCAGCCCACTCGTCATCGATCAGGTACAGCGATGTGAAGGGCAGCTTCTGAAGTCCGGGCCGGTGCGAGCGTCGCGCAGATCCGCCGGCAACCGTTCGCGAAGCGTCGGCACCCTGGAGCCAAGGCCGGCGTCGGGGTCGTCCCAACCGAAGCAGCTCCCCGATCTTCCACCGGATCGCCGAAGAGCGTACGGCCGGCGCGGGAGGAGCCCTGCGACGGTTCGCCCGAGGCGAACCACTCCACCAGCCGAGGGAAGTCGTCTGCGCCGCCCGGCGTCGGCAGCGCCCACACGTCCTCGAGCCGGAAGTCGCGGGTGAGCTCGTGGATCCGCCAGGGCCGGGAGGTGTGCGCGGTGTTCGGGAGCCTCATCGCCGGCTTCGCTACTCGATGCTCAGAACAGGGCTTCCGAGCGCCGACTCGTCGACCTCGATCCCGAGACCAGGGCCTGCGGGGAGCCGGGCGACACCGTGCTCGGCCCTCGGCGCGCCGGTCGCTATCCGCTCGGCCACCATCTCGGACGGCAGGTAGCCGCCGAGGAGAAATTTCGGGTCGGTAGAGCACGCCAGGTGAGTCGCAGCCGTGCTGACGATGTCGCCGCCGCCCGAGTCCTCGACCGTCAGCGGCAGCCCGAGTGCAACCGCGACGTCTCGTGCACGACGCGCCGGTGTGATCCCGCCCACGTTCGAGAGCTTCAACCGGACCGCATCGAGCGCGGCGTCGCGGTGGGCCTCGACGATCTCCCGCGCTCCGGTCAAGACCTCGTCGAGGATGAACGGGCGGCGGGACGAGCGGCGCACCTGAGCGCACTCGGCGACAGAGGCGCACGGCTGCTCCACGTAGATGTCGAGCTGGTCGACCGCCGCGACCACGCGGACGGGCGTCCGCCTGCGGCCAGAAGCCGTTCGCGTCCACGATGACCCGGTCGACGTCGCCGAGCGCCTCGACGCTCGCCTCGATCCGGTCACGTCGTCACGCCAGGAGGCAGTCCCGACCTTCACCTGGACTCTGACGGAAGCCTGCGGCGAGTGCCTCCGCGCACCGCTTGCGGGTCTCGTCGAGCGACGAGATCCCGACGCCGGTGTAGAGCGACAACCCTCCTGCCGGACACCCCGAGCAGGTCGCCGACGCGTCGGCCCGTCTCCTTGCCGAAGAGATCCCAGCACGCGATGTCGAGAGCGGACTTCGCGTACGCAGAGCCGCGGATCGCGGTCTCCATGCGCGCATACACGGCCTCGACCTGGCACGGGTCGGCGCCGAGGATCGCCCGCGCGCAGTGGCTCGAGGACGGCGCGGGCTGCTCGGCCCGAAGCCCGGAGAAAGCTCGGCGTGAAGACACACTGCTCCGCCCCAGCCGACGCTTCCACTGTCGGTCTCGATCCGCACCACCGTCGCGTCCTGCTCGCCGGCAACGCGTCCACCCGACAGGGCGAATGCACCGCCCGCGTGCGTGTAGCGCACGGCGTAGACATCGACCCGCCGGATCCTGCTCACGTCACCCACGGCGGTACTATTGCTGTCGTCGACGACCAGGTCATTCTCTACACGCTGAACACGGAGGCGCGGACTCCAACCTGACAGGAGTGCTGCCGCGTGAGGGAGTTTCTCTCCGGACACGACATCCCGTTCGAGGACCGCAAACATCCGCGGCAGCGAAGACGCGCGAGCCGACCTCGCCGCTCGGACAAGCGAGCTGGTCGTGCCACAACTCTTCTGGGGCGACCACCATGTCGTCGGGTTCGACCCGGCTGCCCTGACCGACGTCGTCGAGGCCTTCCGGGCGAGCCGGCCGTGACGGAGCCGCCGGGCAACTCGCTCGACGGCGTGCAGGGCGAGCGCGTCGCCGACCCCGGCGAGGACCTCGCAGCGCGGCCTTTGCGCGCGCTCCTCGCCCGGATCGGCGAGGAGTTGGACTTCAACGACGCGAAGGGGACGGCCCCCTACCGGCTCGGCATGCACGACGGGCTGCGCTTCGCCGGGGACGCAGTCGGTCGACCTGCTCGCCGGCACGGCCACGAGGCCCGGCGGCGGAGCGGCCGATCGACGCCTAGCGCCAGCGGTTGATCACCGACTCGCGCGGAATGCTCGTTCAGGTAGCGGCCCCCGCCCTCCGCGCAGACGACGATGTCCTGGATCCGGACGCCCAGCCTTGTCGTCCCAGAGGATCGAAGGCTCGTCCGTGAAGGTCATGCCTGCCTCGAGCGGTGTCGAGTCCTCCTCCGAGATGAAGGGCCACTCGTGCACGTCCACGCCGATTCCGTGGCCCATTCGATGGCGGAACGCTCTCGCCGTTAGCCCCGCCTCCTCGATCGGCCCGCGACAGGCGGCGTTCACTTCCGAGGCCAGCGCTCCGGGAACCGCCGCGGCGCGTCCCGCCTCCTGGGCTGCGAGCATGATCTCGTAGCACCGCTCGTACTCCGGATGCGGCTCGCCTGCGACGACGGTGCGCCCGAAGTCCGAGCAGTAGCCCCGCCAGACCGCGCCGTAGTCGAACATCACGCGGCTCTCCTCGGCGAGCGGCTCGAGGCCCGGTCGGATCCTGCGAGTCGTGCCGGTGCAGCCCGTAGGAGAAGAGGGTGAGTCGGGAAGGATCGTGTCCGCGAGCCACGGGCGCGTAGCTGGTGCTCCACTTCCTCGTGCAGGTCGACCATCGTCACCCCGGGCTGCACCTTGTCCGCGACGGCGCCCATGGTTCCGTCGGCGATCGAGCAGGCGTAGGTCATCAGCTCGAGACTGCGGTCGCTCTTCACGCCGCCTGAGCTCGTTCACGAGCGGCGAGCCGTTGACGAGCCCGCGCCCGGGGCTGCATGGCCGAGCTCCGATCACCGTCTCCCCCACGTCCGTGCGCCGACCGCGATCTTCTTCGGGTTGCCGAGCGCGCCAACCGCCTTGCGGAACAGCGCCGAGCCGTCGTCGGTCTCCTTGACGGTGACGACCTCCCCGATGTCGCGGCCCCAGAGGTGGAAGGTCACGTACATCCGCGGCAGGACGTAGACCGGATCCCGATCGGGGGCGATCAGCGCGCCCGTCACCCAGCCGTGCGCGTAGTGCACGTTGCCAGCTCGTGGCGATCCCGCTCGAGGCCGGTGAGGTATTCGAGGTCGATGACGGCGCGACGAAGAGGGCGTCGATCCCGTCCTCGCGCAGCTTCTCGCCGAGCCTCGCCCGGCGCTCCGTGTATTCCTCGCTCCGAGATTCCAGTCGTCTCGCTCATCTGACTCCTTCGTGGGTCGGGGGATTGACGGGTCGCGGAGAAAGCACGCCGAAGCGCGATCCGCGCCGAGCTCGTACAGCGGTGGCTCCTCGATCGAGCAGCGCTCGAAGGCGTACGGGCAGCGGGGATGGAAGCGGCAGCCGCTCGGCGGCCGGGCGGGATCGGGCACCTCGCCCGGCAACGCCTCGGGCAGGATGCCGGCGCCGTCCGCGGACGGGATCGCGGCGATCGAGCGCCTCGCTGTAGGGATGGAGCGGCTGTCGTCCCAGATCGCGCGGGTCGGGCCCGGTCTCGACCATCCGTCCCGAGGTACATCACCGAGACGGCGTCGGCGACGTGCCGGACGATCGCGCAGGTCGTGCGAGATCGAGCAGCAGCCCGAGGTCCGAGCTCGCGGGCGAGGCTGACGAGCAGGTTCGCGAGCTGCGCCTGCGCCGAGGCGTCGAGCGAGCGAGCGGCTCGTCGAGCACGATCACGGACGGGTCGGCGGCGAGCGCGCGGGCGATCGCGATGCGCTGGCGCTGGCCGCCCGAGAACTCGTGCGGGAACCGCTCGGCGGCGGTCGGACGAGAGCCCGACCTGCTCGAGCAGCTCCGCGACCGCGGCGGCGTCCGGCGCGGTCGCGCTCGCGCTGCCAGCCGGAGCCCGTCTGCGACCTGGGAGCCGATCGTCCGGCGCGGGTTCAGCGACGAGTACGGGTTCTGGAAGACCATCTGCAGCCGTGCGTCGCGCTCTGCGACCGTGCGCCGCGCCGGAGTGGCGTCAGCGGCGAGCCCTCGAAGACGATCGGTGCCCGACCGTCGGCGCGACGAGGCCGACCGCGGCCCGAGCGAGCGTCGACTTGCCGCAGCCCGACTCGCCGACGAGGCCGACGATCTGGCCGCGCTCGACGGAGAGGCTCGCGCCCGCCACGGCGCGCACGCGACCGCCGCCGCGGCGCGCGGTAGTCGACGCACGACGTCGTGAGCTCGAGCGCGCTCATGCCGCCGCGAACGGATCGACGAGGCACGCGCGAGCGCGGCCGCGTCGGCGCGACGAGCTCGGGCGACGGCACGCTCGGCAGTCCGTCCTCGCGCGAAGCCGCAGCGCGGGTGGAACGCGCACCCGGGCGGGATGCTGCCGGGCGTCGGCGGCGAGCCCGCGGATCGCGACGAGCGGCCTGGTCCTGCCGCGCCTCGGGATGCGGCAGCGCGTCGAGCAGCGCGCGCGTGTACGGATGGCGCGGGTGCCGGAGCACGTCCTCGCGTCGGCCCGACTCGACGACCCGGCCGGCGTAGAAGATCGACGACGCGGTCGGCGATCGACGACAGCACGCCGAGGTCGTGCGTGATCAGGATCACCGCGAGGCTCGTGCTCGCGGCGGAGGCGGTCGAGCAGCCGCGAGGATCCCGGCCTGCACGGTGACGTCGAGCGCGGTCGTCGGCTCGTCGGCGATCAGCAGCTTCGGCCGGCAGGCGAGCGCGATCGCGATCGCGATCCGCTGGCGCATCCCGCCGGAGAACTGGTGCGGGTACGCGCGCAGCGCGCGCTCCGGGTCGGGGATGCGCACCTCGTCGAGCAGCTCGACCGCGCGCGCTCGCGCGGCGCGCGCGGTCGAAGCCCAGGTGGTGCCGGACGTGCTCGGTCAGCTGCCGGCCGATCGTGAGCATCGGGTGCAGCGACGTGCATCGGGTCCTGGAAGACCATCGCGAGCTCGCGGCCGCGCGATGCTCGCGCAGGCGCGCGGCGCGGCAGCGCGAGCAGGTCGCGCCCGCCGAAGCGCGCGCGCCCGCTCGACGGCGCACCGTCGGGCAGCAGCCGCAGCAGCGCGAGCATCGACATCGTCTTGCCGCTGCCGCTCTCGCCCGGCGACGCCGAACACCTCGCCGCGGCTCGACCGCGTAGTCGACGCCGTCGACGACCGTGACCGGCCCGCCGTCGCCCGGCAGCCGCACCGTCAGCCCGTCGACCTCGAGCAGGCTCATCGCGCCTCGCCGCCCGGCGCCGCGCGTCGCGGGTCGAAGACGTCGCGCAGGCTGTCGCCGAGGAAGTTGAACGCGAGGACGACGGTGAAGATCGCGAGGCCCGGGAACGTGCCGATCCACCACCACTGGAAGTACTGCGTGCCGTCGGCGACCATCGACGCCCCACTCCGCCGTCGGCGGCTGCGCGCCGAGCCCGAGGAACGAGAGGCCGGAGAGGAGCAGGATCGCCGTCGCCGAGGTCGAGCGTCGCGAGCACGAGCACCGGCCCCGCGACGTTCGGCAGCACGTCGCGGACGAGCGCGCGGCGGCGCGACGCGCCGAGCAGGCGCGCGCGACTGCACGTACTCGCGTCTGGCCGATCGCAGAGCACGAGCCCGCGCACGACGCGCGCGTACGACGGCCACGCGACGATCGACGATCGCGAGCGCGGCGTTGCGGAGGCCTCGGCCGAGCACCGCGGTCGACGACCATCGCGAGGATGATCGGCCGGGAAGGCGAAGACGAGGTCGGTCGGTCGCGCATGCACGACGCCGTCGACGAGCCCGCGGAAGTAGCCGGCGATCGCGCCGAGCGTCGCCCCGATCAGCGCGGCGAGCGCGACGAGGAGGAGCGCGAGCGGAAGCGACGACGCGCGCGCCGTAGATGCACGCGGCTGAGGACGTCGCGGCCGAGCTCGTCCGTTCCGAACGGGTAGTCGCCAGCGACGGCGCTGCGAGCGGCGGTGAAGTCCTGCGCGAGCGGGATCGTGCGGGCGCGATCAGCGGCGCGAAGATCGCGATCACGATCCAGGCGACCGCGATCACGAGCCCGACGATCGCGAGCGGCTGGCGCCAGGCAGCGGTGATGCGCGGACGGCGACAGCGGGCGCGCGGCAGCGGAGCGACGCCGACGCTCACGTCACCCGGATCCGTGGGTCGATGACGCCGTAGAGGACGTCGACGATGAAGTTGACGGTGACGTAGACGACCGCGACGAACAGGCTCACGCCCGCGATCGCCGGCACGTCGAGGTTGATCGCGCTGCCTGGTAGGCGTACTGGCCGATCCCGGGCCAGGAGAAGATCTTCTCGACGAGCACGGCGCCGGTGAGCACGTTCGCGAACACGAGCCCGAGCACGGTGACCACCGCCGGCAGCGCCGCGCGCAGCGATGTAGCGCAGCGACGACCGTGCGCTCGGGCAGCCCCTTGGCGCGCGCGGCACGAACGTAGTCGTTGCCGACCACCTCGAGCACGGCCGAGCGCGTGAAGCGCGTCAGCAGGCTGACGTTGAAGCGCGGCGAGCACGAGCGCCGGCAGAACGAGGTGGTGGAGCGCCTGCGCCGAACAGCCCGACGTCGCCCGTCGAGCAGCGCGTCGATCGTGAAGAAGCCGGTGTGACGTGCGGCGGCTCGGCGTACTCGGGATCGAGCCGCTCCGGCGCCCGGGAACCAGCTGAGCCGGTAGAAGAAGACGTAGAGAGCGACGAGCGCGATCCAGAACGTCGGCATCGAGATCGCCGGCGAGCGAGACGACCCGCAGGGCGTGGTCGGTCGGCGCGGTTCCGGCGCGAGCGCGGCGATGACGCCGAGCCCGACGCCGACCGATCGACGGCGAACACGATCGAGTAGCAGCGCGAGCTCGGCGGTCGCCGGGATGAACGTGCCGAGCTCGTGTCGTGACCGGCGTCGTGGTCTGCTGGCGACTCGCCGAGGTCGCCGTGCGACGAGCCGCCAGAGGTAGATGCACGTACCGCTGCGGCAGCGGCTTGTCGAGCCCGTAGTGCTGCTCGGAAGGCGGCGACAGCCGCCGGATCGTCGATCGCGCTGCTCGCCGAGGTTCGCAGCCGCGGGGTCACCGGGGACGAGGTTCGTGAGCAGGAACGCGACGAGCGTGATCCCGAGCATCAGGAGGACGAGCGCAGCTACCCGCCGCGCGACGAACCGGACAAACGGCCGGGACGGCCGCATTCGCGACCGTCCCGGCCCTCGCGCAAGCGCGGTGCTATCTGGAGCCAACGGTGGAGACGTCGATCTGGAACTGCGCGTTGTAGGCGACCCTTGTCAGGTTCTTCGACGAGGCGACGACCTGGCCCGGCTGGAACAGCGGGTAGAACGGGCCTCGCTGGTTGAGCTGGAGTTGCAGCGCCTGGAAGAGCTTCCCGCGTGCGACCGGATCGGAGGTCGAGCCGGCCTTGCGGCCCAGTGCCTCGAGCTGCATCCGAGCCCGCGGCCCAACCCGCTCGCAGGCCGACGAGCTGGCCCGGCAGGAACACGAGATAGTCGTTCGGATCGGGGTAGTCGGGCCCCGAGCCAGAAGCCGAGCTGCTCCTTGCCGGCCCGGTAGTTGGCCAGCGACGTCGCGATCGGCGCGCCGGCGAGGTTGACCTTGATCCCGACCTTGTCGAGGTCGGACTGGATCTTCTGCGCGACGACTCCGAACGAGAGCCCGCTCGAGGTGAAGTCGCTCGGGAACTCGAGCTCGACCTCCGGACTCGAGACCCCGGACGCCGCGAGCTCCGCCTTGGCCTTAGCGAGGTTCTGCTTGATCCCGGCAGCACCTCTGAGGGAGCCGAGGAACATCGACGGGACGACACCCGCGGCCCGGGAGGAGCCCTTCCCGGCGAGCTGCACGAGCCCGCTGTAGTCGAGCCCGAACCGGATTGCGTTCTGGAAGTGCTTGTTCGACGTGGTCGAAGAGACCTTCGGATCGGAGTTCGCGAACAGGAACCAGATGTTCGGCCGGCGACTGCCTGCACCTGCAGGTTCTTGTTCGAGAACAGCGGCTTCGCCTGGTCCGGCGAGAGGTCGAGCGAGATCTCGTTCTTCCCCGCTGGACGCTCAGGAGCTGCGCCGGGGCGAGCATGTTGCGGATCACGACCGTGCCGAACGTCGGCCGCCGCGGCCCCTAGTAGCGTGTGTTCGTCGTCAGGCGCACCTGCGAGGTGGCGCTGAACGACGAGAGGATGTACGGACCGCTGCCGGCCGACGTCTTGTTCAGGAAGCGGCTCGGCCTTGTCCTTCTTGTCGGCTCCGACGGCATCCGTGCCGCCGTTCGCCTTCACGACTGCGGAGTTGACGACTCCGAGCGACGCGTTGGCGACGATCGCAGGGATCGCGGGGTTCGGCACCTTCGACTTGAGGACGACCGTGTAGGGGCCGTTGGCGGACACCGTGACCCCGGCGAGGAGGAAGGACGGGTTGCCCTTCAGGTTGATCAACCGGCGGAACGAGAAGACGACGTCCTTCGAGGTCAGCTGCGTCCCGTCCGAGAAGCGCACGTCCTTGCGGAGGGTGAAGGTGTAGGTCTTCGCTCCGTTCGTTGCCTTGTAGCCGGTCGCCACCGAGGGTCGCGGATGGGCCACGTCGCTGCCCACGAACTTGAGGAGAGTGTCGTAGAGCACGTGCGCCACGATGCCGCCCGTGACCTCGGAACTGACGCTGCGGGTCGGCGGTCTTGAGGTCGAACGACTTGTCGAGCACGAGCGTCTCCGTGGAGGCCGAGCTGGTCCGGGTGCTGGCCGCCGCGGTCGCCACGATCACCGTGGCTGCCACGACGCTCGCCACGAGCCAGGCTCTACGCGAGTTCAGACGATGCAGCATGGTGCTCCTTTCGTGTCGAGGTGAACGATTCGAGCGTGCTTGCTGTCCTCACGCAACTCATGCGCGTGTCGGCGGCCGGACGCTGCGGTCGATTGCGACTGCCGTCTCGAGCAAGCGTGGCAGGAGCTGCTCCCGCAGGGCGTCGAGGCTCCACCGGCTTGCGTGGACAGAGACGTTGATCGCGGCGGTGACCCGCCCGGCGGTGTCGTGGATCGGCGCCGCGAGCGAGCGGACACCCTCTTCGAGCTCCTGGTTGATCATCGCCCAGCCTTGCTTGCGGACGCGCTCGATCTCGGCTTCGAGCCGCTCCGGAGTCGAAATTGGTCCGAGCCGTGATCGGTCTCAGCTCGGCCACCTTGAGGTAGGCCTGGAACCACTCTCGCTCTGGCCCGCCAGCAGGACGCGTCCGGTCGACGTCGCGAAGGCGGGGAACCGCGTCCCGACGCTGATGGAGACCGGACATGATCCGGTTCTGCCGGAACACGGCCGACGTAGCACGATGTGGTGCTCGTCCAGCACGCAGAGCGACGACGACTCGCGAATCTCGGAGACGAAGTCGCGCAGGTACGGAAGGGCGATCTCGGGGAGGCTCAGACTCGAGAGGTAGCTGGCCGAGCTCGGAGACCCTCGGCGTCAGCGTGAAGCGACTGGTCCTCGACGCGCATGTAGCCGAGCTCTGACGAGCGTGAGGAGGAAGCGCTGCGCCGCGGCACGTGCGAGCCCGGTGGCGCGAGCGACCTCGCTCAGCGTCAGCGCCGCGTGGTCGGCATCGAAGGCGCGGATCACCGCCAGCCCGCGCTGGAACGACTGAACGAAGTCCGTCTCGCGAGCCTCCACCACCGGGAAGCACTCCGTCTGTGGTCTCGGTCATCCGCCACCGGCCTTCGTCTGTTCCAGCGCTCGCACGGTCCTCGAGCTCCAGCGCCGTCGGCTCGGGAGTGCGAGCGATCTCCGGAGCCGTGACGAGCTCCCAGCCGGTGGCTGCGCGAGCCTCGTCGACCGAGACGCCCGGGTGAAGGTGCGTGAGGACGAGCTCGCGGGTTCTCCGGTTCCGGCTCGAGGATCCCGAGGTCCGTGACCACGATCCCTCGGCCCACTGCCGGTGAAGCCGCGGCGCTCGCGGTCGCGGCCGCCGCTGCCGTAGCCGACGGAGGTCATGAAGTCCACGCGCTCGACGAACGTCCTCAGGCTCTGGCGCATCACCACGATCACCTCGCGCGCACGAGGCCGCGATCTCGGGTGCGCCGCCGGCGCCGGGCAGACGCACCGGCGGCGAACCGTACGACGTCGCCGATCACCGTCGTGTTGATGTTGCCGAAGCGGTCGATCTGCGCCGCGCCGAGGAAGCCGATGTCGATCCGGCCCGGCTGCAGCCAGTAGTTGAAGGTCTCGACGATGCCGACGACGGCGTCCGCAGTCTCGGCGAGGATCCCGTCCCCGATCGAGAGCGGCAGGTACGCCCGGCTTGGCACCGATCGTGCCGGACTCGTAGACGAGCACGAGGCTCGGGCGCGTGGACGCGGCGGGCGAGGTTCGCGGCGGTGCTCGGGAGGCCGATGCCCACGAAGCAGACCGCCCCGTCGTCGAGGACGCGTGCGGCGGCGACGTCATCATCTCCGCCGGCGTCCAGCGCTCGGCCGAGACCGGCTCGTGACGGAGCTCAGCCTGCGGAGGACATTGGCCTCCATCCAGCGCAGGAACGTGTCGCGGTCGCGGCTGATCGCGTCCCACGCGACGTAGAAGTCGTTGTCTCGCTCCGTGTAGCCGTGGCGCGTAGGACGGGTGGGCGCCGCTCGGGCACGTCGGCGACGTAGTCGATCGCCCAGTGGGGCAGCACGATCGGCGCCGGGCGCGGCTCGAGCTCTTCGACGATCTCCTCGACGGTGACGAGCACGCGCGCGCGCACGAGGACCGCCTCCTTCTGGCACGCCGACGATGCCCCAGAGCTGGACGTTGCCGGCCCGGTCGGCCTGCTGCGCGTGGATCACGGCGACGTCGAGCTCGAGCGCGCTGACGGCGCTGAGCACGCTCGCCGGTGAACGGGCACGTGATCGATCCTTGATCGAGTCGGTGTGCTGCGACGAGGTCGCTGCCGACGTAGCCGCGGAGCACGGCGAAGGGCAGGCCGGACGCGCCCGCCGCGTAGCGATTCGCCATCCCGGCATGGCTGTGCTCCTCGAGCTCGAGCGGCCCGGGCCAGCCGCGCTCGACCGCGTCACGGAACCGGTGGAGGCTGCCGACGCCCGGGTTGCCGCCCCAGGAGAAGACGAGGCGGCGGGCGCAGCCCATGCCGATCAGCTGGTCGTAGATCGATGTCGGGCGTCATCCGCACGAGCGTGAGATCGCGCCGTCCCTGCCGGATGATCTCGTGACCGGCCGCGAACGGGATCAGGTGCGTGAATCCCTCGAGCGCGATCGTGTCGCCGTCGCGCGATGAGCTTCTGCGATCCCAGCCTCCAGCGAGACGATCTCGGCGATGCCGCCGAGTCGGGAGGAGAACTGTTCGGAACGCGCACCAATGTGCTCAAGACCGAACACATTAAGCCGTCCGCGGATGTCGGTCAATCGGGCGACGACGTGCGGGAGCGTTGACGGACATCCGTACCTTGATGCTTGAGTCGCGCGCTGTGCCCCCGGCTGAGACATCGGTGCGAATCGGCGCGCTCGTCCCGAACAGCGGCCCGCTGCCCCGAGCGGCTCGGGCATTCCGGGCGATGGCTGCCAGAGCTCGAGGCAGCCGGGTTCGAGTCGCTCTGGGTCAGCGACCACATCGTCCTTCCGGCCGCGATCGAGCTCGCATTACCCGTTCGCCGAGGACGGCCGCGCCACCTGGGCGACCGACGACGCCGTACTTCGACGCCCTGATCGCTCTGGCGCTGATCGCCGCAGGCGACCGAGCGCGCGACGATCGGCACGGCGGTGCTCGTCCTGCCGTTGCAGACAGCCCGGTCGTCTTCGCGAAGCAGGCCGCCTCGATCGACGTCGCCAGCGGCGGCCGACTCCAGCCTCGGCGTCGGCGCGGGCTGGCTCGCGCGAGGAGTTCGACGCCCTCAACGTTCCGTTCGAGGATCGCGGCCGCAGGCTCGAGGAATGGATCGCGATCGCGCGCGCCTGCTGGACGGGCAGCCCCTGCCGCCTCGACTCGAGCGCTCTACGACCTCCCGGACGGCGTGCTCTGCCTGCCGACGTCCCGCGCACGCCGATCCCGCTCCTGATCGGCGGCCACTCCGGCGTCGCGCTGCGGCCGCGCCGGACGGCTGGGCGACGGCTGGCTCGCCCAGCAGTCGCTGCCCGAGCTCGACCCCGACGAGCTCGCCAGGAGCGGATCCGGCTGATGCGCGCCGCTGCCGACCGAGGCGGGCCGCGATCCGACGTCGCTCCGTGTGGTGCTGCGGATCGTCGAGTCGGCCGGCCGCAGCGAGGAGCTCGCGCCGCGCCTGCGCAGAGCTCGCCGGCGTCGGGCGTCGACGAGATCATCGTCGACGTCTCGCTCGAGAACGGTGAGGACGCCGGCGTGCTACGCACGCCTGCAGGAGGCGGTCGTCGTGAGCGCGCTCGACGGCCGGGAGGGTCCTTCGTCACCGGAGCGTCGGGCGGCATCGGCTCGGTCACCGCCGCGCGCTCCTCGGCGCACCGGGCGCAGCGACTCGTGGCGCACACTACGGCGCCAACCGCGACGGGGCCGAGGCAGGCCGTCGCCGTCGCTCCCCGAGACGCGATCGCCTGCTCGTGCAGGCCGGACCTGCGCGCTGCCGGCTCGCGCGCGGCGCTCTTCGCCGAGGCGCTCGCCTGGCGCGGCCGCGTCGACGTCGTCGTCGTCAACGCCGCGATCGCTGCCGCGAGACGCCGTTCGACGGCAGCGGACGAGCTACTGGGACGACGGCTGGGAGGCAGACGCTGCAGCGTGAACGTCCTCGAGCCGGTCAGCCTGATGCGCGAAGCGCGTCCGCCACTTCGTCGACGCAGGCGGCGGCACGATCGATCGCGCTCTCGAGCTGGGCTGCGCAGCGCGGCTCGGCGATCGCGCTCCTGTCCGCGTACGCCGCCTCGAAGGCGGCGCCGTTCGGAACGTGGCGCAGACGATCGCGCGCGAACTACGCGAGCGACGGCGTCCTCGCCTACGTCGTCGCACCGGGCATCGTGCACGACGCCGATGTCGGAGATCTCCGCCGTCGCGCGCGGCAGGCATCGACGCGCGTCAACGCGGCGCTCGCGATGGGCGAGATGGTCCCGCCCGAGGAGGTCGCCGAGCTGATCGCGTTCCTCGCGACCGGCGCCGTGCCGCCACCTGAGCGGCGCGACGATCGACGTCAACGGTGCCACCTACATCCGCTGAGCCGCCCGCGGCGCGCTCGTCGTCGGCGGCGCGAAGGGGCATCGGCCGCGCGATCGCGCGCGCCCTCGCCGGCGTGGCGACGACGTCGATCGTCGCCGACGTCGACGAGGCTGCCGACAGCCGAGCGTCGCCGCGGCTCACGCGCGCAGGCGGTCTCGGCCCGCTCGGTCGAGCTCGACGTCACCGACGTCGCGCGGGTGCGCGAGGTCGTCGCCGGCGTCGACGCCGAGACGCCGCTCGGCACCGTCGTCGCGAACGCAGGCGTCGCGTTCGCGCCGGCCGCTCGCCGAGGTCGAGCCGGCCGAGTACGACGGGCTGATGGCGGTCAACGTCCGCGGTGTCTTCTTCGTCGTCCAGGCGGCGGTTCGCGCGATGGCCCTCGCGCGGCTGCGGGCAGCATCGTCACGATCTGCTCGACGTCGGGCGTTCACCGCCTCGACCGGGCCGATGACCGCCTACGACGCCTCCAAGGGCGCGGTGCGGCTCGCTCACGCAGGCGGCCGCGCGCGAGGTCGCGCCGGCTCGGCGTGCGCGTCAACGCCGTCGCGCCGGGAACGGTCGAGACCGACGCTCACGCTCGGGCTCGCCTCGCAGCGACGAGCTGGCAGCGCTCGGGGCCGACGCGCGTGCCGCTCGGCCGCCTCGGGCAGCCCGAGGAGATCGCCGCGGCGGTGGCGTTCTCTCGTCGGACGCAGGCGTCGTACGTCACCGGCCACGTCCTCGTCGTCGACGGCGGCTGGCTCGCGTGACGACGCCGTCCGCTGTCTTGACAGCGCGTCGGCGCGGGGTTCACGATGCGCACATTGCGGCCACTATGCGAACGCCTGCCCGAGACACGTCCGCGAGCCGTCAGCGACGATGACCGCGACACCGGGCGCGAGGCCGCTCGGCACGCGACGCTCGTCGTCGAGCTGCGCGGGATCAGGAAGTCGTACGGCCCGACAGGAGGTGCTGCACGGCGTCGACCTGACCGTCCACGCCGGGCGAGCACGTCGTCATCTTCGGCCCGTCCGGCTCGGGCAAGTCGACGCTGCTGCGCACGATCAACCTGCTCGAGGAGCCGAGCGAGGGCTCGGTCGCGCGTGCTCGGCGTCGAGTACGGCCCGGGCCTGCGGCGGCGAGCGCAGAAGCGCGGCGGCCCGCTGCAGCTCCGCCGCCACGTCGGGCATGGTCTTCCAGCAGTTCAACCTCTTCCCGCACCTGACGGCGCTCGACAACATCGCGCCGCCGCTCCGCTCGGCGAAGCAGATCGATCGGCGCGAGGCCGGAGGCGCGGCCGCGGCGCGCGCTGCAGCAGGTCGGGCTTCTCGACTGGGCCGGCGCACTACCCGGCCGCAGCTCTCCGGCGGCCAGGCAGCAGCGGGTCGCGATCGCCCGCGCGCTCAGCCTCGACCCGAAGGTGATGCTGTTCGACGAGCCGACCTCGGCGCTCGATCCCGAGCTCGTCGGCGAGGTGCTCGCCGTGATGCGCGAGCTCGCCGAGTCGGGGATGACGATGGTGATCGTCACGCACGAGCTCAACTTCGCGCGCGAGATCGGCGACTTCAACGTCTTCATGGACGAGGGGCTGATCGTCGAGTCCGGCCGCGCGCGGCTTCTTCGACACCTGCTCGAACCCGCGCACGAAGCAGTTCATGGCGGCGGTGCTCTGATGCTCGCGACGTACCGAGTGGTCGCTGCTCTGGGACTACCAGGTCGACTTCCTCCACGGGCTCTGGGTCGCGATCGAGGTCGCCGTCAGTGGCGATGGTGCTCTCGGTCGATCGTCGGCATCACTGCTCGCGCTCGCGCGGATGAGCAAGCCGCCGGTCTCCTGGCTCGCCGTCGATCTACATCAACGTCTTCCGCGGCGTGCCGGCGCTCGTCAGCGTGATCTGGGTCTACTTCGGCTGGTCGCTCGTGCTCGGGATCAACTTCACCGTCTTCCAGGCGGCGCGTGATCGCGCTCGTCGCTGCTCTACAGCGCGTTCATCGCCGAGATCTACCGCGCCGCGCTCGAGGCGATCCCGCGCGGCCAGCGCGAGGCGGGCTCGCGCTCGGCATGCACGCCGCTGCGGGTGTTCGTGCAGATCATCCTGCCGCAGGCGACGAAGATCGCGATCCCGAACATCGGCAGCATGTTCATCGGGATGGTCAAGGACACCTCGGTGTTCACCGATGATCGGCCTCGCTCGAGGTCGTGCGCGTGACGCAGAACATCAACTCGATCACCTTCCAGCCGTTCGTCCTCTACACGGCGGCCGCGGTCCTCTACGTGATCGCCGCCTTCGCGATCGACTTCGTCTTCCGGGCGATCGAGAAGTCGCTCGCGACGCCGCCGCAGGCGGAGATCGCCGGTCGATCGACGCCGGCGCATGGCAGCGGATCGTCGACGGTCGTCGAGGCGGCGCAGGCGTAAGCATGCGTCCGCGACGTACCTGGCACGCACCAGGGGCCGCAGCGTGGCCATCAGCACAACGGAGAGCAATGGCACAGTGAACGCAAGGAAGGTGCGGCAGTGACCGCACGAGATGGTTCGCCGGACGTCGCTCGTCGTCGGCGTCTGTGGCGGCGGCGATCGCCGTCGTCGCAAGCGCGTCCGCCGGCACGGCGGCGGCAACCCGTACAACCTGAAGGATCCGGCCAAGCTGACGGTCGGGCATGACGCTCCAGTTCAAGCCGCAGATGTACCTGGACGCGAAGGGCAAGCCGGCCGGGCTACGACGTCGTGCTGCTGAAGGCGCTCGCCAAGCAGATGGGGCGTCAAGCTCGACATCAAGAACCTCGACTTCAACGGCCTGATCCCGGGCCTCGTCGCGAAGAAGTTCGACATGGTCTCGGTCGGCCTCTCGGCGACGCCCGGAGCGCAGGAAGTCGATCAGCTTCAGCCGGCCGTACGTGCCGTACGCGCAGATCCTCGCGGCCGCGACGAGCGACACGACGCCGGCGACGATCGCGGCCTGGAACACGTCCGACAAGACGATCACGTCGCTCCAGGGCTCGACGGCCGAGCAGCTCGTGCAGAAGACGTTCCCGAACGCGACGTCGACGTCGTTCCCGGACCAGAACGCCGGCGTTCCTCGAGGTCGCGACGGGCCGCGCGAGCGGCATCGTCGGTCGAGAACTACCTGCTCGCGCAGTTCAACAAGTCGAACGGGAACAAGCTGCAAGGAGGTCGCCGTTCCCGAAGCCGCTGCACGTCGAGTACGGCTCGTACGGCGTCCAGAAGGGCAACGCCGCGCTCGCGCGGGTACCTGAGCAAGTTCATCTGCACGGTGCAGAAGAGCGGTCAGCTCGGCGAAGATCTACAAGGCGACGATCGGCGCGCCGCTGCCGCCGATGCCGGCCTGCAAGTAGCACGTCACGCGCGTGGCCGGCGGCGCTGCCGCCGGCCACGCAGCGCTCGAATCGACTCGATGTGCGCATGAGCCTCGTACGACGTCCTCGTCGATCGGCGGCGGCCCGGCCGGGCTCGCCGCCGCGGTCGAGGCGGCCGGCGCGGGGCTCTCGGTCGCGGTCGTCGACGAGCGGCCGACGCTTCGGCGGCCAGATCTTCAAGCAGCCCGGCCCGGGCTTCCGCGTCACGCGACGCGCGAGGCGCTCGGACGCGACTTCGCGCGCGGCCGCGCTGCTGATCGAGCGGCCGAGCGCTGCGGCGCACGACTGCTGCCGCGCACGAGCGCCGTCGCGATCCGACGGCACGAGCGTCGTGCTCGTCGAGGAGGGCGAGCACGCGCGCACGGTCGCGGCGCGGCGCATCGCTCGTCGCGGCCGGCGCGCACGACCGCCCGGTCGTCTTCCCGGGCTGGACGCTCCCGGGCGTGATCACCGCCGGCGGCGCGCAGACGCTCGTCAAGACGCAGCGCGTCCTGCCCGGCCGGCGCGATCGTCTTCGCCGGCAGCGGCGCCGCTCGCGCTCGCCTTCCCGGCCCAGCTGCGCGGCGTACGGCGCGAACGTCGTCGCTCGTGCTCGAGGCGGGGCCGCGCTCCGGCGCCGCGACGTGTCGTCCGCCTCGCTGCGCGCCGCACGCGGGCAACGCTCGACCTGCTCCGCGACGCCGCTGCGCTACCGATCGCGCGCTCCTGCGCGACCGCGTGCCGCTCCGCTACCGGCGGATCGTCGTGCGCGCCGAGGGCGACGGGCGGGTGGAGCAGCGTCGTCCACGCGGCCGCCGACGCCGACTGGCGCCCGCGTCGCCGGGCAGCGGAGGAGACGGTCGCGGCCGACACGCTCTGCGTCGGCTACGGGTTCTTCCCTCGGTCGAGCTGCTGCGGCTCGCCGGCTGCGCGTTCGCCTACGACGAGGATCTCGGCGGGCCCGGTCGTCGTCCGCGGACGAGTGGCTGCGCACCAGCAGTCGGCGGCATCTCGGCGGCGGGCGACGGCACGGGCGTCGCACGGCTCGTACGTCGCTGATCGACGAGGGTCGCCTCGCGGCGCTCGGCGCGGCCGCTCGACCTCGGCGCCCTCGCCGCGCCGGACGCGGCCGGCCGGCGCGCCGCCGATTCGGCGCGCGGCCTCGCGCAGCAAGGCAGGCGTTTCGCAGCGCGCTGCGCGGCTGCTACGCCGTCGGGCCGGGCATCTACGAGCTCGCGACGGCCGGACACGATCGTCTGCCGCTGCGAGGAGCTGACCGCCGCGGAGCTCGATCGAGGCGATCGCGACGATCGGCCGACGTCAACGTCGTCAAGGCGCTCACGCGCGTCGGCGATGGGGCTCTGCCAGGGTCGCAACTGCCAGCGGCAGGTCGCCGCGACGATCGCGCGGCGCGCACGGCACGGCTGCTCGGCCGAGCTGCCGTCGCGACGCCGCGCTGCCCGTTGCGACCGGTGCGCGATCGGGGCGGTCGCCGACGCGTCGATCGAGGACGGAGGTACTTCACTCGTGACGACTGTGACCTCGCACGTCACGCCGGCGGGCTGGCTCGCGCGGCAGAGCTGGCCGTCCGCTGCCGGCGAGCACCGACGTCGCTCGTCGTCGGCGGCGGCCTCGCCGGCACGTCGCTCGCCTACTACCTCGCGCGCGCAGGGCGTCGAGGTCGTGCTCGTCGAGCGCGGCAGAGCTGAACCGCGAGGCGTCGGGCACGAACGCGGGCAGCTTCCACTTCCAGATCGCGATCCACCAGCTCACGGCGGCGCGAGACCGAGCAACGTGCGCGACCGACTCGCAGACCGAGGTCCGGCTGCACGCGGAGGCGGCCGAGGTGTGGCAGACGCCTCGAGCGCGAGCTCGAGCGGCGCGCTCGACGTCCACATCACCGGCGGGCTGATGGTCGCCGAGACCGAGGACGAGCTCCGGCTCCTGCACGAGAAGCAGCGTGATCGAGGAGGAGGCGGGGCTCGACGTCACACGTGCTCGAGGGCGACGAGCTGCGGCGGTTCGCGCCGTACCTCGCAGACGACCTCACCGGCGCGACGTTCTGCCGCGCAGGAGGGCACGCGGACCCGGCGCTCGCCGCGCCGCTCTTCGCGCTCCGCGCCGCGCAGGCAGGCGCCGCGGTCCGCATCGCACGCCGAGCGTGACGGCGGTCGACGTCGACGCCGGACGGCGGCAGCGCCGGCTTCACCGTCACGACCGCAGCCGGCCGCGATCCGTGCGCACCGCCTCGTCAACGCCGCCGGGCGCCTGGGCGAACGAGCTCGCCGCGCTCGACCGGCCTGCCGCTGCCGATCCGCGCCGAGGGGCTGCACCTCAACGTCGACCGAGCCGCGGGAGCACGTGCTCGAGCCGATGGTGCAGCACATCGGCCGCCGGCTGACGCTGAAGCAGACCGACGAACAACACGTTCATCATCGGCGGCGGCTGGCCGGCGCGGCCCCGAGCCGCCGCCGCGCGCTACTCGACCGCGCTGGGAGAGCATGGCCGGCAACGTCGCCGTCGCGGTGCGCGTGGTGCCGCTGCTCGCCGACGTCCGGATCGTGCGCACCTGGTCGGGCGTGATGGCGTTCACCGACGACCTGGCGCCGATCGTCGGCGAGTCGCAGCGCTTCCCCGGCTACCACACGCTGATCGCGACGACCGGGTTCACCCTGAGCCCGCTGATGGCGCGGCTGCTCGCGGAGACGATGGCGACCGGGCGCGACCGCGATCCCGCCGGCGTACGCCGTCGACCGCGGCGTGAGCCACGTCCAGCCCAACCTGAGGAGGCAGAGCGATGAACCGAGACGACGTCGACTGGCGCGGCTACTGGCCCGCCTGCCCGACCCCGTTCACGCGCCGACGGCGAGCTCGACCTCGAGTCGCTCCGCGCGCTCGCTCGAGTGGTACGTCGGCGAGGGAATGCACGGCATCTTCATCAACGGCACGACCGGCGAGTGGTTCTCGCAGACGCCGGACGAGCGCCGTCTCGTCGCCGAGACGGCGATCGACCAGGTCGCCGGGCGCGTGACCGTCGTGATCGGCTGCACGTCGCTGCACGGCGCAGCGAGGCGGCCGAGCTCGGCCGGCACGCGATCGCGGCGGGCGCCGACGGCGATCGGCTCGACGCCGCCGCCGTACTCGAAGACGTATCCCGACGAGACCGTCGCGCTACTTCCAGGACATCTCCGACGGCGATCGACGCGCCGCTGATGGTCTACAACTGGCCGCACGGGACGAGCGTCGACATCGGCCCCGACCTCGCCGACACGGATCGCGGCGATCGACAACGTCGTCGCGATCAAGGACACGCACGCCGGACTCTCGAGCAGTTCTTCGAGACGACGAAGCGCGTCGTCGGGCAGCGTCCGCGTGTTCGGCCCGTTCATGAGCGTCGCCGGGCTCGAGCTTCCTGCTCGAGCACGGCGGCGACGGCTTCATCGGCGGCGGCTCGCTCTGGGGCGCGCCGCGACGCCGGAGTTCTGGGAGGCGGTCTGGCGCGGCGACGATCGAGTCCGCGCGCGAGCACGCGCGGCGCACCGACGAGCTCTTCCCGAAGCTCTGGCTGCCCGGCGGCTGGGGCGGCCAGTTCGGCGCCTACCAGAGCCAGCTCAAGGCGCTGATGAAGATGCTCGGCCAGCCCGGCGGCGAGGTGCGGCCGCCGCGCCTGCCGGTCGACCGACGAGGCGAGCCTGCGGCGGCATGCGCGAGATCCTCGTCGAGAGCCGGGCTGCTCGGCGCAGCCGGTGGAGGCCGCGTGACGACGTTCATGGGCGTCGACCACGTCGGCGTCGGCGTCGGCGACGTCGACGCGGCGATCGAGTTCTACGGCCGGCACGTCGGCTTCGACCGCGTGCTGTTCGACTACACCGGCGACGCTGCCCGGGCTCGAGGCGATCGCCGGCCGAGCGCCGGCCGCGCGTGTCGCGATGCTCGAGATCGAGCGGCGCGACGCCGATCGGCCCGGCCGCGTCAAGCTCGTGCAGGTGCTCGACGGCGACGGGCCGCCGCCCGTCCCGGCGGGCCAGGCCTGGGGCGAGGTCGGCGTGTGCGAGATCTGCCTGCACGTCCGCGGCGTCGCAGGAGGTGCACACGACGCGCTCGTCGCCGCCGGCTGCGCCGTCGCTGATGGAGCCGATCGAGCGCCGACGTGCCGCCGACCGGCGTCACGCTCGACATCGCGTACGTCGCCGACCCGTGGGGGACGAAGCTCGAGCTGATCGAGTGGACGGGCCTCTGGCGTTCGCTGCCGGGACCGGCCGCGCGCCGAAGGCGTGAACCACGTCGCCTTCGGCGTCACCGACATGGCACGGACGCGCGCGTTCTACGAGCGGCTCGGGTTCACCGAGCTGCTCTTCGAGTCGGTCGAGTTCTTCGACCCGATGGCGCCGTGGTTCGAGCGCCGTGGTACGACCCGAGCAGCCTGCCCGCGCAGCACATGACGATGCCGATGCCCGCGCAGGGCGCGGCGATCGAGCCGGTCGTGCTCGACCCGCCCGGTCACGACTGCCGCGGCGAGTGGGGGCATCTCGGCCCGATGGACTTCGGCGATCCGGCGTCACGCAATCATCGACGCCGCCGCAGCGGACCTGCGCGCCGACGGCGTCGCAGCTGCACGGCGACGCCGCAGTCGGCTCGACGTCGGCTCGGGCTGAGTGGCGCTACGTCTACTTCGCGGAGCCCGACGGCAACTACGTCCAGCTCGTAGAGGCGCGCTACTGAGCGCGCGACGCCGGCTCGAGGCCGTCCTGGCTCGAGCGCGACGACCATGCCGTCGCGAACTCAGGTCGCACGGCGCGCGTGTTCGGTACGCCGTCGACGACGACGAGAGCAGTCGAAGCACACGCCCATGCTCGCAGTAGACGCCACGCGGCGATCCCCGGGCGTCGTCGCGCGTCGCGGCGATGACCCTCGGCGAGCAGCATCTGCCGGCACGGGCGTCTCGCCTTCGTAGGCCGTCACCGTGCGCTCGTCGAGGCGTCAACGACACCGGTGCGCCGCGTTCGAGCCCGTGTCCGTCCGGGAAGTCGTGCGTCGAGGCTGGGCTCAGCGTCGGCCCATTCTCGTCACGCCGCGAGTGCAGGGCGAAACGGCATGACAGATGTACGTCGCGAGGCGAGTGGCGCCGAGCGCCGCGCGAGGAGGAGATCAGGAGCCCGTTACGACGGAGAGGTCGTCGGCGTCGTCCCGGTCGCCGAGCGCGCACGACGCTCGCGCCGCGCTCGCGGCGGCGGTCGAAGGCGCGCGCGCGATGCGCGCGCTGTCGGCGTGCGAGCGTTCCGAGATCCTGCCGCAGCGCGGCCGACGCGACTCGAGGAGCAGGGCTGCGACGAGCTCGCGCGCACGATCGCGCTGGAGGTCGGCAAGCCGCTCGCTCGAGGCGCGCGGCGAGGCAGCACGGATCCCGCCACTCCTGCGCCGAGCGAGCGCTCCGAAGGGCGCGCGGATGCACGGCGAGACGGTGCCCGGTCGACTCGGCGCGCGAACGGTGCGGGAAGGCTCGCGGTTCACGATCCGCGGCAGCCGTGCGGAGTCGTCGTCGCGATCACGCCGTTCAACTATCCGGCGCTGCTCGTCGCGCACAAGGTCGGGCCTGCGCTGGCGGCGGGCAACGCCGTCGTGCTGAAGCCCGCGCGCCAGACGCCGCTGACCGCGCTCTTCCTCACGCGTACGCTGCTCGAGGCGGGCCTGCCGGAGACACGCGATCCAGTGCCTCACCGGCTCCAGGCTCGGAGCTCGGCCGACGTGCTCTGCGCCGACCCGCGGGTGCGCAAGATCAGCTTCACCGGCTCGACGGCCGTCGGAGAGGAGATCACGCGCGTCGCCGGCGTCAAGCGCCTCTCGCTCGAGCTCGGGTGCGAACTGCCCGCTGATCGTCCTTCCCGACGCCGGATCTCGAGCTGGTTGCCGCGGCGACGGCGACGGGCGGCTACGTCAACGCGGGCCAGGTGTGCATCTCGGTCCAGCGCGTGCTCGTCGGCCGACGAGGTCTACGGCGAGTTCGTCGAGCGGCTGACGCCGCTCGTCGAAGGCCTCCGCACGGGCGCATCCGCTCGACGAGCGACACGGGGCTCGGTCCGCGTCATCTCGGAGGCGGAGGCGATGCGCGTCGGAGCGCACGATCCGCGATGCCGTCGCGGCCGGCGCCACGCTCGTCACCGGCGGCGATCGCGACGGTGCGCGTCGTCTCGGCGAGCATCGTCGGCGACGTCGACCCGTCGCTCGAGATCTCGCGGGCCGAGCTGTTCGGGCCGGCGGTCGCGCTCACACCGGTGTCTCGGGCATCGACGAGGCGATCGCGCTGGCGCAACGACAGCGCCTACGGACTCGGGGCGGGGCTCTTCACGTCCGACATCGACGCAGCGCCCTGCGCTTCGCGACCGAGGTCGACTGCGGCTCGATCCAGATCAACTCGTCGCCGCTCTGGCGCGCGGACCCGATGCCCTACGGCGGGCTCAAGGCGCAGCGGGATCGGCAAGGAAGGCCCGCGCGTCACGCGGTCGAGGAGATGACCGAGCTGAAGACCGTGGTCTTCCACGGCTAGAGCGCCGGACGGCGGCGACGTCGAAGCGGGCGGCGGCGAAGCGGCGCCAGGTCGCTACGGCACCGCCAGCCCGCGTGAGAGATCCGCCACCAGCCGCCCCATCAGGGGCGCGGCGGTGAAGCCGAGATGCGGGAAAGGCGGCGACGAAGAAGCCGGGAACGCCGTCGAGCTCGCCGAGGGATCGGCCGATGATCAGGCGTCCCGTTGCAGACGCCGGTCCAGACGCGCAGCAGTCGCACCTGGGCGAGGGCGGGCACTACGTGCTGCGCGACGCGGAGGTTGGCGTGCAGCGACTCGAGGCTGATGCCGGGTGTGCCCGCTGCGGAGTCCTCCTCCGACGGCCAGCCGCCGCCGATCAGGATCGATCCAGCCGCGGCCCGTTTCAGGGTCAGGCGCTCGCCGGCGAAGTAGACGAGGTGGCGCAGCAGCGGCACAACGGGCTCTGTCACGTGCGCCTGCAACGGCCAGCTCTCGACCGGCAGCGGGACGCCGACGAGCGCCGAGACCTCGCCGGCCGCGGTTCCCGCGCAATCGACGATGCGCTCGCGGTCGATCGCTCCGGCAGAGTCTCCACGCGGAACCCGCTGGGCTTCTGCTCGATCGCGTGCAGCTCGATCCCCACCGCCAGTCGGGCGCCGCGCGCCTCGGCAGCGCGCGCGAGCACGGGCGTCGCCAAGGAGCGGGTTCGCCTTCCCCTCGAGCGGACAGAGGAGACCCCCGGTCATCCCGTGCGAGGGTACGGCGCGACGCGCCGGAGATCGGACGCCGTGAGCAGCTCGACCTCGAGACCCGCCGCCCGTTCGATCGCCGCTTTCCGATCCAACGCAGCGAGGTCGTCGTCGGTGTCGGCGGCGAAGCAGGCCGCCGGTCAGCTTGACCTCCAGATCGACGCCGAGCTCGTCCGGCAGCTCCGCCATCGCTCGACCGAGTCGATCAGAAGCGGGATCGTCGCTGGCGCCCACGAGCGCGCCCATTGCTCACCCTCGACCACGAACGGCTCGAACTGGATCTGGACGTGGAAGCCCCCGCGTTGCGCCCGGACGCCTCCGAGTTGAGGCTGCCACGCTCGATCAGGAGCACGTCGACGCCTGCCCGCGCGAGCTCGCATGCGGCCGCGCAACCCGTCAGCCCGCCGCCGACCAGCGAGCGTGTTGCAGCGCCGCGTGGCCCGGCCAAGGTCGAGGAGGTCCGTGCCTGCGAGCGCCAGGAGTTCGGCGATGCCGACCGAGTTCCGCGGTAGCTACTCCGTGATCGTGACGCCGTTCTCCGAGGACGGGTCGCAGATCGACGTCGAGGCGCTCCGGGGTTTCCTCGACTGGCAGCTCGAGTCGGGCGTGCCCGGCGTGATCGTCCCTCGGCACCACTGGTGAGTTCCTGACGGTCAGCGACGAGGAGCGGACGCAGCTCGTCGAGCGCCACGGTTCGTCACATCGACCGGCGGATGTCGGTGCTCGTGGGGACGATGAACGCCTCGACCCCGAATGTCGTCCGCTACAGCCGCGAGGCCGAGGAGCTCGGCGCCGACGGCCTGATGATCGTGCCGCCGTACTACTACACCCCGACCGAGGACGAGATCTTCGGCTACTACCGCGCCGTCGCCGAGGCGGTCTCGCTTCCGGATCATGCTCTACAACAACCCGGTCACCTCGAACGTCGACATGCCCGCGGCGCTCCGTCGGCCGGCTGACCCGCGCCTTCGAGAACGTTCGCTACATCAAGGAGGCGAGCATGGACGTCGCCCGGGTGTACGAACATCGTCGAGGAGACGGGCGGCACGATGAACGTCTTCGCCGGTGAGCGCATCGTCGAGTCGTTCCTGCTCGGCGCCGTCGGCTACGTCAACCCGTACGGCAACTACATCCCGCGGGCGTCGGCGCGGATCCTGGGACTTCCTGGTCGCCGGCCAGAATCGAGGACGCGAAGCGGATCCAGCGCCTGATCACGAAGCTCGACCACGTGATCGCGGCAGGGGCATCCGACCTACGGGCACCAGTGCTATTCGAAGGCGCTTCGCAGCCGCCGCCGGGCATCCGGTCGGCGACGTCAGGCCGCCGCTGACAACGTTTGCGGAGCTCGGCGACGAGGGCCGCCGCCGCGTCGAACAGATCACCGCAGTGATGGCGGAGCTCGACGTGCTCATGGACGAGCTCGAGGCTCGCGCGCAGGTGCGCAGGCCGACTCGAGCTCGCGCGCGCCTGACGGGCGAGGCGCGACGTCGCGCTGACTCGGCCTTCGGCCGCGCAGTAGCCTGCTCGCTCCAGCGTATGCGCACAACTGTTCGCATCGCGAACCGCACTGGGCGCGAGTACTCAGGCGTTCCTGAGCGCGATCCTGAGCTGATGCAGAATGTGAGTGGCGAGTGGCGGCACGTGTCGTCGCACTGCAACCCGAGGAGGCAGTCATAGGCGTAGAGCAGAAAGCCACCGACGCCGCGAACGTCGAGGAGATCGACCGCCGCTTCGTCTTCCATCCGTTCACCCAGCTCGACGCAGCACGAGCAGACCGGCTCGCCGAGCATGATCGTCGCGGGCAGCGGCGCGCGCGTGCAGCGACATCCACGGGCGCAGCTACATCGACGCGCATGGCGGGGCTCTGGTGCGTGAACGTCGGCTACGGCCGGTCGAGACTCGGCGACGCGATGCGCGAGCACGCCGAGCGGCTCGGCTACTACCACGCGTTCTCGTCGATGGGCACGGACACGCCGGGCGCTGCTCGCCGAGCGGCTGATCGAGCTGCGCACCGCCGGGGATGTCGAAGGTGTTCTTCGGCTGCACGGGCTCCGACGCGAACGACACCCAGGTGAAGCTCGTCTGGTTCTACAACAACGTTCTCGGCCGGCCGGAGAAGAAGAAGATCATCGCGCGCCACCGCGGCTACCACGGCGTCAGCGTCATGTCCGCCGGCCTGACCGGGCTGCCGGGCCTGCACGCGAACTTCGACCTGCCGCTGCCGATGATCCGGCACACGACCGCGCCGCACCGCCTCTGGGAGGCGGAGCCGGGATGACGGACGACGCAGTTCGCGCAGAAGCTCGCCGACGACCTCGAGGCGCTGATCCTCGCCGAAGGCCCGGAGACGGTGGCGGCGTTCATCGCCGAGCCGGTCATGGGCGCGGGCGGCGTGCTCGTGCCGCCGCGACCGTACTTCGAGCAGGATCCAGACGGTGCTGCGCCGCTACGACGTCCTGCTGATCGCCGACGAGGTGATCACCGCGTTCGGCCGCCTCGGCGCACTGGTTCGGCAGCGACCTCTTCGGGATCGAGCCCGACCTGATCACCGTCGCGAAGGGGCTGACGTCCGGCTACTTCCCGCTCTCCGGCTGCATCGTCTCCGACCGCGTGTGGCGCGTCCTCGTCGACGGGCTCGGCAGAGCGGGCCGTTCGGCCACGGCTACACCTACTCGCGCCCATCCGCTCGCCGCCGCCGTCGCGATGACGAACCTCGACCTGATCGAGAACGAAGGGCTGCGTCGACCAGGCCGGCGAGCCGCGGCGCGCTGCATGCAGACGCGCTTCCACGAGGCGTTCGACGAGCATCCGCTCGTCGGCGAGGTGCGCGGCACGGCGCTCATCGGCGGCGCTCGAGTTCGTCGCGGACAGGATCCCGGCGACGCCGTTCGACCCGTCGCGCAAGGTCGCCGCGCGGATCACGCGGCGCTGCCTCGAGCTGGGCGTGATCACCCGCGCGCTGCCGGCTGCGGACACGATCTCGTTCTCGCCGCCGTTCGTGATCACCGAGGACGAGGTCGAGGAGATGGTCCGGATCGCGCGGCAGGCGGTGGACGACGTGGCGGCAGAGCTGCGCAGCGAGGCCTGACTCGTGGGTCGCGTCGGGCTGATCGTCAACCCGATCGCCGGCATGGGCGGCCGCGTCGGCCTGAAGGGAACCGACGGGCGGACGTCGCTCGAGCGGGCGCGCTGAGCTCGGCGCGGTTCCCGTCGCGGCCGAGCGCGCCGGCGCGGCGCTCGCGCGGCTCGAGCGTCTGCGCGCACCGGCGTGAGCATCGTCGCCGCGCGCGGGCGCGATGGGCGCGGACCTCGCCGCCGCGCAGTCCGTTCGAGACGGACGCTGCTGCAACCGCGACGGCGCGGACGGCGAGTGACGACGCGCCGCCGACACGCGCGCCGCGGCGGCCGAGCTCGCTCCGCCGCGGCGTCGACCTGATCCTCTTCGCCGGCGGCGACGGCACCGCCCGCGACATCCATCGACGTCGTCGGCGAGCGCGTGCCGATCCTCGGCATCCCGACCGGCGTCAAGATGCACTCCGGGCGTCTTCGCCACCACCCCGGAGCAGCGCCGGCGACGTCGCGGCGTCGTTCGTCGCCGCGCAGCCGGCGTGCGGCCGGTGCGCGAGGCCGAGGTCGTCGACGTCGACGAGGATGCCGTCCGCGCGAGGCCGCATCGTCGACGCGGCTCTACGGCGCCGCGTGCGTGCCCGACGACAGGCTGCGGGTGCAGGCGCGCGAAGCGCGAGCGTCGCGCCGCCGGACGAGGCCGCGCTCGACGCCGTCTGCGCGGCCGATCGCGGACTGCGCTCGACCCGCGGCGCATCTACGTGCTTCGGCCCGGGCACGACGACGCGCCGCGTGATGCGGCACCTCGGCCTCGCCGAAGACGCTGCTCGGCGTGGACGCGGTGCGGGCCGGCCGTCTCGTCGGGCCGACCTCGGCGAGCGCGAGCTGCTGACGCTGATCGGCGACGAGCCGGCGACGCTCGTCGTCGGCGTCGTCGGCGGGCAGGGCGCGCTCCTCGGTCGCGGCAACCAGCAGCTCAGCCCGGCGGTCCTGCGCCGCGTCGGCACCGAGCAACATCGAGGTGATCGCCGGCCTGCACAAGCTGCTCGCGCTCGATCCGCCCGTGCTCCACGTCGACACCGGCGACCCGGAGCTCGACGGGTGCGCTCTGCGGCTACCGTCGCATCCACGTCGCGCCCGAGGCGTACGCTCGTCTACCGGGTGGCTGCGTGACCGCACATCCGTACATGCCGAACTCGACGCCGGCGCTCGAGCGCGCGCTGCTCGATGCGATCGGCGCGCGCCGACGTCGAGTCGCTGTTCTCCCAGATCCCCGCCTCGCACCGCATGCAGGGCGCTCTCGAGCTGCCGCCGGCGCTCGCCTCCGAGGCGTGCGCTGCGGCGGCACCTGCTCGACCTGCTCGCCGCGGAACGAGACCTGCGAGCGGAACCTCAGCTTCCTCGGCGGCGGCATCTGGCAGCACCACGTGCCCGCGATCTGCGACGAGATCGTGCGCCGCAGCGAGTTCCTGACGCCGGTCTGGGGCACGCCGTCCTCCGATCACGGCCGCAACCAGGCCTGGTTCGAGTTCACGAGCCAGCTCGGCGAGCTGATCGGGATGGACTTCGTCGGCCTGCCCGTCTACAGCTGGGGCTGCGCCGCCGGCCACGCCGTGCGGATGGCCGCGCGCCTGACCGGCCGCATCGCACGTGCTCGTGCCCGGACACGATCGAGCCCGGAGCGCCTCGCCGTGATCCGCACGTACTGCGGCGCGGCCGAGCTGCCGCGGCCAGATCGAGGTCGAGCTCGTCGGCCACGACCCGACGACCGGCGGCGTCGACGTCGACGACCTCGAGCGGCGGCTCGTCGCGCGGACGGCCGCCGTGCTCTTCGACAACCCGTCGTACCTCGGCGGCATCGAGCAGCGCGCGGCGCGAGATCGCGGCGCTCGCCCGCAGCCACGGCGCCGAGACGATCGTCGGCGTCGACCCGCTCTCGCTCGGCATCCTCGCGCCGCCGTCCGACTACGGCGCCGACATCGTCGTCGGCAGCACGCAGCCGCTCGGCGTGCACATGTCGTGCGGCGGCGGCGCCGGCGGCTTCATCGCCACGCGCGACGATCCGCGCTACGCGCACGAGTACCCGACGCTGCTGCTCAGCATCGCCGAGACGGTCGCAGGGCGAGCACGGCTTCGGCATCGCGCTCTTCGAGCAGACGCTCGTACGGCAGCGCGCGAGGAGGGCAACGACTGGACCGGCAACTCGGTCTACCTCTGGGCGGTCGCGAACGCCGCCTACATGGCGCTGCTGGGGCCGGAGGGCTTCGCGGAGCTCGGCCGGCTGATCATCGCGCGCAGCCACTACGCGGCCCGGCGGCTCGCGCGAGGTCGACGGGCGTGCGCGATCGTCTTCCCGGACGGGCTTCTTCAAGGAGTTCGTCGTCGACTTCGACGGCACCGGCAAGACGCGTCGCCGAGGTCAACCGCGCGCTGCGCGCCCGCGGCATCTTCGGCGGCAGCGACCTCTCGCGCGAGCTTCCCGGAGCTCGGGCAGAGCGCCCTCTACTGCGTCACCGAGGTGCACATCGCAGGCCGACATCGACCGGCTCGTCAGCCGCCGTGGCCGAGGTGGTCGCATGACGCTCCGCCGCTACCACGCGGCCGTCTGGGACGAGCCGCTCGTGCTGGAGCTGGGCGCGCCCGGGCGGCGCGGCGTCGTCTTCGACGAGGCCGAGTCCGAGATCGAGCGACGGTGGTCGGCGACCCGACGCGCTCGTGCCCGAGTCGGCTGCGCCGCGACGCGCCCGCCGACGCTGCCGGAGCTGTCCGAGCCGGAGGTGCTGCGCCACTACCTCCACCTCTCGCAGGAGACGCTCGGGATGATGGGCGTCAGCCTCTTCGGCACGTGCACGATGAAGTACAACCCGCGGCTCGCGACCGAGCTCGTCGCCGCGGCCCGAGATCGCCGAGCTGCATCCCGACCAGGACGACGAGACGCTGCAGGGCGTTCTCGAGCTCGTGCACGGGCTCGACCTGATCCTGCGCGGCGTCTCCGGCATGGACGCGTTCGTCTTCCAGCCGGGCGGCGGCGCGCACGCCGCGTACACCCACGCCGTGCATCACGCGCGCCTACCACGCCGCGCGCGGCGAGCTCGCGCAGCGCGACGAGATCGTGACGACGATCCAGGCGCATCCGTGCAACGCGGCGACGGCGAGCGGCGGCGGGCTTCAAGATCGTCACGCTGCCCGCTCGAGGAGAACGGCTACCCGTCGCTCGACGCGCTCAAGGCCGCGGTCTCGGAGCGAACGGCGGCCGCTGATGGTCAACAACCCGGACGACATGGGCGTCTACAACCCGGAGATCGACAAGTGGGTCGAGGTCGTGCACGACGCGGGCGGGCTCTGCTTCTACGACCACGCGAACTTCAACGGCGTCATGGGGAAGCTCAAGGCCCGCGAGCTCGGCTTCGACGCGTGCATGTACATGCTCCACAAGACCTTCGGCGCGCCGAAGGGCGGCGGCGGCCCGGCCGTCGGGGCCTACGGCTGCACGGACGAGCTGGCGCCGTTCCTGCCCGCGCCGGTCGTCGTCCGCGACGGCGACGGCTACCGGCTCGACCGCGACCGGCCCGACGCTGTCGGCAAGGTGCGCGAGTTCTGGGGCAACGTGCCGCAGCTCGTCTACGCCTACGCGTGGAGCCGCGCGATGGGCGCCGCGGGGATCGAAGCAGGCGGCTCGACATCTCCGTGCTCGCTGAACAACTACATGGAGAAGCGCCTGCTCGCGATCCGCGGCGTCACGAAGTCGCACCCGCACCTGACGGCGCCGCGGCTCGAGATGACGCGGCTACAGCCTCGACACCGGTCGAGCAGCGACACGGGCATCACGGTCTTCGACGTCCAGAACCGGATGGTCGACTTCGGCATCGACGCCTTCTGGCTCAGCCACGAGCCGTGGATCGTGCCGGCAGCCGTTCACGCCCGAGGCGGGCGAGATGTGGTCGAAGGAGGACATCGACGAGTGGATCGACGTGCTCGCGCACGTGATCGAGGAGGCGTACATCGACCCCGAGACCGTGCGCACCGCCCCGCACAACCAGGCGATTCGCAAGCCTCGGCGCCACCGACCTGAACGATCCGGCGCAACTGGGCGACGACGTGGCGCGCATACCGCCGCAAGCGGCCCGGGTCGGAGAACGCGCGAGCGCGGCGAGGCGACCGAGGACTACGCGAAGGCAGCGACGCGAGCTGGCTGCGCAGGCTTGCTGGCCGGGCGCGTGGCGCTCGTCACGGGCGGCTCACGCGGGCTCGGCGCCGCGATCGCCCGCGAGCTGGCGGGCGCGGGGCGGCCGGCGCGGTCGTCGATCTCGAAGAGGGACCGTGCGCCGGAAGGGTGGATCTCGCCCTCACCGCCGACGTCCGGCAGAGGCCGAGGTCGAGGCGGCAGTGCGGTCGACGTCGGCGCACTTCAGCCGGCTTGACATCGTGGTCGCCAACGCGGGCGTGGTTCCGCCGTGGAGCGACACCGACCGAGCTCGACCTCGACAGCTCGACTGAAGGTCTTCTCGATCAACGTCCGAGGTGTCGCCGCGACGCTCAAGCACGGCGTCGCGGCGCTGAAGGAACGCGGCGGCGCGATCGTCGTGATGGCGTCGCTGAACGCCTGGCGCTGCAGCATCCGAGCCAGGCCGATCTACACGGCGTCGAAGCACGCAGTGCTCGGCCTCCTCCGCACCGCCGCGCTCGACGCGGGCCGCTACGGGATTCGCGTCAACGGACTCGGACCTGGACCGATCCTGACCGGAGCACTGCGCGAGCGGCTCGAGCGGACGCGCGGCTGACGGGGGCCTCCCCGTCGAGCAGGCGCTCGCCGACGCCGCGGCGGGAACAGCGCTCGGACGGATGGCGACGGAGGAGGACGTCGCCCGTGCCGCACTGTTTCTCGCCAGCGATCTCTCGTCCGGGATCACCGGCGCGCTCCTGCCCGTGGACGGGGCATCCTCCGATGTTGATCCACAACGAATGAACGAGCTCGCGGACCGCACGATCCGTCGTCACCGGTGCTTCGAAGCAATCGGCGCGCGATCGTCGTGCGCTCGGCGAGGGTGGTGCCTCGGTGATCGCGCACTACGGCAGCGACGAGGCTCGGCGCTCGGGAAGCGACCGCGTCGATTCCCGAGGAGCGGAGGCTGCTCGTGGCGGCCGACCTCGCAGACCCGACGCGCCGGCCCGCCTCTGGGCCGAAGCAGTCGCGTGCGGCGGCGGCGTCGACACCTTCGTGAGCAACGCGGCGATCATGGCCGAGAGCCCGCTCGACGCCGCCGAGGCGGACTGGGATCGCACCTGGGGAGACGACGTGGCGCGTGAACGTGCTGGCGGCGGCGAGCCTGATGCGCCAGGCGGTACTCCACTTCCAGGAACGCGGCGGCGGCGTCCTACGTGACTCTCTCGAGCTGGCCGCGCAGCGCTGGGCGCGGACAACTCCAACCTCAGTCGCCTACGCGGCCTCCAAGGCCGCGAGTCAAGGCCGATGCGCCCAGACGATCGCGCGCAATCACGCGTGCCGAGTGGCGTGCTCTCGTACGTCGTCGCCCCGGACGTCGTCCGGACCCGCATGTCGGAGCAGGCCGCGGCAGGTCGCGGCGGCGAGGAGGCGCTGACACGCGACGCTCGCGATGGGCGAGTGGGTCCCCTCCTCAGACGTCGCGGCGCTCGTCGCCTTCCTCGCCACGGGGCGCGCACGACACCTGCAGGCGCGACGCTCGACCTCAACGGCGCGAGCTACATCAGATGAAATTCGGCGTCTGGTACGACCTCCGCAACCCGCCGCAGTGGCATCAGCCCTACGCGCGAGCTCTACCGGGAGACACTCGCGCAGATCGTCTGGGCCGAGTCGGCCGGCTTCGAATCGGTCCAGGTCTCAGAGCACCACGTGACCGACGAGGGCTACCTCCCGTCCGTGTTCCCGTTTCTGGCCGCGATCGCCGCCCAGACGACGCACGATCCGGCTCGGCTCCGCGGTCGCTGCTCGCGCCGCTCTACCACCCGATCCGCCTCGCCGAGGATGCCGCGTTCGTCGACCAGCTGAGCGGAGGACGGCTCGGAGCTCGGGCCTCGGCCTCGGCTACCGGCGCGACGAGTTTCGGGCGCTGGGCGTGCCGAGACAGGAGCGCGGGACACGGACGGAAGAGCTGATCGAGATTGCGCGCCGCGCCTGGACCGGAGAGCCGTTCTCTCACCGCGGACAGCACTGGAGCCTCGACGACGTGGTCGTCACGCCGACGCCCTTCCGACCCGGCGGGCCTGCCGCTCTGGCTCCGGCGGCTCGACGGCGAAGGCAGCCGAGCGTGCAGGCAGGCTCGGCTGCCACTTCATGCCGGACGCTCTACGTGGACGTCGCGCACTACGCCGTCTACCGCGAGGCACTGACCGCCGCCGGACACGACCCGACCGCGTTCCACACGGCGATCAACCCCACGATCTTCGTCACCGAGGATCCCGAGCGCGGCTGGGCGGAGATCAAGGAGCACGTCCTCTTCCAGTACCAACCGCTACCGCGAGTGGTTCGCCGGCTGGCGGCGACATACCCCGCGGTCACGGCGAGCCCCCGAGGAGCTGCCGCGCGAGCGCTATCGTGATCGGAACGCCTGAAGACGTGTATCGCGGGCATCGAGTCGCTCCACGAGCGGCACGGTTTCGACCGCCTCTTCTTCTGGGCGCGCCTACCGGGCCTCGCGCTCGAGCCGAGTACGCGCTCGCCTCGAGCCTCTTCGCCGAGCACGTCCTGCCGCACTTCTCGTGAGCTCAGACCTCTTGCAGCTCGCGGGTGAACGTGTTCACGGGCCGTGCAGCCGTTCGCGGTGACGACGACCGTGTCTTCGATGAATCGGGGTGTTCCGCGCGATGAACGCGCCGGGGTCGATCGTGAAGACCATCCCCTCCTCGATCGGGTCCGTGTTCCCGGTCTGGAGCAGCGGCGGCTCGTGTGCGTCGCCGAGGCCCACTCGTGCCCGACCTTCCAGACCTGCTCGTAGCCCGCCTCGCGCATCGCGTCCGCGCACGCCACGATGGACCGATTCGGCGGTGCTCCCTGGACGGACGGCGGCCACTGCAGCGTCGTAGGCAGCGAGCGTCGCGTCGTAGAGCCGCCGCGCCTCCGGGCGAGGGCTCGCCAAGAAGATGTTCCGCGCCGTGTCCGCGCGGTAACCGCTGTGAGGCCGGGGAGAGATCGACGTCGACGATCTCGCCTGCCGCGAACTGCCGGTCGGTCAGCCTATGGAAGGCGCCCGAGATCGCGAGCTCCCCGGAGCCGGCCTCGATCATCGCCTCGACGCAGTCAGAGCGCCCGCCCTCGCGACGGTGACCCCGGGCCGCACGACCTCGACGGCGCGCCGGTAGCCGGCGTCGTGCGCGTGCGAGAGCGCGCCGCAGCTGCTCGATCTCCCACTCGTCCTGACCGCGCGGAGGCGGTCGAAGACGCGGCTCGCACGCTGCAGGCAGCGTGGGTGCGGTCACGCTGATGAGATCGATCGACTCGCCGAACCACAGCGAGTCCTCACCGCCGACCGGGAGGAGCCGGTGAGGCCGGTCGCGCGCGAGCGCGCGCTCCGGAGCGGGCCGGACGGATCATCGCCGTCCACGTAGGTGAACACCGACGTGACGGGGCAGCGCTCGAGGTCGAAGATCTCCGCATGCATCTTGCTCACGAGGAGCGCCGGCTCCCCCTCGGTGGGCACGAGCACGGCCGACAGCCAGAGCGGCCAGCCGCCGGGATGGGCGGACTCGCTCGATCCAGCCAGCGGAAGTTCGGGCCTGGGCCGATCAGAGCCCATCGAGGCCTGCCGCCGCAGCCTCGCGCGCGCTCGCGCGAGCCGCGCCCATGGTCCGGACCGGCGCTTCCGTTCCTGCCACGCAGCCGATCCCTAGTGACCGAAGCACGCTCGAACCCGACCAGGAGGTCAGAGATGCCCTGCGCTTCGCGTGACAGGCTTCCCTGCAGCGAATCACCCCGAGCTACAGCACGAGAATGGCTGACTGGGGCGGCATGACCGTCGGATCGAGGCCGCCCCTGCCGGGCATGGACGCCTCCTCCGTCGCTGAAGGGGCCTCCCCGGACGACCGCTGCCAGGCTGCATCGCTGGGGCTATCTGCTGAGCGGGCGGATCGTCGTCGACTACGGCGAGCGGCAGGAGACGGTCGTCGGCGGCCAGGCCTACTACATCGAGCCCGGGCATCTGCATCTCGTTCGCGGAGGACAGCGAGGCGGTCGAGTTCACGCCGACCGACGAGCTCGAGCAGACGCTCTCGGTCGTGCGGAGAACGTCGCCCGCACGGAGCAGAGTGACGGCTGAGGACCGCCGACGTCGCCGTTGTCGGCGCCGGGATCACCGGGCTTGCCGTGGCCCGCGCCCTGAAGCTGCGCGGCGCGACCATGGTCGTCCTCGAGCGGACGGGAATCGGGTCGGGCCAATCGGGCATCCAGCCGGGAGGTGTGCGCCAGCAGTGGGGCACGGCGGTCGCCTGTCGCCTCGCCCGCGAGTCCGCCGCCTTCTGGGGAGAGGCCGAGAGGGAGCTCCGACTTCCCGGTCGAGCTGGGCTTCCGCGCCTGCGGCTATCTCTTCGCCGCCCACTCCGACACAGCGCTTCGAGCGGCTGCGGGCGAACGTCGCGATCCAGAACGAGGAGGGGTTCCTTCTCGCATCGTGTCGCCGGAGGAGGCGGCTGCCCTCGTGCCCGGGCTTCCGGACCGAGTCGCTCACCGGCGCTGCGTGGTGTGACGAGGACGGCTACTTCGACCGGCCGCAATCCGTCGTGGAGGCGTTCGCCCGCGGAGCGGATGTTCGAATCGCGCGAGTGCACTCGCTTCGGCCGGACGACACCGGGCTGGGAGCTGGATACGAGCGCCGGCAGCGCTGTCCGCCGACACCGTGGTCGTCGCGGCCGGGAGGAGAGCGTCGAGCTCGTCGCGGATCTCGGCGTCGAGCTTCCGATCGAGAGCGAGGAGCGGCATCTCTTCCTCAGCGAGCCCGTTGCCGAGCGGCTGCTCGAGCCGCTCGTGGTGTCCGGAGAGCGTTCCTTCGCGGCCAAGCAGCTCGGCGACGGCCGGGTGCTGGCGAGCGATCTCGCGGCGGCCGGGGACGCCGACGAAGGCGCGTCCGGCTGGCGGGCCAACGTGCGGGCGGGTATCCGCGAAGCTGCTGCCCCGGCTGGAGTACGTCGACTTCCCGATCCTCGCGAGCGGCGCCTACGACATCACCCCGGACCAGACAGCCGATCCTCGGCGCGGCCCCGGCCACGAGGGCCTCTACCTCGCCGCGGGCTTCAGCGGTCACGGCTTCATGATCGCCCCGGCGGTCGGCGCGGATCCTCGCCGACGCTGTCGAGGGCCGGCACGATCCGATCCTCGACGCGCTCGACGCCGCGCGCTTCAAAGATGGACGGCTCCGTGCACGAGTCGCAGATCGTCTAGGGCGACGATCGCCTCGACCTCCACCTCGACGAGAACATCGGGGATGAAGCCGGCGACGAAGTACGTCGTGTTCGCAGGGCGGATCGAGCCGAACACCTCGGCATGCGCCCGGATGGCAGCTTCCCAGTCGGCGCCCTGCGCGAGCAGCACTCGTGTCCGGACGACGTCCTCGGCGCGCGCTCCCAGCATCTCGGCCGCGGCAACGGCCTTGCGGAGCGAGAACAGCGTCTGCCCGTAGACGTCGCCCACGTGCACCGGGACCCCTGGTCAATCGGAGCCGTGCCGGCCACTGCGACGTGCGGCCCGCTGCGGACGGCGCGGGAGTAGCCTCCGAGCTCCTCGAACCGGCTCCCCTCGCCGTACGTCTCGCGCGGGTGCGTCACGAGAGGCGAGTCTATGCTCACGACCGCTGACCGAGATGCAGCTCTACGACCTGCGCGTCACGGTCGAGCGGATCGAGGGCAGATCCGTCTGCGGGCTCCAGGTGGGGGACTGGTTCGAGGTGACCGAGTCGAGCCGCGTACGGATCCCCGAGGGACGCCACTTCTGCCTCTATGCGATCCAGGCCGTCCTCCCGCTGCTCCCGCGAAGATGCGGCGCCTTCCCGCCGACGACTGGCTCGAGCAGGACAATCTCGTCTGCTGTCCCGATCCGGACGAGGGCCTCGTGATGCGGATCGAGAGGATCGGTGAGCGGACGCTGCGGACCGGAGGATCTGACCTAGTGCGCGAGCTCGGGCTCGGGCTCCTTTCCGATCAGCAGCCGGCCGCGTACGAGGCGAATCGCCCGCCGGGCGGACGAGGCGGGCGTGGACGTGCTCTCCGTCTTCCACGACCTGCTCTACCAGCCGGCGATCGGGCCCTGCTCCTGATGGCCCGAGCAACGGAGCGAGTCCGCCTCGGGCCCGCTGCACTGAACCCCTTCACGCTCCACCCGTACGAGATCGCCGGGCAGACGGCGATGCTCGACCTGGCCTCTGAACGGGCGCGGGTACGTCGGCATCGCAAGAGGTGCCTGGCTCGATCGGCTCGGACTCGAGGAGGAGCGACCGCTGACGGCGCTGCGCGAGGCAGTCGAGATCGTGACGAAGCTCCTGGCCGGAGACCCGAGCGGTGTCGAGGGCAGCCGCTTCCGGCTCGCTCCCGGCACGATCCTCGCCTACGAGCGCGCACGGCCACGGGTCCCGCTGTTGATCGGCACGTGGGGCAGACGCACGGCCGCCTGGGCAGGCACCGTCGCGGACGAGGTGAAGCTCGGCGGCTCGGCGAATCCCGACCTGGTGCCGGTGATGCGCGAGTGGCTCGAGAACGACGACGTGCGGATCGTGGTCGGCTGCGTCACCGTGGTCGACGAGGACGGGAACTGGGCGCGCGAGCGAGCGCGAGCCGCGGTCGCGCCCTACCTGGAGATCGTCGCGGACGCGATCCGACGTCTCGAGCTTCGACCCGGTCAGGAGCCTCCGCTGGAACGTTTCACGATCGCCGGCACCCCGGAGGAGGTCGCCGCGCGGGTCGAGGAGCTGTGGGCGGCCGGCGCGCACCGCGTTGAGCTCGGAACGCCTCAGGGCCGCACGACGGAGGCCGGGGTCGAGTTGATCTGCAACCGCGTCCTGCCGTTGCTCAGGCGCTGAGCGGCGGGCGACTCGCATCGCCCGCCGCTCCGGCTGCGCCCTAGTTCTCGATCGAGACCTTCGCGAAGGACTCGTTCGTCGTCGGGCTCGGGACGTAGCCCTTGATGTTCGAGTCGAACGCGAGCGCCGACTTGGAGTGCGCGACCGGGATCCCGGGCAGGTAGTCCATAATCGTCCGGTTGATCGCCTGGTACTCGGTCTCGCGCTTGGCGACGTCGGGCTGGACCTCCGCCTCGTCGAGCGCCTTGCGTCAGCGCCGGGTTGTTGAAGCCCCACTGCGGCTTCTGACCCTGGAAGAAGATGCCGATGAAGTTGTCGGCATCCGCGTAGTCCCCGGTCTGGCCGAGGAAGTTGAGCGCACCGCCGGTGCCTGCGAGCACGCGACCGAGGTAGTCGGGACTCCACGGCGCCGAGTGAGGCACGACCTTGAAGCCGGACTTGTTCAGGCTCGCTGCGAAGGCCTCGAAGTTCCGCTTCGGATCGGGCATGTAGGGCCGCGACACGTCGGTCGGATACCAGAAGTCGACCTGCACCGGGGCATCGTCACGCCCGCCTTCCGCAGCAACTCCTTCGCCTTCGCCGGGTCGTACGTGTACTCCGGTCACGTCGTCCGCGTAGCCGGAGAGCGTCGGCGGCATGAACTCCTTCGCGACCTGGCCGAGCCGCCGTAGAAGTTGTCGACCACGGCCTTGCCGGTCGAGGCCGTAGGCGACCGCCTGCCGCACCTCGAGCTTGTCGAACGGCTTCACCGTCTGGTTGATCGTCACGTAGAAGATGTTGAACGCCGGCCGTTCGACGATCTGCAGCTTGGAGTCGCCCTGGATCGTCGGCAATGTCCTGCGGCTCGACGAGGTCGTAGCCCTGGATCTCGCCGGTCTGCAGAGCCTGCAGCCGTGCGGCGTTGTCGGCGATCGGGCGGATGATCAACGTGTCGAGCAGCGCCTTGTCGCCCCAGTAGTCCTCGTTGCGGACGAGCACGAGCTTGTCGGCCCGGGTCCACGACTCGAACGTGAACGGGCCTGTGCCGACCGGATGCTCGGTGCCGAACGTCCCGGTCGGGCTGAAGACGCCGTCCGCGTCGAGCGATGCCCTCGTCGGCCTTGAACTCCGTCAGCGCCTTCGGGCTGGCGATCGAGAACGGCGGCGAGTGTCAGCGCTCCGCAGCACGGACGCCGAAGGCCGGGTGAAGTTCAGCGATGACCGTCGTGTCGTCAACGGCCTCGCAACTGGCGTAGAGGCTCTCGCCGAGGGCTTCGTTCTCCTTCGTGTTCTTGGCGTAACCGCCGAAGGTGACCTGCCAGTAGTACGACGCGCTGGCACTCTGCGCCGGCCCGGTGAAGTTGTACCAACGGTCGAAGTTGAAACAGACCGCCTCGGCGTTGAACGGCTCGCCGTCCTGGAAGGTCACGCCGGACCGCAGCTTGAAGGTGATCGACTTCGCGTCGTCGGCGACCTCCCAGCTCTCGGCCAGGCCGGGCACGAGCTCAGTGCCGCCGGGCTTCAGGTTCACGAGCGTCTCGTAGATCTGCGAGGCGGGACGGATCGACTCGCCGTCGCTCGCGAGCGCGGGATCGAGTGAGACGGGGTCCGCCGCACCGGCGAAGACGAGCGTCCCGCCCGACGTGCCGCTGGCGTTGGTGTCGGCCGCGGTCGTGCCCGCAGCATTGTCGTCGTCGCCGCCGCAGCCCGCCACCAGGGCGAGTGCCCCCACGACGAGCAGCAGAAGCATCCAGTGCCACTTGATCCTCAAAGAACTCTCCTTTCACTGAAGCCGTCTGGCCTGCCAGCGAGTATCCCTGACTGAACACGAGAGAAGCAACAGTATTTCGCACGCCTCGTCCGCATCGCGAACGAAAAGGAGGAAGATGGACATCGAACGTCGCGTGCAGGAGCTGCTGGACCGGCAAGCGATCGCAGACGTGATCCATGCCTACTGCTTTCACTTCGACCAGAACGAGCCCGAGCACGTTGCGGAGCTCTTCACGGACAACGCCACGGTCGACTACGGGCCCGAGGCGCGTGACGATCGTCGGCAGCGACTCGATCGCCGCAACCATCGCGACGGGGCTCGAGCGCACGTTTGCAGCCACGAGCCATCACGTCTCCAACATCCAGCTGACCTTCGAGGACGCCGGCACCGCCCGAGGCGTCACCTACCTCTACGCCTGGCACCGCTATGTCGACGGCTCGCCCGACGGAGAGCTCTGGGGCCGCTACCACCACCGGTTCGAGCGCACCGCAAGCCGGCTGGAAGATCGCAGAGCTCGTCTCTGACCGCGGCCGGGGCGGTCGACTTCCACCGCTCGACGATGCATCCGGATCGGCCGGCGCTGAGACGCCGGCTCAGGCGTCGGAGCGTCCCGCCATCATCGCCTCGACCCGTTCGAGGCTGGCGGCCGGCCAGAGGGCCTTCATGTCGTAGTAGCACCTCGAACGCCGGCGCCGAGTCCGGGAGCGTGACCCAGCCCACCTTCGACTTCGTGAAGATGTGGACGTCGGGCACGACGCTCGACGGCTCGTCGAGCGTGCCGGCGCGGACGAACCGCACCTCGGGACGGCCGTACTGGCTGAAGACCGCCACCTGGCAGGTCGGACAGCGGAAGATCCGCTGCGTGCTGCCGTCGTCGCGCGGCACGTCGACCGGCTGCGGCTCGCCCGCGAGCAGCTCCACGCGGTCGGCCTCGATCAGCAGGTTGATGACGAAGGCGCTTCCGGTCTGCCGCTGGCAGTTCAGGCAGTGGCAGCAATGCACGAAGAGCGGATCGGAGGTCAGCCGGTAGCGAACCGCTCCGCAGGCGCAGCCTCCCTCACGCGGCACGCTCATGATCTCCTCCTCGAGGGACGGAGCGACGGAGTCCTGGACAGTACCCCGATTCCCGCGGTTGGGCTCGGCGATTCCGGTCCATCAGATTCCTAAAGATTCCGGCGGAAATGTCGATGTGGGGGCATGAGCGTTTTCCGCCCGGACGGCCCCCGGTCGCCGTCCGCCTCGCCACGCTGGATCGATCGCTGGCTCGCCGCCTGCAGCGAGCTGGTCGAGCTCGAGCGGTCCAACCCGATGACGGACGCCGTCATCGACGAGATCGACGGCCGGATGATCCGCATCGGCGACAAGTGGCTGGCCGACTTCGCCTCCTGCAACTACCTCGGCTTCGACCTCGATCGCGAGATCATCGAGGCCATCCCCGAGTACCTCGACAAGTGGGGACGCACCCGAGCTGGTCGCGGATGCTCGGCAGCCCCGCGCTCTATCGCGCAGATCGAGGAGCGGCTGATCGAGCTCCTCGGCTGCGAGGACGCGCTCGTCATTCCGACGATCACCCTGATCCACCTCTCCGTGATCCCCGTGCTGGCCGGCGACGGGACGATCTTCGTCGACAACCGGGCGCACAAGACGATCTACGACGGCTGCCAGTTCGCGCGCGCGCGCGCGGCGCGACCGTCGAAGCGGTTCCGCTTCGAGGATCCGGACGACCTCGAGCAGCTGCTGCGCGCAGGACCGCTCGACCACGCGCCTGATCTGCATGGACGGCGTCAACAGCATGACCGGGAACGCGCCGGAGCTGCAGCGACTTCGCGCGACTCGCGCGTCGGTACGACGCCATGCTCTACGTCGACGACGCCCACGGGTTCGGCGTGATCGGCGAGCGCGACCGCGACGAGTCGAGCCCCTACGGCATGCGCGGGAACAGCATCGTCCGCTACTGCGGCGAGTCGTACGACCGGATCGTGCTCGTCGGCGGCTTCTCGAAGTCGTACTCGTCGCTCGCGGCGTTCGTCGCGTGCCCGACCGAGCTCAAGAACCTGCTCAAGACCGCGGCGCCGCCCTACCTCTACTCGGGCCCGTCGCCGATCGCCTCGCTCGCGACCGTGCTTGCCGGGCTTCGACGTCAACGAGGCCCGCGGCGACGCGATCCGCGCCGACCTCTGGCGAAAGACCGACCAGGTGCTCCAGTGCCTCGATCGGCTGGGCGTCCACACGCCGAATCGTTCCGGCTTCCCGATCATCGAGGTTCCGCTCGCGCGCCACGAGGACATCGACGCGGCGGGACGCTTCCTCTTCGATCACGGCGTCTACGTGACCCTCGCCGCCTACCCGCTCGTGCCGAAGAGCGAGGTCGGGTTCCGGATCCAGGTCACGGCGGCCAACACCGCAGGCCGAGATCGAGCAGCTCGATCGACGTGCTCGGCAAGCTCGCGTCGACGTTACGAGCTCCGACCCTCCGGCCGACAGGAATACGCCGCGTGAGACTCCTCGCCGGCATCGACTGGCGCGGCCGCGCCTGGATCATCTACCTCGCCGTCGGCGGCCTGCTCACCGCCGCGCTACCTCTGGTACCCGCCGCTGAAGGCGAGCGGCCCGCTCATCAACCTCCTCGGCCTCTCCTCGTCGGTTGCGATCGCGGTCGGCATCTACCTGCACCGGCCGAAGGCGCGCGCCGCCTGGCTGCTCATCATCGTCGGACAGTTCCTCTTCTTCGCCGGCGACCTCTACACCTACAGCTACCCGAAGCTCTTCGGCGCCGACGTCGAGTTCCCGTCGCTCGGCGACGCCATCTATCTGACCGTCTACCCGGCTCTCGTCGCGGGGCTGCTCCTGCTCGTGCGACGGCGGAACCCGCAAGGCGACCGCGCCGGCGTGATCGACTCGCTCATCCTCACGGTCGGTATCGCACTGCTCTCCTGGGTCTTCCTCGTCGCTCCGAACATCCACCTCTCCGGGCTGACGCTGCTCGAGAAGGGTGTGTCCGCCGCCTATCCGCTCGGAGACATCCTGCTGCTCGCCGCAGTGATCCGCCTCGCGGTCGACAAGGGAAGCGCGCTCCGGCCTTCTACCTCCTGGTCGGCAGCATCGTCTCGCTGCTCGCCGTGGACTCCGCCTACACGTACGCGCTGCTCACGGACGCGTACAACCATCAGCTCAGCTACGACGTCGGCTGGATCGCCTACTACCTGCTCTGGGGCGCAGCCGCGCTCCACCCGTCCATGCGAACGCTCGAGGAACCGGCGCACGAGTCGCGCGCGCGTCTCACGCCACTCCGTCTCGGCCTGCTCGCGGGCGCCTGTCTGATCGCGCCCGGCGTCCGGTTCTACGCAGGCGCATCGGCGACCCGGACGTTCTCGTCCTGATCGTCGCGTCGGCGCGTCCTGTTCCTTCTCGTCGTCGCGCGCATGGTCGGTCTGGTGCGCCAGGAGGAGCGAGCGGCAGCGCGCGAGCTCGGCACTGCGACGGGCGGGCGTCGAGCTCGTCGCGGCCGGCGGTCGCGAGCAGGTCAACGAAGCCGCGATCTCGGCGGTCCTCGCGCTCGTCGGCGAGCCGGCGACGGTCCGTCTCGTCTCTGCTGGACGGAGAGCGCGCAGTCGTCGCCGCCTCGTCCGGTCGACGAGGGCGAATGGCACGTGTCGAAGAACGCCGTACGGCTGGCTCCGCGAGTCGGCCAGGACGACTCAACAGGTCTCGCTCGCGCGACTGCCCGAGGAGGTGCGAGGACCAGCTTCACCTTCATCGACGGCCACGCCGTGCTGGTTCTGCCGCTCTCGGTTCGTGACGAGGCACGCGGCTTGCTCGTCCTGTGCTCGCCGGTCGCCATATCCGCGCGAGCTCGTCGACTCGCTCGAGTCGCTTGCCTCCCAGGTCTCGCTCGCCGTCGAGGGTGCGTTGCTGGCAGAGGACTTGCACCGTCGCCAGAGCGAAGCGCGCTTCCGGTCGCTCGTCGCCCACTCGAGCGACCTGATCACCGTGCCTCGACGCGCACGGCACCGTCACGTACCAGAGCCCGTCCGATCGAGCGTGTCCTCGGCTACCGCGCGGACGAGGTCGAGGGAAGCGACTTCGCGCAGCTGATCAGCGTCGCCGACCGGCCGCGGCTCGGCGCAGATCCTGTCGGGCGTCGGCGAGGCCTACGTCGGCGGCGGCTCGGAGACACACGTGATCGAGTGCTCGCTCAGGCACCGCGACGGCACCTGGCTCCAGTTCGAGGTTCAGCACACAGACCTGCTCGCAGGACGAGCACGTCCGCGGCATCGTCCTCAACGGCCGCGACGTCAGCGAGCGCAAGGCGTTCGAGGACCAGCTCGCGCACCAGGCTTTCCACGACCCGTCACGAGCCTTGCCAACCGAGCGCTGTTCGCCGACCGCGTCCAGCACGCGATCATGCGCTCGATCCGCGGCGGCCCGGCGATCGGCGTCGATGTTCATCGACCTCGACGACTTCAAGACCGTCAACGACAGCCTCGGCCACGCGGCCGGCGACACGGTCCTGCAGGAGGTCGGCGCAGCGCCTCGAGATCGCCGTTCGCCCGGCGGACACGGTCGCGCGCTTCGGCGGCGACGAGTTCGCCGATCCTGCTCGACGGCATCGCGGACTCGGCGGAGGCCGCGGACGTCGCCGGACGGATCCTGCGCGCGCTCGAGCTGCAGTACGACGTCGACGGCAAGCAGGTCTATCCGCGCGCGAGCGTCGGCATCTGCCTCGCCGGAGACGAGCTCGGATCATCCGACGCGGAGGAGCTCCTGCGCAACGCCGACGTCGCGATGTACATGGCGAAGCGCGACAGCAAGGGCAGCTATCGCGTCTTCGAGCCGGCGATGCACGAGCGCGTGCGTCGAGCGGCTCGAGCTGCAGGCGCGAGCTGCAGCGGGCGCTCGAGCTGGACCAGCTCGAGATCCACTATCAGCCGGTCGTCCGCCTCGACGAGCGCGGCGACTACGGCGTCGAGGCATCTGCTGCGCTGGCATGCATCCGACGCGCGGGATGATCCCGCCGCTCAACTTCATTCCGCTCGCCGAGGAGACCGGCCTGATCGTCCCGATCGGCCGCTGGGTCCTGCAGGAGGCCTGCCGCCAGGGCGCCATCCTCCACGAGCGGTTCCCGCGGACGCCGCCGCTGACGATCAGCGTCAACCTCTCGGTCAAGCAGCTCCAGTCGGAGACGATCGTCGACGACGTTCGAGACGCGCTCGAGTCGAGCGGCCTCCCGCCGTCCGCCCTCGTGCTCGAGATCACCGAGACCGTGATGATGGCCGACACGGACCTGGCGGTCGAGCGGCTGCAGCGAGCTGAAGTCGCTCGGCGTCCTGCCTGGCGATGGACGACTTCGGAACCGGCTACTCGTCGCTCTCGCTACCTGAGCCGCTTCCCGGTCGACATCCTCAAGATGGACCGCTCGTTCCTCTCGTCCGGAGCACGAGGACTCGAGCCTGGCCGGCGGCGATCGTCGCCCTCGGCAACAGCCTGCAGTCTCGACGTGGTCGCCGAGGGGATCGAGCTGCCCGGAGCAGATCGTCTCGCTTCGCGATCTCGGCTGCGAGCTCGGCCAGGGCTTCCTGTTCGCCGAAGCCGATGAACCAGCGAGGCGCTCGTCGAGTACCTCGACGCCGGCCGAGGAGCGGTCGTCGAGCGCGCGGCCGCGTGCAGCATAGCCACGAGGCGCTCGACCGCCCGGGCGGCTTCTCCCGCGTCAACCTCCTCGCGCCGCTCCGTCACCGGGACTTCCGCCTCCTCTGGGCGGGCATGACCGTCTCGCTCATCGGGGACGGCATCTTCCTCGTGGCGATGGCCTGGCAGGCCTACGAGCTCTGGAACGCCCCGGCCGCGCTCTCGCTCCTCGGGATCGGCATGACCATCCCGACGATCGCCTTCCTGCTGCCGGCGGGCGTGCTCAGCGACCGGCTCGACCGGCGCTCGCTCATGCTCTGGCGCCGACCTCGGCGCGCGCGATCGTCATCGCCGCCCTCGCGCGTCCTCGCCTCACCGGCCTCCTCAACTTCTGGGAGCTCCGGTCATCCGTCGCCCTCTACGGCGTCGGCACCGCCTTCTTCGCACCCGCTTTCGAGGCGATCGTGCCGACATCGTCCCGGCGCCCGATCTCGCGGCCGCGAATCCGCCCGGATCAGGAGTTGTTCGGGATCGATGGCGGAATAATCAATGTGAAACCCAACCCAGCTAACACCGAT
>ERZ1370068.5634-contig-4654_pt1 | contig 47879 bp, 99 predicted proteins | sample MGYA00561227_ERZ1370068 | MGnify/ENA primary metagenome ERZ1370068 (study PRJEB38410, sample SAMEA6850437) | metagenome | study: Metagenomic assessment of the ecological functions of the soil: analysis of the soil microbiota associated with the... | reverse complement strand
GCCCGAAGCGCTTCAGAGAGGCTTGTAACGTAGGCTTTGGTTGCCGCGTAAACCGCAACACCGGGAATCGGAAGAAATCCAGCCGACGAGCTAACGTTCAAAATGCCGCCACCTCGTTTCGCGATCATTTGCGGAAGTAAATGGCGAGTGAGCGAAGTCAGGGCCACACACGTTTACGAGCGTCATTTGCTCGTTGCGAACGGGATCGCTCGTGGCAAACGGCGCCGCTGATCGCCCAATCCGGCATTATTGATCAAGAGATCGACATCAATCCCTTCATGATCCAGCCATGCCAGCAGTTCATTCAGTTGTGCAAGATCGGCGAGATCAATTTTGCGAGACGAAACCGCGAGCTTCGGATATTGTCGATTTAGTTCGTCGCGCAGTTCGTTGAGCCTTTGCTCGCGGCGCGCAATTAGAATGAGCGATCGCGCGCGACCGCCGAGTTGGCGTGCAAATTCGCGACCGATCCCAGCGGAAGCGCCGGTGATCAGCGCGTTACAGCCTTCGAGTTCCATTTGATGTTGTAGCCGAGGGCGTTGACCTCGGCTTGTTAACGTGGGCAGCTTCCTTTCTGCCGCGGTCAGCGCCCGCGGCTACAACACCGCTGCTATTCATTAAATGCAGATCCTTGAGTTCATGCTTCGTGAGCGCCCGCCAATGCCCGCAGGGCAAATCGCCGAGCCGAAGATTTCCGACTCTAACACGCAGAAGATGTTTGACGCGGTATCCGACGGCCTGAAACATGCGCCGAATCTGCCGATTTATTCCCTGCCGCAAGATAACGCGAAGACGCGTAGGCGAGAGGAACGAAGGCGCGCAATCTTCGCGCGTTGGCCATCAAGAACAATTCCGCCCAGCAGCTTTGGAGCAAGCGACGGATCCCACGGTCGATCCAGTGTGATCTCATATTCCTTGTCGACCTTGAAACGGGGGTGGGTGAGTCGTTGGGCCAATTCGCCATCGTTCGTCAGAAGCAGCAAACCTTCTGTTTGCGCATCGAGACGTCCGACATTGAAGAGTCGAGAAAATTTTTCCGGCAGGAGATCAAAGACCGTGTCGCGCGCATGGAGATCTCTTCGAGTCGAAACGAATCCGCCGGGTTTATGCAACATGATCGTAAGGGCTGGAGCGCGGCAAACAAGTTTATGATCGACCTTGACGTGGTCGCGCGCCCCTGCCTGCGCACTGAAGTTTGTGCAGACCTTGCCATTGATTGTTACGCGGCCCGCAGCGATCAACTCATCGCAATGCCGACGTGAACCAAGACCGGCAGCAGCGAGGAAGCGGTTGAGACGCACTTAAGCGAGTGAGATGCGATTGTGGAGAAGCGAGACGAACAGGCGAAAGCGCCAAAAGTCACTTTTCACCAGTCACTTCTCACGCTTGTGGTTAAACATCTGGCTTCGTTTTGGGCAGGCCGATGACTTTCTGGCCTTCCTTCCATTGACCGCGCTTTTTCAAAAGCTCGACCCGTTCGAAGCGTTTTAGCACATTGCGCTTGGCGGCGATCGTGCTGGCTCCCTTTAAACTGCGATGTTGCGACATGGGTTCAGTTAATGAGTTAAAATGTTACAAAGTTAAACGGGAAAAGAGCTCGCACACTAATTCAGCTCTGGAATTTTTCAAGGTAGACACATCGTTCCTTTTTAACCTTGTAACCTTTTAACAAATCAACAACTCGTCATAATTGATTACTGAGCACGACGTAGGTCCCGCACTTTGTGACTTGGTGGTAGATGTGAAAGTGGCTGGTTAAGATTTGCTTCCAATGATCGGCCCGGCTTTCCTCGATAATCAGATAAACCGCGTCGGGTTGACCCCATTTTTCCAATACCGCGGACTCTTTCAAAAACATGTCAATAGAGGGATTGCCCATTGGGGTCTCTTTCTCGGGCTTCTGATTAACCAGGAAAAATTTCCGGTTCAGATAAAAAATGAGGCTACTACTGTCGGCGAGCGGTCCTTCAAAGATTGCGTTCCCGCCTGCATCCAGCCCGTGGATTTAGAAAGCGCGCCACATCAGCAAGTGAAAAATAAGGGGCGGTGTGCGCGACCGCTTCCATCATGCTGAGGCCGCCCGGGATCATCGACGCGGCGAGGGCGATGGCCGCAAGTCTCTCGCGTTGCTTGGAAATAAGCTACAGGGCTACCAGCGACAAACAGATGAGCGAGATGCCAAAGATCGCAACCAAGGGTCGAAATGCCAGCCATGTTGAAACTGGCATATCCTGCAACGCCTTCCAGGCCGTCCAGCGCGCGTCCATTGTCCCCCAGTTTCCGTTCAGAGCGCGGGCCGCGCCCGCAAGAAAAATACCGCCGCTGCGGTCATCACGCCGACGAGTCCAACAGCGATTGCACCGGCGGCACGTAACCCCTGCGGTATCCGCTCCCAAGCAACGGCTGCCCAGAGCGCGAATGCACTCCACATGCTCATTGAATAATAATCCTGGCGTTGCCCCAGAAACAGCAGCGGAATAAAAACCACCCCCATCCAGCAAAGCGGCAGTGCATCCGCGAAACTGATCTCGCGCGGTCGAATCACACGGCGCCAGGCAAAAATAACGCCGGGCAAGAGCGCAATCGACCATGGAAACCACCAGGCGAGATGCATGACCAGAAACTGCGTACGCAGGCACGCCAAGGAAATCATGTGTTTCATCGGTAAGTCCGCGCAGATGGCCCAGCCATTCCGAGCTGATCTGATAACGAAAATACCCGGGGAAATGCCATTGTGCCCAAATGTGCCATGGTGCGACGATCAGAGCGAAAATCGCGAGATATTCCCATCGCAACAGCCCACGAAATCGTATGCGTGCTTCGCGGTAGAAGATTGAGAGGATAAGAAAAACCGCGGCGGGATAAGCGATGCCGAGCAAACCTTTGGTCAGGCAGGCGAAAGCCGAGCAAATCCAAACGCCGGCGAACCAGATGCGGCGGTTACGCCGGCGCTGATAACCGCCGATCGCGCAAAAATGGCACCAGCGATGAGCGCGCTGACCAGCGGTTCGGGCATGACGATGCGCGCGAGCAGAAATGTGCCGCACAGACTCAGATAAATCAGACCAGCGATAAAACCGCGCCAGTAATCCGTGAGCTTTTCCCCGATCAGAAAGATGAGGCCAGCACAGGCCACAACCGCAAGAGCGACCGGGAGCCTGGCAGTTGCCGCGTTGACGCCAAAGAGCTTAAACGAAATGATGATCAGCCAGTAGAGCAAGGGGGTTTTTGCAGCCGCGGCGCGCCATTGTTCGTGGGTAGAAGCCAATGATGCGTCTCGACCATCTCGCGGGCGGCTCCCTGCGTATTGTCCTTCCGTCTGGCTGTACAAATCGCCGGAACCAATCGTCGCCACGTGCAGCAGCGCAGCCAACGCAATCAGAATAACGAACAAGGCATGGCGCGTAGGCGGTGGCGGCAGCGCCGGCGGCTCGAGCAGAGTTTCTTCTAGACTTAGCTGCGGGCGCCAGCAGTCATTGAATGTATTTCTTGCCAGGAATTGGAGCTTGCGATTCACGCTGCAATTCGGCGGAATCATCGCTGCGATATTTTTCCCAGTGCTCCGGCAAACGAAGCAGTTTTCCTTCTGGCATCTCGATCAGCGCAAGCATCTGGCGGCATTGGGCGATGAGCGTATTATCTTTGGGTCGTGTAATCTGGAATGCACACCAGAACCGCACGCGCTCCACCCTGTCCAGCCGGCCTTCAATCACGAGTTGATCTCCAAGCTTAGCCGGCCGGCGATAATCAATCTCGGTTCGCACGACTACCGGATACCTTCGATTCTCGGCCATTTCCGTGAGGGCGAGGCCGAGCTCTTCAGCAAGAAGCGTACGCGCGATCTCGATGAAACGCAGATAAGCGATGTTCGAGACAACACCTCCGCAATCGGTATCGGAAAACATCACTTGCACGTCTGTGCGGATTCGTGGCGCAGCCATCGTATGCCTTCGAGTGTTAAGTTTAAAGGGCGTGTTGCCCAAACAGCTTCAGTTGGGTTGGTTGGTTGGATAGCATGGCGAAGGAAGAGTCGCTAGACTGCGGCAACAAAATAAGCTCCCAACCGCTCGCCAGAGGTCAATCCCCAGGACAACATTCCAATCAGTTTCATACCCAGCTTCGTAAGTTTAGCTGGCGGACCGGGCTCGATTTCAAGCTGCCCTGGCAAGCCTCTCCAAGAGACGGGCGCCTGCTTGTTTGACCACCACTCTTTCATTTGGGGCGCGAAGCTCAGGGCTGTCCAGGGCGGACCCATCGAAACGAATGCAGCGATCCTCGGCTTGGTGGAATGATTGGGCGCCGGTCCATGCGGTAATCGCGTCGACCATAGGGATCAAATCACCGGCCTTGCCTTCGATTTGGAGTGTCTTGCGGTCGTTTAGGCCTGGCTTGAAGAAATCGAAATCTCGCGCTGCGCGTGCTCAGCAACCCAGGTTTCCAAGTTCTGATAAACGTCGGGCAAACACTGAAATCCACCGGCGTCGCGCCCAACATCGCTGAGCAAAACGATGCCTTGAAGCGAGCCCTCGCCTCCGGTCCTAGGATCGGTGTCCCAGTGAATCCCGCCCCGGCTGAGCGTTGGCCAATCCCGATGGCACGGCGGCCGGAAACAACAACGATTAATATCGACCATCAGCTTGTGCAGTACCTCAGTATTCACTAAATGCCTGATGGAGTCTCGGATACTGTCGGATATTCCAAAGCGACTGGGCGTGATGCAGGGGAACCATGCCGTCATTCTCGACGGGTCCGCGATACCACGTCGTGCTGTCGCGAATGTCGGCGCCGACAAATGCTGCGATGTCGAGCGCGGCCTTAGTGGTGAGGCCGGTGGGGATCACATCTCGAATGACCATGTAGCCGTCCGACTTGAATCGTTGCCAGTCCTTGTCCTTGATCCACCTGGAAAAACGCGGCTTCCGCCAGCGTGGCGCGAAACACATCAGGGCAAACGTGGCGATTACTTCGCCACGCTAGGTTAGGGCCACTTCATCGTGGAGCAACATGTATGCTGATGAATCTCGCAGCCTGCTTCTTGCATGTGAACAAGATGCAAATTCGATCGTTCAAGAGCGTAATCAAATGCAAGTTCAGCAAGGCGAGGATCTTCTCCCTTCCAGAGGAAGGGAGAGGGTCAGATCTAAAAGTTTCTCTCCCAGGAGTGAAAGCATCGGCATCAGCCGCTTCCTGGGCGCTGACCGCCTTCATGCAGCGGAAATCAATCGGGCATTCGCGAAGAAAGCAGGGGCTGCATTCGACATGATGTCGCAGGACCATATGACCATTGCCGAGTGGGCTCAGTGAGGCGGGGCTCTGTTGAGCCGAAGATGGCGACGACTGGCACCCCAACAATGCAGCGAGATGCATCGTGCCAGTATCGTTCGTAAGCAATAAACGGCATTCGCGCAGCTCGTCGATCAGTTGGTCGAGCGTGGGTCTGGCCGACTCGATTGACGCAGTGATCACCAAGGGTGGCCGCAATCTGGTCGCCAAACCGTGGCGTCGCGCGGCGTTCCAAACAGAATCCATTGGACGGAGGATTGCGCGCTGATTTTTTCGGCGACCTCGGCGAACCGTTCGGGTAACCAGCGTTTGGCGGGACCGTATTCGGCACCCGGGCAAAGACCGATTTTGATCGGTTCGCGGTTGATGGCCGTCTGGACGTTGGACGTCGAATATTGAACGCCTGCACAGCGATCTGGATCGAAGTTGGGTGTGCTGCGCCGCATTCGCGCGCGATACGGAGGAAACGGAGCGAATGATGTTCCGGCGGGCCTGGCTTTCGCGGCACCGGCACGATTTGGTTAAGCAGCCAGCGTCGCCAATGGCCGCGATAACCAACCTTGCGCGGAATTCTGGTCAACCACGACTCCAAAGCAGCGCGCACGCGAATTTGGGAAAAGGATCGCCACATCAAAGACGGTTCGCGCCGAAGTAACCAGACAACTGAAAGGAGCCGGCTCCCTGGCAGAGGAATGATCGCGTCAACTTCGGGAACCAGCTTCCACATCGGCGCAATCTTCTCCGTGGCGGCGATCGTTACGCGCGTCGGGCCGCCCAGCCTTTATTGCGCGAACTGCGGGCACGCTCATCGCCGCATCACCCAGCCAATTACTTGAACGAATGAGAATTCGAAATGGCTTTTAGATCCTGGAGGCGAAACTCCCGGTGGCAGATGGACGCCACGTTGGTACTGCGCGAGAAGGAAGTTGGGCTGGGGCGTCTTCCAGCGATTGTGCACCCAAAACCAGTCTTCCGGCTGCGACGCGAATTTGCTGTTCGATAATCTGATTTATTTGTGAAGTCAGCGCTGGCAACGGAGGCATCCGCCTTGGGCGGATCGAAAGCGCTCGGTGAAACACCATGGCGCCAACGCGCAGTGACTCGATCGTGTAAACGTCCGGCGGCAATCAGCGCCGCTCGGGTGCGCTCTTGGCGAGCAAGGCAGGCAGCGGCGGAAGTGGACGCCAGCCTTCCAAAGAAGTGGCGTCCACAGCCCGTGATCGCCAGCGTGTTGGTCGGACAAAACGCCAACGCCGCCGCCGGAACGCAGCAGATCGATCACCGGCTGAAATCCTCGCCGGCGATCGAACAATTCCAGCCGGTTTGGCCACGTGTCCGGCGCACGTGTCGCTCAATGAAGCGATTGCCAAGCTTCTGATAGACGCTCGCATTGCTGCACGTAACCGACAAACTTCGGCATCAATTGCGCGAATAACTTCCATGTTCCAAGATGACTCAAAAACGAGCACTACGGGAACGCCGGCGCGAAATTCCCGGTCCATCGCCTCGATATTGTCAACCTCGACCCGCTGCAGGATTTTCTCCGGGCGGCATTGCGGTGAGTTTAACGCTGCAAGAGGAGGTTAGCGCCGAGTCGTTGGAAATGGCGGCGGACGAGCCGACGCGATTTCGCGCGGGTCTTTTCATTGGCAAACGCAATGGCGACGTTGCGCTCTGCCAGGCGTCGATATTTCCCGGAAACGAGCCATGCACAAAAACCAAGGAACTGCCCAACGGCCAAAGAGAAGCCGGCAATGGTAGTCCGGCGGCGATTGCCAACCCCGCGCGGTAGACGAGATAGACAACGAAATCGAGCATTGCAGGACAGGCGGTATCGCAGGGCGGCGCGGCAGGGTAGATTTGCCTGCGGCTCGGCTTCAACCAATATAATGTGCCCGGTGTCGCCATCGCCTTTCCAGTCCTCTTTCTCGATTTCGTTCGCGTCATCTCGCGAAAGTTCCCGGATAGCCTGATTCCTTATCGTCCTCCGGTGACCTGACGACGACGGAGCTGGGGCATGGGTGGAGGCCACGGCGCACGTTTGAAACAGCAGTTTGGTTTTATTTATCTGGAGAAAACGATGATGATCGCATAGCGGAAACGCTCTCGCGTTGCGCGGACAAGGATTGTGCTCCTCCCCGGTCCTGGCGCTGAAGCCGCCGGGCGGCGTCCGCAACTCATTCGGTGTTTCGGGCGCTTTGAACTAGCTGCCTGGATTACGAATCGCGACCTAATGGACGTGTGGATCCGGAGCCCTATTTCTTCGGCGCGCGACGCTCACGCGGCGTGAAGTTCTTCAGCAAACGGGCGGATTCGACGCAAGTCTGGGAGGCACGTTGGCCGATGTCGATCTTTGCCTGAAAATGCGGCGAGCGGGTTATTTGATTGTTTACACTCCGTTCGCAAAACTTTGCTGGCATGAAGCGCCATCAGATGAGATGGACGTGAAGGGCGAGGCGATTATGCAGCGAGCGTTGGGCGGACGTTTTACAGAGCGATCCCTTATTACAATCAAATCTTTCTCGCGAACGGGCAGATTTCTCGCTAGGCAAATTAAACATTGGCTGAATCGAAATGAGTAAGCGCGAAAGAAATCTGTGGGAAGGTATCGACGTTGGCGTGCGAAAGAACCTAAACACGCGAGATTACCGCGCTCCATCCTTCACCCAGGAGCTTTCACAACGCGGCGTAGACGCCGGCGATCTCGCCGCTGCGGATCGGCAGCCAGCGCGAGATTAAGGACGCGTGGATTCCAGGCGTGGAAATTTTCGCCCGAAAGTTCACCCGCAGCGGCACCGTGGACTTTTGGCGAATTTGTGCGGCGCGACGAGGGCATTCTCGCGCGGATCGGCCTCTGGCCCAAGCAATGGTCAGCTGCGCGGATGTTTTCGGGAACTGCCAAAGGCTTTCACGTGCATCCGCCGAGCATTCCAGAAAATACCGATGCAGTGGATTGGTTGCGCCGACTTGTATATCGATGAGCCGGATAATTATTCAGCTGCGGCGTTACGACGAAGAACAGTGGGACGTGATGTTTTTTATCTCAGGGCCGCGTCGAAATGATTCTATGCGACATCCGCGCTGGATTACCGCGGCGAGTGATGCGTTTCTTTGTGGATGGCGACAATCATCGCAGTGATAACAATGTCGGCGTCATCATTCCACCGGGTGTGGCGCACGCCATTCGCGTTGAAGGTACGGAAGACGTGATCATGGTTTATGGGACGAGCACGGTTTTCCGTCCCGAATTCGAAGGGCGCATCGCGAGTGATGTCGAAACCGCTGCGCTCCCAGAATCGTGGCAAAAATTCCTATCGCTGTAGCGGCGATCGATAACTGTTGTACTAAGCTTACACCGCTCATAGAGCGGCCCATTCAGTAAATGAAGCGAAGTTTCGATCCGGCCGTGCTGGAGATGATGGATCGGGAGCAGCCCGTCTCTGCGCGAGCTGGAGCGCGATCTGGAACGTATTCGGCAATTGAATCGCTGGTTCGGAAGCTATCGCCTTGTATTGGGTTTTATTCGCAGCTGGATTAAACCGGCCGACAAATTGCGCGTCGTCGATCTGGCAACAGGCTCAGGCGATATCCCGCGATTGATTGTCGATTATGCGCGAAAGATTCGAGCCAGGGTGGAGATCGATGCGTTAGATCGCCAGCCTGCCACATTGGAAATCGCCCAAAGACTGAGCGCCGATTATCCGGAGATTTCCTACCGCCGAAGCCAACATTCTCGAATGGAACTCCGTTGAAGCATACGACATCGCGCTTTGCACGCTGGCGCTTCACCACTTCAGCAACGAGGATGCGGTGCGGCGTTCTGCACAGGTGTTGCGAGGTATCCAGAAGATTTGTCCTGGTGTCGGATTTGCGACGAAGTTTTCCCTCATCGCAGGCGTTTATCTTTTGACTGCGCTGATTTTCCGCGAGGCGATGACGCGTTATGATGCACGGCTCTCCGCCGTTCGAGCGTTCTTCCTTTTCTGAGATGCGTGATCTCGCCCTGCGGGCTGGCTGGGAAAATTTTGGTCACAAGAAATTCCGCTTTGCCAGGCAGGCTATTTGGCTCGAAACAGCGTGACCGCATTTGTCATTCCGAGCGAAGTCGCTTGCCGCGCCGTAGCTTCATGCGGAGGCTGGGAGGAAATCTCTGGATATTTGCGTTCATGAGCGAGCTCTCGTTTCTAAGATGCGGATCATTACGACGATCGCCGAGGCGCAGGCGCAGCCGTATGCTAAACGCCGTGTGCTTGTTCCCACCATGGGCGCTTTGCACAAGGCGCATGGGGAAATGGTCCGTGTCGCACGCAAGCATGCTGGCCACGATGGCGAAGTGGCGTTGAGCATATTCGTTAATCCGCTGCAGTTTGAACCCGGAAGCGATTACGAACGCTATCCGCGCTCGGAAAAGACGGATGAAGAATTTTGTCGGAACGCCGGGGTCGATCTTCTTGTTCCGCCCCAGCGTTGCGGAGATGTACGCTGACGATCGTTCCGTGTTTGTCGAGGAGATCCTCTCTTTCAAATACGCTGGAGGGCAAATCGCGCCCCGGGCATTTCCGCGGTGTTTGCACGGTCGTCGCGAAAGTTATTCAACATTCTTTCGCCGGACGCCGCTTTTGTTTGGCGAGAAGGATTTTCAGCAACTCGTCGATCGTTCGCCGTATGGTGCGCGACCTCAATTTCAAGACCGACATCATTGCAGTGCCTACGGTGCGCGAAGAAGACGGTCTGGCATGCAGTTCGCGCAATCAGTATTTGAATATCGAAGAACGGAAGCAGGCACACGGTTTTGCATAAGGCTTTGTTGGCAGCGGCAAATGCCGGCAACAAATCTGCGAGAGAAATTGTCGATCTTGTCCAGCAAAGTGATCGACGGACGCGCCGCTGGCGCGGATTGATTATGTGGAGCTTGTCGATGCGGAAACTTTGCAACCCATTGAAACAGTCAGACCAAATTCATTGCTCGCGCTTGCTGTGTTCTTCGGAAAAACTCGCTTGATCGACAATATCCGGTTGGGATGAAGGAATACGATTTCGTGGTGATTGGCAGCGGTATCGCCGGCCTGAGTTTTGCATTGAAAGCGGCGAAAGCACGGATCGGTAGCTGTTATAACGAAACGCAAAGGCTCCGACACAAACACCGCCTGGGCGCAAGGTGGGATCGCCTGCGTGACGAGCGACGAAGATTCGTTCTGAGTTGCACGTGCGCGATACGCTCGAAGCTGGCGCTGGCCTGTGCGACGAGGCGGTTGTGCGCACAATTGTGACCGAAGGTCCGGAGCGCATCCGCGAGCTGGTAGAACTCGGTTTGCAGTTCGATGAGCGTGAGATTTCCGGACATCGTGAGCTTGATCTCGGTAAAGAAGGCGGTCATTCCAAGCGCCGCGTCCTCGCATGTGCGAGACGTAACTGGGAAGGAGATCGAGAATACTTTGCTACGCAGAGCTGGGCCGGCAATCACACGTCCAGCTAATGGAAAATCATATGGCGGTTGATTTGATCACCGCTGCCAAGCTCGGTTTTCGCGGCAGAAGATCGCTGTCTCGGCGTTCTATGTCCTGGACGAAAAACCGGAGAGGTTGAAACCATTCGATCGGATCGGATCGTGCTTGCGACCGGCGGTTGCGGGAAGGTTTATTTACTACGACCAATCCGGACATTGCGACCGGAGACGGCGTGGCGATGGCATGGCGCGCGGGCGTTGAGATCTCCAATATGGAGTTCATCCAGTTTCATCCCACGTGCCTTTTTCATCCGCTGGCGAAATCGTTTCTCATTTCAGAAGCGGTGCGTGGTGAGGCGGCATCTTGCGTAACAATCGCGGCGAAGATTTCATGAAGCGCTACGACGCGCGCGGTTCACTGGCGCCGCGCGATATCGTAGCGCGCGCGATTGACGCGGAGATCAAGCGCTCAGGCGCGAAGTGTGTGTTTTTGGATGTCACGCATCAGATCGCCGGAATTCATTCAGAGAGCGTTTCCCGCACATTTATCAGACGTGCCTGCGGTTTGGGATCGACATGTCGAAGCAGGCGATTCCGGTAGTACCGGCTGCGCATTATCAATGCGGTGGAATCAAAACCGGACGTGAATGGCGCGACGAGTTTGCACGGGCTTTATGCGATTGGCGAGGTCGCGTGCACTGGGTTGCACGGCGCGAATCGACTCGCGAGCAACTCGCTGTTGGAAGGTTTGGTGGTGGCGCATCGCGCGGCGGCCGCGGCCGCTGCGAACAGCGACCGCGCTTCAAGACAAGAAATTCCGTTGCCGGAATGGAAATCGGGAAACGTGCAGGACGTCGACGAACTGGTTGTGATTTATCACAATTGGGATGAGATCAGACGCTTGATGTGGGATTACGTAGGAATCGTGCGCACGGACAAGCGGCTGCAGCGAGCGCAGCGCGCGGCTGCGAAATCTCCAGCGCGAAATTCGCGAGTTCTATTGGAATTTCAAAGTATCCGTTGACCTGCTGGAGCTGCGTAACCTCGCGGCGGTAGCCGCCTTGATCGTCGATTCGGCGCTGTGCCGCAAAGAAAGCCGCGGGCTTCCATTACACGCTGGACTATCCAGGGCGGGACGATCATCGAATTCAAGAGCTGCGCACGACCGGTGCTGAGACCGCGACGTTAAACCGGTGATCATCAGTGATCCGCTGGCGGATTGGAAAATTTCGCCTTGCATGTAAGGGCGCGAATCGGATAGGAAGTGGCGGCGTTTTGAAGATGAGGAGACTTCTTGCGGCTTGTGCCATTCTCGCGATTGCTTGCGCCCCGAAATCTTCGGGGACGAGCAATCCACTTCCCTTATGCCACGGCGGCCGACTTTGCCAAGTATGCACAGTGAAACTGCGGGAGCAGGCCCTGCTCAAAGTAGAGCCGCAGGTTTTTATCCCGACCAGCTCGCGTCCTGCGGTCCAGCGTTATCCGTGGAAGACCAATATCGTGACCACGGTGTTTTGGGTCGGAGAACAAGCGCGGAGGCAATAATCCGGTTCCAAACTACAAAAGTTCCTGGGACTTTAATTGGACGGAGAATTACGGTGGAACCGATACTCCTGATGCCGAGCGCGCGGCGCAATTACATTCCAGTGGCATTTATTCCCAAGCAAAACCCATTCTACTTGTGCGCTGCCATACAACGATGTCACGCATGGTCAGTTCAAACCGGAAGCACCGCTGGTGATTCCGTGGTTCAAACAATGCCTACACGGGCCGGGGCGAATCGGTATGCCGGGATCGTTGGATCGCCATTCGTAAAGGCAATCGCACCATGTTATGCGCAATGGGAGGATTGCGGTCCGTTTCGCACGGACCATTTTCAGTACGTCTTCTGGAAATGAGCGTCCCAAACCGAATCTCAATCCACGGCGCTGGCCTGGATGTTTCACCGGCCGTGCGCGATTACTCTGGGATTGGCGCCAACCGACGTGACGGATTGGCAATTTGTCGAAGTTCGTGATGTGCCTCCAGGTCCGTGGCGAAGCTACGGCGAAAACAACCACTTCGTCATTGCGCGTCGTCAGAACGAGCAGCGAATGGCGGATCGCGGCTCAGGCGCCGCGAAGAAGTAAGCACGTCGGGGACAGCCTAACCGGCTGGCGAAGACGCTGGAGACGGAGTCGGGGAAGGGGATCCTAGCGGCGTTCGGTGGAACGTTTCCGCTCGGTTGCGGACTCGGATGGGAGGGACCGAGCCGCCGCCATTCTGAATCAGTTCCGATACCGTGACGAATTTGAACCCCTTTTGCCTCGAGCTCATCAAAAGTTGAAGGCATCGCCTCGATCGTTCCCGGGTGAATGTCGTGAGATAACACGATCGAGCCGGGCCGCGTCTCCTTAAGAATGCGAGCTCGGACCACAGCCGGGCCGGGACGTTTCCAGTCATACGGATCGACGTCCCAAAGAATGATGTCGTAGCCGAATTCATCGTGAATCCAGCGTTTTCGCGGGCCGTGATCGATCCATAAGGCGGCCGCATCGGCGTGTGGGCGCTTGCCTGTGGCGTTCTTGATTGCGTCATCGGTTTGCCGGAGTTGGCGGCGAACGCTTTCGTCCAGACATCTTGCCGAAGATTGGGATGTGACCAGCTGTGGTTGGCAATTTCGTGACCTTCGCGCGCGGCTCGCGCGACGATCTCAGGATGTTCCGCGACGTTTTCGCCGATCACGAAGAAGGTTGCCTTGATGTGATGCGTGGCGAGCAAATCGAGCAATTTTGGAGGTCAGTGTCGCACTCGGTCCAGTCAGTCAAGAGTCATTGCGATGTAAGGCCCGTCGACATGCACCGAGATTGAAGCTGCTAATGCTCAGGTTCTTCCGGCGTCGCTCGAATCTCTCGTGCTGTTCAGCTCGCTTTGCTGCGCGTCATGGTTCTGCTCCAAGCCCAAGCGCAAAGCTCAACTGTGGCGAAGCTAAAGAGAACAGCAAACAGTAAGCACGAACATTAGCTGGGAACTTGGCGAAGGTGAATGCGTATCTAGCAGAGGCTGCCGGTTCACACGCAAGCGCGCGACTGCCTTTACGCCAAAGCGAGAAATCCGCAGCCGATTTTTATTCGCTACAGAAATCATAGGCCGATTTGCAGCCTCTTTCCGCAATTTCTGCAGTTGCGCGATGAATGCGATCGGGACCGTCGGGAAAGTAACCGTCGTACTGCCAAAGCTTCTGTCCGTCGGCGCTAAGGATAACAATCGTGGAGAAACCCTACAATCTCATGCTGCATTGCGCAAGTTCGCGGTTTTGTTTTTCAGCTCGGGAGTCTGCGGTTTCCACACGTGGGAAATCGAGTTCTACGACAACTAGGTTATCCCGCGCGCGGAGATCATTTAAATTCGGCTGCAACAGAACACTCCTCTATCGGACTTTTGCACCAGTCCGCACCAATCTGACCCAGTAAAATCAAACAGCAGAATTTGTTACCCGCCTTGGCCTCTTCCTGCGCTTTCTTTGTAATCGGTGAAGCCAGCCAGATTCCGCGCTGCGCGAATCGGCTGCGGAGACAAGAACAGAGGCTGCAACGGCGAAAGAAAAAAACGGTAGGTTTTCACGTCACCATCTTCGATGGAAATACTACCTAGCGCAAGAGCGGCACATCACCGCCTGCAAGCGGCACTTATTTCTCAGTCCGCAAATAGCCCGGCGAACGAACGCCGGGCTATCGACGGAGTTTTGGGATCTACCGCAGATGTTTCGAGACGAGCTTGGTCATCTCGAACATACTCACCTGGCTCTTGCCAGTTGAATACGGGCCGTAGTGAGTCGTCGGCGTTGATCATGGTTCGTTTCTTTTATCCTGGCAACCGTGCCTCTTGATGTAGTTCCAGAGCTTTTGGTAAGCTCCGAGCGTGGTAGCGGCTGCGACCCGACAATGGCAGCGAGCTTATCGTCAGGCTGGACCGGTCTCATGAAGGCGGGATTCGGTTTGCGCTTGGAAGTTTTCTTTTTGGTTTTCGGCATGGAGGTTGATTAACGTTTCGCTTGCGAGAGAGCAACACTAATTTTAAGCAAACGAAAAATTTATTCAGGGGCCATCCGCTGCACCGCCAGAGCTGTCATATCATCGGACAAGGAGTCTTCGGCGTTATTTGGCGTCACTCGCTCAAAATTCCCTTGAGTAACTACTTCGGCAGTGGGAGCGGAGTGATCCAGCATCTTCTCCAACTGCTGTGGCGTCACCCGACGCTGTTCATTTTGACGAGCCAAACAAGCCGTCGGTATGCCAGAAGAAGGCGTCTCCCGGTTTGAAGTCGAGCGGGGTTTCCACAAATTTGGGGCGTTCGATCAGACCCAGCGGAGGTGCGACTGACGCGATCGATTCCGTTGCACCGTCATGGCGAAGCGATGAGAAGCGGTGGATGACCTGCCCCTACAACGTGCGCGCTTCCGTTTGTGTGATTGAGCGCAACACACATCGCTGTCATGAAAGAGCGCCCGCCAAAAATGCTGCGAAAGTCGTCGTTGACTGCCTCCATCACGGTGGCTGGCGAGCTGTGTTCGACATTGCCATGGTGGAAGAGAAGCTTTGCCAGCGTTGTAAGCAGTGCAGCAGCGGCTCCGTGACCGGAGCCATCAGCGATCCAAAACAAGATTCGGCCATCCTTCATTCGCAGCCAGCCGTAGATATCCCCGCCCACCTGGATCACTGGGCGATAACAGGTTGCAACCTCCCATCCGGGCAGCATCAGCGGCTTTTGGGGAATTAGCGATTGCTGCGTCAGACGCGCTGCCGCCAGGTCGCGCTCGAGGTCGTGGCGCCATTGTTCGAGTTCGTCATTTTGCCTCTCAATTGCCGCCTCATGGAACGGAGTCGAAGCTGGGTCTCGATTCGTGCACGTAATACTGCCGTATTGACCGGTTTTGTTACGAAATCATCTGCGCCAGCCTGCAAACAAGAGACTTCGCTTTCCTCGCTTCCGTGCGCGGTCAACATGATCGCTGGCACCTGTGCGACTGCCTGGTGTTGATCCGATCGAAGCTCTTTTAACACCTCCGCGCCATTTGCCCCCGGCATATCGAAATCGAGCAACAGAAGCGAAGGCGGCTTGGCGTGAATCATCTTCAATGCTTCGGCGCCGTTCTCGCACACCTGGCAGTCGTAGCCGGCAGACGTTGAGTACCTGCGCCAGGATTTTGCGGCTCAAAGCATCATCATCCACTATCAAGATTTCTGCGTGGGAGTTGTTCGACGTTGACATCTCTATCTTGGATTCGGATGGAAGGTGGACTGTCATTGTATCCACGCCAATTTTTGCGAAAGCATCGCTGAGCGTGAACAAAAAGAGATTTAATGATTGGCAACGACTCAGACTGCGGATACGATTGTGACAGTCTTTTCCATTTATGAAATTCTCATTGTCGCTTGCTCTATTCACGGCCTTCTTCGTCGCCTCATGCAGTGAAGAGCCGCAGCCGCCACCCTCCCGACATCGGGCCGCCAGCTATGGGCCCACCCAGCCTGAACAATGCCCGCCGCCCGCAACAACCATTCAACCCGAATGGCCCGGTTCAACCTACAGTATACCGCCCGTGGAAACCAGCAGCAGCGCCACCTCCTCCACCAGCCGCGCCGACGAAGGTCGCAAAGGGGATTATCCATACGGAATCCCCGTTCCCGGCAAACCTCACCTGGTAGAGAGTCCGTATTCACCTGGCAAATATATCGATGTGGAAGGATTCCCTCCGGGAACGGAAGTAAAGGATCCGATACTGGACAAGAATCTTTCTGGTTCCGTAACGGTTTGCCTTGAGGGAGTGTTCGAGGCTGATGATGGGTGCTGAATTGGCGCGGCGCCTGCCTGTTTATCGAGTATCCCGTATTGAGTATCCACCAGCGGTTTCTTCTTATCTATGGAGTTGCGGGTAAAACGGGCACCTCGAATTGACCTAGAGATCACTGTGCCCCGGCGATAAAGCATCTCGCATCGTGCGGTAATCATCGCCGCCTTGTCGAATGGAGTGTGCACTCTCAATGGGTTTCTTCCCAGCGAAGATTGTATGCACACGGTGAACGCGCTGCGCGCGCTTGGGATCAAGATCGAACAACCCGAGCCGGCCACGTTGATCGTGCACGGGAAAAAGCGGGTTCTTACGCCGCCAAAAAGCGAAATCAATTGCGGCAATTCTGGCACCACCATGCGCCTTCTCGCCGGGCTGCTTGCCGGGCAGACATTTGAAAGTCGGCTTGTCGCGGACGCCGGGCTCGTCAAAACGTCCCATGGAACGCGTCATCGCGCCGCTTCGTCAGATGGGTGCAAATATCTTCGCGGAAGGTCCGGAAGAGACGCCACCGCTGCGCATCCAGGGCGGTTCCTTGCGTGGCATTCGTTATCGACCACCTGTGGCTAAGTGCGCAGGTGAAAGGCGCGTTGCTGTTGGCCGGTCTCTTTGCAAAGGGCAAGACCACTGTGATCGAGCCAGCACCGACTCGGAATCATATGGAGATGATGTTTGATTATTTCCTGGTTCGAACAGCGCTGGACGGAAATGGCAGCGTCACCGTGTTCGGCGACCAGGTGCCAGAGTCGCGCGACTTTGGCATTCCAGGTGACATCTCTTCCGCGGCCTTTTGGCTGGTTGCCGCTGCGGCGCAGCGACGAGGTCATCTGCTTATTCGCGATGTTGGTTTGAACCACACACGAACGGCGTTACTCGGTGTTCTGCTTCGGATGGGTGCGCAAGTGCGCGAGGCCATTGAGAGACATCGATCAGGTCGAACCGCGCGGAATTGTCGAGGTCACCGGTTTCCCGCTCAAGGGCACTGTCATTCAGGGTAAAGAAGTGCCGCAGCTTATTGATGAACTGCCGATTCTCTGCAGTCGCCGGCGCTCTTGCGGACGGCAAGACGATTATTCGCCACGCAGAAGAATTGCGCGTGAAAGAAAGCGATCGCATCGCCGCAATCGCGCACAATCTGCGTGCCATGGGAGCGCAGGTAGCTGAAATGAACGATGGCCTTGAGATACTTGGTCCGGCTCCCCTGCACGGGGTCCGCGTGCCGAGTTTTGGCGACCATCGTATTGCGATGGCGTTTGCCATATGCGCGGTTTGTTCGCTGATGGCGAAACCGTTGTCAGGAAGCCGAATGTATTCGCGAATCTTATCCCGGATTTGAAACGGTGCTTGAGGAGTTCACAAATCCAAAGCGGATGCAGATCAGCACGCCTGTGATCGGTTCACTTACCCCCGGGCCGGTCGAGGAAGGGGCATGAGTCGCTAAAATTGAGGCTATGGCGCAACGCCTCATATTTGAACGCGCAACGTTCAACGCCCAACATCCAACGTTCAATTCAGATAGTTGAGCGTTGGGCATTAGACGTTTTCCTCACTTTTGGCGTCGACGTTACGCACGGCACGCGTTGCATTCCCGCGCTGTCCGCCGACTAAAGTGAAGGCCTTACCAAATGCACGCCTCCAAGCAACGTTGTCATCGGGTAATCGCCATTGATGGCCCTGCGGCCTCTGGAAAAAGCAGTGTCGCGCAAGAGCTCGCCCGGCGCCTGGGATTTGTGTACGTTAACTCTGGCGCCATTTATCGAGCAATCACCTGGCACATCCTGCAAAAGAAAATTCACCCGGAAGAAAGCGATCGTATCGCTGGAGCCCTTCGGGCGGCCGACCTCACTGTGCCGCCTGCAAGACAATGAGTCGCGCATTCTGATTGACGACGTGGATCCGGGTGAGCACTTGCGCGATGATCGTGTGAACAAAAGCGTTGCAGGCGTCAGTCAGTTCCCTGTGGTCCGCCAGATTGTTGCGAAGAAACTGCACGAGCAAGCACAAAGCCACGATCTGATTGTGGAAGGTCGGGATATTGGTTCGGTCGTTTTCCCGACACGCCCTACAAGTTTTACATTGATGCTTCTGCCGCGAGGTGCGTCTCCAGCGTCGGGCCGCACAAGGAGAGCGCGACGAAATCGCGATTCGTGATCGTGCGGATTCTTTACGCCTCGTCTCACCGCTGGTTATCGCGAAAGACGCATGTCATTGACACGTCACATCTTACGATTCAGCAGGTGATCGACGAGATCATCGGCCTGCTCAAGAAAATGGGCCTGCCGATTTAGCGGTCCAAATATCGAGTGAAAGCAAATCGGTAATTCGCTAATTCGTTTACTCGTTAAATGAATTTCTATTACTGGATTGGTTATCATCTTAGCCGCCTTGTCGGCCGATTGTTTTTCATTTTCGCGTCATTCACCGGGAGCGCATGCTTCAGAGTGGGCCCGTCATTCTCGCGATGAACCACCAGAGTTATCTTGATCCGCCGCTTGCCGGCACCGCGTGTGATCGGGCCGTTTACTTTCTGGCGCGGCGAACATTGCTGGACGATGCCGCCGCTCGGCTGGCTTTTGCCGAAGCTCAATGTAATCCCGGTCAATCAAGAGGGCATCGACCGCAGCGCCCTGAAGGCTTTGATTCGTGTTCTAAACGCCGGGAACGCGGCCCTGGTCTTTCCGGAAGGCTCGCGCACCGTCGACGGAAGCTTGCAGCCGGCCGAGCCGGGATTAGGTCTCATCATTGCAAAAACGCTGGCGCCCGTTGTGCCTATGCGAATCTTTGGCGCCCACGAAGCCCTGCCACGCGGTGGCGGCGGTTTGCACTTTGTCCCAATTACTATCGTCGTGGGAGAACCAATTTTCTTTACGGCTGCCGATCTAAATCCGCCAGGGAAGGATCTCTACAAGCGGTTAAGCCGGCGAGTCATGGACGCAATCGCGGCTTTGCGCTTGAACTGATACAGGCTATTGGCTTCGTCGAGTAAGGAAACGAACAAGACTTCCTTGCGCACGTGAAATCGATATCGATACTTCACGCGTGAATCCGCCGCAGCAACCTGCCGAAAAACTTCGATCACCTCAGGTCCCAAGGAGCGTCGTTATGCTGATGATCATCATCCTTGCATCACTCGCGCTGGTGGCCGTCTTTGCCAATATTCAGCGCCTTCGCCGCGGTCAGATTGAGACGGTCGTTCGTGGTGCCGGCAAGTTCGACCACGCCGCAGCCGCGTTAACTTTCATTTGACTAGCAGCCGCCCCCTCGGTTTGTTCGTGCGAAATTAACGGAAAACCTATAAATACGACCTCTGATATGAAAAAACTCTTTGCCCTCTCGATGCTCATTCCTTTGGCGATGGTTTGCTCCTGCCAAAAACAGGATGCAGCGGCCGAACAACAACTCGCTCAGCGAAAGGCCGAGCTGGATACGCGCGAGAAGCATTAGACGAACGAGAGAAGGCATTGGCCGAGAGAGGAAAAGCAATACGCGCGTGCGGCGATGATTCCAGCCGACGCTCAATTGCGAGCTCTGAAAAGGGACGGCTCCTCGAATGTTCCGCCTTCTGCAACCATCCCTCCCGGTTTAGCGCCGCCCGACAACTCGCGAGCTCAAGGCCAGCAGGGAAAAGAGAATCGAAGAGCTGCGCGCCGTAAGGCAGCGCAGGATGGAGGCAATACAGAAAATGAGATCCATGAGGGCACAGCCGAATTCCGGTGCCGGGGCGCCTGCCGACACGAGCGCGTCTGGCAACCCCAGCGGGTCTGCCGATACCAGCACGTCCGCCAGCACGCGGCGCGGAGGCGCCTTCACCATCTCCGTCGTCTACGCCCCAGTAGATGCGAAGTGTTGACCAATCCATTTCAGCGCGAACTAGCCGGCGAATTTGCGCGTTGCGCCGCCAGCTCGCGGGCGTATTGCAGCGTGTCGATTGAATCGACATTCTTGTCGCGCCGGATTGCCTTGATTCTCGGGAAACGCAGTGCCAGTCCACTGGCGTGGCGTGAGCTGGGCTGAATTGAATTGAAAGCGACCTCGAGGATCACGTCCGGTTTCACTTCGCGATACCGGCCATGGTCTGCGATCGTGTTCTGCTTGAAGTGCTCGGTCAGCTCTGCAATCTCCATGTCGGTTAATCCGCTGTAAGCCTTACCAATCGGGAGGAGCTTACCAGTAGTTTCATCGCGCACAGCAAATGTGTAATCGCTCAACACATTATTGCGTTTGCCATGCGCCAAACTCGGCCCCCACGACCACGACATCCAGTGTCGCCAGTTCTTTCTTGAGTTTGAACCAAAACATACCGCGGTTGCCGGGTAGATAGAAACTCTCCGGGTCTTTGATCATTAGCCCTTCATTTAAGCGCTGCCGCGCCTGTTGAAACGTTTGTTCGATCTCAGCAGCGGAATGTGCAGGCATGACCCTGGCAATTTGAAAATGCGAGGGCAATCGCACGTTACTCAGATGTCTTCGCCGCTCATGCAGCGGAGCCTTTAACAATGACCGGCCATTCAACCAAAGAAGATCGAAGATCACAAACGCGACTGGGACGTCTGCCGCCGCACGGTCGAACAAATCGGCGCCCGTCGCTCCTTCGCCCCAGCCGCTTCTGCAGATCGAAGAAGGTGAGTCCGCGGCCCTTCTCGAAAGCAATAATTTCGCCGTCGATGATCAGTTCCTCCCGGAAATTCCCGGCTTCATCGGCCAGCTCCAGGAATTGACTCCGTGATACGCCGCAAATCGCGAGAGAAGATCTCCACCTGTTGCGCACTGCGGTGCAACTGTGCGCGAATACCGTCGAACTTGTCCTCCAGATAAACGGCAGTCGGCGCGGACGACGCCAGTTCGCCGGCTAGTCCTCGCAGCTTCGGCGAACCGTTCCCACACGGCTTCGGCTGTCGGTTCAGGAGTCGCAAGCATGCATTTAATCGGACGAAAGAGTGACAGCTCCGCACGTGCCAGCTCGTTTCGCGAAGCGAAGCAGGGCGGTTTGACCAATGTCGCTAACAACATGTTGGCCTGCCCTTACCTGCTCGACCGAAGCGCCGAATGCTTTCGCGATCGCCTCCTCGACCAAACCCTCGCGCAATCCGATGCGCAGATCTCCAGTGAGAATCTTGACGACTATACTGACCTTCGCGCGCAGACAATTTTGAGAATCGATTTCGCAGCAGCTCGGCCTTGGCGATCGGGCCGCGTGCACGGTGGAGATTTTTCAAACAAGTCGTCCGATTCACGGATGGTGAACGGTTGCGGTGTCGTTCTTCCATCGAGAGACTTCGAACGCGGTTTTCGCGGCATCCCCGTGAGTACTCGCCGCGCGATGAAGCTCCGCGTCGCTGATTTTGGTGGCCGCTGCAGTGCGCGGAAGATTACGGCCAGCCGATCTGCAGGAGTGCGCGGATCGTTCTGGGCAAACGCTTTGCCGGTGAAGTAGGCGTGTCACGATCGGAAGTTGCTCGCTCGTTGGGCCACGGAGATAATCGGCAAGCAGCCGAATTTTTCCAGTTTCGCCGGAGTTGCAGCGATGGCTTCACCAACATTCGCGAAGCCGAGGAATTCGGATGTGGGCAGGGCAGTTGACTCCGTGCGGCGTTCGGAACCCGACGCACCAACGGAAGGGCCGGCAGGAAGTTGTGCCAGCATAAACTCCATCTGGTTTTCTTCGCTCAACGCCCAGGCTTCGATGCCGCGTTCGCGCAAATCACGCGCAAACGAAGCAGCGAAACCGTGGAGCGTAAACACGCGTCGCGGCCTTACGAGTTCGACATAGCGAAGCAGATCGTTGTAGTCGGCGTGATCGGAAAGTGCAAACGCCGCGTCAACCTGATAGCGATAGATTGCGTTTGGATCGACAGCCCAGCCACTGATCATCGCAACCCGTTTGCGCCCAATCTTTTCCAGCATCTGCGAATGGTTCGCGCTGGGTGGGCAGATCAGAACTTTTCCAGCAACATCCGTTTGGGTTGTAGCGAAGATATTTGCAAAAAGATTGGCCAAACTGCTCGTAGATTCGGGTCATCTGATAAACCGAACCGTGGAGCATCGGCGTCAGACGCAGCTCCATCGAGCGAACAGAGGATCTCCTGCGCTTTGCCTAACGAATACCCAAGGAGCACGGGTAGCTCCACCGTCATCAATTGTTTCCCGGCAGAAAGCAATGATTTGGTCGATGACTTGTTCCGCCGGCGGGAATCGATAGCGTGGCAGGCCGAATGTCGTCTCCATGATGAGTGTATCCGCCTTGCGCCACTCGGCTTGCTCCGCGGATTTACCGGGACGCAGCTTAAAATCGCCGGTGTAAAGCAATGTCTCGTTGCCGGCAAAAGGAAGCATTGGGCCGAACCAAAGATATGCCCGGCTGGCAATAGCATAAAGGTCGATCCCGTGCACCGTTCGTCTTTCACCGAACGGCAGAATGTGCTCCACGCGGTAGCCTGGCAGCCGGCTTTGCATCAGGCGTGCTGTCCGCTCGGAAACAATGATTTCCTCGTGTGGTGCAATGTGATCGCTATGCGCGTGCGAGACGAAAGCGAATCGCTTTGCGTCCCACGGATCGAGCCATAAATCCTGATGGGGCAGATACACCCCGCGCGCATAACGAACTTCAATCATAAGACCGAAATTTACTTTCACATTCGCGTGAGTTCCATAGCAGCGGAAGAACCGGGATGTGCGGTTGCGCGTTGACACCCCATTCAAAACCCGGCTTTATTAGGTGAATGAGGTTTGCTGCTGCTCTCTTGGCTTTGAGCTCTTTGACTATTGTTGCCCCCAGTCAGGCTGCGCGTGAGCGCGGTAGAACCAAGAGTTGTGGAAAAATCTCACCACTACCGGTGGCGTTAAGCAACGATTTCGAGTTTCGAAAAACGAAGCTATTCTTCTTGAGCGATAAACCGCCAAAACCGAGGCAGGGCGGCGGCGCCGGCAGACGATCGAGCACACTTGGCGGAAAAGTCGAATTCCCCAGGCGCAGAAAACGGCGACAATCGCAGGATGCTCCATCACCTTTGAGCGCGCAGTATCGGCTCTTTGGAGCCGTAACGGCACTCGACCAACGTCAGCGTTTCGGCAGTTACCTCGATTTCTACTGGCGGGCCAAGCGCCCTTCCGATGTCACAGTGCGTTTGGAATATCGCCAGGAGAAACTGCACGAGCACGTGCAGGCGCAGGAGATTTCATATCGAAATGTGCGCGGCACTCATGAAGACAGAATTCAAAGTCATTGGAGACGATTATTTGGACGATGGTCGTGTAATTGCATGGCGGTGTCTGTTAATCGAAAACGGTCGGATCGTAGCGGAGAATCGCTCCTTCATGTGGGAGTAGAGATCCAGCGGCGCGTCTCATACCTCCGCTAATGTTGCCTGATGCGGCCTGTCGTGCTCCGGATTCCGAATCATTTTCTGACGTTTTCTCCAGTCTGGCGAGCATTGACAGCATGGCTTTCGGGCTGGTATCTTTTAGGTAGTAACTGTGGACTCATCTATTCAAGTAGGGGTAGGCGGCCCAACCGTATGGGTGAAAGTGGAGGGAAAGGTAGTTTCCTCAACAGCGGCAATCTCAAAGAGTTCGCGCGCGAGATGTTGGACCGCGGTTATCGCGAATTTGTGGTGGACTTGGCGGATTGCGCCATGATGGATTCCACATTCATGGGAACGATGGCCAGCGTAGCACTTCGATTGAAGGAGCTAGGACACGGACATCTTCATATCGTTCACTGTGGAAACCGCAGCCAGGAGCTTCTCTCCGGGTTGGGCTTGGATCAGATATTCGATATTCGATGCTAATGGTGCCAGTCCGCCTGACTGCGGAGCCCTCGAGCGAGCCCTGCGGTCGCGATCGCCTGCGGATGGAAAAAGGAACAAACGGAGACGATGCTGGAAGCGCATGAGGCGCTTTGCGAGGCCGCGCCGGAAAATATCCTTCGCTTCAAAGACGTTCTCGATTTCTTAAGACAAGACCTTCATCACGAGACGCCTTCGAAGTAAGCTGGCCTGCGCATGATGTGGCCGACTCTTCTTCTCGGACTGCTTGTCGCGTCGGTCGCGGATGGATTATTACCGCTTGGTTTCAGTTACGGCGGATTCGAAGGCTGGAGCGCTCTCATGAAGAAATTCAGGTCGAGGAAACGCTTGTCTTCGATTTCTTTGCACGGCCTCGGCGAAGCTTCCAGGAAACCGATTCGGCCTCAGGAGTTGCACCGGCTCATCGTCGAAGGCGCTACGCGTGTTCTGGACGCGCACGGCGGCGCGCTTTACGTGACCGATCGAACAGGCGGGAAACTTACTCCAGCGTTTATCTCCAAGGGCTGTCCGCCGCTGGTGGACGTTCCTCCAAATATCTTGCAGCAAGCGGCGGCCGCTCCGATCGCGCTCGAGAGTTTCTACGGTTGCATACGATCAGCTCGGGTCAAGGGCTCATTGGACAGGTCTGGCGGCAGACACGGACAGTCCGTTTGCATCGCCTGAATTTTCCGAGGCGCCGGAACTGGCAAAATTGCGTGGTAGCGCGTTTGGCAGTGCGTCGATCATGGCCGCGTCACTTCGGTATGGAAACCAGGACTTGGGCGTTCTGGCGCTGGCGCAGGGCCCGACGGGCCAACCTTTTTCGCAGGGAGACTTCGTCGTTTTTAAATCGATCGCCGAACAATCTGCTTTTGCGCTCTACAACGCCATCATTTATTCCATGGCGAACGAAAAGAAGCGACTCGATCACGATCTCGAGATAGCGCGCGATATTCAGCGTATCCTCGCTTCCATCGGAAGCGCCGGCCATTAACGGGCTTTCGAGATCAGCGGCATTAATTCGCCTGCCCGCCAGGTGAGCGGCGATTATTTCGATTACATTCAGGTCGATGAAGAACGGCTCGGCGTGGCCATCGCAGATGTGTCAGGCAAAGGCGTGCCGGCGTCGCTCATCATGGCGATTTGCCGCAGCGTCTTGCGCGCGGAGGCGGCGCGGAACCCATCTCCAGCCGATGTTTTGCGAAAGGTGAACCGCCAGCTCTACCCCGATATCAAGGAAGACATGTTCATCAGCATGGCCTATCTGATTCTAAATCACCAACGCGACGGGGTCACGCTCGCGCGCGCCGGACACGATGCTCCGTTGCTTTACAAGCGACAGTCAGAAACTGTTACGCCAATAAAGCCGCCGGGAATGGTCGTGGGCATTGACAGTGGAAACGTGTTCGATAGGCTAACGAGCTGACTTCGCCGTCCCGCTCGAGCGCGATGATTGCCTCGTTCTCTACACCGACGGCGTGACCGAAACGCTCAACGCGGAGGGAGACGAGTTCGGCCTCGAGCGCATGATGCAGTCGGTTCGTGCCAGCGCGACCGATGGGGCGCAAGCAATTGTAAGGAAGATCATCGAGGACGTTCGCGACTTTACCGGGTTCAGTTCCTCAAAACGACGACATCACTTTGATTGCCATTCGTAAAACATGAAAAAAATTCCTGTTACCGAACAAAACAAACAAATGAAACCAATCCGCGCGGCGCGGATTCGATCCCTTCATCTGTGCGGCCGGGGCCGATGCCGCGCAAAGCGAAGCAGAAGATCCGATGGCCGGCTTGCAAGCCGATCTCGACCGGTTTCGCGATCTCGCGTTGCGGAGTCAGGCCGACTTCGAGAATTACAAGAAACGTTCCGCGCGCGAAAAGGAAGAGGCGATCAAATATGCCAACAGCTCTTTGCTGGAGCGGCTTGGTGGGAATCATTGACAATTTTGAGCTCGGCCTCGCGGCAGCAAAGAGCAAGGCGCGGACTCTCCGATTTATTCCGGAATGGTTCTCGTCCAAAAACAACTCAACGATTTGCTCGCTGAAAATGGACTGCAACCGATCGAGGCTGAAGGGAAAACGTTCGACCCGAACGTGCACGAAGCGATCGCTCATGAGCCGAGTGATCAAGTTCCCGAAGGAACTGTGGTGCGCCAGACCCGGCGCGGTTACCGATTGAAGGACCGTTTGCTGCGGCCTGCGAAAGTGGTTGTTTCCAGTGGCCCAGCAAAGTAGCTCGAACTCCTCGCTGCTCGTGCTCTTCGCTCTGATGTCGATTTGTCGAGCGCGGAGCATCAGCATGAGTAAGAGTAGGATTTAGAAAATGGCTACTGAAAAACGCGATTACTATGAAGTTCTGGGCGTTGAGCGAAGCGCTACCGATGAGGAGGTCAAACGCGCCTATCGCAAGCTGGCGGTCAAGTTTCATCCAGATAAGAATCCGGACGACCCGCACGCCGAGGAAAAGTTCAAGGAGTTAGGCGAAGCGTATGATGTCTTGATCGATCCCAACAAGCGCGCTGCCTACGATCGCTTTGGCCACGCGGCGTTTGCGCCAGGTGGCGCTGGTTTCGGCGGCGGCGGTTTCCACGATCCGTTCGAGATTTTCCGCGAAGTGTTCGGCGGCGGCGGATTCGGCGGCGGAATTTTCGAGAGCATTCTTCGGAGGCGGCGAACGCTGCACGAAGATCGGAGGCGCGGATCCGATTTGCGTTACGACATGCAGATCAAACTCGAGGAGGCGGCTTTTGGCGCCGAGAAAGAGATTGAGATCGCGAAACTCGACACCTGCGACAAATGCGAGGGCAGCGGCGCAGAACCAGGCTCGCGCACGATTACGTGTTCTACATGTGGCGGCCGTGGACAGGTGATTAGTTCCCGCGGATTTTTCACGTTTCGCAGACGTGTCCTCGCTGTCGCGGTGCTGGCGAAGTCATTGAGAAACCGTGTCAGAAATGCCGGGGCGAAGGGCGCGTGGAAAAATTGAGCCGCGTTAAACTGAAAATACCGGCTGGAATCAGGGAGGGCTCGCGGTTGCGCTCGTTAGGCAACGGCGAGGCGGGCACTCGCGGCGGTCCTCCGGGCGACCTTTATGTCGTCATACACATTAAGGAGCACAAGATTTTTCAGCGCGAAGGCGATGATCTGTATTGTGAAATGCCGATCCCTTTTTCTGTTGCGACCTTGGGCGGCGAGATTGATTTGCCGACGCTTGAAGGCAGGGCGCATCTGAAAGTGCCCTCCGGCACGCCAAAGCGGGCAAATGTTTAAACTGCGCAGTAAAGGGATTGCAAACGTCAACGGGCGCGGGCGTGGCGATTTGTTCGCGCGTTTAATTGTCGAAGTGCCATCGCGCCTGAACGCGCAGCAACGTCGCAAGCTCGAGGAATTCGCAGCGCTTTGCGGCGACGAAAACACGCCTTTGCGCAAGAGTTTTTCGAACGCGCGAAGGAATTTTTCAAATAGAGGCCCCGGTGTCTCTGTGTTTCACAATGCTGTCAAACTGATCGAGTGCCCGCGTGACGCGTGGCAGGGTCTCAAGCGACAAATCCCAACGAAACTTAAGGCGCGTTACCTTCGTGCTTTGATCGCTGCAGGGCTTTAAGCACATCGATGCAGTAAGCTTTGTTTCTCCCAAAGCTGTTCCACAGATGGCCGATAGCGAGAAGGTCCTGGAGCAACTCAAGGTGCCAGACAATGTTGAAATCATCGGCATCGTGGTAAACGAGAAGGGAGTCGACCGTGCCATTGCAACCGGAGCTGTTACGACTCTGGGCTATCCTTTTTCCATTTCTGAGACATTCCTGCGCAAAAATCAAAACCAAACATTCGAAGACTCTTACAAAGCGTTGGAATCGATTAAGACAAGAGCTGATGCAACCGGGCTGGCCATGGTCGTTTATATTTCGATGGCGTTCGGAAATCCGTACGGCGATCCGTGGGATGAGAACGAGCTGCGCCAGGCGGTAGGAGAAACTGGCGGCGCTCGGCATCCGATCAATTTCGCTGGCTGACACCGTGGGCGTTGCTGGCCCTGATCTGATTCGCCGTGTGGTACAATCGATCACGAACCAGTACGCCGATTACGATATTGGCGTGCATCTTCACAGCGCGCCAGGGAAGCCGCGACCAAAGTGCTCGCTGCCTACGATGCAGGGTGTCGGCGAATCGATTCCGCCATCGGTGGTCTTGGAGGATGCCCCTTCGCACAGGACGCGCTGGTTGGAAACATTCCCACCGAGAGCGTAATCGCAGCGCTTCAAGAGCGCGGGATAGAACTGCCGATAAGCCAATCGCTGACGGATGTGCTGGCGATGAATTCGCTCATCGCCTCCGACTACCAGTAAGGAAATCAGGTTGCTTGTCCCATCGGTCCTATTAGTCCTATAGGTCACATGCATCGCTTCTATATTTCGCCGGAAGATTGGAATCCTGGCGCACTCGGGTTAGCTGGGGCGGAAGCACACCACGCGCGCGACGTCCTGCGCATGAGGGTGGGTGAGAAACTTGTCATCTTCAATGGACGGGGACGCGAAATCACCGCGGAAATCGTCGATCTTGGCAGCAATGAAATTGGATTGAGAAAGCTGCACGAAGCGGAAACACCACCGCTGCGGTGCCGGATCGTTCTCGGACAGGCAATCCCGAAGGGAAAAAACATGGACCTAATTGTGCAAAAGGCGGTCGAGATCGGCGCCGCCGAAATTGCGCCGATCATTTCCGATCGCACGATTGTGCGAAGTCGATTCCGAAAGCGCGGCGCAAAAACAGTCGAAATGGCAGCAGATCGCAGTTGAGGCGGCCAAACAATGCGGCCAGAACTGGCTGCCGCACGTACATGCGCCGAGAAAACTTTCAGAATTGTTTTCCGTGGTGGCGGCGGAGTCATTCGACCTGCAACTGATCGGATCGCTCCAGCCGGGTGCGCGGCACTTAAAAGCAGGTTCTCGCAGACCACTCGAATGAGCATCAACGTCCTCCTCGCAGTGTCTTGATGCTTGTTGGGCCCGAAGGCGATTTCACGCCCGCGGAACTTGCGCTCGCGCGTCGTCACGGCTGCCAGCCAATTACGCTCGGCCCGATCATCCTGCGAGTGGAAACCGCAGCGATCTATTGCCTGAGCATTCTCTCCTACGAATTGCTGGTCTAGCAACGAGTTGCAAGTTGAAGGATTCGAAAACTTTTCGGCGAAATGCGCTGGTGCCCGCGTCGCGCTCGCGGCATGGCTGTTTCAACAGCGGACTCGCTGGGAGGGCAGGCGTTGCTGCGGCCTGATCCGGCGGCGCGGCGCTGGATTGAAACAATCGTGAATTGAGCGGAGTCATGTTCTGTGTTTAGAGAAATGGTCTCGCCGATTTCGTGACCGAGTAGCGCCTGTCCAATCGCGGTTTGGTAAGAAATGATGTGTCGGTCGGGATCGCCGTCCCACGCGCCTAAAATCGTGTAGGTTTCCTCCTTGTTCAGTCTCCACTTCGCGCAGCGTGACGATTGTGCCAATGGAAACACGCGACGTATCGGCATTTTCAAATGAAGTCCCGCGCGCGTTGTGCAGCATTTGTTCAAGCTCGGCTTTTCGTCGCATCGAGCACGCTTTGCATCTGCTTCGCCGCTTTAAATTCAAAATTTTCGCTCAGATCGCCATAAGACCTGGCGAGCGCGATTTCTCTGGTGTTCTCTGGAATCTTTGTCTTTACGAGCTCTTCGTATTCGGCCTTGCGTCTTTCCAGGCTGCTCCAGGAAACGATTAGCGATGCGGTCTCTCCCTGGGTCTGCGCGCCTGTGATCATGCTCTCCAGTTCTGGATACACTTTGACGAGTCGGGCCAGAAGTGAGCGTTTCGTCAGCTCATCGAACAGATAGGCTTAGTTGTAGCCGCCGCATCCAATCGCGCGCGGTAGCGACGTCGCATTTCCTGAAGATGTCCCCAAGCAGTTGCCGATCTTCGACCAATGTGCGCGGTACAACTTGCCGGTCCGGCCAGCAGTATTGTGTTGTTCGCGCTCCAGCGCCGCAAAAATTGCGCCAAGCAATTCCGGCGTCACCAGTTCGCTCCATTGCTCTCGCTCGCTACAAAGCCAGGCAAGCATCTCGCTCGTGGCTGAATGTTCGCGGATGCTCCGCTCCAGCATCGTCCGAAGCTCGTCATGTTTTCCGGCTTCGCTCAAGATGCGGGGAATTTGCGCGACCATCCGGCCGTGACTCTGTTGCATCAAATACAAACCGCGTTCTGTCCAGCGCGGACCGAGCGCGGTCGGCAACGCTTGCAAGAATTCGTTTCTCTTTTGCCGCCGGCAATTTCGCCAGGACCGAGATCAGGCGCTTGTCTTCCTCGAGAATCAGTGTCGAAAGGGTCAAACCGATGTGCGTCGTATGCAGCGATGGGACGCGCCCAAGCAAATCGTCTCGCGCGATGATGAGCTCGAAGCGCGAACTCAGGATGCATTCTTCTGATTGCGCACCGTCATGTTCTCGATCGTAGCGATGATCGGCTGAAGTTGTTTCGGTTCCTTGAATTGCTGGTGGGATTTGATGATCTGCTCGAGCGCTGCGATTTGCGCCTTTGGTTGCCGTGCCTTGTTGAAAGCGTCGAGCAATTCGTCAGCCTGCGACACGCCTTCGCCGCGAATTTGAATGGGTTCGGTCTTTTTCGCAGGGACGGAAAAACGCCGCTTGCCTTGAGCGCCTTCTTGGTCGACTCCCACCAGCGTTTCCATTCCGTCTCAGTGAAAACATCACCCACAAGCCATTCACTGATCTGCTGCGCCGTGGCTTTACCGTCCAAGCTTTCGAGAATATTGCGCACCACGGCAGCTGGATTTTCTCTTGCCAAATTTTTGATCGACGCCAGGTCGGTCGCTTTGCGTGCGAGGAAGTGCTCCGGCGCGAGCGGCGTGACATTCTCCGCCGCATACTGGGCCTGCATCGGATGCGACTTTTTGCCTGCAAAATCAATTACGATCTGGTTGAGCAGCAGATTCCATTCGCTCACGCGACCGAATCCCCAGCTTTTATGCAAACAAAATGTGCCCGGCTTTAGTTGTTCGAGCTGCTCGCGCGGCGCGGGAAGTGAGTTTGCCGGCTTCGACCAGTTTTTCTAATTCGGTATCCATCAATGAGGCTAATGAGTGCCAGTGTGACTCTATAAATCGCATGGGTCAGGCGCGCAATTTACGTTTGCTGTGTGCCCCGGTGCATGAAAGTCTCCCCGCCGTGACGACGAGTATCTGGTTTTGGATCGCCTTTCACATTGGCGTGTTCATTGCGATTGGGATCGACCTCTTTCACGTTCCACCAGCGCGGCCGGGAATTAAGCATGACTGCTGCCGCGCGACGCAGCGTGCTGTGGGTAATCGTGTCACTTGGATTTAACGCGCTGGTGTGGCGCATCAAAGGACCACATCACGGGCTGGATTTTTTCACCGGCTACCTCATCGAGTACTCGCTGAGCATGGATAACATTTTTGTTTTCGTCCTCATTTTTGCGCACTTTCGCGTTCCGCCAAGGGCGCACAACATCGCGTCCTTGGTCTGGGGAATAATCGGGGCACTGGTCATGCGTGGCATCGATGATCTTGGGCGGCATCGCCCTAGTGCAACGCTTTCATTTCATTCTTTATCTCTTCGGTCTCTTCCTGTTGATCACGGCGGCGCAGATGTTCTTTGGAAAACGTCCAGCGCACGATTTCGCCGAGGGTTGGGTGTTGCGGATGTGCCGTCGGATCCTTCCGATTACGCGCGAATTTCATGACGAACACTTTAAGGTGCACGTGGATGGGCGGTGGATGTTGACCCCGCTCGCTCTTAACCATGATCGTGATCGAGGTCACAGACCTGATCTTTGCGGTCGATTCGATCCCTGCGATCTTCGCCATCACGCGTGACCCGTTCATTGTTTATACATCTAATATTTGCGCGATTCTCGGCTTGCGGTCGCTTTACTTCCTGCTCGCCGGTTTGATGGACCGTTTTATTTACTTGAGAACCGGCCTCGCCTCGTGCTCGGTTTCGTCGGCATCAAGATGATTCTCGTGGATTATTTTCCGCCGCCGCGTGCCCTCTCTCTGGAGTGATAGCGCTCATTCTTGCAGTTACGATCGCGGCTTCGATGATTAAGACAAAGAAGCGGCGGTGCACGCCGAAGGCCCAAAATAAGTAGTTGCCTTTGCTCCTCAATATTTGTTTAACTCGATGCGAGCCACATGAAACCCCTGACTGTCTTCCCATTGGTGCTCGGCCTTGCCGGAATTTGTCTTGGAGATATTCAGGACCCGCCTGCGAATGACTATGGGCCGATCGCGCAAGCTCGGTCGCGGTTTCGCGAATTTTCTATGGGCGCCGACAGAAATCATCGTGAACATCAACAAAGTTAATAAAGAAGAAGGCAACAACGCTGCGTTTGGTTACGGTGTGGTCCGTGGCGTCGGGCGCTCGGCTGCGCGACACGTAGCGGGCTTATTGAGATTCTGACCTGGCCCTTCCCAATCTGGCGCGACAGCTATTATCCCGATCCTGCCACCAGAAATTCCTGCATATTCACGCCGGCTATGCAGAATTTCCTCCTGAGATTGGCAACGAATCAAAATATCCCTACGTCCGGGATTACGATCAGGATCCGTATTAACTTCGCTCCATCGAAAAGTATGCCGGACAGCCAGCAGCGCGTGACCTCTCTGCCTCGGTTAGCGCGATCGCAGCTCCTTGATTAATTCCAACACGTCTTCGCGGATCGCAAAAGCTCGCTCCGATAGAGACGCAAAACCGCTCCGCAGGGAGAAAGTCCTTCCCTTTCGCAGCGTCCGCGGCCGCGATGGTCTTGTTCAAAATCTCCAGAATCCGTTTGAGCCATGCGATCACCATGCCCGGTTCAAAAAATCGTCGCCGCGTGCAACTCCGCCCAAAGCGCCGGCAAGCTTTGCACTAAGGGTCATAAAACCGCTGACGAAATCGGCAACCCGCTCATCTTCTTCCTCCGGAAACCGTTCTGCTGCCTTTACCTCGTCGAGGAGGCCATGCAACGCATCATGGGCGCGTTTCTCGATGGGGTGCAAAATGTGGCTGCGCTCGTCGCGCACCCAATCAATTTCTTCACGCATCGGATCGGGCGGCGGCAATTCATAATCCTCAATGTCGTCCTCGGACTCATCTTTCTTTTCCAGGTCCACTTTCACTTGCAAATCCCTCTGCTTCGTTCTCCTGCTTGCTTTCTTCTTCTTCTTCCGTCCTGCTGATCGAGCGCCTCCTCGAGCCACGACCATCCCATCTCACGGGCAATGATCCGTTCGCTGTCGGGATGGTCCGCGTATTTCTCCAGTAGGCGCCCGTATTTCTCTGTTAGCGCGTCGCTTTCGCGGAGAAATTGCTCATAGCGAACTTCGTCCCATTCTTGCGTCTCGCCGTCCTGGGTGATCGCAATAGCAAACGGGGTTTCTTCTTCAGCGATGCGGCGGTCGCGCTCGGCAATTTCTTCCTTTGTATAACGCCACGCTGGCTCGGAGATTTGCAGACGATAATCGGCGCTTTCAATGACCACCCGCCCGCTGCGCTCGCTAAACCATTCCAGATAGACCGCGTTTGCCATGTGTTCGGGCGGTGTCTCGCCGCGTCGGGACATTGCGATTGCTTCGTCAGTTGGAACGTCGAATACGCGCACTTTTCGCGCGGCCGTGATATCGCCGGCAGGGCCGCGCTGCTGAGGAGCAGGCGGTTTCGTCGCCATTGGAATGGCGGTCCGGATTTTCAAAGCTCAACTCGCAGCCGGCGAGGTCGGGCGCACAATCGCCGGTTAGTTCCAGCACCAGTGGCTGGTCGATGCCGGCCAGCCAGATCTCACCGGTCACCCGCCCGCGCGTGCGGTTGTCGATCTTGCCACGTAAAACATGTTCGTGAAGTCGCCAGGCCATAACGACAATGATGAAGATCGAGTGACGAAATGACAACAATGTCAATCTCAAATCTATCAAATGACGAATTGATCAAGGCGCGCGATTTTCCGCTTGAGTTCGAGCTCGGTTCGAATATTCGGTTTGCATATGCGCGTTGTCGATCTGAAAATTGAAGACATCGCTTTTGGCGGGAAAGGGTCGGACGCGAGCAAGGGAAGGCTATCTTCGTTCCATACACGATCGAGGGCGAACTGGTTTCCGCTGAGATCGTGCGCGAGAAAAACAGTTCGCCGAGGCGGAATTGGTGGAAGTTAAGGAAAGCTCCCCACATCGCGTCACACCGGAGTGCCCGTATTTTGGCTCAATGCGGCGGATGCGCATACCAGCACATCGGGCTACGAACATCAGCTCGCGATAAAATGGCGCCAGGTGCGCAATGTCCTCCAGCGGATCGGCAAGCTTAAAGATATTCCTCTGCGACCGATCATCCCGTCGCCGAAACAGCATGGATATCGCAACCGCATCACGGTTCATGCGCAGGATGGCGTGATTGGATTTTCTCGACGCGATTCACATCGCTTGATCGACGTCGAGCGGTGCCCGATTTCGTGCGACGAAGTGAATCTGCGAGTTGAGGGACCTGTGGGGACGAAATCCGCGCGATGGACATTACACCTTGCGCACCTCCTCCAGCCGGCGCGTCTTCTCTCAAAACCAATGACGAGGTCGCGGATGCACTGCGCGGTTTGATTGCCGATCTTGTTCCGCCGGATCAGGATCTCCTAGTCGACGCTTACTGCGGTGCGGGATTCTTCGCCAAAGCGTTGCTCAACAAGTTTGAGCGTGTGATCGGGATCGATTGGGACAAGTTCGCTATCGCAGCCGCAAAAGAAGATGCCACTGAGAAGGAAACCTATATCGCCGGCGACGTGGAAGAAGAATTGCAAAGGTAGGGGCGGTTCACCCGAACCGCCCGCCCGTGGAATCGACATCGATCCCGGGCGATTGAGGTCAATCGCCCCTGCCACCATCATTGTCGATCCTCCCGCCGCCGGCCTTTCGGCAAACGTGCGCCGCTCAATTCTCGATCTTGCGCCAGCGACGCTGATTTACGTGTCCTGCAATCCGGCCACGCTGGCTCGCGACTTAAAAGAACTGCATGGAAAATTCACCATCAATTCGGTTACACCACTCGACATGTTTCCGCAGACCGCTGAAATCGAAGCTCGGCACATCTTCAGCCATAGGCGAAGAGATCATTCTTCCAGCCGTTAATGATTTTTTAACGCATTTGGCACGCAGTTTAACTAACGCTCGCAAATTTCGCCTCATCGTAAGGTGATTTATGAGCGACTTCATCTTTGTAGGGATCATCGTTGCGTTTTTTGTCGCAGGCGCGCTCTACGTGCGTTTTTGCGAGAAGCTGTAGGAGCACAAAATGGAAACGGTCGTCGTCGGGATTATCGCGTTGCTTCTGTTCGTTTATCTGCTCGTGGCAATGATTCGACCGGAAAAATTCTAAGATCGATATGGAAACATCCGGTTGGATTCAACTCACGATCTTTCTAATCGCCCTCGCGCTGATCACCAAGCCGATGGGCCTTTATCTAGCTGCAGGTGCTCGACCCGAACGGCAGAACGTGGCTCGATCCGGTTCTGCGTCCTCTGGAGCGCGGGACGTATCGCGTCATGGGCGTTAGGCCCGACCAAGAGCACAACTGGAAACAATACACGCTCGCGATGCTGGCCTTCAGCTTGGTCGGCTGCGTTTTCACGTACGCGATCCTAAGACTGCAAAATCTTCTGCCGCTCAATCCACAGCGATTCGGCGCGGTAAATCCCGATCTCGCGTTCAACACCGCGGCCAGTTTCACGACCAACACCAACTGGCAGAACTACGGCGGCGAATCCACGATGTCTTATTTCTCGCAGATGGTCGGCGCTGGCGTTTCACAATTTCGTCTCGGCTGCGACCGGCATCGCCATTGCCGCTGCGCTCGTTACGGGCAATTGCGCGGCATTCCGCGAAAACGATCGGCAACTTCTGGGTCGACCTGGTTGCGCGTCACTTACTACCTGCTGCTGCCGATTTGCCTGGTCTTAGCAGTATTCCTGGTGTCGCAGGGCATGATTCAAAATTTCAAGCCTTACACGAAGGCGACGCTGGTCGAGCCGATGAAGGTCCAGATCGAGAAGAAAAACGATCAAGGCGAAACAATCAAAGGACCAGACGGCAAAGCGATCACGGAAGAGCAGACTGTTACGGAGCAGAACATCGCTCAAGGTCCAATGGCGTCGCAGGTCGCAATCAAGATGCTCGGGACCAACGGCGGTGGATACGTCAACGCCAACGCGGCAGCATCCATTCGAGAATCCCACGCCGCTCTCAAATTTTGTCCAGATGTTGTCGATCTTCGCGATCGGCAGCGGACTCACTTACTACCTCGGCCGCATGGTTAAAAATCAGAAGCACGGTTGGACCGTGTGGGCGGCGATGGTGACCCTGTTTCTCGGCGGCGTCCTGTTGTGCTGGTGGGCGGAATCATCCGGCAATCCCATCCATCAGCATCTCGGCGTCGCCGCGGCGGACGGAAACATGGAGGGCAAGGAGGTCCGGTTCGGCATCTTCAACTCCGCGCTTTTCGCCACGGTCACGACGGACGCATCCTGCGGCGCGGTCAATTCGATGCATGACTCGTTCACCGCACTTGGGCGGCTTCGTTCCGTTGTTCAACATCCAGTTAGGCGAAATCATTATTGGCGGAGTCGGGGCGGGCCTCTACGGGATGCTCGTGTTTGTGGTGCTCGCGGTTTTCATCGCTGGCCTGATGGTCGGTCGCACGCCGGAATATCTCGGCAAGAAAATTGAAGCGTATGACGTGAAGATGGCGATGCTCGCATTGCTCATCCTCGCGATCTCGATTCTTGGCTTCGCTGCGTGGGCAGTAGTGAGCAAATGGGGTCTGGCCGGATTGAACAACAACGGTCCGCACGGGCTGGAGTGAGATTCTCTACGCCTTCAGCTCCGGCGCCGGGAATAATGGCAGCGCATTTGCCGGTCTCTCCGGCAATACTCCTGGCACAACACGACCCTCGGTCTGGACATGTTGCTTTGGCCGTTTCTCGATGATCGTCCCGATCATGGCGCTGGCCGGATCGCTGGTGCAAAAGAAGGTCGCGCCGGCCAGCGCGGGCACGTTTCCAGTGCATGGCGGAACGTTTCTTATTCTCCTGCTCGGCACCGTTATGCTTGATCGGCGCGCTCAACTTTCCTCCCGCGCTGACGCTCGGCCCGATCGTCGAGCACTTCCTCGATGCAAGGTGGAAAACTTTTTCAAGATCGACATCCAAACTTCATGACACACAAAACCTGCATCGCTTTTCTGACTGGAACATTGTTGGCCCGGCCATCGCTGACGCGTTCAAGAAATTGAACCCGCGTCTGATGGTGAAGAACCCGGTCATGTTCGTGACGATGGTCGGCGCCGCGCTGACGACTGTCGGAATCTTCACCGCTGAGCCGGCACTGCGCGGTTTCGTCGCGCAACTGGCGATCTGGCTCTGGTTCACGGTGCTCTTCGCCAATTTTGCTGAAGCAGTCGCGGAAGGGCGAGGCAAAGCGCAGGCAGCGAGTCTGCGTCGGGCGCGCAAGGATACGATGGCGCGTCGCCTGCAGAATGGCCGCGAGGAAAAGTTCCAGCGCCGATCTTGCAAAAAGGCGATCTCGTGGTCTGCGAAGCCGGCGACATCATTCCGGCGGACGGCGACGTGATCGAAGGAATCGCCAGCGTGGATGAAGCCGCGATCACCGGCGAATCGGCGCCCGTCATTCGCGAGAGCGGGGCGACCGCAGCGCAGTCACCGGCGGCACACGCGTCTTGAGCGATCGAATTGTGATCCGAATCACGGCGGATAAAGGCGCCGGTTTTCTGGATCGAAATGATTGCGTTGGTCGAAGGCGCGCCGCCGTCAGAAAACGCCTAACGAAATCGCGCTCACGATTCTGCTCGCCGCGCTGACGTTCATTTTTCTCCTCGTATGCGTCACACTCGAAACCGTTCGGCATTTATTCGGGCGCGGCGTTTTCCGATTCCAGTTCTGGTCGCGCTGCTGGTTTGTTTGATTCCGACAACCATCGGCGGATTGCTCAGCGCGATTGGCATCGCCGGAATGGATCGCGTCCTTCAACGCAACGTGCTGGCAATGAGCGGGCGCGCAGTCGAAGCAGCCGGCGATGTCGACGTCCTGCTCCTCGATAAAACCGGGCACGATCACGCTCGGAAATCGCATGGCGGTTGGGTTTCATCCTGCGCCCGGCGTTGAGGCTAACGATCTGGCTGCATCCGCGCAATTGAGCTCGCTGGCGGACGAAACCCCGGAAGGACGCTCGATTGTCGTGCTCGCGAAAGAGAAGTTCGGATTGCGCGCTCGGGAAATGCACGAGCTGGAGGCGACATTCGTGCCGTTCACCGCGCAGACACGCATGAGCGGTGTCGATCTTCATGCCAATGGCACGCAGCCGACGATGCGCGTGCGCAAGGGCGCGGCTGAAGCGTGTGCGCGGGTTTGTCGAATCAGCGGGCGGAATGTTTCCGCAAGCCGTCGCGAACACGGTTGATGAAATTTCCATCGTGGCGGCACTCCGCTGGTCGTCGCATCCGGACATGATGACGCTCGGCACGATCGAGCTCAAAGACGTGGTCAAAGGCGGAATCAAGGAGCGCTTCGCGCAGTTGCGCAAAATGGGAATCAAGACGGTGATGATCACCGGCGACAATCCACTCACCGCCGCAGCCATCGCTGCTGAAGCCGGCGTGGACGATTTCATGGCGCAAGCGACGCCGGAACAAAACTCAAACGCATCCGGCAGGAACAAGCCGAAGGTCATCTGGTCGCGATGACCGGCGACGGGACGAACGACGCGCCTGCGCTTGCGCAAGCTGACGTCGGCGTTGCAATGAACACCGGCACTCAGGCCGCGCGCGAAGCCGGCAACATGGTCGATCTCGACAGCAATCCCACCAAGCTGCTCGACATCGTTGAGATCGGGAAACAGATGCTGATCACGCGCGGTTCGCTCACCACGTTCAGCATCGCAAACGACGTGGCGAAGTATTTCGCCATCATTCCGGCGATGCTGATGATCAGACTTTCCGAGCGATCGCGCCGCTCAACATCATGCACTTGCACAGCTCCGACCAGCGCGATTCTGAGCGCCGTCATTTTTAACGCGCTCATCATCATCGCGCTGATCCCGCTGGCCCTGCGTGGCGTTGCTTACAAGCCGATCGGGCGCGCTGGCGATTTTGCAACGCAACCTTCTTATCTACGGCTTCGGCGGCCTCGTCGTTCCGTTCATCGGGATCAAACTGATCGACCTGATCATCACGGCGCTTCACCTGGCCTGACGAAATGAAAGAATTCTTCTCCGACATTCGCGGCGCAGTCGTATCGACGTTCGTGCTGGCAGTCGTCTGCTGCGGTCTTTATCCGCTCATCGTTTTCGGAATTTCGCAGACGTTCTTTCGCGACAAGGCCAACGGCAGTTTGATCGTCGATCCAGATGGAATGCGGTGCGCGGCTCGAAGTTGTTAGGCCAGGGATTTGCCGATGCAAAATATTTTCATCCGCGACCTTCCGCCGCCGGCAACGGTTACGACGCGACGAGTTCCGGCGGCAGCAATCTCGGTCCGACTTCACGAAAACTGAACGACGCGATCAAGGAGCGCATAGCGGCGTATCGGGCGGAAAATGGTTTGAGCGAAACCGAGCCGGTGCCGGCGGACGCGGTCACCGCATCGGGCAGCGGCCTCGATCCGCACATCAGTTTGCGAAACGCAGAACTGCAAATCCCCGCGTGGTAAAAGCGCGCGGCGTGGCTGAAGAGAAGGTGCGCGAGCTGATCAGGCAAAATACAAACGGTCGCGATTTCGGCGTTTTCGGAGAGCCTGGCGTGAATGTTCTTCAGCTCAATCGTGCGCTCGATCAGCTGCACTGATGAAAAGAATCAAAACAATCGTGTTCGTCTTCGTTCCGATTTACATCGAAATTGCTCGAACTCGGGTGCCGAAACCGGCGGTGGTTGTTTCCTCGCAAGATCGGCACTTGCGAAGACAGACGAGAAGCAACCAGCGACTGGCCTGTTCTGGACTTGGTTCATTGATAACCCTCGCCAGAGATCCTCGCCTTTGTTATGAGAACTATTTTCAATCGATTTCGCATGGTTTGCGTGGCCGGTTGAATCAAAAACAAGGAGAAAAATGAATATTAAGAAATGTCTGATCACGATCGTGTCGGGGATACTTATTACTGCTGTGACGCACGCGCAGGAGGCGTCTGAAGATTTGACCGCTGAACAACACCAGCTTGCTCAACAGAAAGCCGAGCTGGACGCACGCGAGAAAGCACTAGATAGACGAGAGAAAAAATTGGCTGAAAAGAAAGGGCCACAGCAAGTTCCACTTCGCGGTCCCGTGAGAAGGAAAAGCCAAGGCCAAGCATCAGCAAACCATAGCCCAGAGCCAGGAAGAACAAGCGAAAGCGGCGCGCGCAGAAAAGAAGTTACACGAACCATTTTTGCAACGTCTGGACGAAGCGTTTCTGGAGCAACTGGGCACGCCTGCATACACGCCACCCGATCCCGAACGCGCCGAACCCGCGTCGCATTCCGCCGGCGCCGTTCGATTCGCCGCCGTTTCCTTCCGGCGATTGGCAAATCAGCGGAACTCCGATCATTGGTGATCCGGGCCAGCTTGCATCCTTATCCGTTGATGCAGGCAATTTACGAAGGACCGGGCGGGCAGGCTTGGAAAGACAGCAAAGATTCAGATTTACGGCTGGGTAAATTTCTCGGGAAACATCAGCACTTCACATCCATCAAAGACAGAGCGAGAACGGAAATTTTCCGTTGGTTTACGATCATTCGGCCGAACCGGATGGAGCTAAACCAGATCGTCCTCTACGTCGAGCGCGTTGCCGGATGAGAACCAGACTGATCACATCGACTGGGGCTTTCGTCTTTCAGTGCTCTATGGACTCGATTACCGATTTCATGATTTCGCGCGGCTGGTTCAGCGACCAGCTACTGAAAGCACAACAGTTACTACGGCTTCGACATGCCGATGGTCTATCTCGATCTTTACATCCCGTACGTCTTTCAAGGGATGAACATTCGCATTGGTCGCATCATTTCCGAGCCGGACATCGAAGCGCAGCTAGCGCCGAACAATCTGATGGCGAGCCACTCGATTCTCTACGGTTTCGATCCTTATTGTCAGGAAGGAATCTTCACGACGACGAAAATCAACAATCAATGGACGATTCAGGCTGGGCATCTCCGACGGCACCGACGTTGCGATCTGGCAGAGAAGACCCGGGTCGGCAAGTCACCGGCACGGTGATGATTCAATACACGACGCCTAATCAGATGGATTCCTTTTACTTTGGCGACAATGTGATCAACAACGCGCCAGTTCGGCTACAACAACATGCAAGCAGGTCGTTGGAACGTGGACTCACAAGTTCAACGACAAGATCTACACCGCGACCGAAGCCTGGTACATGCGGGAATACGATGCCATTGAGTCATCCAACGGCGGAAGTGCCGTTTCAAAGCGGCTCGTTTCCCGTGCAGAACGGTTATGCGCCGGAGTGGGCGGTCGTGAACTACACGATGTTTCGACTCGCGCCGGAATGCGTTCTTCACCGTGCGTAACGAATATTTTAACGACAAGGTCGGCAGCCGGACTGGCTTTGCCACGCGACTATTCCGAGCATTCCATCGGCATCACCTGGTGGCCGGACAAGCTTATTACCATACGCCCCGAGCTTCGTTATGACCATTCTTACGCTGAACAGAGCGTACGACAACGGAACCAGGCATAACCAGCTCGTCTTTACCACGGACGTGATCTTCCACTTCTAAAGACCTATGAATGACTTCTTGCTCAGAGCTGCTTATCCTGGTGCTCTTTGTACATCGCTCTGACTTTGCTTACGATTTTCGAGAAAAAGCCTTGAAGCGCCGTAAGCCTTAAAGCTATGAGCAGCCACAATCTTTTTGGTTGAGGGACCACTGGTGACGCTGAAGCGGCTCTTTCGCCAGTCGCGGCGGTGTTGCTCTCACAAAGTCTAACATGAGCGCAAATGCCATTCAGGCTGGCCTCTTTGTTATGGTCGTGGCGCTTCTCGTCAAACCGGTCGGTGCGTACCTTGAACGCGTTTTCGAACGGCGGCACACCTGTCTTGATCCGATTCTTCTTCCGACAGAGCGACTGATCCACCGGTTGGTCGGAGTCGATTGCCTGACGCGAAATGGATTGGAAGCGTTACTCGTTAGCGTTCGGCATATTTGGCCTGGTCAACATCGTTCTTCTCTATTTCGCGCTTCGCTGGCAGGCGTGGTTTCCTGTGGTTCTTTCCGAAAGTCATGACCACGCCGATGACACCGGACCTCGCTGCCAACACGGCGGTTAGTTTTGCGACCACTACCACCTGGCAAGCGTACGCCGGCGAGACAACAATGAGCTACTTCAGCCAGCTTGTTGCTCGCAGGACAAAACTTTCTCGCCGGCGCAGCAGGTCTCAGCTGTCGGCGATTGCCTTCATTCGAGGTTACGCGCGAGAAAGAACTACGGAACTCGGCAACTTCTGGGTCGATCTGATCCGTGCGGTTTTGTGGGTCGTTATTGCCGGTTTCGCTGGTGGGCAGCTTGTGTTCTGATCGCGCAAGGCGTGCCGATGAATTTCAAGCCCTACACGATTGCGCACACGGTAGAAGGAGGTATGCAGACCATCGCCCAAGGGTCCCGTCGCAGCACTGGAGTTCATCAAGAACCTTGGACAAACGGCGGCGGCTTCTTCAACGCGAACGGCGCACATCCATTCTGAGAATCCGACGCCGTTAACTAACTTCGTCGAACTGCTTGCCATCGTCGTCGATTCCGGCCGCGTTCACGCATACCTTCGGGCGCATGGTGGGTCGCCCGCGCGACGGCTGGGTAATCTTCTGGACGATGACGGCGCTCTTTATCGTTGGATTGCTCGTGTGCAATTGGGCCGAAACAAATGCGCATCCCGCGCTAGCGAACCACGTCGTTGGCGGCAACATGGAAGGCAAAGAGGTGCGCTTCGGCACAGGTGGCTCGGCGCTTCGCCGCGGTGGTGACCTCCAACGGCGCCACCGGTTCTTACAACTCAATGCGATCGATAGTTTTCAGCCGCTCGGCGTTGCTGTGCCATTGCTCAACATGCTCCATCGGCGAAATCGTCTATGGCGGGCTCGGGACCGGACTTTACAGCATGATCTTCGTCGCGCTGATAGCACTTTTGTCGGCGGACTTAATGATCGGCCGCACGCCCGAGCATCTTGGGAAACAAATTGGCCCGCCAGAGATGAAAATTATCGCTCTCTATACGCTGTTCGCTCCGGTCACTGTGTTGGCGCTAACGGCGACTTGCTGTCGTTACAAAACGCCGGGCTCGCAGGATTGACCACGAATACTGGCGCTCATGGCTTCACGGAAATTACTTTTTGCTTACGCAAGCGCTTTTGCCAACAACGGTCAGAGCATGGCGGGTCTCAGCGCCAACAATATTTTCTATAACACAACAACGATCGTCGCGATGCTGGCGGGCCGATACGCCTCTGGCAGTGTTGGCTCTGTCGTTGGCTGGCCGCTTTGCTGCGATATCGCGGCGACCGCCCAGTCCTGGAACGATGCCTTCCGATGGATTTGTCTTCGGCGTGTTGCTTGCCGGAACGGCGTTGTTACTTGGCGCGCTAAATTTTCTCCCGGCCCTGGCGCTCGGCCCGATCGTCGAGCATTTCTCCATCCATTCCTAAAGCATGAATGAGATATTACTCGCGTCGCTTGGCATCAGTTTAGCCACGACGTCGCCAGCGATGGCCAGCACTGCGCCATTGGACGCTGGCTGCGGCGTTCGTGTGACTCGCAAGATATGCTTTTCGAATACCGCCTGCGACCATGTCGATGCCTTCCTAGGGGTGGCCGTTTATATTTCTATGGAGGAACTAGACACAATTTTCCAGCATTCCGACGTATCGCCTGCGCGATGTGCCGGAAACTATCGAGGCGTTACGACGAAAATTTCTGGCGTAACGGACACGAAGTTGCGCTGTTCGTTTTCGACGACTCCAGCCTCGCGAATCATGACAAGCTACTATTCCCAGCTCGGAAGAACCCGAACTGCCAACCCACTTTATTATGTTGGGCCACGCGAAAAGGAGAGATTCATTCAGATACTCTTGCAGCGTTTGCGCGAGCCAAAGCTGGAGGCGCTTGTCCGCAATTTGTTTCGTCCAAGCTATGGCGGGAACCGGAACTTTACGCTGATGTATTCGTTAGGCGCGTTTCTTGTCTCTTCGGACGACGACATGCGTCCAAGCGCGTTGATTGAACACAGTCCCGAAAGTCTCGATACCGATGAAATCTGCCGTGGCAAGCTGATGAAGGCCAAATCGGGAGGGTTCGAAGAGACGTCGTTCGATTTGCTCACCGCGTTTCGTGATGCGCTCGGAAAGGCTGTCCGGGATCTGCCGAGGCAACTACGAAAAAGGAAATCTGGTCACCGACACTTCGATGGATCTTGAGACAAACACCACTAAAACCTTCTCGCGAGAAAAACTCGCTCATCCTCGAGCATGGAAAAGTTCCCGCCAAGTCGGTAGTCAAGATTGCGCAGACATTCCGGACCGGGACCAACGACATCGACGCACTCGATTACGTAGAGATGTTCCTGCGCGACGAGAAACAGATCGATCCTTATGCGTTGAACGACGTGTATGTGCTGGTGAACTTTCGCCCGGTCGTGACCAACAATAATTGGCGGATGGACTGCGGGGTCGCTGCCTACGATAATCGTCACGGTCTGCCGCCATTCTTCCCAACACGTTTGCGGTTCGAGGATTACATTTACCGCCTTTGGCTCCAACAACCGAAGATTGCTTCCGTCCACGTGGACGCGGCGCAGCGTCACATGAAAAGCAATTACATGCGCAACCCGCTCGCGATGGAGGTATTCAATGAAGAACTCTGTTCGCTTCTCAAGCGCCGAATCAAGGATTCTGTCTTCAGGCGCGACGATCTCAGCATCGCGTTTCATTACACGGGCGAAGTCACTCTGGAAGAATCGGAATCGATTTTGAAAAAGATCACAGCCGTGCAAAAACGAGTGCTGGCGGCGGCAGATCGCGCGCACGACCCGGAACGCCAGCGCGCTCTACGCGCCTTCGGCGCTAACCTGGCAAAATCGTTCTACAGTTTTGAGCCTGATTTCTTTCAGCAAAACGTTTCACGCATCGTGGACGACGTGATTAGTCAGATCCGCGCATCGCTCGAACTGTGGCCGACGCTGGTAGAGATCTGCTATTTTCGAAAGGACAAAGAGCCGCTGCCTGCAACACGCAGTTCGAAACCAGCGGCGCAGTAACGGCGAATCGTGATTCGTTAGACGAAACAGAGCCACCGGCTCTGTATTGTTCATTCCGTTGTAAAGCGCGAGACGCAGCGCGTCGATTATCCGCGACGCTGGCAGGCTCAAGGCTCCTGATGCGCCGCAAATTTGGCTGCGATGAGTTTGGCAAAACAAACTATTACACCAGCTTGAAACACTCAAAAGGCCCGGGCCCCAGGTACGAACGTTGATGGCGCAGTCCTGAGAAGCCAGCACTCGCATTGCTGTTTGGTTTGGTCACCGCTTTCTTTGCGGCGGTTTACTGCTTCAAGCCCGACATGATCGTTCGTCAGGCCAATGAAACTGCACGGCGCACGCCCAAGTTGCTACACTTCGCACTTCCTATTCAGCCGCGCGAAGGCCGCATCACAGTCCGACAGGTTCGTCAGCACCGGACTCGGTCTGTTCTTGCTTAGCGCGTGGTTTTTGCTCGTCGCAATCATGTCTATCCTTGAACATCACTGATGTTGCAGATTGCGCATCTAACCAGTCGATGAAGCCAACGGCCCCATTACGGAATGCGTTCAGTCTGTTTGCCACGACACCCAGCCGCGGCTTATCTCTTTCTCGTTAGGCGAAGAGAGGCTTGGTGGACTTGGAAGCCTGCTATCTGCGAGTCGGGACCCAGGCCTAATCAGTGTCAAGGCGCGATCCCCTTTGCGCAACTCAAACAGGCGTATCTCGACGGAAAGCTGGGCAGAGCTGTGCGACCGGTCCCCCGTGTCGTGGATCAACTGGCACGATGCAAAGGTCAGTTCCATGGTCCACTCTTTGACGCGGATCGGACCCGAGGTTACCATCCCAAACCAGTCCGGGGCAGTGGTTGCCGCGGATTTCACTATAGAGGGAGCAGCAATGATATCGATGACTCGGTTAGTCACAGCCGCGGCGGTGCTGTGTTGGCGCTCGCCACGCTGCGTCCCGCGCAAGAAACGTCAAGCCGACCGACCTGGGCAAGGGGACGGAGTTCAAGGGCAAGAAGATCGAGATGAAGGACAAAGGCGAGCGTCGCCTACCTGTCCTCTCCTTCACGGCGGGGAAGGAGTTCGAGGCCACCACGGACGGCACGAAGAACACCGACGTGCACCTGTACGTCTACGACGCCGCCGGCAAGGAAGTCGGCAAGGACGACTCGCCCGGCCCGAAGTGTTCGGTGAAAGTCACGCCGGCGAAGGACGGGAAGTACAAGTTCGTCATCAAGAACGCCGGAGGGGACAACACGGTGACCTTCGAGGTAAAGGGCGCCGAGTGATGACCCGCCGATTGTCAGAGAGACGCGAGGATTCAAGCGGCTCTTTGGCGGCCCGGATCACGCTGGGTGGCTGGCGCCCGAAACTGCAACGCCCTAGCCGCAGAGGCCATTCGTTAGGGCAACCTGTTCGATTTCATTCTCACTCTTCTGATACTTGAGCTGTAAAAGCGTCCACTTTCGAGGAGCCTGCCGCGCATACCAATATTTCCAGGCAAACAACCATCGTCTCGGTAGCCCTGATGTCGCTGTCCCCGAAAGCTCGTGAAGCAAGGCCTCAAGTCTCCTCATGCGGCGCATCGCGCTTCGGGCGAGCATGCGCAGAAGTAAGTGGTGAGGAGAATCTAGTGCAAAGCGACCGGCCAACAGACGATAGATCAAAGCTCTTTCGCGCTGTACGCTGGCTGCGTGACGCACTCGCCGTCGAAGTCGACGCAGTCTCGTCCGCAGCTGTTCTTGATGTAAGCGTTTCTGTTCGGCCAGATCGCTCCGCCGCGTATCTACTGAAAAAGCCGTGAACATTCGCTCCTCCTTAACCTCGCAAACACCGTCTGAACTTCCGTTCCATTAAATCCATTTTGGCGGCAACGTTAGTTAAACTGCTCCGGCAAAGTGTTAAAAATATTAACATGAGCTGGGTTTATGCACACAACTACACTAGCTCCCGAAGAAGCTCGTGCAGAGGAAGGTTCGCTCATCCCGATTCGGGATGCGGAAGGAAACACAACGTTCGTCAAAGACACAGACGAGCGCGTTTGCTGCGAGACAATTCGTTCTGAGACGGCCGAACCGTTGAAGAAAAGCAGGTACAGCACAAACATGGCGGGTGCGCGCTTCGCGTTTTCCTATCGGAGAATTGGCGTAAGCTCTCCTGTATGAAGGACCCCGAGCGGCCCGACCCAGATGCGTTGCTCGCGCATGACGCGAAGCG